>Ga0102929_1000003_pt1 | contig 124424 bp, 118 predicted proteins | sample SalPonR1_B_D2_MG_FD_78510 | JGI IMG/M metagenome (GOLD analysis project Ga0102929, IMG submission 78510) | Salt pond soil microbial communities from South San Francisco under conditions of wetland restoration - Salt Pond MetaG R1_B_D2_MG | ecosystem: Environmental > Aquatic > Marine >... | reverse complement strand
TCCAGCCGCTGCGCCGCCTCGGCCCAGAACCCTTCCGGATCGGACACCGACCGCGCATACATCTCCTCGTACCGCGCCGAATCAACATGCGCGTTACGGATAATGTCGTCGGATGGGGGATAGACAGCTGTGCCCGCATCTCCGGTTGTTTGTTCATTCATCGCTTTGAACTCCCTTGCTCCGCCCGATCCTCCCCGGGCGTTTAAGAATGCGATCACCGAGGTGTCATCGCAACTTCGTGATCATCATACCGAAAGTTGCAAACAATAAAATAAGCGAATAAAAATCAGTATGTTAGGTGTCAATTATTTTCACAAAGAGCGCAAAATTGGTAAACAAATTTACCAAACGCAACGTAACATGCTCAAATAATTCGCAACTTTGGAACGAGCCCAACTTTCCTGTTTGCGGTAACCCAAGCGTGTGCAAGGGGCAGAGCCGTCGTGTGCACGGTGTGACATATTGATCCGGTATGCGATTGTATGCCGTTATTGGCCGCCGGCTTTTCGCGGATCTCCGGCATGCACGGGGAAAATCACCGGATTTTCCCTCTGAGTCGTTAGCGTTAAAGATTGACGTCTTGGTTGCTCGGCATCGGCTGGCCTAGACTCCGCCCCGAACAGCAGCAGGAGCGACAGGATCATGACAGACCGTGAACAACTGGAACACCGTATCGCCGTCGGGCGCGGGGACCTCCCCGCCGACATGGTGCTGCGTGGCGCCCGCCTGCTCGACCTTGTCACCGGCGACCTGCTCGACGGTGACATCGCCATTGCGGACGGCATGATCGCGGGCACCTGTGGCCACTACGAGGGGGCCACGGTTCGCGACATGACGGGACTGATCCTCGTGCCCGGCTTCATCGACACGCATCTGCACATCGAAAGCTCGCTTGTCACGCCGTTCGAGTTTGACCGCTGCGTGGCACCCCATGGGGTCACCACCGCCATCTGCGACCCGCATGAGATCGCCAATGTGATCGGCGCGGACGGTATCCGCTATTTCCAGCAGGCAAGCGCGCATACGCTCATGGATATCCGTGTGCAGCTGTCCTCCTGCGTGCCCTCGACCCATATGGAAACCGCCGGGGCCGAATTGCTGGCGGCCGATCTGGCGCCCCTGAGGGGACATCCGTCGGGCATCGGGCTGGCCGAATTCATGAATTATCCCGGCGTGATCCATCGCGACCCGCAGGTGATGGAGAAGCTGCACCTGTTTGAAGGCGGCCATATCGATGGCCATTGCCCGCAGCTGCGCGGCATGGACCTCAGCGCCTATATCGCCGCCGGGATATCCACCGAACACGAAGCGACCACGGCGGAGGAGGCGCGCGAGAAGCTGCAAAAGGGCATGCGCGTGTTGATCCGGGAAGGATCGGTGTCGAAAGACCTGCACGCGCTGCAACCGCTGCTGACCGAGCGCACTGCACCCTATATGTGCCTGTGCACCGACGACAGGAACCCGCTGGATATCGCGGAAGAGGGGCATCTGGATCACATGATCCGCACCCTGATCGCGCTTGGCACGCCGGTGCTTGCCGCCTATCGCGCCGCATCGCTGTCGGGGGCCGAGGCATTCGGACTCAGGGATCGTGGCTTGATCGCGCCGGGCAAACGGGCGGATATCGTCGCTCTGCGCTCGCTAGAGGCCTGCGATGTGCAAACCGTGTTCTGCGCCGGGGTGGAGGCCGTGCCGGAGAATTTTACCAAGCGGTCAACGATAGCTCCGGTCGGTCGCGGGTCAGTCCATGCGCCGCACCTGCGCGCCGAGGACTTCCGCGCCAAGGCGAACCGGGCTGACACCGACGTGATCGGGATTGTCGAGGGCAAGATCATCACGAACCATCTGCACGAGGAGATCCCCGTCGCGGATGGCGACAAGCACCCCGATCCCGCCCGCGACCTGATCCGCATCGCGGTGGTCGAACGGCATGGGCGCAACGGCAACATCGCCACGGGCTTTGTTCGGGGCTTCGGCCTGCAGCGCGGCGCGATTGCCTCCACTGTGTGCCATGACCATCACAACATCGCCTGCGTCGGGGTCGATTACGCCGACATGGCTCTGGCCGCCAACCGCCTGTCCGAGATCGAGGGCGGGTTCGTCGTCGCGGCTGGGGGCGCGGTGCTGGCCGAATTGGCCTTGCCTGTGGCCGGGTTGATGAGCCTTGCGCCATTCGAGGAGGTGCATGACCGGCTGGTTGATCTGCGCCGCGCTGCCAAGGGTCTGGGTGTCACGCTCAATGAGCCGTTCCTGCAATTGGCGTTCCTTGCGCTGCCGGTGATCCCGGCGCTCAAGATCACCGACCGGGGCATGGTCGATGTGACGAAGTTCGAGATCATTCCGTGAATTGCGGTACCCGCCTGAGACGTTTGCGTCTCGGGCATGCGCCCGCCCGCCCCATGGCGGGCGGGCGCATGCCCTGTGTTCGGCAAAGCTACCGCCCCGCCACCTCCAGCAACTCCTTCAGCAACGGGTTCGGATAACGCCGGTCGAGCGTCACCGCATAGAAAAGCTCATGCAGGTCGAGCATCATCGCCTGCACCAGATCGCCGCGCGCGAGTTCGTCCTGCACGACGATGGGCGGCACCACGGCCAAGCCGGTGCCACGCAGGGCGAGAAGACGGATCATCGCCATGTCGTCGACCTCGGCGGCGATGGTCGGTTTGGCCTGCACGCGGGCCAGCAGCGTGTCAAAGGCATTGCGGATCTGGGTGTCGCGGGTGGGCAGGATCAGCGGATGATCGGCCACCAGGTCTTCGAACGGGCGATTGCCGGACACGCGGTCCGGGGTGCCGAACAGACCCACGGTCTGATCCGCCAGTTTCTGCGTCAGGTAGGGGCTGATCGCGTCGCGGGCCGGCGGCGTATTGGTCAGCACCACGTCAAGGTTCAGCGCATCGAGCGCCGCGTAAAGCTCTGCCGCGCTGCCCGACCGCAGGATCACCTCCACATCCGGGCGGCCCAGCACCGGTTCCAGGAAGGTGATCTGGAAATTGCGCGACAGGGTGGAGAGCGCGCCGACCCGCAAGGCGCGGGCCGGATGGGCCGTGTCGCGCAGGGTGGCCAGCATTTCCTCACCCGCCGAAAAGATCGTGTCGGCATGGTCCAGCGCGATACGGCCCGCTTCGGTCAGGTGCAGCGCGCGGCCGCGCCGTTCGAACAGGATTTGCCCCAGCCGTTCCTCCAACTGCTTGATTTGCGACGACAAGGCCGATTGCGACAGGTTCAGACGCTCGGCAGTCCGGGTCAGGTTGCCATCATGGGCCACGGCCCAGAAATAGCGCAGGTGGTGATAATTCAGATCCGACATTCGTTCTGTATAAGTAAACGATTATACATAAACAATGTATTTTTATTCATCAAAATGGCCCGCTAGGTCCGTCGGTCAGGATGACGCCCACTCAGGAGACCGTAACATGATACCCGCCTTGCCGCTTCTGGCTCCCGTCTTTTTCGCCCTTGTCGGCCTTGTCTACATGCGCCGCGAATTGCCGCGCGGGTCGGCCCTGCTGCGGCTTGGCGAATATGCCGGGCTCGCCTCGATCATCGTTTCTCTGGGCGCGCTGGCGCTGCTGATCCGCGATGGATCAACCACCGGCCCGCTGATCGGCGCCGCCGAGATGGGCATCGCCGCCCGGATCGACGCGGTCAGCGTGACCATGCTGATGCTGGTCAGCTTTATCGGCTGGGTCGTGATGCGCTTTGCGGTCACCTACACGGATGGGGAAAAGACCCAGACGCGGTTTCTCGGCTGGCTGAGCCTTGGTCTGGCGTCGGTCCTGCTACTGGTGACAGCGGGCAACCTGATCCAGTTGATCCTCGGCTGGGGTGCGGTGGGCCTCTGCGTGAACCGGCTCCTGCTGACCTATCCCGAAAGGGCGGCGGCACAGCGCGCGGCCCGCAAGAAGGCCCTGTGTTCAGCTGCCTCCGATGCCGGTCTGATCGCGGGGGCCTTCGCGCTGGCGGCGGCCTATGGGACGGCGGACATTGCCACGATCCTCGACGCCGCACGCGCCGGTGAGGGGGGCGGCGCAGCGATGCTGGCGGCGGCGCTGCTGGCGATCTCCGCGTTGTTCAAATCGGCGCAGATCCCCACCCATGGCTGGCTGACCGAGGTGATGGAGGCGCCCACACCCGTTTCGGCCCTGCTGCACGCGGGCGTGGTGAACGCGGGGGGCTTCCTGCTCATCCGCTTTGCCGATGTGCTGCTGCTGGCCCCCGGTGTTCTGTCGGTGCTGGTGATGATCGGCGGATTTTCTGCCCTGTTCGGCGGTTTGGTCATGCTGACCCAGCCCTCGGTCAAGACATCGCTGGCGTGGTCCACGGTGGCGCAGATGGGCTTCATGATCCTGCAATGCGGCCTGGCGCTCTTCCCGCTGGCACTGCTGCATATCGTGGCGCATTCGCTTTACAAGGCGCATGCCTTCCTGGCCTCGGGCGGGGCGGTGGCGCAGGTCGCGTCGATCCGGCGGCCCGGCCCGGTGGCGATCCCGAACGGGCGCGCGGTGCTCAAATCCTTCGCGCTGGCCCTGGCGATTTACGCCATCATCGGGCTGCTGCTGGGGATCGACGGCAAATCGGCGCAGGCCATCGTGCTGGGCGCGGTGCTGGTGATGGGCGTGGCCTACCTGTTGGCGCAGGGCCTGGCCGATGCCGCGCCCGAGGTGCTGACCCGGCGCATGGCGGCCTATTCCGTCGCCACGACGCTCAGCTATTTCGCGCTGCAATCCATCGCGATCGCGCTGACGGCAGGCACGGTGCCGGCGACCCCGTCGCCCGGCCCGCTGCAATGGGCGCTGATGGCGTTGACGGTCCTGAGCTTCGGCACCGTGGCCTGGGCGCAGGCGACCTTTCCGAACTGGGCGACCCATCCGGCGGCGCAAGGCCTTCGGGTGCATCTTTCCAACGGCTTTTACCTCAACGCGGTGTTTGACCGGCTGACCGGCGGCTGGGCGGCGCGGAACCGGTGAGGAACAGGACAGGAGATCAGAACATGCTGACAATGGTTGAACGGTTCTCGGGGCCGGCGCTCGAAATCATGGCAGGGGCCAAGAACGCGGCCGCGCATATCCCGCCGCTCTGGTCGCTGGAGGCGACGGTCGCGGTGAACCCTTACGTGGGCCAGGCCGGCGAGCCCTTGCAGATGGCCGCAGCCCGGATGGCGCGGGTGGCGGGCGTTCGCTCCGTGCCGGAACGGGCGCATTTCAAGGCCAAGCTGGCGGCCGGTGACTTGAGCCTTGCGGATCTTGAGGCGGGATTGGCAGAGGTGCCGGAGCTTGACATCACGGTCGATGCGCTGATCGCCGCGATGGACCTGTCCCCCCCCGCGCCGCAGACCCTGCCGACGCTGGCCGACCTCGCCGAAGAGGTGTCGGACGTAAATTGGCCCGATTTCGTGGCAGACCGGATCGGCCACTGGGCCGGTGGGCATTACGATACCGGCCAGGCGCTCTGGCCGGCGCCCGGAACGCGGGCATGGCTGTCCTGGCGGTCTTTCGCGCAGCGCGATCTGACGCCCGAGATTTTCGGCCTGACCGGCTTTGCCTCGCGGGTGGCGTCAATGTCCATGTCCGCCCGTGGCGCCTTGACGACATGCGCCGAGGACATGGGCATCACCGCCGAGGCCAGCGAAAGCTATTTCCATACCCTGCTGATGCGGCTGGGCGGCTGGGCGCAATTGGCCTCCGGCGAGGCGTTCCGGGCCAGCCTCAAGGGCGCGGGCAACAATGACATCACCGATCTTCTGACCGCGAAACTGGTGTTCGAGGCGGCGCTGCTGGCGCGCTACAAGGACAAGATCGGGGCGCGGTGGGAAGAGGTGCTCAAGGCGCACGCCCAACCCATCGTACCCGGCAAGGACGACCTGATCGATGCTGCCCTGCAAGCTGCCGCCGATCACGCGGCGGCGCGCGCGCTTGACGCCACGCTGGCCCAACCGGGGCGCGACCGGGCCGAGGCCCCGAAGGTGCAGGCGGCCTTCTGCATCGACGTGCGCTCCGAAGTGTTCCGGCGGGCGCTGGAAGCCTCGGGCGACGGGATCGACACCATCGGCTTTGCCGGCTTTTTCGGCATCGCGGCGGCGCATCACGGTTTCGCGTCTGACGTGTCCGAACTGCGCGGCCCGGTGCTGATCAATCCGGGGGCCACCTCGGCTGCGACCGATCCGCAGGACAGCGATATGCTGACCCGCGTGGCGAAACGGGTGACGCGCGCCTGGGGCCGGTTCCGGCTGGCGGCGGTCAGCAGCTTTGCCTTCGTCGAAGCCACCGGTCCGCTCTACCTTGGCAAGCTGGTGCGTGACTCGCTGGCGCGGAAACACCCCAGCCTTGGCAGCGGTCCGCCCCCGGCCTTGTCGGACAGCATTTCGCTGGAAGACCGGATCGGCATGGCCGCAGCGATCCTGTCGGGAATGTCGCTCACCTCGGATTTCGGCCGGGTTGTGCTGCTTGCCGGGCATGGCGCGGGCGTGGTCAACAACCCGCACGCCAGTGCGCTGCAATGCGGCGCCTGCGGCGGCCATGCGGGGGACGTGAACGCGCGGCTTGCCGCCGGCTTGCTCAACGACACCGAGGTGCGCGCGGGCCTGGTCGAAAAGGGACTCGACGTGGCACCCGACACGGTCTTTCTGGCCGGTCTGCACGATACGGTGACAGACGACATGCGGCTTTACGAAGAGGATCTGCCGGCCGGACATGGCCAAGCGTCGGTCATCGCCGGTCTGAAGCAGGCGCTGAAACTGGCGGCCAGGGTGACGCGGACGGAACGCTCGGCCCGGTTGCCGCGGGCGACGGACCAGGCGGCGGTCTCGGCACGGGCGACCGATTGGTCGGAAACCCGGCCGGAATGGGGGCTTGCGGGCTGTTCCGCTTTCATTGCCGCGCCGCGCGACCGGACCGCCGGGCGGAGCCTGAACGGGCGGTCCTTCCTGCACAGCTATGACTGGCGGCAGGACAGCGGCTTTGGCGTGCTCGAACTGATCCTGACCGCGCCCGTGGTGGTGGCCAGCTGGATCAGCCTGCAATATTACGGGTCTTCCGTGGCACCGGATGCGTTCGGGGCGGGCAACAAGTTGCTGCACAACGTGACCGGCGGCATTGGTGTGATCGAAGGCAATGGCGGTGTGCTGCGCGGCGGGTTGCCGTGGCAATCCGTGCACGACGGCGCGCGGTTCATGCACGATCCGTTGCGCCTGACCGTCGCCATCGAAGCACCGCGCGAGGCGATCACCGAGATCCTGACCCGGCACCCCGGGGTTGCGGCGCTGTTCGACAATGGCTGGTTGCGGCTTTTCGCGATGGATGACGAGGGGCGGCTGGGCTGGCGCTACACCGGTGGCGGTGCATGGGTCGCGCTGCGGGGCGATCAGGCTGCGGCGCAGATCGCCGCGGAGTGAGTTTCTGTAAGGGAAACTGATGCGCGAACAGGTCGCAAGATTTGAGCAAACCGCCGTCGCGCAAGTGCGGCGGCGCGTCCGCCCACCCGGACGGGCGCGTTCATCGTACAATCGATAGCGCTTGCGCCATCACCCCTCGCTGATCTCGACCTCGACCCCCAGCCCGCGCAGCACATCCCAGTAATTCGGGAACGTCTTGGACACGCAGTAAGGGTCCTCGATCCGCACGCCCTGAACCTTCATCGCGGCAAGCGCGAACGACATGGCGATGCGGTGGTCTGCATGGCTGTCGATCAAAGCGTCGCTCACATGCGCCTCCAGCGCCGGATCCGCGTGAACGATCAGCTCGTCCCCCTCGACCGTGGCAAGCCCCGCGCGCACCTGCTCCAGCCCCGCGTGTACCGCCGCGATCCGGTCGCATTCCTTGACGCGCAGGTTCTCGATCCCGGTAAAGCGCACCGGGGTCCGGTTGAACGCCGCGAGAACCGCAAGCGTCGGCACGGCGTCCTGCATCTGTGATCCGTTGATTTCGGGTGGCATGTCGGGGAAGGCCGCGATCAGGTCATATGCCTTGGCGTCGGGTTGGTTCATGTCCTCAGGTGCGGTGCCGATATCGATATCGCCGGCCGTCAGCTTTTCTGCGGCCCAGAGATAGGTTGCCGCGCTGGCATCGGGCTCGACATGGTAATCGGCCGCGCTGTAGCCGCCGGGTGCGATGACGATCTCCCGGTCCGACGGGAACGCCACCTTGGCCCCAAAAGCGCGCATCACGGCTGCGGTGATGTGCAGATACCCGATCGCACCGATCTGCCCGCCGCCAATGCTGATCCGGGTCTCTGTCTCGCCCATCGCCGCAAGCATCATGATCGCCGAGATATACTGGCTCGACAATTTGCCGCTCACCTCGATCCCGCCCGCCGAGAACGCACCGGTGCCATGCACGGTGACAGGCGGACAGCCGCTTTCCGAGACGGCCTCGACGCCCATTGCCTGCAACGTTTCGAGCAGGGGCGCGATGGGGCGCTTTTGCATATGCGCGTCACCGGTCACGACCGTGGTGCCCTTCACCAATGCGACAGCGGCGGTCAGGAAACGTGTCGCTGTACCCGCATTGCCAAGGAACAGCGGCTCGTCCGCCGGGTGCAGGGTGCCGGTGCCCGTGACCTCGACCGTGGTTGCGTCGATCTCGGATATCTCGACCCCCATCGCGCGCAACGCGGCCATCATGTAGTGCGTGTCGTCGCTGCGCAGGATGCCGGTCAACCGGCTCGGGCCGCGCGCCAGACCGGCAACCAGAAGCGCCCGGTTGGTCACCGATTTGGACCCCGGCAGGGTCACACGGCCCCTCAGGGGGCGGGTCACCGGGGCAATGCGGGCGATGGGCAGAGGCATGGCGGGTCTCCGAACGGGTCAACATGCGCGGGTTTACGCCTTTTGCCGGACATCGCAACGCGAAACTCGGGGCGAAAACGCCCTGGGAACGACAAGAAAGCGATTGACCCGATCCATATTTCGATTATTCACGAAATATGGAAATTATAACTGCAGACCAACTCGCGACCCTTGGCCACCCGCAACGGCTGGCCATCTTTCGCATGCTCATGCGCCGCTACCCGGATCGCGTGCCGGCCGGCGAAATCGCGGCCGCGCTGGCGATCAAACCGTCAACCCTGTCGGCCTACCTGTCCAACCTGCTGGACTCGGGCCTTCTCACGCAAACCCGCAGCGGGACATCGCTGCGTTACACGATCCACGTAAACCGCGTGCAAACGATGCTGGATTTCCTGCTGCTCGACTGCTGCCGGGGCAGGCCGGACATGTGCAGCCCGTTGGCCGCCACATTTGGACAAGGACTTCAGGACATGGTCTCCGACAAACTCAACGTGCTCTTTATCTGCACCGGCAATTCCGCCCGGTCGATCTTTGCCGAAACGCTGCTGCGCGACATGGCCGGCGACAGGTTTGCCGTCTACTCCGCGGGCACCAAGCCGTATTCGGAGCTGAACCCGATGGCCATCGATCTGCTGCGCGGCAAGGGGCATGACGTGTCGGACCTGCGCGCCAAGAACGTGCAGGAGTTCATGCAGCCCGACGCGCCGCGCTTCGATTTCGTGTTCACCGTCTGCGACCGCGCCGCGAACGAGGAGTGCCCGACTTGGGAGGGCCAACCCGTCACCGCGCATTGGGGCATGGAAGACCCGGTCAAGGCGACAGGCTCCGACGCCGAACGCAGCCTCGCCTTTCAGGCCGCCTATGGCGCGCTGCGCAACCGGATCACCTCCTTCACCGCGATGCCGATGGACACGCTGGATCGCATATCCCTGCAACGCGCCGTCGACGACATCGGACAAACCGAAAAGGCACCCAACGCATGACCACCTACGCGCTCAACGGCCTTGGCCGTATCGGAAAACTGGCCCTGAAACCTCTGCTGGAGCGGGGGGCCAATATCGCATGGATCAATGACGCGGTGGGCGATCCGGAGATGCATGCGCATTTGCTGGAATTCGATACGGTGCATGGCCGCTGGGATGCCGAGGTCTCGTATGACGCCGACAGTATCACCATCGACGGTCAGCGCATTCCGTTCATCGGCACATCCGATCTGTCTGAATTGCCGATGGAGGGTGTGGACGTGGTGATCGACTGCACCGGCGTTTTCAAATCTGAGGCGAAACTCGCCCCCTATTTTCAAATGGGCGCGAAGAAAGTCGTGGTCTCTGCCCCGGTCAAGGATGGCCCGACCGCGAATATCGTCTATGGCGTCAACCAGGATATCTATGATCCGGCGCATCACAGCATTGTCACGGCCGCCAGTTGCACCACCAATTGCCTGGCGCCCGTTGTGAAAGTGTTGCACGAAAAGATCGGGATAAGCCACGGGTCGATCACGACAATCCATGATGTCACCAACACCCAGACCATCGTCGACCGCCCCGCCAAGGACCTCCGTCGCGCGCGGTCCGCGCTCAATTCGCTGATCCCGACCACCACGGGAAGTGCGACGGCGATCACATTGATCTACCCCGATCTCCAGGGCCGCCTCAACGGTCATGCCGTGCGCGTACCGCTGCTCAACGCGTCGATCACCGATTGCGTGTTCGAGATGCAGCGCGCCACGACCGAGAACGAGGTCAACGCGCTGTTCAAGGCGGCGGCCGACGGCGACCTGAAAGGCATCCTCGGCTACGAGGAACGCCCCCTGGTCTCGGCGGATTACACCAACGACACACGCTCCGGCATCGTCGACGCGCCCTCGACCATGGTCGTCAACGGCACGCAGGTGAAGGTCTACGCGTGGTACGACAACGAGATGGGCTACGCGCACCGCCTGGTCGATGTGGCGCTCATGGTCGGCGCAGCGCCATGACCCGCCCCGATGGCCTGTCCGCCTATATCGCCGTCACGGCGGCCTATTGGGCCTTCATGCTCACCGATGGGGCGCTGCGGATGCTGGTGCTTTTGCACTTTCACACGCTGGGCTTCACGCCGATCCAGTTGGCCTATCTCTTCGTGCTGTACGAAGTCGCGGGCATGGTGACGAACTTGAGCGCCGGCTGGATCGCGGCGCGGTTCGGCATGACCTCGACGCTCTATGCCGGGCTGGGCCTGCAGGTCGCTGCCCTGGTCGTGCTGGCGCAGCTCGACCCGTCCTGGAGCATCGCCGCATCTGTGGCTTTCGTCATGGCGGTTCAGGGCGCGTCCGGCGTGGCAAAGGACCTGGCAAAGATGTCGTCCAAGTCGGCGGTCAAGCTGCTCGCCCCGAGCGAGGGCGGCGGGCTGTTTCGCTGGGTGGCGGTGCTGACCGGATCGAAAAACGCGGTCAAGGGTCTGGGCTTCCTGCTTGGCGCGGGGCTGCTCGCGACCCTGGGCTTCGGCGTGGCGGTCTATGCGATGGCGTCGGTGCTGGCGGTGATCCTTGCCGCCGTTCTGGTCTTCATGCCCTCGGGCCTGCCGCGCGGCCGCAAGGGGGCCAAGTTTTCCGAGGTGTTTTCCAAATCGCCAAACGTGAACTGGCTGTCGGCGGCGCGGGTGTTCCTGTTCGGTGCGCGCGACGTGTGGTTCGTCGTCGGCATCCCGATCTATTTCTACGCGGTCCTGTCGGATGGCACCGAAGAGGGCAACCGCACCGCGTTTTTCCTGATCGGCACGTTCATGGCGGTCTGGATCATCCTTTACGGCATGGTGCAGGCCAACACGCCCCGGCTTTTGCGCGCAGGGCAACGCGGCGAGGCGGCGCTGATCGCGGATGCGCGGCGCTGGGCGCTGTACCTGGTGGCTGTGCCCGTCGTGCTGACCGTCGCGGCGCTGCTGTCGCCGGGACCGCAGACATGGCTGACCGTCACCCTCGTGATCGGGCTGCTTTTTTTCGGTGCGCTCTTTGCCGTCAACTCCGCGCTGCATTCGTATCTGATCCTCGAATTCACCCAGAGCGAACGGGTCACGATGGATGTCGGCTTCTACTACATGGCCAATGCCGGTGGCCGGCTGCTTGGCACGGTTCTGTCCGGCCTCAGCTACCAGGCGGGCGGGCTGCCGCTCGTGCTGGGCACGGCATCGGCGATGGTGATCCTGTCGGTGCTCGCGGCGGGGCGGTTGCAGCCGGACCCCGGCGCCAGGGCCGCGGCGTGACGGCCCGAAAGCCGGTCTGGCGCGGCGCTCTCGACAGTCGGGGAAAAGCTTGGCACATCTGGGGGTGTTTCCAGACCGTCAGGACCGTGCATGACCCTTTCCGCTTTTACCTTCGCCACCGCCGGGACCATAGATTTTGGCCGGGGCGTGGCGGCGCGCGCCGTCGCCTCGATCGCCGCGCTGGGCCAGCGGGTCCTTCTGGTGACCGGGTCCGATCCGTCACGCGCCGCCTGGCTAAGATCCGCACTTGAGGCGCAGGGGGCGCAGGTCACGCTCTTTTCTGCCGCAGCCGAACCTGACATCGCGCTGATAGAGCGCGGGGTGTCTGCCGCCCGCAGCGCAGGGATCGACAGCGTGATCGCGATTGGCGGCGGCGCCGTGATCGACACGGGCAAGGCCATCGCCGCCCTCGCGCCGGCCGAGCGCCCGATGCTGGACCATCTCGAAGTGGTCGGGAAGGGCCTGCCGCTGGAGGCACCGCCGCTGCCCTTCACGGCCTGTCCCACGACAGCCGGCACCGGCGCCGAGGTGACCCGCAACGCGGTGATCTCGGTGCCCGAGGCGCGCCGCAAGGTCAGCCTGCGTGACCCGGCAATGCTGCCCGCCCGCGCCATCGTGGACCCCGCGCTGACCGACAATTGCCCCCGCGCCGTGACGCTTGCCTCGGGCCTCGACGCGATCACGCAGGTGATCGAACCCTACCTGTCGTCCCGCGCCAACCCGATGACCGACCTGATCTGCCGCGACGCGATCCCGCGTGGCCTGACCGCGATCCAGACCTTGATGCAGGGCGAAGACCCGGACGCGCGCGATGCCATGGCCTGGGTCAGCCTGTGTGGCGGCCTGGCGCTCGCCAACGCGGGGCTCGGCGTGGTGCACGGGCTGGCGGGGCCGCTGGGCGGTCTGTCCACCGCCGCTCATGGCGCGATCTGTGGCGCGCTCCTGCCACATGGATTGCGGGCCAATGCGCAGGCTGGCGGCGACAGGGTGCTGACCCAACGCATGGCCGACGTGCAGGGCTGGATCGCGCAGGCCCTTGGCGGCCCGCCCGACGCCGCCTTCGACAGGCTGCACGGTTGGTCGCGCGACGCCGGACTGCCCGGGCTTGACGCGCAGGGTATCGGTGATGACGCCCGCGCACAGGCCGCCACCTCTGCCGCGACCTCTTCCTCGATGAAGGCCAACCCGGTGCCGCTGACAGAGGCGCAGCTGACCGATCTCATGCAGCAGGCCCGCTGATGACCCGTCGGGCCGCCACCCAGACCGGCCGGGCGGACGCCCGCACCCGCGACATCCGCGTCGCCCTCACCGGAGCGGCGTGGCCAGGTGCGCGCGGACGAAAACCCAGGTGGCGATCATCGGCGGCGGCCCGTCGGGTCTGCTTTTGTCGCAGTTACTCAACCGTGCGGGTGTGGAGACGGTGGTTCTGGAACGCGCCGCGCGCGATCATGTGCTGTCCCGGATCAGGGCAGGGGTGCTTGAGGCAGGCACCACGGACATGCTGCGCGAGGCTGGTGTGGCCGACCGGATGGCGCAGGACGGGATCGCGCACGGGGGATGTTATCTGGCCGATGACGACCTGATGGTGCGGATCAACTTTCGCGAGCTGACCGGCACCGCCGTCACGGTCTATGGCCAGACCGAGGTGACAGCCGATCTTTATGCGGCGCAGGACGCGATCGGGGCAACCATCCTGCACGGGGTCGAGGACGTGGCGATCCAGGGCGCCGACAGCAGCGCGCCCTGCGTGTCCTCCACCCGGCGCGGCATGGTCGCTGGAATGGATGATCCTGCCGGAAATGGCGCAGGCCACGGGCCGCGCGCTGGCCGTGGCCCGGGGGCTTATCCGCCAGATCCGGCGGATCGGCACACCCGCGTCATCGTGACGTCATGCATCTGCGCCATATTCCCGGCCACAGCGGCGCCAGGACAAAGCAAGCCTGCCACGCCCCCCGCGCACCGATCCTGACACAGATAGATTTGGTCCGATGAAACTGATGAACCGCACCTTCGACGAACTCACCCCCGGCGATGTGGCCGAGATGGACCGTCTGATCACGCTGGATGATCTCTATGTCTTTGCCGCCGCGTCCGGCAATTACAATCCGATGCACCTTCCGGCCGAGGACGGCGATGGCGACGGCACAGCGGAACGCGTCGCGCCGGGCATGTTCGTCGGCGCGCTGATCTCTGCCGTCCTGGGCATGCGCCTGCCGGGGCCGGGGACACTCTACCGGCGCCAGGTTCTCGACTTCCACGATCGCGCCCATGCCGGCGAAGACCTGCGCTGCACCGTCAAGGTGCTGGAAAAACGCGCCGACGGGGTGGTGCGCCTGGCAACCGAGGTGCGGCGCATCCGCGATGACGCTCTGATCGTGTCGGGCGAGGCCGAGGTGATCGCACCGAAGACCCGGTTTGACAGCGACAAGGTGGAGACGCCGGGTCTTGTCGTGCAGCGGCACCGCCATTTCGACGCGTTGCTCGAACGCGCCCACGCGCTGCCGCCGGTGCCCACGGCTGTGGTTGCCCCGGACGATCCCAACTCATTGGGCGGCGCGCTGCTGGCGGCACGGGAAAAGCTGATTGTCCCGATTTTCGTCGGGCGCGGCGACGACATTCACCGCGCCGCGACGGAGGCGGGCATGGACATCTCCGCGTTCGAGCTGATCGACGTGCCCGGCGGCGACAAACTGGCTGCGGCCAGGGCCTGCCAGCTGGTGCACGAGGGCCGGGCCGCGGCGGTGATGAAGGGCCATTTGCATACCGACGACCTGCTGGTGCCGATGCTGGACAAGGCGAACGGCCTGCGTATCGGGCGGCGTTTTACACATGTCTTTGTCATGGATGTCCCCGGTCAGCCGCACCCCGTGATGGTCACCGATGCGGCGATCAACATCACGCCGGACCTGCCCACCAAAGTGGATATCGTCCAGAATGCGATCGACCTGGCCCGGTCGCTCGGGCTTGACCCGCGTGCCGGCATCCTGTCGGCGGTCGAAACGGTGAACCCCGCGATCCAGTCCTCGATCGACGCCGCCGCGTTGTCAAAGATGGCCGATCGCGGCCAGATCACCGGCGGGTTGGTCGATGGCCCCCTGGCCATGGACAACGCGGTTGACGTGGCCGCTGCCAAGACCAAGGGTCTGACGGGCGGGGTCGCCGGACGGGCCAACATCCTTGTCGTTCCGGGGCTCGACGCGGGCAACATGCTGGCCAAGCAATTGTCTTTCATCTCGCATGCCGAAGGCGCGGGTCTCTTGTTGGGGGCCAAGGTGCCGGTGGTGCTGAACTCGCGTTCGGACGGGGCGAAATCGCGTCTGGCCTCCTGCGCTGTCGCCGCGCTTCATCATGCGGCCCAGACCCATGCGCTGCCGACATGACTGGCGGCGCTGTCGTGACGCTCAAGGCGGGGTTTGTGTGGGGCAGGGTGCAGCATGACGCCAGGCTGGCCATGGCCCCGAGCCGTATCGGTGTCTTGCGGTCGAGATCCTAACAAGTGGTAAATTGGCCGGAAATTTCCCTGCAATATCAATGGCTGTCTTCCCGTCCCATGGCTGGGACGGGAGGTTTGTTCAGATCAGCATGTTGCGCGGATCAGCAATCAGCCCGGAATACCGCGCCAGGAATCGCGCGGCATCCGCCCCGTTGATCACCCGGTGATCATAGGACAGGTCCAGCGGCACCATCGGCACCGGGCGCGGCGTGTCGCCGTCCCAGACCGTGACGGTCTCGGTGCGGGTCAGGCCAAGGATCGCCACTTCCGGCGGGTTGACGATCGGGGTAAAGGCCGTGCCGCCGATCCCGCCCAGGTTGGTGATCGTCATCGAGGCACCGCCCATTTCATCCGGCCCCACCTTGCGCGCCTGTGCCCGCGCGGCCAGGTCGCCGATCTCGGCCGCGATCTGCCACAGTCCCTTGCGATCGGCATCCCGGATCACCGGCACCATCAGCCCGTGCGGCGTATCGACAGCGATGCCGATATGCACGTACTCCTTGAGAAACAGCGTGTCTCCATCCGGCGACAATGAGGCGTTGAACCGTGCAAAGGCGCGCAGGCAGCGCGCCAGCGCGGCCACATGGAACGCCAGCGCGGTCAGCTTCACACCGCGCTGGCGGGCCTCTGATCCGAGGCTCTTTCGAAACGCCTCGATCGCGCTGACATCGGCTCTGTCGTGATGCGTGACCGCCGGGATCAGCGATTGCGCCGCCGCGAGGTTCCGCGCCGCGATCTGGGCAAACCGACTCATCGGCTCGGCCGTGACCGGGCCGTACTGGCTGTGATCGACGTCCCAATACGAGGTGTCCGCACCCGATGCTCCCGAAGCCGGCGCGGACGCGGCGGTGGCGCCAAGATCTTCCGGCCCGATGGTCTGGCGGCCCAGCCGCTTGGCCAGGTCCTCGATCTCGACCCCCTTTTCAAGCGCAAGGCGCCGGGTGGTGGGGCTTGCGATAACGTCTGCCATGTCCGCTCCTTTACCAGCTTGCCGAGATGTATTGCGTTTCCATGAATTCGAGCATGCCTTCATGCCCGCCTTCGCGCCCCAGCCCGGATTGCTTGGTCCCGCCAAAGGGGGCGGCCGGGTCGCTGACCAGCCCGCGATTGAGCCCGACCATGCCATAATCCAGCCGTTCGCAGACCTGCAGGCCGCGTTTGAAATCGCCGGAGAACACGTAGGCGACAAGGCCGTATTCGGTGTCATTGGCGCGCCGGATGACCTCCTCCTGGTCGGTGAAGGTCTGGATCGCCGCGACCGGCCCGAAGATTTCGTCTTGCACGCAGTCGGCGTCCTCGGACACGTTCGACAGGACCGTGGGCGGGTAGAAGAAGCCCTTGCCCGCAGGCGTCTCGCCGCCGCATTCTATCTTTGCCCCCTTGGCCACGGCGTCGGCCACGAAAGCGGCCACCTTGTCGCGCGTGTCGGCATTGACCAGCGGTCCGACATCGACGCTTGGGTCGGTGCCATCGCCGAGCTTGAGGGCCGACATTCGTTCCGTCAGCCGCCTGGTGTACTCCTCGGCAATATCCGCGTGCACATAGATGCGGTTGGCAGCGGTGCAGGCTTCGCCGAGGTTGCGCATCTTGGCCAGCATCGTACCCTCTATGGCGGTGTCCATATCGGCATCCTCGAGCACGACCACGGGCGCGTTGCCACCCAGCTCCATCGCGGGTTTGAGCACTTGGTCGGCGGCGGATTTCAACAGCTTGCGGCCCACGCCGGTGGAGCCGGTAAAGCTCACGACGCGCACGCGCGGATCGTGCAGCATGTGATCGACCAGCGCGCCCGTCCTGCGCGATGGCAGCACGTTGACGAGACCGGGTGGCACGCCGGCTTCTTCCAGCAGTGGCATCAGCGCCAGCATGGTCAGCGGGGTTTCGGAGGCCGGCTTGATGATGACGCCGCAGCCCGCCGCCAGCGCGGGGGCGATCTTGCGGGTGCCCATGGCCGCCGGATAGTTCCACGGCGTGACAAGCACTGCCAGCCCGGCGGGCTTGTGCTGCACGACGATCCGCGCGCCAGAGGCCGGGGCGTGGGTAATCAACCCGTCGGCGCGCACGGCCTCTTCGGCGAACCAGCGGAAGAACTCGGCCGCATAGGCGGCCTCGCCTCGTGCATCGACGCCCGCCTTGCCGTTTTCCAGCGTCATCAGATGGGCGAAGTGGTCACGGCGCTCTGTCATCAATTCCCACGCCCGGCGCAGCACTTCGGAGCGGTCGCGCGGGCTGCGTGCGGCCCAGTCGCCCATCGCCTTCTTGGCGGCGTCCAGTGCCTTGTCGGCATCCGCGATTTCGGCTGACGCAACCGAGGCAAGCACCTCTTCGGTCGCGGGATTGATGACGTCGAACCGCTCGGCTGTCTGGTGCCATGTGCCGTCGATGTAAAGGTCGGTATAGTCCATATCGGTCCCCGAATGTCAAAGCAGGTGGCGGAGCGGTTGCTCCACCATGCCTGCGAAATCAGTAAGAAGCTGGATCGCGCCCTGCGCCGTCATCTGGCCAGCCGCGCATTCCATCGTAATGCGCACCCCCTTGCGACGCTGCGTCAGGGTCAGAACCGGAATGCCATCAGCCGCCATGTGCGGCTGGCGAATGGCCGTGCCGCGCAGATCGCGCAGGATCAGGTCTGGCGCGGCGTCGGTTCTGGCCACGCCGGAAAGCCGGCGAGTGTCGGGCATCGCATAGGATGTCGACGCGCCAAAGCGTTCCACGGCCACCGTTCCGGCCGCGGGCAGGGCGGCGCCGGCCAGTCCCGCAAGCAGGACATCGGCATCTGTCAGACCGTGCGCGTCGGCGGCCCATTGGGTAAAATCGGTCAGGGCGTCGCCCGAAACCTTGGCCACGAGGTGGTGCGCTGTTGCGCCGGCTGTCACTTCGGGGTGCGCGGATACCTGCGGCAGCGCCTTGAGCACCTCGAGATCGCGGACATGGTAGGGTTGCGGATGACCGGCCTCGACAAGCCGTGAAAGGTCCAGCCCCTGTTCAAGCGCCAGCCTGCGCAACTTGGGCGAGGCAAGGATGCGTCCGCTCGCGGGCTGCGGCGCCGGAGGTGCCGGGGCGGCCGTTTCGGGCCGTGTCGCGGTTTCCGCTGCCGCAGGCTGTGCCGGTTCGGAGGCCGCCGTGGTGCGGACCGCGACCGAGCGTGACACAGGGGTGTCGGGCGTGTCCGCGCTGATGATCGCCACCGCATGGCCCACCGGCACCTCTTCGCCGGCCTGGGCCAGGGTTGCGGCAAGATAGCCATCGCTGCCGGCCTCAACCTCCATCGTGCTCTTGTCGGTTTCCACCTCGAAGAGCACATCATCGGATTTGACCGGATCACCGGGGGATTTCTGCCAGCTCACCAGCAGACCGCTGTCCTGCGCCATGCCAAGCTGCGGCATGGTGACGGGTTTACCCTCGGGCAGCGCATCAGATGTGCCATCGGGTTCGGCCGGAGCGGGCGCATCGGGGGCAGGGCCGTCGTCATCGGCGCTGTCAGAGATCCGCGCGATCACAGAGCCAACGGCCACGTCCTCGCCTTCTGACGCCGACACGCCGGTGAGATACCCGCTTGCCTGCGCCTCGACCTCCATCGTGGCCTTGTCGGTTTCCACCTCGAACAGCGCGTCGCCCTTGGACACCGGATCTCCCGGCGATTTGAGCCATGACACGATCTTGCCCGCGTCCTGTGCCATGCCAAGCTGGGGCATCGTCACATCATGCGGCATGAATCAGCTCCCCTGAACACAGCTTGCGCGCGGTCTCGGCCACGCGGTCCGGTGTCGGCACGGTGATGTCTTCGAGTGCGGGGCTGAACGGCACTGGCACATCCATCGCGCCCATGCGGATCACCGGTGTGTCGAGATGGTAGAACGCCTTTTCGTTCAGCCGAGACGCGATTTCCGAAGTTACGCCATAGCTCTGGTGGCCCTCGTCGATCACGATGGCGCGGCTGGTTTTCTTGACGCTTTCGATCAGCGCGGCCTCGTCCAGCGGCACGATGGTGCGCGGGTCGATCACCTCGGCCTCGATGCCCTCTTTCGACAGCAGGTCGGCAGCCTTTTCGGCCACCTGCACCATCGAGGACGTGGCGATCAGGGTGATGTCCGATCCGTCGCGCTTGATATGCGCCTCGCCGAAGGGGATCAGGAATTCCTCTTCCGGCACCGGGGCCTTGTCCTGGTACATCAGCTTGTCTTCGAAGATCACGACCGGGTTGTTGTCGCGGATCGCGGTTTTCATCAGGCCCTTGGCTTCATAGGCCGAAGACGGCATCGCCACCTTGAGCCCCGGAATATGCGCCACGATCGCCTGGAGCGATTGTGAATGCTGCGCGGCGGACCGCCGGGTCGCCCCCATATTGGTGCGCAGCACCATCGGAACCGACAGTTTGCCACCCGACATATAGTGCTGCTTGGCCGCCTGGTTACAAAGCTGATCCATCACGAGGTAAATGAAATCGCCGAACATCAGGTCGACGATGGGGCGCGCGCCGGTCATGGCCGCCCCCACGGCCAGCCCCACGAAGCCCGGCTCGGCGATCGGGGTGTCGATGACGCGCTCGGTGCCGAATTCCTCGACCAGGCCGGACAGCACCTTGAAGGGGGTTCCGGCTTCGGCCACGTCCTCGCCCATCAGGAACACGGTGCGGTCGCGGCGCATTTCCTCGGCGATAGCCTCGTTCACGGCCTGGGACAGGGTGATCTCTCTCATCTTCTCTCCTCAGTCCGCGTAAATGTGCATGTCCACTTCGGACACATCGGGGTATTTGGCCGCTTCGGCATAGGCCACGGCCTCGGAAGCGTCCTTTTCGATCTCGGTGTTCATCGCCTCGATCTCGTCTTCGGTCGCGATGCCTTCGCTCACCAGGTAGGACCGGAAACGGATGATCGGATCGCGGTTGTCCTTCCAGTCCTTTTCTTCTGCCTTGGACCGGTAATATTCGCGATTGATGTCGCCGACATGGTGCCCGTGGTAGCGATAGGTCATCAGTTCGATAAAGAACGGCCCGTCGCCCTTGCGGCAGCGGGCGACCAGTTTCTGGGTCAATTCGTTGACGGCCAGCACGTCCTGGCCATCCACCTGGAAGGCCTCGATGCCAAAGGCTTCGGCCCGCGCGGTGATGGAGCCGGCGGCGATTTCCTCGGTCTTGGTGTATTCGGAATAGCCGTTGTTTTCGCAGGCATAGATCACCGGCAGGGTCCAGAGCGCGGCCATGTTCATGACCTCGTACCACAGCCCCTGCGCGGTGGCGCCATCGCCGAAGAAGCACACTGTCACATCGTCCTGGCCCAGCAGCTTGGCCCGCAGGGCCGATCCGGTGGCAATCCCCATGGAGCCGCCGACGATGGCATTGGCGCCAAGGTTGCCGTGGCTTTGATCGGCGATATGCATCGACCCGCCCTTGCCGCGGCAGTAGCCTTCTTCCTTGCCCAGAAGCTCGCAGAACATCTCCTTGAAATTCGCGCCCTTGGCGACGCAATGGCCATGCCCCCGGTGCGTCGAGGTGATCCGGTCGTCATCGGTCAGCGCCTCGCAGATCCCAACCGCAACAGCTTCTTCCCCGGAATACATATGCGTAAGGCCCGGCATCTTGGCCGACAGGTAAAGCTGGTTGGCGTTGTCCTCGAAGGTGCGGATGCGCATCATCTGGCGATACATGCGCAGGTAGTCTTCGGTGTTTGTCTTGGCCTTGGCCATTGGTTCCCTCCCAAAGGGGGCAAGGGCGCATGGCCCCCGCTTCATCTTGCCCAATAAACTCCCGCCGGAGGCATCCTCCGGCGGAGATGATCAATACCGGTTGGCGATAGGCAGCTCTTCCGCCGGGAAGAGGCTGATCACCTCGCAGCCTGTCTCGGTCACGACCACTTCTTCCTCGATCCGCGCGGCGGAATAGCCGTCGGTCGCGGGACAATAGGTTTCCAGTGCAAAGACCATGCCGGTCTGGATTTCCATTGGATGATCCAGAGACACGGCGCGGCTGATGATCGGGCGCTCGTGCAGCGCCAGCCCCAGCCCGTGGCCGAATTGCAGGCCGAAGGCCGCGTCCTCGTTCGGGAAGCCCAGCGATTCAGCCGTGGGCCAGACCTCGGCCACCTTGTCGGTGGTCACGCCAGGTTTGATCATGGCAATCGACGCATCGATCCATTCGCGGGCCTTCACATAGGCGTCGTTCTGGGCTGGCGTTGCGCGGCCCACGTTGAATGTCCGGTAGTAACAGGTCCGGTAGCCCTGGTAGCTTTGCAGGATGTCGAAAAAGGCCTGATCGCCCGGACGGATCAGGCGGTCGGTAAAGTTATGCGGATGCGGGTTGCAGCGTTCGCCCGAGATCGCGTTGATCGCCTCGACATCGTCCGATCCCATCTCATACAGCAGCTTGTTCGACATGGCGACGATATCGTTCTCGCGGATGCCGGGTTTCAGCTCTTCGTAGATCATGTGGTAGACGCCATCGACCATGCTGGCGGCCTGCGTCAGCAACTGGATCTCGTCCCAGTTCTTGATTTCGCGCGCGGCAAGCATGATCTGCTGGCCATCGACGACATTGATGCCCTCTTCCCGCAGGGCGTGGAACATGGCGGTTTCGGCATAGTCCACACCCACGGGCATGTCCGCCATGCCGGCATCCTTGATCAGTTCGGCGATCATCTTGGCATATTTGCGCATCAAGCCGAATTCCGGCGGGATGGTGCCACGCATGCCGACGACGCCGGCGAGGCAGTGATCGGGCTCCAGCCAGTCGGAATAGCGCTGGTGATGCACCGCGGCCGAGCCGAAATCCCAGACATAGGGAGAATCGTCGCCGGTCAGCAGGCAAAAGCGGCACATCTTGTCGCGTTCCCATTCGCCGATCTTGGTGGCGCTGACATAGCGGATGTTGTTCACGTCGAACAGCAAGAGCGACCCGGCCTGCGAGTTTTGCAAGCTCTGCCGGGTGCGGGCCAGACGGTAGCGGCGCAGCCGGTCATGATCGACCCGGCGCTCGAAATCGACCGAGGTATGACCCCAGGCGGGCAGGCGGTCGCGCCATTCCCAGTTGGGTTCGAGGTCCTGGGGGGTGAGCATGTTCGGCATCAGTGCGCGTGTCATGTGTATGAACTCCGTGGGGTGCGTGGCTGCATGCACCGTGGGTTGGAAATTTTGCGGGGGTGGTGCGTGAAATCGCGCACCCTATTTCGTGACCCAGCCGCCGTCGATGTGGATCATCTGGCCGGTCATGTAATCGCTGTCGTCGCTGGCCAGGAAAGAGGCGGTGCCGGTGATGTCGTCCGGGTAGGAGACCCGCTTGATCACGAGATTGCTTTCGACAATATCCTCGTAGGCCTGGCCCTCGCGCTCCTTGAAACCGATGTCGACCAGGTCCTTGTCGAGCTGCTCCCACAGCGGCGTGACCACGACGCCGGGCGCATAGCCGTTCACGGTGATATTGTGCTCGGCCAGCCCCAATGCGCCGCATTCGGTGAGCGCGAGGCAGCCATATTTCGAAGTGCAATAGACGGTGACATCCACCAGCGGCTTGCGCGACGCGATGGAGCCCACGTTGATCAGCTTGTAGGGGTGATCTTCCATCGGGCCCTGGGCGATCATCTGGCGGGCGGTTTCCTGCATGCCCAGCCACATCGCCTTGGTGTTGACGTTCATGATCATGTCCCAGTTGTCTTCATCGATATCCATGAAGAACCGGGGCTTGTTCAGGCCCGCGTTGAACACCGCGACATTGATCGACCCGAAGGCGTCTACCGTGGCCGCGACGGCGGCGGCGTTGTCTTCGCGCTTGGTGACATCCATCTTCACGGCAATCGCCTTGCCGTTTCCGACCGCGTTGATCTGCTCGGCGAGCGTTTGCGCCGCGTCCTGATCAAGATCGCCAAGACACACGTTGGCGCCCTGCGCGGCAAAGTTTTCGGCATTGGCGGCACCCATGCCGCGGGCCGCGCCCGTGATCAGGATATTCTTACCTTTGAGGCGATTGGGGTCCATGGTTTCCTCCCTAAGTGACCTGTTGTCCCATTATGTCCTCGGCCCGCGCCTGCGCGCGGTCGAGCGCATCGCGCGGCGAGACGATCCCGCGCAGCATATCGTGAAGTTCGTGGCCGCAGATGCGGATGATGTCCGAGATCTGCGGAATCGGCGGGCGCGGCCAGAATTGCAGTTCGTCGCGCCACGACATCTGGTCCACAAGCTCGAAGATCGGTGAAAGGCGGCGCACCTCGGGGTCCGCGCCAACCGAATAGCGGGGCGCGGTGCGGCTGCCGCTTTGCGCATAGAGCTTTTGCGCGCCGGGCGAGGTAAAGGTGACCAGCGCGTCGACAGCGTCTTCGATGCGATCCGGCGCAAGGTTGGACGGGATGCAGAAGACATAGCCCCCCACCGGCGCGATGGGCGCGCCCTCGGGGCCGTGCGGATGTGGCAGGTAGCCGGTGTTGTCATGCGCCGAACAGCTGTCATCCAGCTCGAAATACGGGGCCAGCAGGGTATAGCCATAGGCCATTGCCACCTTGCCGGAGGCATAGGGGCGCACCCGTTCGTACCAGGACATCGACAGGATATCGGGCGGCGAATATTCCAGCAGCTGCATCAGGTAATTCGCCGCGGCCAGTGCACGATCGCCGTTCAGCATGGGCCGGAACCCTCCATCGCCCAGATGATCGGCATCATAGCCGCCGGCGATTTCGGGCAGGTCCACGATGGGCTGGCCAAAAGCGGCGCAAGTCATCATGAAGGTATGCCCCAGCGCTGTCCCGCGGGCCGCGTTCCACGCCACGCCATAGCGCCCTTGGCGCGGGGCATGGAAATGGCGGGCCGCGTCGATCACGGCCTGCGTCGTGATGGGCGGCTCCAGGCCTTCTGTGGCAAACCAGTCCTTGCGGTAGAACATCAGTTCCGGAGTTGTCTGGCTTGGCACACCGAAGGGCCGCCCGTCCCAATGCGCGGCCCGCCACCCGGCGGTGTGAAAATCCGCCGGATCGAGGCGGGTGATATCCATCACCTCATCCAGGGGGCGAATGATCTTCTTTGCGACGAACTCGCCAAGCCAGGGCAGGTCGACAGCAATGATGTCGTAACGGCTTTTACCGCGTTCGGCATTGCGCAGTGCTTCTTCGCGCAAGCGGTCTATCGAGAAGGCGCGTTGATGGATGCCCGTGCCGACCAGTTGTTCGAACTGCCGCTTGAGGTTGTCCATCACCATGAATGTCGGATCGCCATGCACCAGGATGCGCAGTCCGCCGGACAGCTTGAGCGGCCGGGGCAGGGCCTGGGGCGGGGCAATCGTTGCCTGCGCGGCCTGGTAGGAGCCGCCGTAATAATAACTGGTCGAGTTGTCGCTGGCGTCTGCCGTCCCGAAAGAGGTTCGCGCGATGCGTTCGATCCGGTCGGCCAACTGGCTGAAATTGTCCAGCAATTCGCGGCTTGGATGCAGGGAAAAGCTTTTGCCGCTCTTGGTTCGGGGGCGCTGTTCTATCAGCCCGGCCTGCTTGATCTCGGCCAGTTTGCGCGTTGCGGTTGCATAGGGCACCCCGGCCGCTGCGACCATTGACGACGGCGAGACCAGCCGCCCTTCGGAATGGCTGTGCAGAAGGTGCAGGATCATGTTCAGATGCGGGTTCGGCGTGCTTGGCTCAATCGCGCTGTCCAGCTCGACATGCAGGGATTGCAGAAACCCGACCACTCTTTCCAATTCGGGACCCGCCACAAGACGCGGCGCGGAGTCGGCGCGTGTCATCGGTGTTTGTCCATATTGGATATCATTTGCGAAGGTTTCGTGCATTGTGTCCCTGGGTTGGGTCGGTGTCTTGGAATTGCTTGCGTTGGCACTGGCGCCACCCCTTGAAAATGTTCAGACTGGTGGAAATTGGATATCACTTAAAAATCGAATATGGATAAAAATATATCGAAAATGGATAAAAAGGAGCGTTCGTCCGCTTGGGAAATATCGCTCCATAGACCGCAGATTGCTCCGGCAACGGAACAGGCCGAGAGGACGGTCGCAATCGTTTCTAAATATATCCGTGGGAGGACCAAAGTATGAAAACGACATTAACGGCAGCGCTGGTTGCATCGACAACGCTGACCGGCACGGCAATGGCCGGGTCGCACAGCGACACAATGACCATTGGCATCACGCAGAACAACGTCGGCGTCGACAGCTATCAAACCACGTATGAAAAAGCCTTCATCGCTGCGGCCGAGGCCAATGACATGGTCGAGACTGTCGTGCTGGACGCGGGCGGTGACGTGGCCCGGCAGATCGCGCAGATGGAAGACCTGATCCAGCAAGAGGTCGATGCGATCATTATCTGGCCAACCAACGGTGAAGCGGTGATCCCGGCGGTGCGCAAGGCGCATCAGGCCGATATTCCGGTGATCGTCACCAATTCGAACATCGCCGAGCAGGGGTTCGACTTCGTGTCCAGCTTCTCGGGTCCGGACAACATCACCCAAGGCAAGCGCTCTGCCGAGATCATGTGCGACAAGTTCAAGGACATGGGCATCGAGGACGAAGCCAAGGTCGTGCATATCACCGGTCAGCCGGGCTACACCACAGCGATCGAGCGCGCCAAGGGTTTCGATGATCGTCTGCCGGAAGTCTGCCCCAACGTGGAGCAGATCGACAAGCAGCCGGGCGACTGGAACCGCGAGAAGTCGCAGCAGGTCATGGAGGCGTTCCTCGTCAAGTATGACGATATCGACGGCGTCTACGCGGGCGATGACAACATGGGCGTCGGCGCCTTGAATGCTGCCAAGGCAGCGGGTCGCGACGGCATCATCTTTGTCGGTGCCACCAACTTTGCGGTGGGCTACGAAGCCATGCAGGACGGCGATTACTGGGGATCGATCTACCAGTCGCCGGTCGATGACGCGGAAGCCGCTCTGAAAACGGCGATCGATGTGCTCAACGGCGAGGAAGTTCCTTTCCTCAACTACTTCGACACGCCGAAGATCACTCAGGAAAATCAAGACGAGTACGACAAGCCCGTCTTCTGATCTCCTCCCGGAACGCGCGGGGCGGTTCGTCTGCCTCGCGTGTTTTCTTCTACACTCAGACATATGGATGAACGGGATGACAGGAGTCTCGGGGCGGTCCTGCATCGTGACCGGTGCGGCGCAAGGCATTGGCCGCGCCATTGGCGAGGCGTTGCTGGACGAAGGTGCGAATGTCTGTTTCGCGGACATCAATGCCGACAAGGTTGCCGAGGTCGCGGATGCCAACGCCGCGCGCGCGGCGCGCGCAGATGCGCGTGTGGCGCATGCGGCAGTCGATGTGACAGACCGCGAACAGGTCAGGGCAATGATCGCCCACACGGTTGGCATCTTTGGCCGGCTGGATGTCAAGTTCAACAATGCCGGCGTGAACAGGCCGATGAATTTCCTCGATGTGACCGAGGAAAACTGGAATTTCATCATGGGCATCAATGGTCTGGGCTGCATGATCGGTATGCAGGAAGCCGCCCGCCAAATGATCGCCCAGGGCGGACAGGGCAAGATCATCAACACCGCCAGCATCGCCAGCCGGCAGGGGTTCGACAATGTCGCGCCGTATTGCGCTTCGAAATTCGCCGTGGTCGCGCTGACGCAATCGGGCGCGCGCGATCTGGCAAAACATGGTATCACGGTGACAGGGTTCGCGCCGGGGGTCGTCGCGACCGAGATGTGGGAACAGGTCGATCAGGACCTGATGGAGATCGGGGCCGCCGAGCGTCCGGGACAGGCGATGGAGGAGTTTTCGTCCGAAATCCTCAAGGGCCGCGTGGCCACGCCGGAGGATATCACCGGGACGACAACATTTCTTGCGTCCAAGGACAGCGACTACATGACCGGTCAGATCGTGATGATCGACGGGGGAATGACCCTGGTCTGACTGATATGGACCGGATGCCAACGATCTTTGGGAGGAGCTCATGGCCACACTGACAAAACAACAGATCGGGACTGTTCTGGCAAAACAGGGCATCCTGATCGCTTTCGCGATCTTCATGATCGTCTTTACCATCGCCAACCCGAAGTTCCTGACCATGGACAATCTGTTCAGCGTTGTGCGGTCCTCGGCCATCCTGGGGATCATGGCGCTTGGCGTGACCTTCGTGGTCATCAGCGGCAACCTCGATCTTTCGGTTGGGTCGATGATGTCTTTTTCAACCATCGTGGTGCTGGATTTGCACGATGAGCTTGGCCCGCTCCTCGCGATTCCGGCGATGTTTGGCATGACGCTGTGCCTGGGGGCCTTTATCGGCTTTCTGGTGGGGTATCTCAGGCTCAACTCGCTTATCGTGACCTTGGGAATGCTGTCGGCCATTCACGGATTGACGCTCACCTATTCAGGCGGTCAGAACATGGATATCGCCGACAAGGAGGGCACCTGGTTCAGCATTTTCGGTCAGGGCAGCGCCTTGGGCATTCCGATGCCGATCCTGATTTTTCTGGGACTTGCCGCGATTCTGGGGATCATACTGTCCAAGACCCCATTTGGCCGCAAGATCTATGCAGTCGGCGGGAATGGCACCGCCGCCACCTTTTCCGGCATTCGCCGCGCGCGCACCGTGTTCGCCTGTTACCTGATTTCGGCCTTCTGCGTGGCCACCGCGGGCCTGATCCAGGCCAGCCGGTCGCTGGGGTCGCAGAATACCGTGGGCCAGGGGATGGAGCTTGAAGTGCTGGCTGCGGTAATTCTGGGCGGCGCCTCGCTCCTGGGGGGCTCGGGCACGATCTTCAAGACCGTCATCGGCGTGCTGATCCTCGGGTTCATCCAAAACGGTCTGCTTATCATGGGGCTGGAGTTCTACGTCCAGTATGTCGTGACGTGGGTCATCATCATCCTTGCTGTCTGGCTCGATATCGCGGCCAAACGCGGCAAGCTCTGGTCATCGATCGCTTGAGGGGACGCAGCATGGACATCAGCATGGACAAGGGCACAGTTTCCAAGGCTCTGAAAAACGGCGCGATATGGGGTTTTATCGTGCTTGAGCTGATCTTCTTCTCGATCGCCGGAGAATTCATGGCGATCACGGATCAGGCCTTCATGGATATCGACAACATGCTGCTGCTGCTCAAGCAGTCGGCGCCGATCGGCATCATCGCCATGGGCATGACGATCGTGATGGTCAACGGCAATATCGACCTGAGTGTCGGGGCGACTTTCGCCATCGCGGCCATCGTTTTGCTGGACAGCATGACCTGGCCGATCTTTGCCGGGCTGGGCGACTGGGTGATCCCGGTGTCTTGCCTGTTGGCGCTGGCATCCGGTGTCTTCTTCGGGGCGATCAACGGGCTTATTGTCTGGAAGACCGGCGTGGATGCTTTTATCGTCACCTTGGGGTCGATGCTGGGCTTTCGCGGCATCGTCTTCATGTTCAACGGGGAAAACCCGACATCGCATCTCAACTGGACGCTGGTGGATTTTGCCGAGGCCGAGTTCCTCGGATTGGCCACCGCGTCCTGGGTGCTGCTTCTCGTGACGCTGGCGATCTGGTTCCTGATGGCCAGAACCGTCCATGGGCGAAACGCCTATGCCATCGGCAACAACCGCGAGGCTGCCGTGAACGCGGGGATCCGCGTGGGTCCGCACATGATGATCAACTTCATGATCATCGGCTTTCTGGCCGCGCTATCGGCGGTGGTGTTCTATGCCGAAAGCGGCAGCGTGAATCCGAATGACGGGATGCTGTACGAATTATGGGTCATCACGGCGGTGGTTCTGGGCGGGACCAAGATCACCGGCGGCGCGGGAAACGTGATCGGGACCTTTGGCGGCGTGCTGGCGATCCAGCTTCTGCGCAAGGGGCTGGGCCACATCGGCGCCGACACATCGACCGTGAACCTCGTGATCGGCCTGATCCTGATCGCCGTGCTGTTCCTTGACCGGCAGTTGAACGTGAAAGGCAAAGAGGAGTTGAAGGTATGACCGGGAAAACCCCTGTCCTGCGGCTTGAGAACATCGTCAAGACCTTTCCTGGTGTGCGTGCGCTGGATGGCGTTTCGCTGTCCATCCTGCCCGGCGAGGTCCACGCGTTGATGGGCGAAAACGGTGCCGGGAAATCCACCCTGATGAAAGTCCTTGGCGGTATACACCAGCCCAATGAAGGCCAGATCATCGTGGCAGAGGAGCCGACGGTCATGTCCGGTCCGCTGGACGCCAAGGCCAAGGGCATCGTCTTCATCCACCAGGAACTCAGCCTCGCCGAGGAACTCAGCGTGGCAGAGAACATCTACCTCGGAGAACTGCCGCGCAAGAGCTTTGGCCGCGTGGATTGGACCACGCTCGCCGAGAAAACCAATGCGATCCTGAAAAAGCTGAACGTCGGCTTCGATGCCGGAACCCGTGTCGGCGATCTCTCCATCGCGAACCAGCAGATGGTCGAAATCGCCCGTGCGCTCACCGTGGATGCCAAGGCGGTCATCTTCGACGAACCGACTGCCTCGCTCACGGATGCGGAAAAGGTGGTGCTGTTCGAAGTCATTGCGGATCTGCAATCGCAGGGTGTGGGCATCGCCTATATCTCTCACCGGATGGAGGAGATTTTCAAGATCACCGACCGTATCAGCGTGCTGCGTGATGGCCAGTACCAGGGCACCCTCAACACGGCCGAAACGAATGAAGAAGGCGTCACCCAGATGATGATCGGGCGCAAGCTCGATCTCAGCCGCAACGTGTCCCATCACGAACTGGGCGATGTCGCGCTCGAGGTCCGGGGCTTGAGCTGTGGCGATTTGTATTCCGATGTCAGCTTCGAGGTCCGGCGCGGTGAGGTGGTCGGGTTCTACGGTCTTGTCGGCGCGGGCCGGACCGAGATTGCCGAAACGCTCTTCGGGCTGCGCGACCCATCGGCTGGAACGATCCTCATTGATGGGCAAGAGGTGAAAATTCACTCCCCCTATGATGCGATCGAACGTGGTATCTCGCTGGTGCCCGAGGACCGCAAGGGGCAGGGTCTCGTTCTGGGCATGAATTGCCGTGATAACATGACTCTGCCGCAAGTGGATGACCTAAAGGCGGGGCCGTTCGTGTCGGACGGCGCAGAGATCGCGATCTTCGACCAGTACCGCGACAAGCTCGATATCCGCACGCCGGGCTGGAAGCAGACGGTCGGCAATCTGTCCGGCGGCAACCAGCAGAAGATCGTGATTGGCAAATGGCTGTCGATGCACCCCAATGTGCTGATCGTGGATGAACCCACGCGCGGCATCGACGTTGGTTCGAAAGCCGAGATCCACAACCTTCTGCGTGATTTGGCCGCCCAAGGCTACGCGGTGATCGTGATCAGCTCGGAAATGCCCGAGGTCCTGCATGTCGCCGACCGCATCGTGGCGATGTACTCGGGCCGGGTCATGCGCACATTCACCTCTGAAGAAGTGACCGAGGAAAACCTTATCGCGGCGATCTCTGGACTCGGGGGCGACCAGGCGGCCTGACATCCGGGTTGGAACCGCAGTCATAACCGAAGGGCCGGGAGGTCTGCGCGACGCGGTCCGCGACCGCCATAGCCATGCATCCGGCGATCTGCCAGCACACGGTCCGAACCGGGCACCGTGACGACGTTCAAACGCGCATAACGCCGAAAATGAGCCTTGAAATATGCGCGATGTCCTGCGTTCATGCGGGCGATTGTTAAAATATGCAAATCGAGGGAAAATTTGCAAAGCATTGCCGACGCCTTGGGACTTGCGGCAAAGCTGGTGCTGTCCGGCGACCCGGACCTGTTCGAGATCGTGCTTCTGTCCCTGCAGGTTAGCCTGACCGCGACGGTCATCGCCTGTCTGGTCGGGTTTCCTGTCGGGGCGCTGGTGGCGATCAGCCGTTTTCGCGGGCGCAATGCCGTGCTGATCGTGATGAACGCCTTGATGGGGCTGCCGCCTGTGGTTGTCGGGCTGCTGGTTTACCTGCACCTGTCCCGCTCCGGTCCGCTGGGGTTTCTTGGTCTGCTCTATACGCCGACCGCGATGATCATCGCCCAGATCATCCTGATCGCCCCGATCATTGCCGCGCTGTCGCAGCAGGTGATTGAGGACCTGCACTCCGAATATTCAGAGCAGTTCCGTTCCTTGTGTCTGACGCGGGTGCAGACGGTCCAGGCACTTCTGTGGGACGCGCGCTATTCGCTCCTGACTGTCGGGCTCGCCGGGTTCGGCCGTGCGGTGGCCGAAGTTGGCGCGGTGATTATCGTAGGCGGCAATATCGACCACCTGACGCGCGTCATGACCACGGCGATTGCGCTGGAGACATCGAAAGGCGATCTGGCACTCGCCCTGGCTCTTGGCATCGTTCTGCTGGTGATTGCGCTTGGCGTCAATGCGGCGGTCCACTCAGTACGAATGACAGCGGCGCGGCAGGCCTATGTCTGACGCAATGGCCATGACCACCGCCTCCGATGCGGTCGACGCGCAGAAAATGCCGATCCTGCCGCTTGCGGTTCGGGATCTCGTGCTGCGTTTCGGCGACGTGACGGTGCTGGACGGGCTGTGTCTCGATCTCGGAGCATCCGGCTGCACGGTGGTCATGGGGCCGAACGGATCGGGCAAGAGCCTGCTTCTGAAGCTGCTCCACGGCCTCATGCAACCGACTGCGGGTCAGATCCTCTGGGATCGACATGGCGCGGCGGATGTGACCGCGCGGCAGGCGCTGGTGTTTCAGAAGCCGGTCCTGCTGCGGCGGTCCGTGGCGGCCAATGTCGACTTTGTCCTCAAGGTGCGCGGCAAGGATCGCGCCCGGCGCAACGCCTTGCTTGATCATGTGGGGCTCGCGCACAAGGCTGATCAGCCCGCGCGGCTGCTGTCCGGCGGTGAGGCGCAGCGCCTGGCGCTCGCACGGGCGCTCGCCACCGATCCCGAGGTCATGTTCCTTGACGAGCCCACCGCCAGCCTCGACCCGGCTTCGGTCCTCGCCATCGAGCAGATCGTGAGCGAGGCGCGGGACAGCGGCGTGCGCATCATCTTCGTGACCCATGACATGGGGCAGGCGCGGCGCATGGCCGATGACGTCGTGTTCCTGCACCGCGGGTGTGTGGCCGAGCACAGCCCAGCGAGCAAATTTTTCCCCGAGCCCCGCTGTGATGCGGCCCGGGATTACCTGAACGGCAGGATTGTCGTCTGACACATCAAGAAAGGGAGAGAGCAACATGCTTGCAAGAAAGTTTATGGCAACAACGGCCGCACTTATCATCGGGGGCGCTGCGTGGGCGCAGGACCAGTCCATCATTGTCCAGTCGACAACATCGACCGCGAACTCGGGTCTCTACGACTACCTGCTGCCGATTTTCCAAGAGGAAACCGGCATACAGGTCAATGTCGTGGCCGTGGGCACCGGGCAAGCCATCAGAAACGCCGAGAATTGCGACGGCGATGTGCTTCTGGTGCATGCTAAGCCATCGGAGGAAAAGTTCGTTTCCGCCGGGTTCGGCACCGAACGTACGGACCTGATGTATAACGACTTCGTCATTGTCGGCCCCGCCGCCGATCCGGCGGGTGTCGGGGGCATGAATGATGTGCAGGGGGCGCTGGCCAAGATCGCGGAGACAGGCGTGCTCTTCGCCTCGCGTGGCGATGACAGCGGCACGCACAAGAAGGAAATGGCACTTTGGGCCGACAGCGGTGTCGATCCGACCGCAGCCTCGGGCGCGTGGTACCGCGAGACCGGCTCCGGCATGGGCGCGACGCTGAATGCCGGGATAGGCATGGGCGCCTATGTCATGACCGACCGCGCCACATGGATCAGTTTCGGCAACAAACAGGACTACGCCATTACCGTGCAGGGCGACGAGGATATGTTCAACCAATATGGCGTGATCCCGGTGAACCCGGCGAAATGCCCCTCCGTGAACGTGGATGCGGCGCAGACCTTCGCGGACTGGCTGGTGTCGGACGAGGGGCAGGACGCCATTGCCGCCTACACGGTCGCCGATCAGCAGCTGTTCTTCCCCAACGCGCCGGACTAGGGTCCCGACCCCGATGCATCGCCGGCACCGGCTCAGGTCCGCAGGCTGCTCAGGACGCTTGACCCAAGAAAGACCAACGCCGCAACGCAGACGATGGAGGGCCCCGCCGGAGTGTCCAGCAGCAAGGCCGCCTGCAAGCCGATCACGGCGGACGCCGCGCCGATCCCGGCGGCGGTCAGGGCCATCTGCTCGGGGGTGCTGGCAAAGGGTCGCGCGGCCGCGGCCGGGATGATCAGCATCGCCGTGATCAGCAAGACACCCACCACCTTTATCGCCATCGCCACGGTGATCGCCAGCGCCAGTGTCAGGACCAGTTGTTCACGCTTCGGATCAATGCCGCTGGCATAGGCCAAATCGGCGCTGAGCGTCGACGTCAAAAGCGCCGACCAGCGCCACCCGATCAACCCGACCACCAGAAGCGCTCCGCCCCAGATGACCGCCAGATCGCCACGCGACACCGCCAGAATGTCGCCGAACAGATAGGCCATCAGGTCGATCCGGATGCCCGACAGGAACGACACCGCCACAAGCCCGAAGGCCAGCGCCGAATGGGCCAGCACGCCCAGCAGCGTATCCATCGCGTAGCCGCGCCCGGCAAGAAGTGTCACGATCACCGCCATGACAAGCGCCACCGCCATGGCGCCGGCAAAGACCGACACTTGCAGCGCAAGCGAAAGCGCCACGCCAAGCACCGCCGCATGGGCCGTGGCGTCTCCGAAATAGGCCATGCGCCGCCACACCACGAAACTGCCCAAAGGGGCGGCAGCCACCGCCACGCCAATGCCGGCCAGCGCCGCGCGCGTCATGAAATCATCCAGCATTACTCTGCGGCCTCGGTCTTTTTGTCGGAATGCGCCTTGTCGGACCCGTGGTTACATTCGCCGTCATGGTGATGATCGTGGTCATGGCGGTAAAGCGCCAACGCCCCGCCGGTGCCCGTCCCGAACAGAGCGCGGTATTCAGGGGCCGCCGAGACGGTATCGGGCGTGCCTTCGCAGCAGACATGCCCGTTGAGGCAGATCACCCGGTCCGACGCGCTCATCACAACGTGCAATTCGTGGCTGATCATCAGCACGGCGCAGCCAGTGTCCTGCCGCACCTGCTCGATCTGCTGGTAGAACGCGGCCGATCCCGGTTGGTCCAGACCTTGCGTTGCCTCATCGAGCAAGAGGAAATCCGGCTGGTTGATCAATGCCCGCGCCAGCAGCACGCGCTGAAGCTGACCTCCCGAAAGCGCCGACATCTGGTGGCGCGACAGCGCTGGCACGCCCGCGCGGTCAAGGGCTGCCGCGCTCGATGTTTTCGAGGTATTGCCAGGCAGGCGCAGGAACCGGTCCACGGTCATCGGCAGCGTCTGGTCGATATGCAGTTTTTGCGGCACATAACCGATTCGCAATCCCGGCTTGCGGGTGATCCGGCCTCCACCCGGCTGAACCGCGCCGATCAGAGAGCGCAGCAGCGTTGTCTTGCCCGATCCATTGGGGCCGACAACCGTGACGATCTCGCCCGGTTCGATCGACAGGGATACATTCCGCAACACCGGTTCCGCGCCGTAGCCGACGCTCAGGTTCGTCACCGTGACAAGGCTCATGTGTCGGCCGTTTCCATGCAGGCCGGGCAAAGGCCCTCGGCCTCCAGCACGGTGCGTTCGATCCGGAACCCCGCAGTGCGCGCGGCTTCGCCCAGCGTGTCGCGGGTGGGAGTGGATTGCGCCTCGGCCACGGAATGGCATTCGCGGCAGATCATGAAGGCGGGCGCATGGCTGGCGCCGGGATGCGCGCAGGCGATAAAGGCATTCAGCCGTTCGATCTTATGCGCAAAGCCATGCGTGACCAGAAATTCCAGCGCGCGGTAGGCGACCGGTGGTTGCGATCCGAAGCCCGCGTCGCGCAGCCGGTCCAGCATCTCGTAGGCCCCGAGCGCGCGGTGTTCCTGCAAGAGAATCTCCAGCGCCTTGCGCCGCACCGGTGTAAAGCGCAGACCTTCCGCCGTGCATTGCGCCTCGGCGGCGTTGGTCGCGGCGCTGATGCAGGTCCTGTGGTCATGCGATTCAAAGCCGACCGGATCGGCGGGCGGGGAGTTTTCTGCGCGGGGCAGTCTTGTCATATTATCACATATCCTGTAATCAGTCCGTATTGTTATAAAATCACATGGAGAGAGCAATGTCCAGAAGCCTGATCCCCATCGCGGTTGGCGCGTCCCTGTTTGCGGGCGCCGTCAACGCCGACGTGCCCAGCGTGGTGGCCGATATAACGCCGATCCATTCGCTTGTCGCCCAGGTGATGCAAGGCGTGGGAGAGCCATCGCTGATCGTGGCCCCCGGGGCCTCGGCGCATGAATACAGCCTGCGCCCGTCAGAGGCATCAGCCCTGCAAGACGCGGATGTGGTGTTCTGGGTCGGGCCAGAGCTGACGCCATGGCTCGAGGACGCGGTGGCAACGCTCGCCGGGGATGCCTCGGTGATCGGGCTCTTCGACCTTGAGACCACCACCGTGTTGCCCGTGCGCGAGAACGCGCTTTTCGAGGCGCATGACCACGATCACGGCGCGGGTCACGCTGAAGCGGCAGATCACGAGGTGCATGACGGGCATGACCACGCTTCGCATGATGACGACCATGCCGCGCAAGACCAGCACGGGTCCGAACACGTCCATGCGGAGGAGACCAAGACGCAAGATCACGACGACCGCGCCCATTCGGGGCACGACGAGGAAGACCATGCCGGCCATGAACACGCGGGCAATGACCCCCATGCCTGGCTGTCGCCGAAAAACGGCGCAGTCTGGCTGACGGCAATCGCCGATGCCCTTGCCTCGGCCGATCCCGACAATGCCGCCGCCTACCATGCGAACGCCGCTGCCGCGCGCGACGAGCTGACATTGCTCAGCGCTGAAATCAACATGGTCCTAGACCCGGTCCGTGGGCGCAACTTCGTGGTGTTTCACGACGCCTACCAGTATTTCGAAGCGGCCTTCGATTTCCCGGCCTCCGGGGCGATCTCGGTCTCGGATGCGTCCGATCCCAGCCCGGCGCGCATTTCCGAGATCCAGGATCACATCGCTGACCGAAACATTTCCTGCGTTCTGTCAGAGCCGCAATTCGACCCCGGCATCGTGTCTGCCGTGGTGGATGGATCAGGGGCGCAAACCGGCGTTCTCGACCCGCTCGGCGCTGATCTTGAGCCCGGACCGGAGTTCTACAGGCTGTTCTTGCGCCGGCTCGCTACGTCGCTTGCTGACTGCCTCTGACCTGCTGGCGCTGGGGGCCTGGGTGGATGCCGCATCATTGATGCCCGGGCCTGTCGTAAGGATCGCCCCCGTCCGCGAGGGCAGGTGCGATCCGGGTCGCAGGCGATCCAGAGCCGAGGCGGCGCGCATGTCGTCCGTGACTTGGGTCCCGCGAAACCCACGAGATCGCTCTACCGCGAGATCCGGCCCGCCCGGCCGCCGCGCCGCTTTTTCAATTGGCCCGCGCGTGACGGCAGTTCCGCCATCACCGCCCGGCGGGCCTCGGGCGACATGCGCGACCATGCGGTGATTTCGTCGATCGTGCGCAGACAGCCGGTACACAGCCTGGCGTCTGGATGCACCACGCAGATCTGCACACAAGGGCTGTCGATCCGGTCGCGTTGCGGGGTATCGTCTTTCATGCCTGTCCGCTCCCTCGTCCCTGGGCCTCGATATGGCGCAATCTGTCCAACGCGCCTTGCAGGATATAGCTCGCCGCGACATGGTCGATCAACTCTGCGCGACGTTTGCGCGTCGTATCCGCCTCAAGGAGCGCTTTTTCAGCCGCGACCGTGGAGAGGCGCTCGTCCCAGAACCCGATCGGACGGTCCCAGAGCGCGCTGAAATTGCGGGCAAAGGCGCGGGTGGACTGGCATCTCGGTCCCTCGGTCCCGTTCATGTTGCGCGGCAGGCCCAGCACGACTCCGGCAATGTCGCGCTTTGCCAGGATCGCCAGAAGCGCCTCCGCGTCGCGTCCGAACTTGTGCCGTTTCACCGTCTCAAGCGGGGTTGCCACGCTGCGCATCCCGTCTGACACGGCCACACCGATGGTCTTTGTTCCCAGGTCCAGCCCCGCGATTGCGCGCATCGGGGGCAGGGCCGCGGCAAAATCGGAGAAATCACCGTGAATCACAGGCTCACAGCACCAGGCCGGCAGCGCGCGCGCCCTCGCGCACGATGTTGAGCGCGTCCGGGTTATCGGCAAAGACCTCCTGCGCATTGTTCCATATGGCAATCGCCTGCGCCTCGTCGCCAAGAACACCCAGCGACGAAATCAGCCGCGCCCAATCCTCGGGCGGCCCGCCTTCGGTAGCCAGCCTGTCGGACAGCCGTGCCACCATGCCTTGGATCATCTGCTGGCGGTCTTCGGGGCTCATGTCCTCGGCGCTTTCCAGGTCCTCGGCGGTGGGGCCGGGGGCCGCGGCCACACTCGGCACCTGGTAGTCATCGACCCCGGCGCGCTGCGCCATCTCCTCGATCTGGGCAAGGATCGGCGGCACCCAGGTCGCATCCGGCGGGCTGCGCCGCAGCAGCCCGTCCCAAACGCGAAAGGCGACATCGGGCCGCCCTGTCTGCGCCATCATCAGCCCCATGTAATATCGCGCCACGCCGTTTTGGTCATCCCGGCTCAGCGCCGCCTCGAGCGCGCGCTCCGCCTCTGGCGAGACATAGCCACCGGCGGCCAGCACCATCATGTCCGCAAGGTCGGCGTAGTCTTTCGAGGTTGCCCTGTCGCCCTTGATCGACAGCACACGCTCCTGTGCGCGGTAGGCGGCCACGTAATTGCCCATCGCCGCCTCGGACCGCGCCAGCAGGACATGGCCCTGCAGGTCGCCCGGCCGCTCGGACACCGCGCCGCGCAGGCGTTTGACCAGATCGGCGTATTCCGGTTGGATCTCGGCTGCGTCACCGGCGGGGAGCTGGCTTTCGGCACTGTCCTGTGACGGGCGGTTTTCGCGCGCCTCCTCGGCCATGTCCAGACGCGTCGCCAGTCCCAGGTCGCCGTAGCCCGGCGCGCCGAGCTGCGAATAAATCCAATAACTTCCGCCAATCAATGTCGCCCCGATCAGTGCTGCGACCGTGTAACCCAGCCCGTTGGGCTGCGCCGTCGCGGCTGTCTCGGAGGTGGCCTTGGCATCCGCAGACAGGATGCGCCGCGAAATCTCGGTCCGAAGACGCTCGGCGTCTTCTTTGGAAATCACCCCGCGTTGCAGATCGCGATCCACCTCGCCCAGCTGGTCACGATACACCTGAACATCGAAGGATTCAGCCGGGCCGGTGTTGCGCTGCCCCCGCACGAGCGCCAGCCCCAGAAGGCCAGCCATACCAAAGGCCAGAACGATGGTCGCGATCCAGAAAACCGTCATCTTTCGCAATATCCACAAGCTGTTTTACCGATCATGTATACCTGCAGTCCCTTTGAAAAAAGGGCAAACCCCCGTGACAAAGCGCCATGTCGCAAAAACACTGAAAACCGGCGCTGTGAGTATCCGCAGACCCGGCTGTTCGGTCCACATATCCCCAAGATCGTCCCAAGCCTCGAGTCGCCCATGAAACGTTATTCCGCCTTCGCCGTTGCCCGTGAGGCCCTTCGCAACCAGACCGGGTGGGAACGCGCTTGGCGCAAGGCGCACCCCAAGAAGGCCTATGACGTGATCATCGTCGGGGCCGGTGGGCACGGCCTGGCCACGGCCTATTACCTGGGCAAGAATTTTGGCATCACCAATGTGGCGGTGCTTGAAAAGGGCTGGCTGGGTGGCGGCAATACCGGGCGCAACACCACCATCATCCGCTCGAACTACCTCCAGGATCCGTCTGCCGCGATCTATGAAAAAGCGCGTTCGCTCTACGAAACGCTGAGCCAGGATCTGAACTACAACATCATGTTCAGCCCCCGCGGCGTGATGATGCTGGCCCAGACCGAACACGAGGTTCGCGGCTACCAACGCACCGCACATGCCAACAACCTGCAGGGCGTCGAGACGACGTTCATCAGCCCGTCCGAGGTCAAGCGGCTCTGCCCGATCATCGAATTGAACGGTCCGCGCTACCCTGTTCTTGGCGCGCTCTGGCAATCCCGCGCCGGCACCGCGCGGCACGACGCGGTCGCTTGGGGGTATGCCCGCGCGTGCTCGGACATGGGCATGGACATCATCCAGCAATGCGAGGTCACGGCGGTGCGCCGGGAGGGTGGCCGCGTCAAAGGCGTGACCACGACCAAGGGCGAGATCGACTGCGACAAGCTGGGGCTGGTCGTCGCCGGCCATTCCGGTGTGCTGGCCGAAATGGCGGGCTTTCGTCTGCCCATCGAATCCGTGGCCCTGCAGGCGCTGGTGTCCGAGCCGATCAAGCCCTGCATGGATGTGGTCGTCATGGCCAACACCGTGCATGGCTACATGAGCCAATCCGACAAGGGCGAAATGGTCATCGGCGGCGGTGCGGATGGCTACAACAACTACACCCAGCGCGGGTCGTTCCACCACGCCGAGGAAACGGTCCGCGCGCTGGTCGAGACCTTCCCGATGATCTCGCGCCTCAAGATGCTGCGCTGGTGGGGCGGCATTGTCGACATGACCGGCGACCGCTCACCCATCCTGTCAAAGACGCCGCTTGAGGGCTGTTTCATCAACTGCGGCTGGGGCACCGGCGGCTTCAAGGCGATCCCCGGATCCGGCTGGGGCATGGCCGAGCTGATCGCCAAGGGCTATTCGCCCCTTACCGCGGAATTCGGCCTCAATCGCTTCCGCGAGGGGCGGTTCATCGATGAAAGCGTGGCAGCGGGGGTGGCGCATTGACCTTCTCCTTGCATCAAGATCCGTGCGGGAACACGGTGCCCGGGGCGGGGGTTGCTCATGCGACACCCCTGAACGGAGTTCCTTCATGGCCTTCAAATATCTTCTCGCCATCGCCATCCTGTTGGTCGTCCTCGGCCTCGCGGGTTGGGTCGTCTATTTCGTCGATGAACAAACCGATCCGCCCTATGGATCCCCTGAAGCTTCAGACAGCACCGGCTGACACGTCTCGCGCCATTGCGCCGCCGGTGATGGTCCGTCGCTGTCCCGACCTGTCCCATTTCCGGAGGCTGCCATGTTGTGCCTAGAATGTCCCTATTGCGGCGTCGCCGCCGAGGAAACCGATCTGCACCCCGGTGGCGAAGCGCATCTGAAACGCTTTGGCCCCGAGTCGAGCGATGACGATTTCACCGGCTACCTGTTCCACCGCGAAAACCCCAAGGGGGTGCATTTCGAACGCTGGCGGCATGTGAACGGCTGCGGCAAGTGGTTCCACGCGGCGCGCTGCACCAACACGCTCGAAGTGTTCGGCACCTACAGCGCCCAGACGACGGAACCGCCGAAAGACCTGCTCGATACCATCCGCGCCAAACGCCCCGGATTCACATGGAGGGACATCGCGTGACCCTTCATCTTGCCAACAAAACTCCCGCCGGAGGCTCCGACGCTTCCGCCAGCGCCAAGGTCTGACTTATGAGCACCCGCGTTCAAACCCAGGGCCGCCTGATCAACCGCGACCGGCCTGTGTCCTTCAAGTTCAACGGCACGCTCCTGAACGGCTATCTGGGCGACACACTTGCCTCGGCCCTTCTGGCAAACGACCAGATGCTGATGGGGCGCAGCTTCAAGTATCATCGCCCGCGCGGTGTCGTGGCGTCTGGCTCCGAAGAACCCAACGCGCTGGTGGGCCTGGGCGAGGGCGACCGGTTCGAGCCGAACCAGCGCGCCACCACGACCGAGCTGTTCCACGGCCTCACCGCCACCAGCCAGAACCATTGGCCGTCGCTGAATTACGATGTGGGAATCGTCAACAACACGCTCTCGCGCTTCCTCAGCGCGGGGTTCTACTACAAGATGTTCATCCATCCGCGCCCGTTCTGGAAACACATCTACGAGCCCTTCATCCGCCACTCCGCCGGTCTAGGCAAAGCCCCGGATTCCGAGTCGCGCGATGCCGACCGCTACGAACATTTCTACGCCTTCACCGATGTGCTGGTGATCGGCGGCGGTGTTGCCGGTCTGCAATCCGCCCTTACCGCTGCCCGCGCCGGGGCCAAGGTGCTGTTGCTCGAACAGACCGCCCACCTGGGCGGCCGCGCGCCGGTCGACGGTGGCACCATCGATGGGATGGATCCGGACGCCTGGGTCGCCAAGGCGTGTGAGGAACTGGACGCACTGCCGAATGCGCAAATCCGCACCCGCACCATGGGAGCGGGCGTCTATGACCACGGCTACGTGCTGGGCTACGAACGCCTGACCGATCACGCGCCCGAAGCATCTGGCCCGCGCCACCGGTTGTGGCGCATCCGGGCGGCCCAGATCATCACCGCGACAGGGGCCATCGAACGGCCCTTGTCCTTTGCGGGCAATGACATTCCCGGCGTGATGCTGGCCTCCGCCATGCGCGATTACCTTGTGAACTTTGGCGTCAGCCCCGGCGACCGCACCGTGGTTGTCACCAACAATGACGACGCCTACCGCACCGCCATCGCGCTGGTGCAGGCCGGGCTCAAGGTTCCCGCGATCCTTGACGCGCGTCCCAACGGCGGCGGCGCGCTGATGGACGACGCCAAGGCGCTTGGCATCCGGGTCGAAACCGGTGCCGCGGCGGTCAAGGTCAAGGGCGCGAAACGTGTGCACTCCGTTTGCCGTGGCGTTCAGGCGGGCGATGGCGAGGTGCTTGAAGAGATTTTCTGCGATGCGGTTGCCATGTCCGGCGGCTGGTCACCCGTGGTGCATCTCTGGTCCCATTGTGGCGGCAAGCTGTTCTGGGACGAAGGCCAGGCCGCTTTCCGCCCGGATCATGCGCGCGCGCCCACGAGCCACGATGGCGCCCCGTTCGTGATCACCGCTGGGTCCGCGGATGGCGAGATGCATCTGAACGCCGTTCTGCAAAACGCGGCCAATGCGGGAAAAACCGCCGCAAGCGCTGTCGGCGCTGCAAAGGGCGACGCCGCCGCGCCCAGCGGCGACGCGCCCGATGAGGCGCCGCTGGTGCCGGTCTGGATGATGCCACAGGGCGCGCCGCGAAAGCTGCGAACCAAGTCCTGGCTGGACTACCAGAACGACGTGAAGGTGTCGGACGTGCAACTGGCCGCGCAAGAAGGCTTCGAATCGGTTGAACATGCCAAGCGCTACACCACGCTGGGCATGGCAACCGATCAGGGAAAGCTGAGCAATATCAATGGTCTCGCGACGCTTTCTCATGCGCTGAACGAAGATATCCCGCAGGTTGGAACCACCACCTTCCGCCCACCTTACACGCCGATCTCTTTCGGGGCTATCGCCGGCGAGGCCCGCGGCGAGATCTTTCAGCCGATCCGCAAGACTCCGATGCACGACTGGCATGACTCGAACGGCGCGCATTGGGAACCGGTGGGCCATTGGCGCCGCCCCTACGCGTATCCGCAGCCGGGCGAAACTGTCGAAGACGCGGTGCAGCGCGAAGTGCTGGCGACCCGGAACAGCCTTGGCCTGCTGGATGCGTCGACCCTGGGCAAAATCATCGTCAAGGGGCCGGATGCCGGGCGTTTCCTCGACATGCTCTATACCAACATGATGAGCACGCTGAAGCCCGGGCGCTGCCGCTATGGATTGATGTGCACCGAGAACGGGTTCCTCAGTGATGACGGCGTGGTGGCGCGGATCGACGAGGACACGTTCCTGTGCCACACCACCACCGGCGGGGCGGAGAGCGTTCACGCACACATGGAGGAATGGCTGCAAACCGAGTGGTGGGATTGGAAGGTCTGGACCGTCAATGCCACCGAGCAATACGCGCAGATCGCCGTGGTCGGCCCGAATGCGCGCAAGCTGCTTGAAAAACTGGGCGGCATGGACGTGTCGCAAGACGCGCTCACCTTCATGGGGTGGGCCGACGGCGCATTGGCGGGCCTCTCGGTCCGTGTTCACCGCATCTCCTTCTCGGGAGAATTGAGCTTTGAGATCGCCGTGGCCGCAAACCTGGGCCGCGCCTTGTGGGACAAACTGGTCGAGGCCGGGCAGCAATGGAACATCACCCCTTATGGCACCGAGGCGCTGCACATCTTGCGCGCCGAAAAGGGCTTCATCATGATCGGGGATGAAACCGATGGCACGGTGATCCCGCAGGACCTTGGCCTTGACTGGGCGATTTCCAAGAAGAAAACCGACTATATCGGCAAACGCGCGCAGCAACGCAGCCACATGGTCGATCCGAAGCGCTGGAAACTGGTGGGGCTGGAAACGCTCGACGGGTCCACGCTGAAGGACGGGGCCCACGCGATTGCCGATGCCAGCAACGAAAACGGTCAACGCAACACGCAAGGGCGCGTCACCTCGACCTATCGCAGCCCGACACTGAACAAAGGCATCGCGATGGGATTGGTGCTGAATGGGCCGGACCGCATGGGCGAGGTGATCGAACTCACCGCCGGTGGCGATGACACCGTCAAGGCGAAAATCGTGAACCCCGTGTTCTTTGATCCCGAGGGGGCGAAGCAGAATGTCTGATGTGCAACTGGCGCTTGACGGCGCAGCCTTCGATGGTCTGGTGCAGATCGAGGAACTGGCCGGGCAGGGCATGATCACCCTGCGCGGGGATCTTGCGGACGACACGATCCGCGCCTCGGTCAACGGTCTCTTCGGAATAGATATCCCCGCGCAGCGCGGCACGGCCTTCGCGGGCGACACCGGCGCGCTCTGGATGTCCCCGGACGAGATGCTTTTGCTCTGCCCATATGAAGGGGCCCGGGCAATGGCCGATGAACTGGCCGAGAAGGTGAAAGACGCGCATGCGCTGGTTGTCAATGTCTCTGACGCCCGCACGGTGTTCCGGCTTAAGGGCAGCATGCTGCGCGAAGTCATCGCCAAACTGGCCCCAGCCGACATGTCTCCGGGCGTGTTCGAGCCGGGCGAGTTGCGCCGCACACGTTTGGCACAGGTCGCTGCGGCCTTCTGGATGGATGACGCCAGAAACGCGCGGGTGGTCTGTTTCCGGTCGGTCGCTGGCTATGTCTTTGGTTTGCTGAGCACGTCGGCGGATGACGCGTCGGCCGTGAACCATTTCACCCGGTGACGCGTTAACCGTCCGACAGGCGGGATAAATCCCGGTTTGGCGCGCTGGCAGGGTTGACCTTGGCAATGCGTCACATCAGGTATGCCTGTGTAATATGACGCACCAACGAGGGGACCTCACCATGGCTTTCGAACTTCCTGATCTGCCCTACGCCCATGACGCGCTGGCGAGCAAGGGCATGTCCAAAGAGACGCTCGAGTATCACCACGACATCCACCACAAGGCCTATGTCGACAATGGCAACAAGGCGATTGCCGGAACCGAGTGGGACGGAAAGTCGATGGAGGAGATCATCAAGGGCACCTACGATCCCAACGCCGTGGCGCAGTCCGGCATTTTCAACAACATCAGCCAGTTGTGGAACCATAACCAGTTCTGGGAAATGATGGGTCCGGGCGAGAACAAGATGCCGGGCGAGCTGGAAAGCCGCCTTTCGGACGCGTTCGGTTCGGTTGAGAAGTTCAAGGAAGACTTCTCCGCCGCGGGCGCAGGCCAGTTCGGTTCCGGCTGGGCGTGGCTCGTGGTCGACACCGACGGGTCGCTCAAGGTCACCAAGACCGAAAACGGCGTGAACCCGGTCTGTTTTGACCAGACCGCGCTTCTGGGCTGCGACGTGTGGGAACATTCCTACTACATCGACTTCCGCAACAAGCGCCCGGCCTACCTGGCCAATTTCCTCGACAACCTGGTCAACTGGGACAACGTCGCAGAGCGCCTGTCCAAGGCCTGATCTTCGGCATAGTCCCGGAAACGAAAAGCCCTGCCACCCACCCGGCAGGGCTTTTTCATTGCGCGCCAGTGTTTTGCAAGGCTTGCAAGGAATTGGCCGAAGCCGCCCAGGGCTTTGGGCGCTTGCCCCCGAGGAGGTGACAGACTAGGGCAGGCGCAAAGGAATCCGACAATGACCGACACCCACAAAGGCGTTCTGGCAATCGTCGCGGCCTGCACGATCTGGGGGCTGTCGCCGCTTTTTTACAAGGCACTGGCCGATATCCCGCCGCTCGAAGTGCTGGCGCATCGCACGCTGTGGTCCTGCGCCTTTTTCGCGGGCGTGCTGATGTTGCAGGGGCGTCTGCACATGCTGTGGCGGGCGGTCACCTCGCGGGCATCTGTGCCGGTGATCGCGCTCGCCGCGATCATGATCTCGACCAACTGGTTTCTCTTCATCTTCTCGATCCAGGTCGGTCGCGCGACCGAGGCGTCGATGGGGTACTATATCTTTCCGCTCGTCGCGGTCCTGCTGGGCCGGATCGTGTTCGGCGAGACCCTGAGCCGCGCGCAATGGATCGCCATCGCGCTGGCGGCGCTCGCCGTGACCTGCCTCACCATCGGGTTGAGCATCGTGCCGTGGATCTCGCTGGTGCTGGCCACGACCTTCGGTCTTTACGGGTTGATCAAGAAGCGGCTGGACCTCGGCCCGGTCGTGTCCGTCACCGCCGAGGTTCTGTTGCTTTCCCCGATCGCGGCGGCATGGCTTTTCAGCCTGCATTCCGGTCCGGGCGGCGTCTATGGCGACGATGCGGTGCAAACCGCGCTCCTGATGACCTCGGGGCCAATCACCGCGTTGCCGCTGATCCTGTTCTCCTTCGGTGCGCGCAGGCTGACCATGTCGACGGTGGGGATCGTGCAATATATCAATCCGACGCTGCAATTCTTCTGCGCAGTCTTGATCTTCGGAGAGCCGTTCGGCCTCATTCATGCGGTGGCCTTCGGGCTGATCTGGACCGCGCTGGCGATCTACTCGGGCAGTGCTTTTGGTCAGGACAGGGCCCGGCGCAAGGCGCTGATGGTGTCAGAGGCGCCGGTCGTCGTTTCGACAAAACGCAGCAAGGATGCATCGGCAAATCCCTGATCGACAACATGGTCCAGCAGCTTTGACAGCGGTTCCCAATACGCCTCCACGCTGAGCAGGATAATCGGCTTGGCATGCAGGCCCAGTTGCCGCCATGTCAGGACTTCGAAAAACTCGTCAAGCGACCCGGCCCCGCCGGGCAGCACCACGATGGCATCGGCGTTCATAAGCATGACCTTTTTGCGCTCATGCATGGTTTCGGTGATGACGAACCGCGTGAGGTCTGTCTTGCCGACCTCGATGTCCAGCAGATGCGTCGGTATCACGCCGAAGGTCTCGCCGCCGGCGTTTTGCGCCGCGCGGGCCACCGTGCCCATCAGCCCGACATCCCCCGCGCCATAGACCAGCCGCCAACCTGCCTCTGCGATTGCCCGGCCCAGGGTGTCTGCCTCGGCCGCAAAGGCCGGGTTGTCCCCGGAACGTGAGCCGCAATAGACACAAATCGAAGTGGAGGGCATGTATGGTATCCTTGACACGGGCTGGGAGATTGCCTCGTGATACCCCTGTTGATATCTTTGCTCAACTGCGCGGGACACAAATTCGCGCATCACCGCGAACAAGTGGGACGAGATGAGCAAGTTTGCTTTGGCACAGGGGACAACCGGCATGGTACTGGGCGGCGCGGCTGCCGCAGGTGTGGTTGCCGTGACGCTTTACGCCACCGGTGTGATGACACCCGAGCCTGCGCCGACGCCCCCAGCCGCGCAGGTGGTGGCGGTGCCGGACGCGCCCGCCGAAATGTCGCCCCCCGAAACACCCCGGCCCGCCGAAGCGCCGGACGTGGTCGCGCCGATTGCGCCGTCATTCGATGTGGTGCGCGTCAGCCCGGACGGGCAAACCCTGGTTGCGGGGCGCGCGCCGGGGGCATTGGACGTTTCCGTTCTTGTCGATGGCCAGGAGGCGCGCCGCGCCGAGGTGGATGACAGCGGCAAGTTCGTGGCGTTTCTCGACCTGCCGTCCAGCGATGTCGCACGCGTGATCAGCCTGGCCTCGAACTGGCAGGCGGACCCGATTTCCAGCCTGGACGAGGTGATCGTCGCTCCAACGCCTCGGGTGTTGGCTTCCCCGGCAGATCTGGGCGCGCCGGAGACCACGGCCGCGGCGCCGGCATTGGACATTGCCCCGGAGACGGGTGATCCATCGCCTGACACCGACGGTCTTGCTGCTTTCACCGCACCGATCTCCGACATCGCAGCGCCTGCGCGTGGTGATCCGGCCGAAGCACCTGCAACCCGCGACAGCGCACCCGAAGACGCGCCGACAGCGACCCTTGCTGCGCCGGGCCTGACCGGACCGCAGGCCGGCGTCGCCCCGCGCGACACAGTTGACGACCAAGATCAGGTGGCCAGCGCGGATGCTCCAAAGCAACCGGCGGCCCCCGCGGTTCTCCTGTCCACCTCCGAGGGCGTCGGCGTCCTGCAAAGTGGAAGCGGCGGCGCGCCGGATACGCTGGACCAGATCGCGCTGGATGCGATCACCTATGAAGCCGCCGGAGCGGTCGCGCTGGATGGGCGGGGCGTGGCCACGGAATTCGTGCGTGTCTACCTTGACAACCAGCCTGTCCAGACGACCGAGATCAACGCGGAGGGCCAATGGCGCGCCACATTGCCGAACGTGGACAGCGGCACCTATACCCTGCGGGTGGACGCGGTGGATGTTTCCGGCGCGGTCACCTCGCGCGTCGAAAGCCCGTTCCGCCGCGAAGATCCCGATGTGCTGGCTGAAGCGGCAGACGTGCAGGGCGAGACCGTGGCCAAGGTCGTCACCGTTCAGCCAGGCAATACGCTGTGGGCGATCGCGCGCGACCGTTACGGCGAAGGCATTGCCTATGTGCGTGTCTTCGACGCCAACCGGGACCGGATCCGCGACCCTGATCTGATCTACCCAGGCCAGGTTTTTTCCATCCCGGATTGAGCGACCTGTCATATGCGCGTGATTTTTCCACGGTATCGCTGCGACAAACACTGCATATTGCGGGGGTTGTCCCTTTGTGTCCGCGATATATAGTGAGGCAAGTTGACCGGGGCGGGGCTCCCGTCCTGACGCTGAAACAGGCAGACAGGGCAGGAGACGATTCCCCCGATGGACGGTAATTTCAGAACAGCTTTCGTGCGTGAACCAGGGGCGCTTCGGCATCATCCGGCCTTGGTGCTGAACGCGGACTACAGGCCCTTGTCCTATTATCCGCTGTCGCTCTGGCCGTGGCAGGATGCGGTCAAGGCGGCGTTTCTCGACCGGGTGGATATCGTGGCCGAATACGACGAGGTTGTGCACAGCCCGTCGATGACGCTCCGAATACCGAGCGTCGTGGTGCTCAAGGATTACGTAAAACCGCAAAAGCGCGTGGCCTTCACGCGCTTTAATCTTTTCTTGAGGGATGAATTTCAATGCCAGTATTGCGGGGCCAAGGGCGATCTGACCTTTGATCACGTCGTGCCGCGCGCGGCCGGAGGGATCACGTCTTGGGAAAACGTGGTGGCGGCATGTGCGCCCTGCAACCTGCGCAAAGGTTCCAGGAGCCTGCGTCAGACAGGCCTTTCGCTGCGTAAACCACCGCGGCAACCGGGGGCACAGGAATTGCTGAACATGGGGCGCAAGTTTCCGCCGAACCACCTGCACGAAAGCTGGATGGATTTCCTGTACTGGGATGCAGAACTCCAAGCCTGATCCCGGGTGGTTTCCAGAAAAGGTGACGTCCCCTGAGCCGGGTGGATATCCTCTTCCCCGGTGCAGAGGCCTTCGAAGGCCTCTGATCCCAAGCCCCGCAGGGCGTACCGGGACGCGTTTCTCATGGTCTGAACGCGCAAGACGCGTCCACAGACAGAGGTTTGTCGCTCGGGATGTTCCGCCAAGACACGCAACGGGTATCGGATCCAGTGGCGGTGGCGTTCCGGAAAAGGATGAAGGAGATCGAAACCGAGTGCGCGGTGAAAGGCATTTCGAAATGCCTTGCGCCAAGCGCCTTCGAAGGCGCTTGGCCCGCGCTTACCTCACCAGTGCGGCGGCTTCGCGGGCCAGCGTCTCGATCGCGGCCCAGTCACCCGCAGTCACGAGATCCGCTGGCGCGACCCAGCTTCCCCCCGCGCACAGCACGTTCGACAGGCCAAGGTAATCGGCCGCGTTCTTCAGAGACACGCCCCCGGTCGGGCAGAACCGCACCTGCGGGATCGGCGCACCGATGGCCTTGAGGGCGGGCGCGCCACCATTGGCTTCGGCGGGAAAGAATTTCTGCACAGTGTAGCCTCGCTCCAGCAGCGCCATCGCCTCGGAGGCCGTGGCCGCACCGGGCAGGAGCGGCAGATCAGCCGCTTCGCAGGCGTTCAGAAGACGGTCCGTGGCGCCGGGCGAGACACCGAACCTTGCACCGGCGTTCACCGCGTTCTGCACATCTTCGGGCGTCAGTAATGTGCCCGCGCCGACAACGCCGCCTTCGACCTTGGCCATTTCGCGGATCACGTCCAACGCCGAGCCGGTGCGCAACGTGACCTCCAGAACCGGTAAACCCCCGGCGATCAAGGCTTCGGCCAAGGGCCGCGCGACGGCGACATCCTCGACCACGAGCACCGGGATGATCGGCGCAAGGTGGCACAGGCGTTCTGTTTCCCGGCTGGCGTCTATCGGCGTGATCATGTTGAATTCCAGTCTCGTGTCATGTGATCTTCGCGTGTGACCTTAATATGTGCCGCGGTCATTTGCGGCCTCGCGATCCGCTCTGACCGTTTTTATACGGCCTGTCGGGGAAGCACAAAACGGATCCGCATTTTTGCAGGGCGTGCACTATACGACAACCGCTGCGCCGTTCTCGGCAAGGCCCACATTGTTGCGGAAGGCCGCGAACAATTCGCGCCCGACACCGTGACCATTTGAGCTCAGGTCTGCAATGGCCGGGGCGCGCGTATCGAAATCCTCTGCAAGGCACGCAATCTGGCCTGCCAGCGCATCGACCCTCACCAGGTCCCCGTCGCGCAGGCGCGCAAGCGGACCGCCAAGCGCCGCCTCGGGCGAGACATGGATGGCGGAGGGAACCTTGCCCGACGCGCCGGACATGCGCCCGTCGGTGACCAGCGCCACCTTGAGGCCGCGATCCTGCAGCACGGCGAGTATGGGAGTGAGCGAGTGCAGCTCGGGCATCCCGTTTGAGCTGGGTCCCTGGAACCGCACGACGACCACCGTGTCCTCGGTGAATTCGCCGTTCTTGAATGCGGCTTTCACGTCTTCCTGTTCCTGGAACACGCGCGCCCTGGCTTCGATTACATGGCGTTCCCTGGCCACCGCCGAGGTTTTCATCATGCCCTTGCCGAGATTGCCTTCGAGCTGTTTGAGCCCGCCGGTCGCCTGGAATGGATCGGTCGCCGGGCGCAGGATCTTGTCGTTCTGCGTCTCGCCCGCGCCGGGGCCATAGACGACGCGGCCATCCGTGACTTTGGGTTCCTGCGCGTACAAGTGCAGCCCGTCACCCGCGACGGTCTTGACATCTTCATGCAAGAGACCGTTTTCAAGCAGTTGTCCGATCATGAAGCCCAGCCCCCCCGCGGCGTGGAAATGGTTCACGTCGGCCAGGCCATTCGGATAGACCTTGGCCATCAACGGCGTGACCGAGGAAATGTCTTCGAAATCCTCGAGCCGCAATTCCACGCCAGCGGCGCGCGCCATTGCCGGAAGGTGCAAGACAAGGTTGGTCGACCCGCCCGTGGCCATCAGCCCGACGATGCCGTTCACGAACGCCTTTTCATCGAGCACATCGCAAACCGGGCGGTAATCATTGCCCAGCTGCGTGATTTCCAGCGCGCGTTCGGTGCCTGCCACTGTCAGAGCCTCGCGCAGCGGGGTGCCGGGATTGACGAAAGACGCACCGGGCAGGTGCAGTCCCATGAATTCCATCAGCATCTGGTTGCTGTTGGCGGTGCCGTAGAAGGTGCAGGTTCCGGGGCTGTGGTAGGAGGCCATTTCCGCCTTCATCAGCGCGTCGCGCCCCACTTCGCCCGAGGCGAATTGCTGGCGCACCTTGGCCTTTTCGTCGTTCGGCAGGCCCGAGGGCATTGGACCGGCGGGCAGGAAGAGACCGGGCAGATAGCCAAAGGTGCCGGCCGCGATCACGAGACCCGGGACGATCTTGTCGCAGACACCGAGATAGACTGCGGAATCGAAGGTGTTGTGGCTGAGCCCGATCCCTGCGGCGAGCGCGATCACATCGCGGGAAAACAGCGACAGCTCCATCCCGACCTGGCCTTGGGTCACGCCATCGCACATGGCTGGAACCCCGCCTGCGACCTGTGCCGTTCCGCCTGCGGCGCGGGCCGCCTCGCGGATGATTTCGGGGTATTTCTCGAACGGCTGATGCGCCGAGAGCATATCGTTGTAGGCGGTGACGATGCCGATATTCGGGCTGCGCTCGGTGGCCAGCGTGCCCTGGTCTTTCCCCATCGCGGCATAGGCGTGGGCCTGGTTGCCACAGCTCAGATGCGCGCGGCGGGGGCCTTCGGCAGCCGCTTGACGCATCCGCCCGATATAGCGCGCGCGCGTCTCTTCCGAGCGTTCCTGGACACGTTCGGTGACCCGTTTGATCGTGTCATTGAGCGAGTGTGCCATGTTGCCTCCGCGCCAGATCCGCCGTTGTCATGCCTGCCATTTAGCGAAGTTAGCGCTAACAGTAAAGCGTAAACTCGGGAAATCCCGGGGCCCGGCGGCACGGACCGCTGCGTGAAATTGTACATATTTTGCCGCGATGCGGTCGATTTCCGCTGTCACCAAGATGCCGAGGACAAAGAGCATTTGCTCCGCAAAGGAGGCGAGACCCATGAAAACCCCCATCAAGATACTGGCCGGTCTGCTGATCGCCATAACGCTGTCGGCCTGCGCCGCGCCGCCATCGGCCACACGCTCGGCGATGCCCGAGGCGCCAATCATGGGCCGCGCCCAGACAGACGTCACGATCGACAGTTTCACCGTGTCGGTGCCACGGTCGCTCGAAGTGAGCGAACGCAATCTCTATTATCCACGCGGCGATATCGTCTGGCGCGGCGATCCGATGGGCGACCGGCATGCGCAGATACAGGCCATCGTCGAGGCCGGTTTGCGCAACGCCGCGCCCAGGATCAAGGGCACCCGCCCGGTGCGCATGGATGTCCAGGTCACCCGCTTTCACGCGCTGTCGGAAAAGGCGCGCTATTCGGTCGGCGGTGTACATGACATCGATTTCAAATACCGTCTCGTCGATGTGCAAACCGGCCGGCAGATCGCGCCCACCAAGGATGTGAGCGCCGATCTTCAAGGCCTGGCCGGGCAGGCGGCAATTGCCTCTGATGCGCGCGGCGTGACACAGAAATCGCGCATCATCGCCCATCTGACCCGTGTATTCATCGACGAGCTGACAACCCCGCGCGGCCATCAAAACGCCGATCTGGGCTTGTTGCAGGCGATCAATGAGCTCTAGGGCCCAGACCCTGTCAAATAAGTCCTGACACGACAAAAGCGGCTTTCCCCCTCGGAGTGAGGGGCGTAAGGGGGACGGCATGACACAGTCCCCTTTGCCTGTAATCCGCCTTCTTCCCAAAACCAAACCGCAAGCCATTCGGCGCGGTTATCCTTGGGTCTATGCCAACGAGGTCGTGACCGACCGGCGCACCCGCGCGCTGGCCCCCGGTACGATCGCACTTCTCGAGGATTCGGACCGCGCGCCCATGGCGCTGGTCGGGGTCAACCCGAACTCCAAGATAATTGCCCGCGTGCTGGACAGCGCCGAGACGGGGGGCGTGGATCGTGCCTGGTTTGCGACCCGGCTGCGCAAGGCGCTGTCCCTGCGCGAGCGGCTGTTCACAACGCCCTTCTACCGCCTAGTGCATGCCGAGGTGGATGGCCTTCCCGGTGTCATCATTGACCGCTTCGGTGACACTGCGGTGATCCAGCCAAACGCCGCCTGGGCAGATGTCCTGCTGCCCGATCTGGCCGCGGCGCTGGCCGAGGTGACAGGGGTGACGACAATCCTCAAGAACGCCGGCGGCCGGGGCCGGAGCCTCGAAGGGTTGGATGGTGGGGACGCGGTTCTACTGGGCCCCCCACCAACGGCCCCGATCCCTGTGAAGATGAACGGTGCGACGTATATGGCCGATCTGCTGGGGGGGCAGAAAACCGGGCTTTTCTACGACCAGCGCCCGAACCACGCCTTTGCCGCGCGGCTGTCGCAGGGCGCCCGTGTCCTTGACGTCTTTTCCCATGTCGGCGGATTCGGATTGGCCGCGTTGGCCAATGGCGCGGTGCAGGCGCACTGCGTGGACGGGTCCGAAGCGGCCCTCGCGCTCTGCGCGCAGGGGGCGGCGCAGATGGGCGCAGGTGACAGGGTGACCACAACCAAGGGGGATGCCTTCGATGTTCTGACCGCCCTTGGCGAGGACAGCGCCGAACACGACCTGGTGGTCTGCGACCCGCCCGCTTTTGCCCCGTCACATAAGGCGCGCGACGCGGGGCTGCGCGCCTATGAACGGATCGCGCGGCTGGCCGCGCCGCTGGTCTCCGAAGACGGATATCTCGTGCTGTGTTCCTGCTCGCACGCGGTGGACCTGTCGGCCTTTACCGGCGCGTGTCTGCGGGGCATTGGCCGGGCCGGACGGCGGGCGCAACTGATCCACACCGGGCACGCGGGGCCGGACCATCCATTGCTGCCGCAACTGGCGGAATCGGGCTACCTCAAGGCGCTGTTTTTCCGGCTGTGAAGGTGCTTTTGGACACCTGCGTTCTCTATCCCACCGTGATGCGTGAGGTTTTGCTGGGCGTGGCGGCGCAGGGTCTGTTCTTGCCGTTGTGGTCCGAGCGTATCCTGGGTGAATGGCGGCGCGCGGCGGTCAAGCTGGGGCCAGAGGGTCCGGCGCAGGCCGAAGCAGAGATTGCAATGATCACCATGCAGTGGCCCAAGGCGCAGGTCAGGCCGCTGAACGCCTTGCTGGATCGCTTGTGGTTGCCGGATACCAATGATGTGCATGTGCTCGCGGCGGCGATTGCGGGCCATGCTGACGTGATCCTGACCATGAACGCCAAGGATTTTCCGCGTGGGATATTGGCAGAGGAAGGCCTGTCACGGGCGGATCCGGACTCGTTTCTGCTGGGTATGCATGCCAGCGCGCCCGACGCCGTGACAGAGGTGGTCTCGCGCGTCCATGCCGAGGCCAATCGCCTGTCCGGCGCCGTCTGGGACCGTCGCAAGCTGATGAAAAAGGCCCGTTTGCCCCGCCTGGGCAAGGCCTTGGCGAATGGACCGGATCATGCGCATGAATAATCCGTGTCGTCGGCATGTCCGGATGAAAATCTGGACAGTTCAGCGCAGGTAGTCCATCGGATCGACACTGTCGAAGCCCTTGCGCACCTCGAAATGCACGCGGGCGGGATCGAAATCGCCAACCTCGGCGATGGACTGACCCCGGCTGACCGCGTCGCCCTTGGTGACCGATATGTTGTCGACATGCGTATAAACGGTCAGCAGATTGTCAGGGTGCCGGACCACCAGGATGTTGATCCCGTCGGTGTTGCGCGTGATCGCGGCGACTTGTCCGCTGGCGGCCGCCTTGACCGTGCTCCCCACGGATGCACCGATGTCGATCCCTTCGTTGCGGCCTTCGGCGTATTCGCGAATGATGCTGCCCTGTACCGGGAAGCTCATCGCCGTATCCGGGGCGCTGGCCGAGGTCTGCTCGCCGATGTCGGCGACCGGTTCGGGGTCCGGGTCCTGCGTGGCCGGCGACGTGGCCGCAGCCGGTTCCGGCGACTCTGCCGGCAGCGGCTGCGATGCCGAAGGGGGTTGCGGTGTGGGCGAGCCGGTGCCGGGTCGCGGCGTTGACGCGGTCTCCGTCGTCTCTTCGGCCTCGGACGGGGGCGCTTGTGTTGTCACTGGGATCAACAGGAATTGACCCTCGCGGACCGAAAAATCGCTGTCGAGGCTGTTCCATTCGGACAGGGACCGCACCGAGACATCATAGAGCCGCGAAATGGTAAAGGCGGTTTCGCCGCGCTCGACCTTGTGCCGGATCGGTTCCGATGCCGCCTGCGGCGTGCTGCGCTGGTCGTCGGCTTGGCTTGGCTCGGTTGGCTCGGACTGGTCGATCGCATCACTGGCCAGAGTGGTGATGTCCACTTCTGACGGGGTTCGGATCGGTCCGGTGGTCGCGGTGCCGGTTGCGGGCGAGGGTTCGGCCACGCGGCGGGGCAGGGCGATGATTTCGCCGGCGCGCAGCGGATCACCCGTCTGAACCCCGTTGTAGCGGGCCAGCTCGTCTGCGGGCAGCCCGATGCGGGCAGCCAACTTGCCCAGGGTATCGCCGCGCTGCGCCACGGCGACCTGGTAATTCGGATAGGAGATTACCCCGCGGTCGTCCGGCTCCGGACGAGGCATGGTTGTGGCATTCGCGGCATCCGAGGTGTTGAAGCCGCCGCTCATCATGCCGCGCAGATCAAGATCGAGCGGGTCGGAACACCCCGCCAACACGATGATCAGCGACAGGCAGGTGCCGAATCGAATACGTGCCTGAAGCGAAAAACTACGGTCTGCCATGTCGATACCCTCACAAATGCGCCGGTTGTCTCCCGATCGTCACACTCTCTACTATGCCCGCTCTACGCGTCGCGCGCCACCCCTTCGACCAGCGGCACGAAACGCACGGCGCGCAATTCGTCGTAATCCAGTCCCTGATCCGTGCGCCGCACCCGGATCAGGTGTTGTACCGCGTCCGATTGCCCGACCGGCAAAACCATGATCCCGCCGACCTTGAGCTGCGACAGCAGCGGTCCGGGTGGATCCTCGGCTGCAGCCGTGACAAGGATGCGGTCGAACGGAGCCTGGTCCGGCAGGCCAAAGCTGCCATCTGCGGTGAAGGCTGTCACGTTGGTCAGGCCAAGCCGGTCAAACACCTCGCGCGCCTCGCGGACGAGGCGGGAGTGCCGGTCCACGGTATAGACCCGCCGGGCCAGGTGGCTCAGGATTGCGGCCTGGTAGCCCGATCCGGTTCCCACTTCGAGCACGGTGTCGCGGGGGTTGATATCGAGCGCCTGGGTCATCAGTCCCACCACCGAGGGCTGGCTGATCGTCTGGCCGCAGGCGATAGGCAAGGGCATGTCCTCATAGGCGCGTTCCGCGAAATAACCCTTGATGAACGGTGCACGGTCGATCTGCTCCATCGCGGTCAGGACCGCAGAATTCGTCACGCCGCGCGAGCGCAGCGCATAAAGGAACTGCATCTTGAGTTCCGCGTCGATCATCCGGCAAACGCGCCCCGCATCGCGTCGAGCTGGTCTTGCGCTGTCAGATCCGCGCGCATCGGCGTCACGCTGATGAACCCGGCAAGGTTTTCCGCCGCGTCGCTGCCCGGTTGCGTCGGCGCACGCTGGTCGCCGCCCTTGATCCACAGGAACCGACGCCCGGAAGGAGAATTATGCGGCTCCACCGAAAAATGTGTGCTGTGCCGGATGCCCTGCGGGGTCACCCGGGTGCCTTGCACCTGGGCCGCGGGGACGGGGGGGAAATTCACGTTGTAGAACAGCCGGTAGCCATCCTGGCCCTGCGGATCATGTTCGAGGATTGTCCGGATCACGCGTGCACCATGTGTGCGGGCCGCGTCGAAAGGGTCCTCGGAGTCGACATTGTCGGGTCCGTAGTATTGAGACAGGGCAATCGCCGGAATGCCCTGGAGCGCCGCTTCCATCGCGCCGCCCAGGGTGCCTGAATAGAGCGCGTTCTCGGCGGAATTATTGCCCCGGTTCACACCGGAGAGCACGATATCCGGCCGCGCCCCCGTCATCGCATCGTGCAACGCGGCAAGGACGCAGTCGGCCGGGCTGCCTTCGGCGGCGAAGCGGCGGTCTCCCATTTTGCTGACCATCATCGGGTGGGTGTAGCTGATGCAATGCCCGACCCCGGATTGTTCGAAGGCCGGCGCCACTGTCCAGACCTCGCCTGAAGGACCGGCCAAATCAGTGGCGATCTCGCTCAGCGCCTTGAGGCCTGGTGCGTTGATTCCGTCGTCATTGGTAATGAGTATGCGCATATGCTCTGCCTCGAGTTTTGTCCTGCATAGGCCAAGCCCCGCCCTGCGGCAAGGATCCCCCTGTCCGCTGCAGCGGGGATTTCCCGGATCGGAGAATCACCGATGCGTCACAGCATCGGTTGCCGGGTCACGCGCCGAGGATGTCCGGCAACAGGCGGGCCGCCTCTTGCGCCGGCGCGGCAAGGGCCGCGCGGTCCTCGCCGGGAAAGAAGCGGGCGCGCAGGTGGGTCGCCATAGGCTTTGGCGACAGGATACGCACGTCGGGGCCGATCGACCTGGTTTCTTCCTGCCAACTGCGGGCAAGATGGATTTGCGCCGCCTTGGTGGTGCCGTAGTGGCCGTAGAACTTTTCGCCGCCATGGTTGTCTTCGAAGAACACCGCGCGCCCGTCGCTGGCCAGAAGATGCGAGATATAGGGAACCAGATGCGCCATCGCATCCGTGTTGATCGACAGTGATTTCTTCCAGTCCTTGGCATCGAGATGATCCACTGGCGTCAGCGGCCCGGCGTGGATCGCGGTATGAACCCAGAGCGCGATCTGGCCCCAGCGGTCATGCACCGACCGACAAAGCTGTGCCATGGCATCGGCTTTCACAATGTCCATCGGCGCGAGCGTGGCGGTGCCGCCGCGTTTCTGAATGCGGTCGTCAAGCTCTTCGAGCCCGCCAACGGTGCGGGCCACGGCGATGACATGATGCGTGTCGGCCAGCGCCTCGGCCAGCGCAAAGCCGAGACCGCGAGAGGCGCCTGTGACCAGCGCGAGGGGACGGGATGTGTCTGTCATGCGATGCCACATGCCTTTTTGCCGCCGCGCCTGCAAGAGGGCAGTGCATGACTCGATGTTGCATTTGCACATGGAACCGTGGCAAATATCCGCAAAACAACCGTCATATGAGGGACCTGCGCCATGACACTTACCCAAGCCGCCTTCGGCAAGACTACTCTTACCCGCCAGGTGCTTCTGGCGCTTGGGGGCGCTGCGCTGATTGCGGCGGCGACACAGGTGTCGGTCCCGTTCTTTCCGGTGCCGATGACACTGCAAACCCTTGCGATCCTGATCGTCGGCCTGAGTTTCGGCGCTCGTCTGGGCACCGCGACATTGCTGACCTATCTGGGCTACGGCGCGATGGGGCTGCCGGTTTTCGCAAACGGCATGAACGGTCTTGCCTTTGCCGGTCCGACCGCAGGCTTTCTTCTAGGCTTTGTCCTGATGGCATGGCTCGCGGGTCTGGCGGCAGATCGCGGCATCGCACGGGGCGTCGTATCGACGGTTCTCGTGGCACTGGTCCTGTCGATGCTGCTGTATCTCCCCGGCATTGCGTGGCCGATGGCCGTGGCGTCGGCGACGGGCATTGAAGCAGGTTGGGTTGGCCAGGAGATCGGGGTCTACTGGACCCATTTCATCGCGCCGTTCCTGATCGGGGATGCGGTCAAGGCCGTGATCGCGGCTCTGATCGTGACCGGTGCGTGGAAAGCGTTCAAGGGTCGCACCGCTTAAGAAACTGGCATCTGGACCAAAAAAGACCCCCGTCGAGCGATCGGCGGGGGTCTTTTCTTGTTGGGGGCTCCGCCCCCGTCGCGCAGGCGCGACTCCCCCGGGATATTTTCTAACCAGAGAAGGTCAGGACCGGGGTGCGGGCATCTCGAGCCAGCGTGCGGTCCCGTTGCGCGCCATTGCGATACGGCTTTCTTCGATGGCGACAATTGTCTGTCCGTTCACGATGTCACCGTCGTGGTCTTGCCGCCGCGCAGTTTCAGAAGGGCGTGCAGGTCGCTTTGTGACCCGAAGATCCCCAGCAGCGTCACTGCGCCGCCCAGATCGCGGGTTGTCCGGGTCGCGTGTTGCGCGACCAGCGGCGGGGTGGTGTCTTGTGCCATTGTCCGACCATGATTGTTCCGATGACCCGCCAGATGGCGGGGATCGTGAGCAATGGAAAGCCGGAGTCTGTGCCTGCGCGGAAGCGCGCCGAGATTACTCGGCGGCCTTCATCTCGAAGCCCTTTTCCAGCATGTCGGACGGCTCGATCGGGTATTCGCCGGAAAAACAGGCATCGCAATATTGCGGCGATGTGTTGTCGCGGCCCGAGCTTTCGCCGACGGCACGGTAAAGCCCGTCGAGCGAGATGAACTTGATGCTGTCGACGCCCAGATGGTCGCGCATTTCGTCTTCGGACATTGTGGCGGCCAGCAATTTTTCGCGCTGCGGCGTGTCGACACCGTAAAAGCAGGGCCAGGACGTCGGCGGGCTGGCGATTCGGAAATGCACTTCGGCGGCGCCGGCATCGAGGATCATTTCCTTGATCTTGCGGCTGGTCGTGCCCCGCACGACTGAGTCGTCAACCAGCACCACGCGTTTGCCCTTGATGAGCGCGCGGTTGACGTTGAGCTTGAGGCGCACGCCCATGTTGCGGATCTGCTCTGTCGGCTCGATGAAGGTGCGGCCCATGTACTGGTTGCGGATGATCCCCATGCCGTAGGGGATGCCGGATTCGTGGGCATAGCCGATGGCTGCGGGCGTGCCGCTGTCGGGGACCGGGCAGACCAGGTCGGCCTCCACGGGGGTTTCCCGGGCCAGTTCCACGCCGATCTGGCGGCGGGTCTCGTAGACCGAACGGTCGCCGATGATGCTGTCGGGGCGCGAGAAATAGACGTGTTCGAAGATGCAGAAGCGGGATTTCTGCGGGCGGAAGGGGTGGAGGGATTCGACACCCTTGTCGGCGGTGATAACAACCATTTCGCCGGGTTCGATCTCGCGCACGTACTCTGCGCCGATGATATCGAGCGCGCAGGTTTCCGAGCTGAGCGCATAGCCATCCGCGATCTTGCCCAGCACCAGCGGGCGCACACCCAGCGGGTCGCGCACACCGATCAGCTTGGTGCGGGTCATGGCAACCACAGAAAACGCCCCCTCAACGCGGCGCAGCGCGTCTTCCATCCGGCTGGGGATGTCGCGCTGCAGCGAGCGGGCCATCAGGTGGATGATGCATTCGCTGTCAGACGAGCTTTGAAAAATCGAGCCGCGGTCGATCAGTTCTTTACGCAGGGCGTCGGCATTGGTGATGTTGCCGTTGTGGGCAATCGCCGCGCCGCCCATGGAAAATTCGCCGAAGAAAGGCTGCACGTCGCGGATCTGGGTCTGGCCCTTGGATCCGGCGGTGGAATAGCGGACATGGCCGATGGCAAGCTCCCCGGGCAGGGTTTCCATCAGCTTGTGGCTGGTGAAATTGTCGCGGACATAGCCGAACCGGCGGGCAGAGTTGAACCCGTGATCCGGGTGATGACTGACGATCCCGCCAGCCTCCTGCCCGCGATGTTGCAGCGCGTGCAGGCCAAGGGCGACAAAATTCGCCGCGTCGGTCACCCCGACCACGCCGAAAACGCCGCATTCTTCCTTGAGTTTGTCGTCGTCGAATGGATGGGCAGGTGGCATCTGGGTGTCGGACAAATCGGGGCTCCGAATCCGTGGCAGCAGAAGATGCCCTCGTCATAAGGGGCATTCGCGTCAGTGTCACGAAACTATCATGTTATCGCGGCGGTATGATGAAGGGTGATGAATTATGCATCGCTCTCGGTCGGCGCGTCGCACACGCTTACCAGGGATTCGTATTGTGCGGTGATCCATCCCAGGGCTTTTTCCGGGTTCTGATCCTCGATCTGGCCGGTCATGCGGCTGAACACCACGGCGGAGCGGCTGTCATCGATCATCGCGACGTCCTGCGCAGTGACGACAACCTGATAGACAAAGAACGCCACCGCCACGAGCAGAATCCCGCGCGCCACCCCGAAGAGAAAGCCGAACGCCTGATCCAGCCCGCCAAGGGCCGATCTCTGGACCAAGCTGGAAAACAACGGCGTGAAGAACGACATTATGACCAGCGCAATGGTGAAAACCACGGCGAAGCCGCCAATCACGCTCAATTCGCAACTGCCTGTCATGAATTCACCGATGATGGGGATTTCCACCATCAGCGGCCGCAATTGCGGCCCGAACATGAAGCCCAGCACAGCCGCGGCGATCCAGCCCAGAATGGCCATCGCCTCGCGGACGATGCCGCGAGAATAGGCCAGAAGCGCGGAGAGAACGATGACGACGGCAACCGCGCCATCAATAATGGTGAACCCTTCCATCGGCCTCTTGCCCTTCTTTTTATTCGGATGGCGCTAACCTGCGCCGAACACATCACCAACAAAGCTTGCCAAAGCGTCAATTTCCGTCGCGGTGAATCCTTCACGCGCGACCGATTTCCCACCCTTTGGCACGATGGCAGCGGTAAAACCAAGTTTTTGTGCCTCTTTCAACCGATTTTCGGTTTGTCCCACCGGGCGCAGCGCGCCGGAGAGGCTGATCTCGCCCAAAACCACCGTTTCCGGGGGCAGGGCGATGTCCTCGCGCGCGGACAGAAGGGCCGCGGCCACGGCAAGGTCCGCGGCCGGTTCGCTGACCTTCATACCGCCTGCCACGTTGAGATACACGTCCATTCCGGCAAAGGGGATGCCGCAGCGCGACTCCAGCACGGCAAGGATCATCGCAAGGCGTCCGCCGTCCCAGCCGACCACCGTGCGGCGCGGCTGGCTGTGTGGCGTGGGGGCCACAAGAGCCTGAAATTCCACCAGAACCGGGCGGGTGCCCTCGATTCCCGCGAAAACGGCCGATCCCGGTGTCGGGTCGCCGCGGTCCGAAAGGAACAGCGCCGAGGGATTCGCCACCTCGGCCAGCCCGGCGCCGGTCATCTCGAAGACGCCGATTTCGTCCGCCGGGCCGAAGCGGTTCTTGACTGCGCGCAGGATGCGGAATTGATGCCCGCGCTCGCCTTCGAAATACAGCACCGTGTCGACCATGTGTTCGACCACGCGCGGGCCGGCGATCTGGCCGTCCTTGGTGACATGGCCAACCATGACAATGGAGGTGCCGCGCCGTTTGGCAAAGCTTGTCAGCTCATGTGCCGAGGCGCGCACCTGCGCCACGCTGCCAGGGGCAGAGGCCACGTTGTCGGCCCACATGGTCTGAATCGAGTCGATGATGGCGAGATCGGGTTTTTCGTTCTCCAGCGTCGTCAGGATGTCGCGCAGGTTGGTTTCGGTCGCCAGCTTGACCGGGGCGTCGCGCAGGCCAAGACGAGCGGCGCGCATCCGCACCTGCGCGCTGGCTTCTTCGCCGGAAAAATAGATGACCTTCAGCCCGGCGTTGGCAAAGGCGGCGGCGGCCTGCAACAGGAGCGTCGATTTTCCGATACCCGGATCGCCGCCAACCAGAAGCGCCGAAGCGGGCACCAGGCCGCCGCCCAGCACCCTGTCGAGTTCGTTCATGTGCGACGTTGTGCGGGGGGGTGGCGCCTCGGTTCCCGAAAGATCGCTCAGCGGCAGGGCCCGGCCTTTCGAAGCGCCCAGCGTTCGGGCCGCGGGGCCGGTGGCCAGTGGCGTTTCCTCGACGATCGAATTCCACGTCTCGCAGGCATCGCAGCGGCCCGACCACTTGGTGGTCGTGTTGCCGCAGGACTGACACACGAAGTTTGCGGAGGATTTCGCCATGGCGGTGCTTGTGACCCAAGCCGAGCGGGCCTGCAAGCGATGTCTGTCAGCACGGTGTCATTCGGCGGCCCGACGCGCGAGCAGGGCGACAATGCGGTTGTCGTCCGTGTCGGGGATGTCGTCCGGATCGTGGCCGTCTTCGGTCGCCGGTTCCGGTGTGGCACCTGCTGTGGCACCCTGTCGTGCGGGATCGTCGGGGTGTCCGTGCCTTTGTGCAACTCCGGGAGGATGTCGGCCAGTTCCGCGTTCAGACGCGCGAGCTGCGCTTGCGCCACGCTTTCCTCAAGCGCGACCTTGTCGGCCCAGACACGCATTTCCGAGGCTGTCGCCTTGGCCGCGTCGAGGCGGGTGTTGAACTCCTCGATCTCCTGCTGTCGCTGGACCAGGAAATCCCGGGCGCGGGCAACACTGCTTTCGGAATAGGTCCGGGCCAGGTCGCGGGACAGGTGGCTCATCTGGCTGGCCACTTCGAGCACCGAAGGCTCCAGTTCGGCCAGATCGGGATGATCGTGCAGATAGGCCATGCGTTCGCGCACCGAATCAAATTCGGACCTCATCTTGAACACCCCCTCGCGGTCTGACGCATGGCAGAGCCGGTAGGCGCGGGCGACGTCCTCCATGGCGATGTGAAAGCGACGATGCGAGTTTTCCAGCGTCATGATCCGGGCGTTGGCAGGCAGGAAAAAACAAAGGCCCAGCAAAAGCGCCGTTGCCGCAACTTGTACCAGCCATCCAGCCTGCGAATAGGCGACACCCCCAAATGTTGCGGTCATCTCGAGCCATGGCGCATACCCAAAAGCACAGACCAATGTGTATCCCGACAGGCCAAGACCCAGCAGGGCCACGGTTGCAAACATCAACCGGTGCATCAGCCATGTCATGGCACCGCCAAACGATTGCAGCGCACCCATCTTGAATGTCCCCCGAAAGCACTCATACCATCCGCGACTTCGGCGACTTTATGCCGAAAGCAAAAATGGACATACTGTTTTTTAATGATTTTCCGGACTGTCGCCGCGGATGTGGAGAATTCATCCGGAGGCGCGGGACTGTCTTCGCAGCGTGATCAATCCCGTGTCACGCGCGCCTCGGTCATGCTCAGGCCGAGCGAGGTTAGGATGCAGGCGGTAAAGAGATACAGCCCCCAAGCGGTTTCAAGATGCCCGATGCCGACGCCCTTGGCGATGGTGATATAAAGTGCGATCAGAAATATATCGGCCATCGCCAGCTTGCTGATGATGGACAGGACGGGCAGGGCGGATCGGCCCATCACACCGAATTGTACCAACGCAAGACCCAGCGTTTTGACGTAAGGTGCCACCAGCGCGAACAGGATGACGACCAGTGCCAGCAGCCTGTCACTCTCCCAGAGCGCGCGAATCCCGGTCAGGACGCTGATCTCGCTCAGCCCGAAAAGCGGCAACAGCCCGGCCCGCATCAAGGGCGCTGCCCATGCCACCGGGTACAGGACCAGCAGCGACAGGTTGATCCAGCGCAGAGCGGACAGGGTCAAAATTTTGTCGCGATCCATAAAAGCACGAAGGCCAGCAGCCCGATCAGATGGGCCCCGTCGATCCAGCGCCACCGGCGATCGCCAAGCAGCAGGCTTGTGGCAAAGAGCGCCGATGCAAACAAGGGCAAGGCGACCCCCCCCTGGTAGGCCATGATCGAGGCCATCTGCCGGTAAAACGGATGACCCTGAAGCCCAAGGGCCGGCGCGAGGCTTGCCGCGATGACGGCGACGCAGATTGCAAGCGTCACCGCCGCCGGGAGTCGCGCCGCACCGCGCCCCACGATCACGCGCAACAGCGCCAACAGGCCCAGAACTTCGAAAAACACGAAACGTTGGACGAAGATATAGGCCAGCAAGATCGGGGAGGGATCGAAAATGCTCATGTGCACCCCGCCATCACGCGCCGGTGTAGCGCCGGGCATAGCGCGCGCCCAGCGATGTCAGGATCTCGTACCCGATGGTTCCGGCGGCATCGGCGAGGGTATCGATCGATTGCCGCTGGCCCATCAGTTCGACCCTGTCGGGCATGGAGGTGACAGCACTCACATCGACGCCGATCAGGTCCATCGAAATGCGGCCCACCACTTTGCAACGGGTCTCGTTTGCCCAGACATAGGCCTTGGGGCCAATGCCGCGCAGGACACCATCGGCATAGCCCGCCGAAATGGTGGCGATCTGCCCCGGCACGCGCGCCACCCAACTGTTGCCGTATCCCACGGATTCGCCCGGGCTGACCTCGCGCACCTGGATGATCGGGACCGACACCTCGACCACTGGCCGCGCGTCCATGTAGGGCCGTCCACCATAGACCCCGATCCCGGGGCGCGTCATGTCAAAGTGATAGTCCCGACCAAAAAGAGTACCGCCCGTCGCGACCAGCGATTTGGGCACGGCGATCCCGTCCGTCATCTGGCGAAAGGTCTGCAGCTGATAGGCGTTCATGCCGTGGTTCGGATCATCCTGGCAGGCAAGATGGCTCATGATCAATACAAGGTTCTGGCCGATGGCAATGTCGCGCAGCGCGGCCCATTCTGCGGCTTCCATGCCCAGCCGGTTCATTCCCGAATCAAGCTGGACGCCGAAGGCATGTCCGGGCAGCGCCTCGACATGGCGCAACATCTGGTCGATGGAGTTGATCATCGGCACCAGCTCGGCCTCTCGGATCATCTCCGCATCACCGGCCATGTGCCCGCCGAAGACACAGATCTTCGGGCCGGGGCCAAGCACCTTGCGCAGGGCAGCACCTTCCTCGGCGATGGCCACGAAAAACGTTCGCGCGCCCGCTTCGGCAAGGGCAGGGGCGACCCTGTCCACGCCCAGCCCATAGGCGTCCGCCTTGACCACGGCCGCGGTTTCGCCGGTGGTCAACCCGTCCAGCGCTCGCCAGTTCGCCCGGATCGCATCCAGATCAATCGTAAGAAGTGCCTGTGCCATGCGCGGGTATCTGTGCGCGTCTCAGGGGCTGGTCAAGCCGGAATTGCTGGTTCGGAACGTTTCCATTTAGGGTGCGTCGGTTTTGCTATTGTGAGGGCCGCGACCGGCGGCTAAGCCAGCCCCATGACCAGCGGTGACGTCATCAAGCCATCGGCCACATGGATCAATCGCCAGAGCAAGCCGCCGGGTGCGCCTGGTCGGGTTTTCCCGACCTTCTTCACGCACCTGCGCGGGCCCCAGGGGCCCGCGATTCAGCCCTGCCGGCTGACGATCTTTGCCTGTCTTGGCGTGGTGCAGAAAGTATTTGAAACCGGACGATATCTTGAGGTCCAGGCATGGCTTTGACGCTGGTGCGCCATACCACTCCGGAGGTGGCCAAGGGCACCTGCTATGGACGCACCGATCTCGCCCTGGCCGAGAGTTTCGAGACCGAGCAGAAAGACGTGGTGCGCCGCCTGCCGGAGGCGACGCGGATCGTGTCCTCTCCGCTATGGCGGTGCCGTCAATTGGCCGCGCGCGCCGCAGCTCATGTGTCAGGTGAGTTAACCATCCTACCGCATTGGATTGAAATGGATTTCGGGGCGTGGGAACGGACGCCGTGGGCAGACATCCCGCGCGACGGGCTGGATGCCTGGGCTGCTGATTTCCTGCACTATGACGGCCATGGTGGCGAAAGCGTGGCGATGCTTGAAGCGCGCATCCGCCACGCCCTTGATGCGACACCCGACAAATCAATTGTCGTGACCCATTCCGGCTGTATTCGCGCCGCCTGTGCAATTCACGGTGTCTACGATGGATGGGACACCGACATCCCGTTCGGCGGCGCGATCACGCTGAGTTAGGCTGCCGGTTAGTCTGGCTTACATCTCGTCCGCGCCTTGTTGCCAAGGCTTGATCAGGTTGCCGAAACGGGTGAAGCGACCCTCGAAGCTGAGTTCGACCGACCCGATAGGGCCGTGACGCTGCTTGCCGATGATGACCTCGGCGCGCCCGTGCAAGCGCTCCATCTCGTCCTGCCACGCAGCCATCTTCTCCAGCTCGTGATCGCTCGGCTTTTCGCGTTCCTTGTAGTATTCCTCGCGGTACACGAACATCACCACATCCGCGTCCTGCTCGATCGAGCCGGATTCGCGCAGGTCCGAAAGTTGAGGTCGCTTGTCGTCGCGGCTTTCCACCTGCCGCGACAGCTGCGACAGCGCGATCACGGGAATGTCTAGTTCTTTGGCAATCGCCTTCAAACCCTGCGTGATTTCCGACACTTCGTTCACACGGCTGTCCTTGGCCGAGGCGGGGCGGACAAGCTGCAGATAGTCGACCATCAACACATCCAAACCGTGTGTCCGCTTCAGACGCCGCGCGCGGGCGGCCAATTGGCTGATCGGAAGGGCCGGCGTGTCGTCGATGTAAAGCGGGCAGGCTTCGAGCGACTTCGCGGCGTCGACAAAGCGTCGGAACTCCTGCTCGGTCATGTCGCCGCGGCGGATCTGTTCTGAGGGCACTTCGGCCGCTTCCGACAGGATCCTTGCTGCCAACTGCTCAGCGCTCATTTCCAGCGAATAAAAGCCGACAACCCCGCCTTCGACCGTTCCTTCGGTGCCATCGGGACGTTCGCCCTTGCGATAGGCTTTGGCAATATTGAACGCCACGTTGGTCGCGAGCGAGGTTTTTCCCATCGACGGGCGCCCGGCCAGGATCAGAAGGTCGGATTTGTGCAACCCTCCAAGCTTGCGGTCCATATCCGTCAGGCCGGTTGAGATCCCGGCAAGGCCACCCTCGCGTTGATAGGCGGCATTGGCAACATTCACCGCGTCCGTCACCGCCTTGAGAAAGCTTTGAAATCCGCTGTCGCTTCGGCCTTGCTCGGCCAGCTTGTACAGCGCCTGTTCCGCCTCGACGATCTGTTCGCGCGGCTCGGATTGCACATCCACCTTGGCTGCGCGCGAGCTGATGTCGCGACCCAGCGAGATCAGGTCGCGGCGCACTGCCAGATCATAGATCATCTGGGCATAGTCGCGCACGGCGAAAGAGCTGATCGCGGCGCCGGCCAGGCGGACAAGGTAGGGCGGTCCGCCCAGTTCTTGAAGCCCTTCATCGTCCTCCATGAAGGCCTTGAGCGTGACCGGAGAGGCGAGGTTGTTCTTGGCGATCCGCGCGGAGGCGATATCGAAGATGCGGGCATGGACCGGATCGTAGAAATGCTGAGGACCGATGATCGACGCGATGCGGTCGAAAACCTCGTTATTGGTCAGGATTGCACCAAGAAGCTGCTGTTCGGCCTCGACCGAGTGGGGCATCGTCTCCGCGTTCTGGATTTCGGCTCCGGTTGGGTTGAAGCCTGTGATCTCGTTCATTCTGTTCCCCTGACTGGCCCGAGCCTTTGACCTAGCGAGGTCGTCTCGAAAGCACAAAGTGTATAAACCTGTGGAAAAGGCTGGGCGCCAGTTTATGGCCGATATTGCGTTGAAACAGGTCGTTTCGTCAACATCTTGGATGAGCTGCGACTCGCTGTGGTCGCGAAACAACGCGCAAGACCTTGTTACAAATCTTTAACAAACCCTTTGCGTTGTGCCGGCTCGCGGGGCGACGTGTCTGAGTGGTGTGACGCCGATCCGGCTGGATGACTCCGATTCTGTCTCTTTTTGAAGGTCGCGCAGGCCAAGGGCCTCATGGCGGCGCGGCCGGGATCGGACGGGCTGTCGCAGGCCGGATCGCGGCCCGCGCTGATCGGGCGGAACAGGCCGCGCCGGGCTGCGCGCGTGCGTCTGGCCCTAGCGCTTGCGCGCCTCCTGCCAGGCGCGGGGGTCGGTCAGGAAGGCCTCGACCTCGGACAGGGTGGCGGCGTTGAAACTGCCCTGCGCGCGGGCCTCGGACAGAACGTCCCACCAGGCGCACAGATGGTGCAGGGTGACGCCGTGATCGCCCAGCGTTGTGCGGGTTTCCGGGAAAATGTCGTAGTAAAAGATTACCGCCGTATGGGCGCAGGTGGCCCCGGTGTCTCGGATCGCGTCCACGAAGCTGAGCTTGGAGCCGCCATCGGTGGTCAGGTCCTCGACCAGCAAGACGCGCTGGCCCTCTGTCATGTCACCCTCGATGCGGGCGTTGCGGCCATACCTTTTGGGTTTCTTGCGCACATAGCTCATCGGAAGGGCCATGCGCTCGGCTACCAGCGCGGCGAAGGGAATGCCTGCGGTTTCGCCGCCGGCAATGTTATCAAAGGCTTCGAAGCCGGCGTTCCGCATCACGGTGACGGCCATGAAATCCATCAGTGTCGACCGGATCCGGGGGAAGGAGATGAGTTTCCGGCAGTCGATATAGGTCGGGCTGGGCAGGCCCGAGGCGAGCGTGAACGGATCATCAGGTCGGAAATTCACCGCACCGATCTCGAGCAGCATCCGGGCGGACAGGCGGGCGATGTCTTCGGCAGCGGGATAGGAGGAAGGGATCATGGCGACTCCGGCTTTTGGATCGCTCTAGCGGGTTTTCAGATGAAGGAAAAGAGCGCCAAAGCCGCGTGCACCGATCAGCCCACCACGCGCCAATGCAGCGGATAGCCGGGATCAAACACGGTGACCGGGCCGTCATCGGTTTCGATCCGGGCAGGATACGCCACGGGGTCGCCGCGCTTCAGGGTGATGGTGCTGTCGTTTGCCGGCAGGCGGTAGAACTTGGGACCGTTGATGCTGGTGAAGGAGTCCAGCCGGTCCAGCGCGCTTTCCTCTTCGAACACATGCGAGAGGATCGACAGCGTGTTGGTCGCGGTGAAGCATCCCGCGCAGCCGCAGGGCAGCAGTTTGTTGGCGTCTGTATGCGGCGCGCTGTCGGTGCCCAGAAAGAAGGTCGGATCGCCCGAAACTGCCGCGCGGCGCAGTGCAATGCGGTGTTCCTCGCGTTTGGCGACGGGGAGGCAATAGTAATGCGGTTTGATCCCGCCGGACAATATATGGTTGCGGTTGATCACGAGGTGATGCGTGGTGATCGTGGCGCCCAGGTCGGGGCCGCCTTCGGAGGCGTATTCGACGCCCTGCTTGGTGGTGATATGCTCCATCACGACCCGCAGACCCGGTGTGGCGCGGCGGATCGGGTCAAGGACGCGGTCGATGAACACGGCCTCGCGGTCGAAGATATCGATATCGGGATCCGTGACCTCGCCATGCACGCAAAGCGGGCAACCTATCTCGGCCATTTTCTCCAGCACCGGGCGGATGACCTCGAAATCGCGCACTCCGCTGGTCGAATTGGTGGTCGCCCCCGCCGGGTAAAGCTTGACCGCAGTGATCAGGCCGTCGGCATGGGCGCGGGCCAGATCGTCGGGATCGGTGTCCTCGGTCAGGTAAAGCGTCATCAGCGGCGTGAAGCCCGACCCCTCGGGCAGGGCAGAGAGGATGCGGTCGCGGTAGGCGGCGGCATCCGCGCCGGTGACAACCGGTGGAACAAGGTTCGGCATGATGATCGCGCGCGCGAAATGGCGGGCGCTTTCGGGAGCCACGGCGCGCAGCATTGCGCCATCGCGCAGATGCAGGTGCCAGTCGTCGGGCGTATGGATGGTCAGCGTGTCGGTCATGCTATGGCCATTAGCACGCGGTGCCGGGTGACACCAGAGGGTCTGCCGAGGCCGCTGTCGGACCCCGTTTTGCCGCAAGGCCGCGCAACGCGCCGATAAGTATCGTCATGCGTCTTCGTCCTTCGGGACCGTGCGGGTCTTGCGCAAGTCATTCAGCTTGCGACGATACCGCGGACCGCCGAAATTGTTGACGATATAAGCGCAAACGGCCTCGGTCATGGAGGGGTGGCCGCGCGCTTCGACCGCGGCGAACAGCCGTTTGCAATATCCCACGTGGTTGCGGCGTGCGCGGTAAAGACGGGAAAAGACCGTATCATCCAGCGTCCCGTCCGCAGCCGTCGTGACAAGTGGTTCAAGCGCGTCAAGCTGCTCGAGGCGCGCCTGCATCCCGTTGCTCATGTGCCGGGCGCGGAAGCGCGTGATGCCGCTGCGTTCGAACAGCGCGGCGTGCATGGCGTCCAGCGGGCTGGCGGGGTCGTAGACGACATAGGCCGCTTCGGCGGCCTCGAGCATGTCCGGGGCATAGCCATAGCGGTCGGTGAAATCGGTGCGGCGCATATGGGTGAACCGGTCATCCCATTCGGTGACGCGCGGGTCCAGTGTCGCCTGCGGTTCGAGCGCGACCACAATCGCGCCGGGGGCGGCGACAGAAAAGGCACAGGCGGCATAGCCGCAAGGGCCAGCCCCGTAAAAGATCACCTTTTCGAAATCCTCGAAGAAGCCGTCATCGGTCATCTGGTCGAAAAACGCATACACTTCCTTGTCGCGGAACCAGGTGTCGTGGTTGCAGACCACGGACAGGCAGGACCAATCGTTCGCCTGCGCGATGTCAAAGCCTGCGGGCCGCGCCTCGTTGGACAGGGCCTGAATGGCCGGGAGCGATTCAAGGCTGACCAGCAGGGTGTCGCCCTTTTCGATGAAGGTGCCGGTGTGGTTCTTTCCCAAAGGCTCGAAAAAGCCGTATGTTTCACCCAAATCCTTGATTTCCTGCACCCATTGCGACGGGCTCAGGTCGCTCAGCGATCGGGTATATGGGTCGCGGGTCTCGTGCATGCTCCACGTGTCCTTGATGGCTTGGGCCCGTTTTCAGGGATCGAATTTCGAATGAACAGCTATCGGTCAAATTAGGCAGAATTGGGCCGAAATACAGGGGACTCCATGATGTTCTGTTGCTGAGACACTGCCAGTCCCGCACGTATTTCGCCGTCAGGCAAAGGCCACGGTCTGCGGCTTGTGCGACCTTGGCGCTATTGACCTCGGGGCCGTGGCCGGGGCAGCAAGGCCTGAACAACAGGAGCCCCCCGATGCAGACACCACAGAGTATCGACGCCGTCCAATCCACGCTGGCCGACACCGGCTATGTCTGCGGGCGGCCGCTGGCCACCGTGGTGTTCCTGTCGCTGAAACTGGGACGGCCGCTGTTTCTCGAAGGGGAGGCCGGCGTCGGCAAGACAGAGATCGCCAAGGCGCTGGCGAAGAGCCTGGGGCGCAAACTGATCCGCCTGCAATGCTACGAGGGTCTGGATGCATCGAGCGCCGTCTACGAATGGAACTTCCCGGCGCAGATGATTGCCATCCGCACCGCCGAAGCGGCGGGTGGGGCAGACCGCGATGCCTTGCAAAAAGAGCTGTTCAGCCCCGATTTCCTGGTCGAGCGCCCGCTTCTCGAAGCAATGCGCCCCGATGCCGCCGGGCCGCCCGTATTGCTGATCGACGAATTGGACCGCACCGATGAGCCGTTCGAGGCGGTTCTCCTCGAAGCGCTGTCGGATTTCCAGGTCACGATTCCCGAGATGGGCACGATCACGGCACCCGAGCCGCCGATTGTGATCCTGACCTCGAACCGCACCCGCGAAGTGCATGACGCGCTAAAACGCCGGTGTCTCTATCACTGGGTCGACTACCCCGATTTCGACCGCGAGCTCGAGATCCTGCACGCCCGCGCGCCCGAAGCCTCGGCCAGGTTGAGCCGCGAGATCGTTGCCTTCGTGCAGCGGCTGCGCACCGAGGACATCTTCAAGAAACCCGGCGTTGCCGAAACCATCGACTGGGCGAAATGCCTTCTGGCGCTGGATGTGATCGACCTGTCCCCCGAGGTGATCTCGGACACGCTGGGCGCGATCCTGAAATACCAGGACGACATCCAGCAACTTCAAGGTTCGGAGGCCAAACGCCTGCTGGACGAAGCCAAGGCATCTGTCGAACCGGCATGATGCTTCTCTGGTTCAAAAATATCCCGGAGGTCTGGAGGCAGAGCCTCCAGTTGGCCATGTAATGGCCGAATACATCCCCCTCGAACTGCCCGACAATCCGCGTCTGGCACAGAACGTCATCCACTTCGCCCGTGCCCTCCGCCGGGCCGGTCTGCCGATCGGGCCGGGCCGGGTGATCGACGCCATCCGCGCCGTCGAAGCGGCGGGGTTCACCGAACGGATGGATTTTTACTGGACCTTGCACGCCTGTTTCGTGAATCGCCCCGAACACCGGGTGATCTTTGCGCAGGTCTTTCGTCTTTATTGGCGCGATCCGCAGTATCTTGAGCACATGATGTCGATGATGCTCCCGGCCATTCGCGGTGTGCAGGAGGAAAAATCCGCCGCCTCGGGCGAAAAACGCGCGGCACAGGCGCTTCTGGACGATCTGGTGCCGGATGTGCCGGAGGCAGAGCAGTCCGAAGAGGGCACCGAGATCGAGATCAAATCGACCCTCACAATGTCGGCGGAGGAAAAGCTGCGCACGCTGGATTTCGAGCAGATGTCGACGGCTGAGGTGGCCGCGGCGAAGCGGATGCTGGCGCGGATGTCGCTCCCGGTGAAACCGATTCCGTCGCGGCGCGGCACGGCGGCGGCGCTGGGGCGACAGGCGGATTACCGGCGCACGCTGATGAAATCCATGCGGCAGGGCGGCGAGATTCGCACCATTGCCCGCAAGACGCCGCGCCCGCGCTGGCCCAACCTGGTCGTGCTCTGCGATATTTCCGGGTCGATGAGCCAGTATTCGCGCATGGTGCTGCATTTCCTGCACGCGGTCGCGAACGAGAAAGGCGCGGGATGGGCCAGGGTGCATGCCTTCACCTTCGGCACGCGCCTGACGAATATCACCCGCCACCTGGCCACGCGGGACGTGGACGCCGCCCTGCGCGCCGCGGGAGCGCAGGCGCAGGACTGGGAGGGCGGCACGCGGATCGGGCAATGTCTGCACGCCTTCAACCGCGACTGGTCGCGCCGGGTCATGGGGCAGGGTGCGGTGGTTCTGCTGATCACGGACGGGTTGGACCGGGACGATGCGGGGGCGCTGGAGCACGAGATGGAGCGGCTGCACCTGTCGAGCCGCCGGCTGATCTGGCTCAACCCGCTTTTGCGCTGGGACGGATTCGCGCCCAAGGCGACGGGTATCCGCGCGATGCTGCCCCATGTCGACAGTTTCCGCGCGGGTCACTCGATCCAGTCGCTGGAAGAGCTTGCGTTGGCGATATCGCGCCCGGATGATCCGGGCGAAAAGGCACGCATGATAGGCATGCTCTGACAGGTCGGGCCAATGCCCCCGTGTGGGGGCACGGAGACGTAGAATTCCCGATCTGTCTCGATGCTCCAATCGGTTCGGTCGTTTGGAGCAGATGCTTTCCCAGGCTGTGTCCGGCGCCGATCCGTGGTTCGGTTCAAACGGCGAAATGGCTTGCGAAGGCTGATTGGTGCAGGTCTGTCAGCTCGGACAAGGGGGCCTGGCTGCGACCGAACCGGACGGTGTCGCCGGTGAAACGTCCGACGCTCTGGATCGGCACTCCCGCTTGACCTGCGGCGATCATCAGGGCTTCGGCCTGATCGAAATTGCAGGCGACCAGATACCGTCCCTGGTCTTCGCCATAAAGCCGGGCCTGATCGGTCTCGTCGATCAGGACGCCCACGCCAGAAGCGCTGGCCATCTCGAAAGCGGCCAATGCAAGCCCGCCATCCGACAGATCGGTACAGGCCTTGATCAAATCGCGTTGCGCGAGGATGAATTCGCCATTGCGGCGTTCGGCGATCAGGTCCACCGCGGGGGCATCGCCTTCTTCGCGGTTGAAGACCTCGCAGAGCAGCGCGGACTGGCCCAGGTGACCTTGTGTATCCCCGATCACAAGCGCCACATGCCCGTCGCGGGCCCGCCCGAGGATCGGCTCTTCGTCCGCAGCGATCAAGCCGACCGCGCCGATGGTGGGGGTCGGCAGGATCGCCTGGCCGTCGGTTTCATTGTAGAGCGAAACATTGCCGGACACGATGGGTGTGCCGAGCGCTTCGCAGGCGCGGCCGATGCCCTGCACCGCCCCGACGAATTGCCCCATGATCTCGGGTTTTTCAGGGTTGCCGAAATTCAGGTTGTCGGTTGTGGCCAGAGGCCGCGCACCCACGGCGCAGAGATTGCGGAAGGCTTCGGCCACGGCTTGTTTGCCGCCTTCGACCGGGTTTGCGCGGACATATCGCGGCGTCACGTCCGAGGTGAAGGCCAGCTTTTTGTCGGTGCCATGCACGCGGATCACACCGGCGCCCCAGCCCGGTCCTTCGACGGTGTCGGCCATCACCATCGTGTCGTATTGTTCGAATACCCAATTGCGCGCGCAGTAATTCGGGCTGCCGATCAGCGATTTGAGCGCATCGACGGGATCGACCGCCGGGACATCGTCAAGCGGCGCGGGCGGTTCTGACGGTTCCCATGGGCGGTCGTATTCGGGGGCGGAGGAGCTGAGGCGCGACAGGGGCACGTCAGCCTTGGTGACGCCGTCATGGACGACGAGGAATCGGTCTTCGGCGATGGTTTCACCGACGATGGCGAAGTCGAGATCCCATTTGTCGAACACCGCGCGGGCCTCGGCCTCTTTCGCGGGGTCGAGCACCATGAGCATGCGTTCCTGGGATTCCGACAGCATCATCTCGTAGGCGGTCATTCTTTCTTCGCGCTGAGGCACCTTTTCCAGATCGAGGCGGATGCCAAGCTGACCCTTGTCGCCCATTTCCACGGCGGAACAGGTCAGGCCAGCAGCGCCCATGTCCTGAATGGACACGACTGCGCCTGTCTGCATCAGCTCGAGGCAGGCCTCCATCAGGCGTTTTTCGGTGAACGGATCGCCGACTTGAACGGTGGGGCGTTTTTCCTCGATGGTATCGTCGAATTCGGCGCTGGCCATCGTGGCGCCGCCGACCCCGTCACGTCCGGTTTTCGCACCAAGATAGACCACCGGGCGGCCGACGCCGCTGGCCGCCGAATAGAAGATCTTGTCCGCATCCGCCAATCCGGCGGCAAACGCGTTGACGAGGCAATTGCCGTTATAGGCCGCGTGAAACCGGACTTCGCCGCCAATCGTGGGCACGCCAAAGCAATTGCCATAGCTGCCGATGCCTTCGACCACGCCATGTACAAGCTGGCGCGTCCTGGGGTGGTCTTTTTCCCCGAAGCTGAGCGCATTCATCGCCGCCACCGGGCGCGCGCCCATGGTGAACACGTCGCGCAGGATGCCGCCGACACCTGTTGCTGCCCCTTGATGGGGTTCGATGTAAGAGGGGTGGTTGTGGCTTTCCATCTTGAACACCACGGCCTGACCGTCGCCGATATCCACAACGCCCGCGTTTTCGCCGGGACCGCAGATCACCTGCGGGCCGGTGGTGGGCAAGGTCTTAAGGTGAATCTTGGACGACTTGTAGGAACAATGCTCGTTCCACATGGCCGAGAAGATGCCGAGTTCGGTGAAACTCGGCTCGCGGTTCAGGATCCGCAGAATTTCCGCATATTCATCGGCATTGACGCCGTGGGCGGAGATCAGGTCTTCGGTGATGGCGGGGTCTTGCATCGGCATCCTCTTGATCGTTCCGCTTCTCCTTACGCCAAGCGGTCAGGCGGCGAAAGGCCTTCCCCCTTGCGCGAAATTTTGCACATGTGGTAGTGAGCCTTCCGCACACGGGTGTCGACAGTCGGGAGGGTGTTGGACATGCTGCAAAAAATCGGAGCGCATTGCCGGCTTGTAACTGCGGCCCTGATCGCCGGGCCGTGGCCCGGTCGCGACCTTGCAGATGTCGAGGCCGCGTTGGCGGGGAGGCCTACCTTGACACAGGCGGCCGTGATTGGCGGCGTGCTGGCGCTTCTGGCGGGGTTTTCGTTTTTCGCGGGACAGTTCGGGCTTCTGGGCCTCGCGGTTTTCTGGCTTGCCGTTATTCTGGTCATCGCCTGATCGGCGTGCCACGGAAATAAGCGGTATTTGAAGTATACATTTGTATGCTATTGAAAACACGTATTTTTTATAATTTATCTGATCTGCTTTTGCTGCGCTCCCGTAATTTTGGTCACGATGTCAATGACGACCGATGAGAATGAAAGGAGACGAAGATGGGTATTGGACTTGGAATTCTGACCTTCGGCACCTTGGGGTTCGTCCTTGCTTTTGCCTATTCAAGCATTCGGGCCATCGAAAAGCACAAGGCGTCGGATGCGCCGAAATCGGCCCTGTCGCGTGACGGCATCGCGGAGCGCATGTCACGCCAGGCCAAGGCGCGAAGCTGACACGTCCGCCGTGCGATCCGAAGAAAGGCGGTGCCAAAGGTGCAGCCTTTCTCGTGTCTGATTCCACGGGTCGGTGAAGGCGGATTCTGCAAAAAAAGGCCGAGCTAAAAGCTCGGCCGTAGTCCAACAGGGAGGTATGAAGATGATGCGCAAATCAGCGTGTCACCTCATATTTGCTGAATATGTCAGCAATCCTGTGTCTGGCAAGAGGAGTTGCCTTCCGCTGCCGTCATTCCCGCTATGCTTGAGGTGCATGGGTCACACTTTGTCCGCGCGACCGACCTCCAGTGCCTTGCGGGTCTGGCGGTGTGCAAAGATCTCCTCCTGGACGAAATCCCGAAAGGCCGCGATGCGTTTGGACTGGCGGAGTTCTTCAGGAAAGGCAAGGAAAACAGGGACTTCACTGGATTCCAAATCCGGGATCACGCGCCGGACGCTCGGGAAATCCTCGATGATGTAATCGGGCAGAACGCCGATTCCGAGGCCCGACAGAACGCTTTGCAGGACGCCGAAATAGTTATTGACCGTCAGGGTCGACCGGATGTCCTGCGTGAGCAACTGTTGCACAAGTGTCATACCCGCGCTGACCTGTGCGGCACGCGGATTCTGGCAGATCAGACGGTGCTGTGAGATATCCTCGATCGTCAAAGGCTCGCCATGTTCGGCGATGTACTCGGGGGTCGCGTAAAGCCGCATTCGGATCGACATCAGTTTCTTGCGGATCAGGTCGGCCTGGCTCGGTTCTTTCATGCGCACGGCGACATCGGCCTCGCGCATGGGCAGGTCGAGAACGCGCTCCTCGAGCATCAGGTCGATATTGAGGTCCGGGTATTTCTCGTAAAGTTTGGGCAGGCGCGGCGCGAGCCAGAGCGAGCCGAACCCGATGGTGGTGGTCACGCGCAGTTCGCCGAACACCTCTTCTTCGCTGTCGCGGATACGGGCGGTGGCTGCCTCGATCCGCTTGTTCATGGAGCGGGTGGCGTCGAACAGCAATTCACCTTGTTCGGTGAGAATCAGCCCGCGGGCATGGCGGTGAAACAACACGGTATTGAGCGCTTCTTCGAGCGCCCGAACCTGCCGGGACACCGCGGATTGCGACAGGTGGAGCATGTCGCCGGCGTGCGTGAGGCTTCCTGCGGCGGCAACTGCGTGGAATATTCTGAGCTTGTCCCAATCCATCTTTTACTCTTTTTCCGTTCGGGCCCGTCTATAGGGCATAAATTGATTATTGCACGAGATCTTATCGAAACACGGAAATTTCAACAGAAATTGGTAGCAAGGTCAGTATATGTGACCTAAATTTGCACCATGACAAGGCACCATTTCACGCAGGGAGGCGTAAAATGACCAAAGCCGAGATTACGCTGAATGACCGTTTCGATCTTTCCAAATCGCCTGTTCTGCTGAACGGGACGCAGGCGTTGGTGCGGTTGATGCTGACGCAAAAAGCGCGCGATGTTGCAGCGGGCCTGAACACGGCCGGCTATGTCACGGGCTACCGTGGTTCGCCACTCGGCGCGGTCGATCAGCAGATGACCCGCGCAGCAAAATTCCTGGATGCCGCCGATGTGACCTTCAAGGAAGGGCTGAACGAAGACTTGGCCGTGACCGCGCTTTGGGGTGCGCAGCAGGCCGAATTGCGCGGCGAGGGCACCCATGACGGGGTGTTCGGGCTTTGGTATGGCAAGGGGCCGGGCGTGGACCGGTCCGGCGATGCGATGCGCCACGCGAACATGGCTGGCACGTCGCCGCAGGGCGGTGTCGTGATGGCCATGGGGGACGACCATACCGGCGAATCCTCGACGGTGCTGCACCAGTCCGACTGGGCGATGGTGGACGCGTATATGCCCGTCGTGTCGCCCGCCGGGGTGCAGGAAATCCTTGATTACGGTCTTTACGGCTTTGCCCTGTCGCGGTTTGCCGGGCTTTGGGTCGGTCTCAAGACGATGAAGGACACGGTCGAGGCGACGGCGGTTGTCGATGGCCGGCCGGACCGGATGAGTTTTGTCCTGCCCGAGTTCGACATGCCCGAAGGCGGGCTGAACATCCGTCTAGGTGACACGCCGCACAACCAGGAAATGCGGATGATCGACCACAAGCGCCTTGCGGCAGAGGCGTTCTCGCACGCCAACAAGATGGACAAGCGGGTCTGGGGCAAGCCCGGTGCCAGGATCGGCCTTGTCGCGGCGGGCAAGAACTGGCTTGACCTGGTGCATGCGCTGTCGTTGCTGGGGATTGATGCCGCCGAGGCGGAACGGCTTGGGATCACGACCTACAAAGTGGGACAGACCTGGCCGCTGGACATGAAGGGCTTCCAGGACTGGGCCGAGGGGCTTGATCTGATTGTCGTCGTTGAGGAAAAGCGCAAGCTGATCGAGGTGCAGATCAAGGGAGCGATATTCGACGACAGGCGCGGCCGGCGCGTCTGGGGCTGGCACAAGGGTGGTGGCGCCGGATCGACGCACGGCCCCGAGCTTTTCCCGACGCGCGGGTCACTCGACCCGATCCTGATTGCCGAGAAATTGGGCCAGATCCTGATCGAGGAAGGCCGCGACACGGATCACATCAAGGCCGGGATGCAAGCCCTTGATGAGGCTCGAAAAGCCGACAATGCCGAAGAAATCGCGCCGCGTCTGCCGTATTTCTGTTCGGGTTGTCCGCACAATTCCTCGACCAAGGTGCCAAAAGGCAGCCGCGCCTATGCCGGGATCGGCTGTCACTACATGGTGCAATGGATGGACCGAGAAACCCTTGGGTTCACTCATATGGGCGCGGAGGGCGCCAACTGGATCGGCGAATCGCTGTTTTCCAAGACGCCGCATGTTTTTCAAAACATCGGAGACGGGACCTATAACCATTCCGGGGTGCAGGCGATCCGTGGGGCCTTGGCTGCGGGCACGACGATCACCTACAAGATCCTTTACAATGATGCCGTCGCCATGACCGGTGGGCAGAAGAACGATGGCGGGCTTGGCCCTCAGCAGATCGCAGCGGAACTGCGCGCGATGGGCGTGAAACATCTTGCGGTCGTCTATGACGAGAAAGAGGAGGTTGACCTGAAGTCCTTCCCGCAAGACATTGAATTTGCGGAACGGTCGGATTTGCAAACCGTGCAGGATAAGTTTGCAAAGGTCCCGGGTGTCAGCGCCATCGTCTACATCCAGACCTGCGCCGCCGAAAAGCGCCGCCGCCGCAAGCGGGGGCAGTTTTCGGACCCGGACAAGCGTGTGTTCATCAACACCGATGTCTGCGAAGGCTGCGGCGATTGCGGCGTACAGTCGAACTGCGTGTCGATCGTGCCAAAAGACACCGAACTGGGCCGCAAGCGGGCGATCGACCAGTCGTCCTGCAACAAGGATTTTTCCTGCCTCAAGGGGTTTTGCCCGTCTTTCGTAACGCTCGAAGGGGCGCAGACGAAAAAGGCCGCCACGGCGGAGATCACGCTGCCCGACATGCCGGAGCCGCGTTTGCCCGAAATTAACGGGACTTGGAACATGGTGATCACCGGTGTCGGTGGAACCGGCGTTGTGACCATCGGCGCCGTGCTGGCGCAGGCGGCGCAGATCGATGGCAAGGGGGCTGGCATGATGGAAATGGCAGGCCTCGCCCAGAAGGGCGGCGCAGTCCATATTCATCTGCGGCTCGCGGATGCGCCCGACGATATCAGCGCCATTCGCGTGGCGACCGGGGAAACCGATGCGCTTATCGGCGGCGACCTTGTTGTCAGCGCTGGGGCAAAGACCCTGGGATTGATGCGCACGGGGCGTACCGGCGGCGTGGTGAACAACCACGAATTCATGACGGGCGATTTCACACGCGATACGGAATTCGCACTTCCAAGCGACAGGCTGCAAGTCGCCCTGCAAGCGCGGCTGGGTGACAGGCTGGACTTGTTCGACGCATCCGAACTGGCGCAAGCCACGTTGGGGGATTCGATCTTTTCGAACATCATGCTGCTCGGGGCGGCATGGCAACGTGGCTTGGTGCCACTGTCCCGTGCTGCCATTGTCCGATCCATCGAATTGAACGGGGCGGCGGCTGAAAAGAACATCCGCGCCTTCGAAATTGGCCGCTGGGCGGTGGTCTGTCCCGACGACGCGCAGCAGGCGATCGCGCCGAACGTGGTGTCGCTGCCCAAGACGCTGGAAGATCGTATCGCATATCGCGCCGATCATCTGGTGAAATTCCAGGGCAAACGGCTGGCCAAGCGGTATTGCAAGCTGGTCGATCGGGCGCAGGACCCGCGACTGAAAGAGGCGGTCGCGCTGGGGTATCACAAGCTCTTGGCCTACAAGGACGAATACGAGGTGGCGCGCCTGCATCTGGAAACGCGTGACAAGGCGCGGGCCCAGTTCGACGGCGACTTCAAGATGTCCTTCCACCTGGCGCCGCCGGGGCTGAGCAAGACAGGACCGGACGGACGACCGGTCAAAAAAACCTATGGCGAAAGCATGCTCAGGGGGTTCGGGCTTTTGGCCAAGCTGAAATGGCTGCGCGGCACGCCGTTCGACCCGTTTGGTCGAACCGCCGAACGCCGCATGGAGCGTGCCTTGATCCGGCAATACGAGGCGGATCTTGCGGACTGGTTGCCCAAGGCTGATGCGGCTCGTATGGACGCGCTGGTCGCGCTGGCCGAATTGCCGCTCCAGATCAAGGGGTTCGGACCGGTGAAAGAGGCAAATGCCGGCAAGGCCGAAAAGCGCCGGGAAGATCTTTTGGCTACCTTGCGTCAGGGCGGACCGGGGGTGCAGCAGGCGGCGGAGTGAGCGGGGGGCTGGCCCGCCTGCGTCACAAAGGCTTTAAACGTCTGTTACATCTTTCCGGCTATGACGTGGGGCGTTACCACGTCCTGACCCTTCCTTGATCGGAGTTGCATTGGTGCCAGCATCCGCCGCACGCGATATATCCTACGCCTATTCCGCGCGCTCCAAACCCGGGCGCGCGATGATCCGCCTGATCGAAAACGCCACCGGCCGGTTGAGCCTGATCAAACGCGCAGCAGGCTACGAGACCGAGGTCGCGCAGGGGCGTGATTTCTGGGAAGTGATGGTCGCACGTTACGGGCTTAGCCTTGATGTGGTGGGCGGCACCTTGGACAATATCCCGAGGGACGGCCCGCTGATCGTGATCGGCAACCATCCTTACGGCATCCTCGACGGTTTGATCCTCGGTCATATCCTGTCGGTCACACGGGGCGATTTCCGCATTCTTGCGCACCAGGTCTTCCGCAAGGCGCAGGAGCTCGACCGGATCATTCTGCCGGTGAATTTCGACGACACGCGCGAGGCTGTTGCGCGTAACGTGGCGACCCGGAAAGAAGCGCTTGGCTATCTGGACGAGGGGGGCTGTATCGGCGTGTTTCCGGGCGGAACCGTCTCCACGGCCGTGACACCCTTTGCCAAACCGATGGATCCCGGCTGGCGCGGCTTTACCGCCCGGATGATCGCCAAATCCAACGCCACCGTGGTGCCGATCTATTTCGACGGGCACACCAGCCGGTTGTTCCAGCTGGCAAGTCATTTGCACTACACGCTGCGCATGGGGCTGCTGATCAAGGAGTTCCGCAAACGGGTGGATACGCCCGTGCGCGTGGTGATCGGCCAGCCGATCCCGGCGCAAGAGATCAACTCGCGCAAAAAAGACGCGCGGGAGTTGATGGATTTCCTGCGCAAAGCGACGTATGAGCTGTCTCCGACGCCGTTTGCATCTTATGATTACGGCTTCGAGTTTGAGGAACGGCATCGGGGGCGCGGATAGGCGCAAGCCCGGGCCGATGTGGCGAGGGCGCGATGGCAGTAGGCATTTTTGACAGTGGTCTGGGCGGGCTGACGGTGCTGGACGCCGTATCCAGGCGCTTGCCAGATGTGCCGTTCGTCTACCTGGGCGACAACAAGCACGCGCCCTACGGCGTACGCAACGCCGATGATGTCTACACGTTGACCTGTGCCGCCACCGAGCGGCTTTGGGGCGCCGGGTGTGACCTGGTGATCCTTGCGTGCAACACCGCCTCGGCGGCGGCCCTGCGGCGGATGCAGGAAAGCTGGGTTCCGCGCGACAAGCGGGTTCTGGGCGTGTTCGTGCCATTGATCGAAGCCTTGACCGAACGGCAATGGGGCGACAATTCCCCGCCGCGCGAAGTGGCGGTGCAGCATGTCGCGCTGTTCGCAACGCCGGCAACGGTGAGCAGCCGTGCCTTCCAGCGCGAACTGGCATTTCGGGCGATCGGCGTCGATGTGGAGGCGCAGGCCTGTGGCGGACTTGTCGATGCCATCGAGGAGGGTGACATGATCCTGGCCGAGGCGCTGGTGCGCAGCCATGTCGACGCGCTCAAGCGCAAGATGCCGACCCCGCAGGCGGCAATCCTGGGCTGCACGCATTACCCGTTGTTGCAAGACATCTTCCAGGACGCGCTGGGGCCGGATGTGACGGTCTATTCGCAGGCAGATCTTGTCGCGGCCTCGTTGGCCGATTACCTGGCACGCCATCCCGGCATGACCGGCCCGGGCGCGCAGGCGATGTATCTCACCACCGGCGATGCAAAGCGGGTGTCGGATCACGCGACGCAATTCCTGCGACGCAAGATCACTTTCGAAACGGCCTGAGCCCGCCCCCAAGTTCCCTAATTCCTGTCGTCACCGGAGTGACCCCATGACCTGCAAAATCGCCATTATCGGTGCCAGCGGCTATACCGGAGCAGAATTGCTGCGCCTGACCGCCACGCATCCCGACATCGAGATCGCCGCTTTGGCCGCCAATTCCAAGGCCGGCCAGACCATCGCGCAGGTGTTTCCCTTCCTGCGCCATCTTGATCTGCCGCCGCTGGTGCCTTGGGAAGACGTCGATTTTTCGCGGATCGACCTGTGCTTCTGCGCGCTGCCGCACAAGACAAGCCAGGAGGTGATCTCGAAACTGCCGACACATCTCAAGATCGTCGATCTTTCGGCGGATTTCCGGCTGCGCGATCCGGCGGATTATGAAAAATGGTACGGGACGCCGCATGCTGCGGTGCAGATGCAGAAAGAGGCGGTCTACGGGCTGACCGAGTTCTACCGCGACGATATCAGGGATGCACGGCTGGTTGCCGGTACCGGCTGCAACGCGGCGACCGGGCAATACATGCTGCGCCCGCTGATCGAAGACCGGGTGATCGGGCTCGGGGACATCATCCTCGATTTGAAATGCGCCGTCTCGGGGGCAGGCCGGTCGCTCAAGGAAAATCTTTTACATGCGGAGTTGTCCGAAGGCGTCAATGCCTACGCGGTGGGCGGCACGCATCGTCACCTGGGTGAATTCGATCAGGAATTCAGCGCGCTGGCGGGCGAAGAGGTGCGGGTCCAGTTTACGCCGCACCTGATCCCGGCAAACCGGGGCATCCTTGCCACCGGGTATGTCAGCGGCGATGCGCAGGCGGTGCATGGCGCGCTGAGCCGCGCCTATGCCGATGAGCCGTTCCTCGAGGTGCTGCCGTTTGGCGAAACGCCCTCGACCCATCATGTGCGCGGATCGAACCTGTGCCATATCGGCGTCACCGGCGACCGGATCCCGGGGCGTGCGATTGTCGTGGCGGCGCTCGACAACCTGACCAAGGGATCGTCGGGGCAGGCGCTCCAGAATGCGAACCTGATGCTGGGGCTTGAAGAAACGACGGGACTTTTGCTGGCTCCCTGTTTCCCGTAAGCTCTGGTCAGCAGACTGCGGCATTTTGATCTGCCTCAGTTTGCGCGTGGCATGATAGTGAATATATACGGATAGCTATAGTCGAGAGGTCCCGATGGCTCTGAAATCGCTCAAGAAGCAACGCCGTATCCAGGTCATCGCATTGGCGACGATCGCGCTGGTGTTGTCCACCGCGCTCGTCGGATACGGGATGCGCGACGGAATAAACTTTTTTCGCTCTCCCAGTCAGGTGATGGCAGAGCCACCCGCGGCCAACGAAACGTTTCGCATCGGCGGGCTGGTCGAGGCAGGATCCATCGTGCGCGGACAGGGATCGACCGTGTCATTCTCCGTGACGGATGGCGGCGCCACCGTGCCGGTGACCTATTCTGGTGTCTTGCCCGACCTCTTTTCGGAAAACGAAGGCATGGTCGGTACTGGAAAATACGTGAACGGCGTATTCGAGGCGTCGGAAATCCTTGCGAAACACGACGAGGAATACATGCCGGCCGAAGTTGTGGATGCTCTCAAGGAGCAGGGCACCTACAAGGACCCCAAAGCAGGAAGCTGACGCGCCGCGCCCTTCTTCTCTTTCCAAATATGCAAAAAAGCCGGGCGCGCAGCGCCCGGCCTGTCGGATTTTCCGAAGGAAAATTCGAAATCAGCGTCTGAGGATTGATCGTCCGGCGTATTCTGCCGTCTCGGCCAGCATTTCCTCGATACGGATCAACTGGTTATACTTGGCCAACCGGTCGGAGCGGGCAAGTGATCCGGTCTTGATCTGCCCGCAATTCGTCGCCACGGCAAGATCGGCGATCGTGGCGTCCTCGGTCTCGCCCGAGCGGTGCGACATCACGTTGGTAAACCGCGCGCGGTGGGCCATGTCGACCGCCTTCAGCGTTTCGGTCAGGGTGCCGATCTGGTTCACCTTGACCAGCATGGAATTGCCGCAGCCGCGCGCGATGCCATCTGCCAAACGCGTCGGATTGGTCACGAAGAGATCGTCACCCACCAGCTGCACGGTGTCGCCCATCACTTCGGTCAGCATCGCCCAGCCGTCCCAGTCGTCTTCGGACATGCCATCCTCGATCGACAGGATCGGGTAGTCGTTCACCAGCGCCTGAAGGTAGGACACGTTTTCATCCGAGGTCAGGGTTTTGCCTTCGCCCGAATAGACGTATTTTCCGTCCTTGTAATACTCGGTCGCGGCACAATCGAGAGCGAGCATCATGTCGTCGCCGGGTGTGTAGCCTGCTTTTTCGATGGATCGCAGGATGAAATCCAGCGCCTCGCGGGTCGATCCAAGCTCGGGCGCAAAGCCGCCCTCGTCACCCAGCCCGGTGGACAGGCCCTTGGCCGACAGTTCCTTTTTCAAGGTATGGAATACTTCGGATCCCATGCGCACCGCATCGCGGATGGTGTCCGCCGCCACCGGCATGATCATGAATTCCTGGATGTCGATCGGGTTGTCGGCATGTTCGCCGCCATTGATGATGTTCATCATCGGCACTGGCAGAACCCGCGCCGAGGTGCCGCCGACATAGCGAAAGAGCGGCTGTGCGGTGAAATCGGCGGCGGCCTTGGCCGCGGCGAGGCTGACGCCGAGAATGGCATTGGCACCAAGCCGGCCCTTGTTGTCGGTGCCGTCCAGTTCGATCATCGCCATATCGATGCCCACCTGTCCGGTGGCATCGAGCCCCACGATCTCTTCCGCGATTTCGCCATTCACGGCGGCCACCGCCTCGAGCACGCCCTTGCCCATATAACGGCTCTTGTCGCCGTCCCGCTTTTCGACCGCCTCGTAGGCGCCGGTTGACGCACCCGAGGGCACTGCGGCGCGGCCAATGGTGCCGTCTTCCAGGGTGACGTCGACTTCGACGGTGGGGTTGCCACGACTGTCGAGGATTTCGCGGGCGTGGATGTCGATGATGGTGCTCATGGCGTAGGGGTCCCGAAGCAGATACGTTCGACGCTCCGTATATCAGGGCCGGAGGCAAAGTAAACGGGTCCTTGGTAGCGCTAACGGGGCTCCTGCAGGCCCGATATCGCTTGCCGATGCAGTCTGTGTTCGCGCAGAACGGTATAGATGCCAGAGGCCACCACAAGCGTGCCGCCGATGGCCATCCACAGGTCCACCGTTTCGCCGAAGAACGCGATACCCAGAACGACGCCGAAAAGCAGCCGGGTATAGCGGAACGGTGTGACGACCGAGATGTCGCCAACCCGCATGGCAGCGGTGATCGCATAATAGGCGGCAATCGTCGGGCAGACGGCGAGCGCCAGAAGCCCGGTTTGTGCCAGTGTCGGCACCTGCCACGGGGGTGTGAAGGGTATCAGAACCAGCGCGGCGACGAGGAAAGAGGCAAAGCCGACTGTCGCGAGTTGCAGGTTGCTGAGCGTCTTGGGGGCGGCGCGGGTGGACAGATCACGCATCGCCAGCGCCAGTGTCGCGCCAACCGCCAGCAGGGCGAGGATGTTGAAATCGGCCGTGCCGGGGCGCAGCACGATCATCACGCCAGTCAGCCCTACGAGGATCGCGAACCAGCGCCGCCAGCCGACTTTTTCCCCGAACACCAGAACCGCGCCGATGGCCACCAAAAGCGGGCCGGCCTGCGTCACGCTGGTCACCAGCGACAGCGGGGTCAGGGCAAGCGCATTGACCATGAAGAGTGCCGCGGCGATCTCGGCCAGGCCCCGTGTGGCGACCGCCGGGTGGCGCAGGCCGCGGGTCAGCACCGGCTGGCCCCTGGCACGGCAGAGCAGAAGGAAAAAGCTCGTGCCGCAGACCCCCATGGTCATGACGATCTGGCTGAGCGACAGGCTGTCCGAGAGCGTCTTGATCCCGACATCGCCAAGCGCAAATCCCGCCATGGCGAGGATCATGAGGATTATACCCTGAAGATTCTGCATCCCTGCGTGCTAGGCGCATTTGCCGGGTGCCACCAGCCCTGATTCACAAAAGGATCGACGGGGCGGGGAACCCTGTGGTGTTGCGGGCGCCGTATTCCTTGCCTGTATTCTTTGCCTGTGCAACGACAGCCTGCGGACCGGGATGTTCATTTCTTCATCGGCACGCCGTAGAGTTCGAGCTTGTGGCCCTTGAGCTTGTAGCCCAGTTTCGCGGCGATTTTTTCCTGGAGCGCCTCGATCTCGGGGTCGACAAATTCGATGACCTTGCCGGTGTGCAGGTCGATCAAGTGGTCATGGTGATCGCGCTCGGCGTCTTCATAACGCGCCCGACCATCGCCGAAATCGACTTTTTCGAGGATCCCGGCCTCTTCAAACAGCTTGACCGTTCGGTACACCGTGGCAAGCGAGATGTTCGGGTCGACGCCGGCCGCCCGTGCATAGAGCTCTTCGACATCGGGGTGGTCGTTGGAGCTTTGCAAAACCCGTGCGATGGTCCGCCGTTGGTCCGTCAGGCGCAGCCCTTGGGCTTCGCAGCGCAAGATGATCGTATCGGACATCGCCCAAGCCTCGTGTCGTGGTGCGACGCGTTTTAGCCAACTGTACCGGTCATGACCATAAGCGGGCGGCTAAAAATCCAACCGGATCAGGCCGGAACTGGCGGCCACGCGCGTCGCCGCAGGTGCCGAAGATATAGTGCCAGCGTCGTTATCACGATCGCCCCGCCCGTGATCATGTTGATATTGGGCGTTTCGGCCAGAAACCACCAGACCCAGAACGGACCAAGCACTGTTTCGAGCAGAAGCACAAGACTGACATTGACCGATGCGGTGTGCCGGGATGCTTCTGACATCAGGTAAAAGGACAGCGGCAGCACGAGGAAGCTGGCAACAGCGATGGCCCAAGTGGTGCCGGCGCCCATTGCGGCGGGTGATGTGACGCTGAAGGCCGTCAGCCCGGCCAGCATCGAACCTGTGCCAATGGCGGGCAGAAGTGGAATATCCGGGTTGTGACGCAGAAGCGTGAAGCTGAGCGCGAGACTAAGCGCCACGCCCAGGCCGCAGGCCACGCCGATCAACGCAAGGGGCGAAATCGCCATGTCCCCCTTGCCGGTCATGGCAAGAACGATCCCTGCGCAGACAACCACGATGGTGACCCAGGTCGCCGGGCGGGTCGGCTGGCGGTAGAGCAGCCATGACAGGACGGCGGCCCAGATCGGAACCGTGGCCACCGCGATCAGCACAAGCGCGACCGGCGCCATTGCGATGGCAGGGGCAAAGAGCGTGGCATTCGCCGCTTGCGCCAGCACCAGCCCGACCCCGACTTTCGAGGCAAGGCGCGCGTAGTGTCGCATCTGTCCGGCCAGCGTGGCCGCGACGAGAAAACACGCGCCCATGGCTAACCCGCGCCATGCCACCAACGGTGCCGCATCGAGGCCGGACAGACGGATAAGAAGAGCGTCCGGCGTCAGGATCAGGACACCGAGACAGGCGAGCAAAATGCCTTTCATGGGGGGTATATCACATTCAGCTGTAAAGTGGCTGAACGCCCATTTGCAGATGCAGGCTGTTCACCGTCGGCTGGTCGAGATCCATGCACCGGGCCAATGTGTCCAGGTATTGCGCTTCGGGCTGGGTATCGAGGCGGATTGTCATCAAGGATGCGGAGTAGACCTGCGCGCGCAGCGCCTCGGGCGTATCCTTGGCGAGGCTTTCGGCATCGACCGGTGCCGCGAGCTGTTCCTGCACAAAGGCGATGTCGTCGGGATCGGCGTCGTCGCCCACGGTTTCGAGGATCTTTGCGCGCTCGGCCTCGTCGATGCCGCCATCGCTCTTTGCGGCCTGGATCATCGCGCGCAGCATCAGGGACGCGGTTTCCTCGGCCTGGGGTGCGGTGGCCCCGGATTTATTGATCTGGTCGAGCATGTCGCCCGTGCTTTTGCCGGTTGCCGTGGCCGCGCCGCCCGCTGCGGCAAGAATACCGGCAAGACCTGCACCGCCCTTGCCCCCCATCTGGGACAGCAGGCCGCCGTCATTGCCCGTGTCCTGTGTCTGGCCAGAGGCGCCACCGCCCATCATCGCGGCAAGGTCGAGACCGCCGCCCTGGAATTTTTCCATGAACCCGGAGAGCGGGTTGTCGCCACCGCTGCTACCACCGCCGAGCATCTGTCCCATCTGCGCCTGCATCTTGGCCATCGGGTTGTCGCCTTCGACTTGCGCGCCGCCCGACAGGCCGCTCATCCCGTTGCTGCCAGAGAATTTATCAACGCCGCGCGCAGCGGCATACCCGATGGCCATCTTGGCCAGTGTTCCCATGAGACTCATAACGCTCCTCCGAAATTGATTCCGTCCACGATGACAGATTCTCCATTCGGAAGCGACTGTTATGGCCGCGCGCGGGTCAGGTCCCGCAGAATGTGGCGTGGACCACCTCGTTCGATCTGGGGGGGAGCCGCAGATCGTTACAGGACTCGTCATCCTCGTATGGGTTGGCATAGGCCGCATTGAGACGGTGGAACGGCGCATCGTCGCCGGCAATCGCAGCGGTGATCATGTCTTCGATGCGGTGATTGCGCGGGATCAGCGCGGGGTTAACCGACCGCATTCGCCCCTGTGGGTCGTCTTCGCCATCGAGCCTGGCTTGCCAGCCCACGGCCCATTGGTCGAACCCGGTGGGGTCCGCGAACTGGTCGCGTGCGGTGCCGTCGACCAGGCCCCGGAATGTGTTGGTGAAATCTGTCTCCGACACCTGCATGAGCGACAGCAAATCGGTCACAAGCTGCGCATCCTCGGGCTTGGGGTCGGAGATGCCGATCTTGGCGGCAAAGCGGGTCAGCCATTCGGCGCGGATCATCTCGGGCATGGTGTGAATTTGTGCCGTGAACGGGTCGACCGCCGCTTCGGGGTCGGGCATCAGGCTCAGGAGTGCCGTTGCCAGCTGCGCCATGTTCCACACGATCATGTCGGCCTGCGCGGCATAGCTGTAGCGCCCGAACCGGTCGATCGACGAATAGACGGTTTCGGGGTGATAGCTGTCCATGAAGGCGCAGGGGCCGTAATCGATGGTTTCGCCCGAGATGCTGCAATTGTCAGTATTCATCACGCCGTGGATGAAGCCAAGGCTGAGCCATTGTGCGACCAATGCCGACTGTTTGTGCATCACGGCATCGAGGAAACGCGCGGGGTCGGTGGCATCTGGATAATGACGGTCCACCGCGTAGTCGAACATCGTTTGCAAAGCGGTCGTGTCGCCACGCGCGGCAAAGACCTGGAACGTGCCGACTCGCAGGTGGCTTTGCGCGACGCGGGTCAGCACTGCACCGGGCAAGGGGCGTTCGCGGACCACCTTCTCGCCCGTGCGAACAGCGGCCAGAGCGCGGGTTGTGGGCACGCCCAGCGCGTGCATCGCTTCGCTGACGACGTATTCGCGCAACACCGGCCCAAGCCAGGCGCGCCCGTCCCCCATGCGGGAATAGGGCGTGCGGCCCGATCCCTTGAGCTGGATGTCGCGTCGGATGCCGTCTGTCCCAACGGTTTCGCCCAGCAGAACGGCGCGGCCGTCGCCCAATTGCGGATTGTATTGGCCGAACTGGTGGCCGGCGTAAAGCTGTGCAAGCGGCGCCGCACCGCCGGGCACGGCATTGCCGGCAAACACGGCTGCGAGGTTCGGATCGTCCAGCCCGTCGATGCCCAGATCTCGGGCCAAGGGCGCGTTCACCGCGATCAGCGACGGTGCTTTGACGGGTTCTGGTTGGACACGGGCGAAAAAGCCATCGGGCAAGGCAGCATAGCTGTTGTCGAAGGGGATATGTAGGGTCATGCCGTCAATATAGGGTCAGGCGGGCCATGTCTCCAGTGGCTTGTCTTGGCGAAATCGGCGCTATCCTACATTGGAAGTAAACTTAAAGGAGTATCCCGCATGGTTGCCTCGACGACATATGGCATGAGTCTCAAGGACCGGCCCGAATTCGCATCGAAACCGAAACCGCTCTGTTTCCCGCCAACCGCAAGCGTGGCCGAGGCGGTGACCGAGATGAGCGCGAAGAATTTCGGGTCCGTCGTTGTCGTTGACGACGATCAGAAAGTGATCGGGATCGCCACAGAACGCGATGTGATGAAAAAGCTGGTCAATGTCGGGAAAGATGCGAAGACCACAACGCTTGCCGATATCATGACGCGTGATCCGAAACTGGCAAAGGCGACGGATGACGTGGTGGATTGGTTGCGGATCATGTCGAATGAACGCTTCCGCCGCTTGCCGGTGGTGGATGACGAAGGCCGCATCGAGGTGATCTTTACCCAGGGCGATTTTGTCAGCTACACGTGGCCGGACCTGCTTTATCAGGCCAAGGAGCTGGCCAAGGCCAGTGTCGGGCGCAACTATCCGATCTGGCTGATCGGCGGGGGCGTCATGCTGTATTCGCTGCTGATGATCATCGTCGTGTCGTCGATCTGACGCTCAGAGCGTGCGCGTCATATAGGTATAGCCGTGCCGGGTGATGAACTTGGCGCGGTGATAAAAGCTCTTTAGGGCATCATCGCTTTGCTGTGCTTCAAGGTGCAGGGCGCGGATGCCGCCAACGCGCAGAGCCTTGGCCAGTGCATTGAGCGCCTCGGACCCCATTCCGCGCTTGCGCACGGCGCTGCGCACGAAAAGTTCGTCCACGATGGCGTGCATGCCGCCATATTCAACAGACCATCCGAAAGAAACCACGACATATCCCACCGGCGCACGGCGCGGTCCGATGAGCCAGACCGCGCCATGCGGGCTGCCTTGCAGCAGTGGCAGGATGGCGTCGTGCTGATGCTCGGCCGTGGTGGCGAACCCTTGATGGTCGTGAAACGCGGCAACCAACGGCAGCAGCTTTGGCAGATCCTCGGGCTTGGCAAGGTGCAGGGATCTCATAGCCGGGACAACCGGTTTGTCAGCAATTCAAAAAAACCGTCGGCGTCTATATCGCCCATGAACATCGCGTTTGGCGCGCGCCCGCTCACGCGCCACCAGTCGGCAACGGTCATCCCAAGTGTCAGCTCGGACTGCGTTTCGATTTCGACATTGATGTGCCGTCCCGTGAACAGCTCCGGCTGTATGAGGTAGGCGGTCACACAGGGGTCGTGAAGCGGTGCACCGGCGTTGCCGTATTTTTCCTTGTCGAACCGTTCGAAGAAATCCGTCATCTCGGCCACCGCAACGCCAACCGGGCTGCCCATGGCGCGGAAGGCGTCGTTGCGCGGAGCGGTGACAAGCGCCTTGTGGGTCACGTCCAGTGGCATCACGGTGATGGGCGCACCGCAGGCAAAGACCATTCTGGCGGCCTCGGGGTCGACATGGATGTTGAATTCCGCCGCCGGGGTGATGTTGCCCACCTCGAAATAGGCACCGCCCATCAGCACGATCTCCTGGATGCGGCTGGCGATATCGGGTGCACGGTCCAGGGCGGTGGCGATATTGGTCAGCGGTCCAAGCGGGCAGAGCGTGACGGTCCCCGCGGGGGCGCGGCGCAGCGTGTCGATGATGAAGTCGACGCCGTGCCGGTCCTGAAGCGGTATGGTCGGGTCGCGAAGGGTCGGACCGTCGAGGCCGGTCTTGCCGTGCACATGCTCTGCCGTGATCAGCTTGCGAGCGATCGGTGCATCGCACCCGGCAAAGACCTTCGTGTCAGGTTTGCGCGCCAATTCGCAGACGATCCGCGCGTTCCGTTCCGTCAGTGTCAGCGGTACGTTGCCCGCAACGGCGGTGATGCCCAGAACCTCGATCTCCTCGGGTGAGGCCAGCGCAAGCAGTATGGCGACCGCATCGTCCTGGCCCGGATCGGTGTCGATGATGATTTTGCGGGGTGGCATCGGAACCTCCTTGGCTGGGTGGGTGGTGGCACGCGGCAGAGGCGGGATCAAGCGCGTTGATGACAGGCGGGCGGCTGCTTGCCGCTGCTATGAGATCCCGGCCGGCATCGGTTATTGCAGTGTCGCTTCGGAATGATACTCTTGTCTGCGAAAGACAGAAATACGTTTACATCTGGTCCGTTAGCGCTAACAAGTCCGCAAACCAATCAGAATCGGAAGGACCGTGCCATGGTGTCCCGCGTTATTCCCGTTGATCCGTTCGACCTTGTCATTTTTGGCGGCACAGGCGATCTGGCCCGCCGCAAGATCCTGCCGGGTCTTTTCCGGCGGTTCTGTTCGGGGCAAATGCCCGAAGGATCACAGATCATCGGCGCCGCACGATCTGACATTGATGATGCAGAATATCGCAACATGGTGTCCGACGCCGTCGAGGAGTTCGGCGGTGGCCGGACATGCGAACGCGGCACGCTGGAGGCGTTTCTCGACACGATCCATTTCGTCACCACCGATGCAAAGGGTGATGGCGGCTGGAACGAGTTGAACGGCAAGATGCGCCCGGACTGTGTGCGTGCGTTCTATTTCTCGGTTGGGCCGTCGCTGTTCGGTGATCTGGCCGAACGCCTGCATCGCTTTGGCCTGGCCACACCCGACAGTCGCATCGTGGTGGAAAAACCGTTCGGCCATGACCTGAAGTCTGCCAAGGCGCTCAACGCCACGCTGGCGCAACATTTCGATGAGGCGCAGATTTACCGGATCGACCATTATCTTGGCAAGGAGACGGTGCAGAACCTCATGGCCGTGCGCTTTGGCAATATGCTCTTCGAGCCGCTGTGGAACGCGCAATACGTCGATCACATCCAGATCACCGTGGCCGAGACCGTGGGTGTTGGCGGCCGGGGGAGCTATTACGACAAGTCCGGCGCGATGCGGGACATGGTACAAAACCACCTCATGCAGCTTTTGTGTCTTATCGCGATGGAGCCTCCGGCGAAGTTCGATCCGGATGCGGTGCGGGACGAAAAGCTCAAGGTGATCCGCGCGCTGGAGCCTGTAGATTGGCATCACGTCGTGCGCGGCCAATATGGCGCGGCCCGGGACGCGCCGAGCTATCGCGAGGATGTTGAGAATCCCAAGTCAAGCACCGAAAGCTTTGTCGCGATGAAGTGCCATGTCTCCAACTGGCGCTGGGCCGGTACGCCGTTCTATATGCGCACGGGCAAGCGGCTCAAGGCGCGTACCTCCGAAATTGCAGTGGTGTTCAAGGACGCACCGCATTCGATCTTTGGCGTGGATGCGGGCCGGCACCGCAACGTGCTGGCGATCCGGTTGCAGCCGAACGAAGGAATGACGCTGGATGTGACGATCAAGGAACCGGGGCCGGGGGGGATGCGACTTCTGGATGTGCCGCTCGACATGAGCTTTGCCGAAACGCTGGGCGCCGAGGCCGAAGAGGCACCGGATGCCTACGAGCGGCTGATCATGGACGTGATCCGGGGGGACCAGACGCTCTTCATGCGGGGTGACGAGGTCGAGGCGGCCTGGGCCTGGACAGATCCGATCATCGCGGATTGGGTGATGCGCAACGACGTGCCAAAGGAGTACGAACCCGCGAGCTCCGGACCCGAAGACGCGCTGATGCTGATGCATCGGGATGGACGCAAATGGCGAGAGGTGAAGGCATGAGCTACGATTTTCAATCTTACCCCGATCGCGAAATGTTGGCGATCAATCTTGCCAACCGGATCGCGGGGGATCTGCGCTCGATCCTGAGCCACGAGGACCGCGCGGTACTGGCGGTACCCGGGGGCACCTCGCCAGGTCCGGTATTCGACGATCTCTGCGCCGCCGATCTGGATTGGAGCCGGGTCGACGTTCTGCTGACCGACGAACGCTGGGTGCCCGAAGAGAGCGACCGCTCGAACACAAGGCTGATCCGCGAACGCTTGCTGGTGGATCGCGCGGCGGCGGCGCGTCTCTTGCCGCTCTACGCGCCGGCTGACACCCCCGAGGAGGTTCTCGTCGACCTGGAATCGCAGATCGAACCCGCATTGCCGCTGGCCGTTTTGTTGCTGGGTATGGGGACCGACATGCACACCGCGTCGATTTTCCCGGGCGCAGACCAGCTTGAGATCGCTCTGTCACCAAACGCGCCGATCCTTGTGGCAATGCGCGCGCCCGGTGCGCCCGAGCCGCGCATCACGCTCAGCGGGCGGGTTCTGAATGATGCCATCCGCAAGCATGTGCTGATTTTCGGGTCCGAAAAGAAAGACGCGCTGGCCAACGCGAAGGGCAAGCTGCCCGAGGATGCGCCAATCAACGCGGTGATCGAGGAGGCGACGGTCCATTGGTCGGAGTGAGCAGAATGTGGAAGGAACTCAAAGCGGCGGCCGAGGCGGGGCGTGACCGGTCGATACTTGGCCTGTTCGAAGCGGATGCCGACCGGGCAAAGGTCTTCAGTGTGACGGCGCTCGACCTGCTGTTCGACTATTCCAAGACGCAGATCGATACCGCCACGCGTGACATGCTGTTCGCGCTCGCCAGGGCCGCGGATATCCCGGCGCGGCGTGACGCGATGTTCACGGGGGAGAAGATCAATGAAACCGAGGCCCGTGCGGTGCTGCATACGGCACTGCGCAACCTGGATGGCGATGCGGTTCTGGTGGACGGGCAGGATGTCATGCCCGGGGTTTACGGCACCCTGGCCCGGATGGAGGTTGTGGCAAACGAGGCGCGCGGGTCCGCGATCACCGATGTGGTCAATATCGGCATAGGCGGGTCTGACCTTGGGCCCGCGATGGCCTATCAGGCGTTGTCACCCTATCGCGACGGACCGCGTTGCCATTTCGTGTCGAACGTGGATGCCGCGGATATCGCGGACACGCTTCGCGGATGCGACCCCGAAACGACACTTTTCATCGTCGCCTCCAAGACCTTTACAACGATCGAGACCATGACCAATGCGCGCACGGCGCGGGCCTGGTTGCAGGATCACGGTGTGTCCACCGACGGGCGTTTCATCGCGCTGTCGTCCAATGCCGGCGCCGCGAGCGAGTGGGGTATCCCGCCCGAGCGCGTGCTTGGCTTCGAGGACTGGGTCGGCGGACGTTACTCGTTGTGGGGGCCGATCGGCCTGTCGCTGATGATCGCAATCGGGCCGCAGGGCTTCCGCGCGTTCCTGCGCGGCGGGCAGGCGATGGACCGGCATTTCCGGGCTGCAGATTTGCATGAAAACATGCCGGTGCTGCTCGCGCTGGTGGGGATTTGGCACAATCAAGGCTTGGGCCATGCGACACGCGCGGTTCTGCCCTATGACAATCGGCTGTCGCGTCTGCCCGCCTATTTCCAGCAACTGGAGATGGAAAGCAACGGCAAATCCGTGGCGATGGACGGGGCGAACCTGCCGTTGGATTCCGGGCCCGTGGTCTGGGGCGAACCCGGCACGAACGGTCAGCACGCGTTCTACCAGTTGATCCATCAGGGCACACGGGTGATCCCATGCGAGTTCATGGTCGCCGCCGAAGGCCACGAGAGCGATCTGCGCCACCACCATGAATTGCTGATCGCCAATTGTCTTGCCCAATCCGAAGCGTTGATGCGTGGCCGGTCTCTTGAAGAGGCGCGCGCGCGCATGGCGGCCAAAGGGCTGAGCGGAGATGACCTGGAGCGGCAGGCGCGGCACCGGGTATTCCCGGGCAACCGTCCGTCCACCACGCTGATGATGCCCAGGCTGACACCCGAGGTGCTGGGCCAGGTCGTCGCGCTTTATGAACACCGGGTGTTTGTCGAAGGGGTAATCCTTGGCATCAACTCGTTCGACCAATGGGGTGTCGAGCTTGGCAAGGAACTGGCCACATCGCTTGGCCCGGTGGTCAGCGGTGCCGCGTCGGCCGAAGACAAGGACCCAAGCACGCAAGCGCTTGTCGATTATGTCAAACGCTTTGGCTGAGCCGGTGGCTGGCTGACGACGGTACTATGCCGTTGCGGGCGGCTCCGGAACGCCATCGACGGTGTGAAAGTGGGCACGGATGTTGTCCGGTATCGGCATCCGGCCGCTGCCATCCGGTTCGAGCAGGACGATGACGCAGGTAAAGGCGGCCCGTTTGCTGCCGCCGGCCCAGATTTCCTGCTCCATGGTGAAACTGGTGGTGCGATAGGCGATCGTGCGGGAAAGAACCACGTAATCTTCGTTCGCGCGCATTTCCCGAAGCCAGTCGATCTCGCCGCGGCGGATGACGATGCGGGGCTCGACGTCGGGATCCTTGTAGCGCGACAATCCAATCTGCTTGAAATACACGACCCGTGCGGTTTCGAACCATGTCAGATAGGCCACGTTGTTCACATGGTTGAGCGGATCGATCTCACCGAAACGGACACGGTCCGCAATCGCGAGCGGCCATGGCCGGGATATGCCGAGGGCGCGTTGGGCCTCAGCGGCCAGCGGGGTCAGATAGGGGATGGTCATTCCGATGATGTTTCAATCCGCGCGGGGAATGTCAAATCCCGGTGCCGCCAGGGTGAAACCGTCGAAACGGAAGCCTGGGCTCACGGTGCAGCCAACCAGGGTCCAGTCACCGGTACTGCGTGCGGCCTGCCAGTAATGCGGCGGCACGATCAATTGAGGTGACTGGCCGGCGAACAGGTCCGGGCCCAGGTGGCAATCCTGTGCGGGACCGTCATCTGTCGCGGCAATCGACAGAATGAGCGGCGCACCGGCGTAGTGATGCCAGATCTCCGTCGCATCGACATGGTGCCAATGGCTGTGCTCTCCCGCGGCCAGAAGGAAAAAGATACAGGTGCCGGAGGGGCGACCGGGACCGTTCGCCTCCCATGTCTGGCGGAAATGCCCGCCTTCGGGATGTGGGGAAAGGTCCAGGTGGCAGATGATGTCCTCTGCTGTTTTCTCTTCCATATCAGAGGGATATCCGTTGTCCATGGTCTTGCGTGCGCCCGTTTGTGACTCTGTTAACCCGCAGCTTTGCAGTCTTTGCGCAGCAAGGCAATCGGGTGAGGACTATGGACGGGCAAAACAGCGATGTGTACCGGATCGCGCAGGAGATCGTCGCGAGAGAAGGCGGATACGTGAATGACCCGGATGATCCGGGGGGCGCCACCAAGCATGGCGTGACAATCCATACTATGCGGCGGCTGGGACTGGACCTGACTGGCGACGGGCGGGTGAACGAGACGGATGTACGGCGACTCACGGCAGCCCAGGCGGCCGAAATCTTTGTCGCGCATTATTTCACGCGCCCGCGCATCGCTGAATTGCCCGAACCATTGCAGGCCACAGTCTTTGATATGTACGTGAATGCCGGGGCCAATTCGGTGAAGATCCTGCAACGGTTGTTGGGCAAGATGGGCTTCAAGGTCGAGGTCGATGGCGTGATCGGGCCAAAGACCATCGCGGCCTCCGCGCGGGCCCACGCAGTGGCGCCCGATCATATCGTGGATGCCTATGGAATCGAGCGGCGCAATTACTACTTTGCGCTGGCCGACCGCCGCCCTGCCAGCCGCAAATACGCGCGAACCCAAGCCGGAGGCAAAGGGGGGTGGATCACACGTGCCGAGACCTTTTTGGCCGCACGGTATCATCTGACAGCAGAGGCGTTCCGGCAAAGGGTGGCAGCATGGGATTGATTGAACAGGTGTTTTCGCTGGTCTTCGGGTCAGGGCGCAACCTTGTCCGTGACACCGCAGAGGTGTTTCGCCCCAATGCCGAGGCGCAGGCACAGCGGGATCTCGACCGCTATGGGGCATCACTTGCGCAGTACGCGCAGGAATTTTACGCGCCGCAGCGTGGATGGTTCGACCGTTTGATGGATGCACTCAACCGCGTACCGCGCCCGGCGATGGCCTTGGGCACATTGGGTTTGTTCGTCTCCGCGATGGTCGATCCCGCATGGTTCGCTGCGCGGATGTCCGGGCTCGCGCTGGTGCCGGACCCGCTTTGGTGGCTCCTGGGCGCCATCGTCAGTTTCTATTTTGGCGCGCGGCACCAGGCCAAGGGGCAGGAATTTCAGCGCGATCTGGTGGCCCGCATGGCATCAATGCCAGCCCGCCCGGCGTCGCAGGCCGAGCCTGTCGTGGACCCGCCCGGCCCGGTCCATACCGATGGAAACGCAGCGCTGGAAGACTGGCAGCGGCACCGAAGATCCCGCTGATCTCGACGCTTGCGACAATGTGAACCGCTCTGACACACGAAATGGATTGGCCCATGGCTGCGCGATCCCTATAGTGTTTGGTATGGTTACAGAACTCGGTCACTTCGCCCTCATTCTCGCGTTTCTTGTCGCGATCGTGCAATCCGTGGTCCCGATGGTGGGCGCACACAAACGCTGGCCGGGATGGATGGCCGTTGCCGAACCCGCAGCGACGGTGCAATTCCTGTTGACGGGCTTTTCCTTTGTCGCGCTGACCTATGCGTTCGTGACCTCGGATTTCTCTCTCAAGCTTGTCTGGCAAAACAGTCATTCGGCAAAACCGATGATCTACAAGATCAGCGGCGTATGGGGGAATCACGAAGGATCGATGCTGCTCTGGGTGCTGATCCTGACGCTGTTCGGCGCGATGGCCGCCTGGTTCGGCAACGGTCTGCCACCAACGCTGCGCGCACGGGTTCTCGCGGTGCAATCCTCCGTGGCAGTGGCGTTTTTCGCCTTTATCCTGTTCACCTCGAACCCGTTCCTGCGCCTTGCGGTGCCGCCTTTCGACGGGCAAGACCTCAATCCGCTGTTGCAGGACCCCGGATTGGCGTTTCACCCGCCGTTCCTGTACTTGGGCTATGTCGGGCTGAGCATTTGTTTCAGCTTTGCGGTCGCGGCCCTGATCGAGGGACGCGTCGATGCGGCCTGGGGGCGCTGGGTGAGGCCCTGGACGCTGGCGGCCTGGGTGTTCCTGACCATCGGCATCGCGCTTGGATCGTGGTGGGCCTACTACGAGCTTGGCTGGGGCGGTTTCTGGTTCTGGGACCCTGTCGAGAACGCCTCCTTCATGCCATGGCTCCTGGCGGCGGCGCTGTTGCACTCGGCCATCGTGGTCGAGAAACGCGAGGCACTGAAAAGCTGGACCATCCTGCTGGCAATCCTCGCGTTCGGATTCTCGCTGATCGGCACGTTCATCGTTCGCTCTGGCCTGCTGACCTCGGTTCATGCGTTCGCCAATGATCCTGAACGCGGGGTGTTCATCCTGATGATCATGATTTTCTTCACCGGCGGCGCGCTGACGCTTTTTGCAGCGCGGGCCAGCAGGATGGAGGCCAAGGGTGTCTTTGGGGTGGCCAGCCGGGAAAGCGCGCTGGTGGCGAATAATATCCTTCTGGCGGTGAGCTGCTTCGTGGTTTTCATCGGCACAATGTGGCCGGTCGTGGCCGAGATGTTCTTTGACACCAAGCTGAGCGTTGGTGCGCCCTTTTTCAACATGGCGTTCACGCCGTTCATGGTGGTGCTTGGCCTGCTCTTGCCGCTGGGATCGATGCTGAGCTGGAAGCGTGCCAAGGTAGGCCGCGCGTTTAAGCAATTGCTTCCCGGCTTCATCCTGAGTGTGCTGGTGCTGGGCTTGTTCTGGACCGTGCAGACGGGCAATAGCCTTCTGGGTCCGGTGGGCATGTTCCTCGGCACGTGGATCGTGTCGGGCGCGGTTCTGGATCTTGTAAACAGGTTGGGCCAGACGCGTGACTGGTCACGCCTGTTCCGGCTGCCGCGGTCTGACTGGGGCAAGGCGACAGCGCATATCGGATTTGGCATCACCATGGTTGGCATTGCAGGTCTGATGGCATGGGAACAAGAGGACATCCGCGTGGCCCAGATCGGAGAGCCATTCCAGGTCGGTGATTTCGAACTGGAGCTGACGGCCGTCAACGAGGTGCGTGGACCCAACTATTTCTCGACCATGGGCGACGTCATCGTGCGCCAGGATGGAGAACAGATTGCCGTACTCAACCCGGAAAAGCGCAACTATCCCGTGGCGCAGATGCCGACGACCGAGGCGGCGATCGACTACCGCGTCCTGCGCGACCTTTACGTGGTGATCGGCGATGAACAGGACAATGGCGGCTGGGTCATGCGGACCTATATCAAACCGCTCGCGAACTGGATTTGGGCGGGTTCGATCCTGATGGCATTGGGCGGAACTCTGTCTTTGTCCGACCGGCGCTACCGCGTTGCCGCCGGCACGCGGCGGCAAGCCGCAGAACCATCGGGAGTTCCCGCGGAATGATCGGGGTTTGGACAGTGGCAGCCCGGATCCGTGCGTGTGCATTGATCCTGTGCCTGGCCGTCGCATTTCCGATGGCGACTCCGGTTATGGCCGTCCAACCCGATGAGGTATTGGACGACCCGGCGTTGGAAGAGCGCGCGCGCGACCTGTCCAAAGGTCTGCGCTGCGTTGTCTGCCAAAACGAGAGCATCGACGAATCCAACGCCGATCTGGCGCGCGAGCTGCGCCTTGTGGTGCGAGACCGACTGGTCGAGGGCGACAGCGATGAGCAGGTTGTCCAGTACCTGGTTGACCGCTATGGCGAATTTGTTCTGCTCAAGCCGCGCACCGACGGGTGGAACATTATTCTGTGGCTCGCGGCTCCGGCTCTGTTCCTGATCGCGCTTGGTGTTGGCATCTTCTATGTACGCAGCCGCGCAGCCGCCACCGAGCCGACAGAGATGCGTCTGTCCGAAGATGAGGAAAAACGGTTGAACGAGCTGCTCAGGGAGTCTTGACGGCGCGTTGACCTTTGCCAAAGCAGGCAGTCTGGTGTGTCATGCGCCGAACTGGCGCAACAAGAGCAGGGCAGATGAACTACCAGACGATCACATTCGACATTACCGATGATATCGCAACGATCACCCTGAACCGGCCCGATGTGATGAATGCGCTCAACACCCAGATGCGCGCCGAGATCACGGATGCGGTGCAGGAGGGCGGACGCGCCGCCCGCGTCGTTGTACTGACCGGGGCGGGCAAGTCGTTTTGCTCAGGGCAGGATCTAGGAGATCGGACGAGCTCTGCGAATCTCGATCTGGAGCGTACGCTGCGTGATGAATACGTCCCGATGCTGCGCGCGATTTTCGATTGCCCGGTGCCGACCATCAGCGCGGTCAACGGGGCTGCGGCCGGGGCAGGGGCCAACCTCGCGCTTGCCGCCGACGTGGTGATCGCGACGGACTCCGCCTTCTTCCTGCAAGCCTTCACCCGCATTGGCCTGATCCCGGATGCCGGCGGCACCTATTACCTGCCGCGCCAGATGGGGCTGGCCAAGGCCATGGGCGCGGCGCTTTTTGCCGAAAAGATCACCGCGCGCCAGGCGGACGACTGGGGCATGATCTGGGAAGCGGTGCCCGATGCCGCATTCGAACAGCACTGGCAGAGCCGCGCGGCGCATTTGGCCAAAGGCCCGACAGTCGCCTATCACCACGTCAAACACGCCATCCGCGCGTCGTTTGACAATACCCTTGAAGAACAACTTGCGTTGGAAGCCAAGCTGCAAGGCCAGTGCGGCCAGACCCGCGACTTCAAGGAAGGTGCTGTGGCGTTCCTCGAAAAGCGCCCTGCGCTATACGAGGGACGATAAGCGGCGTCATGCCGTGCGGCGGTTGCGCCTGAGCGGGAGATACGCATCTTCCGACCAGACAGCGTCGACACAATAGGTGTTACGCGCGCGACCGGTCTGGGTAAAATTCTACGCGACATGGTGCGATCGCGGTCGCGTTCATCGGATCGGCGACTATAAATGGAATATGCGGGTCGCGTTCATCTGCGGTCACGCGACCCGCTCTCATTCATTGAACACCCATGTCGGGGACCCGCAAAACCGGTGCCCGGTTTTGCGCAGTTCGCTCTAGCGGTTTTCGATATCGACGTAATCGCGCGTTGTTTCGCCACGGTAAAGCTGGCGCGGACGGCCGATTTTCATCTGTGGATCGGCAAGCTGCTCTTTCCACTGGGAAATCCAACCCACGGTCCGGCTCAATGCAAAGATCGGGGTGAACATCGCGGTCGGAAATCCCATGGCTTCGAGGATGATGCCGGAATAGAAATCCACATTCGGGAACAGCTTCTTTTCCGAGAAGTAGGGATCGGCAAGCGCCGCTTTTTCCAGTTCTTTTGCGGTTGCGAGCACCGGGTTGTTTTCGACGCCCAGGAGATCGAGCACCTCGTCCGCAGACTGTTTCATCACCGTCGCACGAGGATCGAAGTTCTTGTAGACGCGGTGGCCAAAGCCCATGAGACGGAAAGGATCGTCCTTGTCCTTGGCGCGGGCGATATATTCCGGGATGTTTTCCGGCGATCCGATCTCTTTGAGCATCTCCAGGCAGGCCTGATTCGCACCACCATGCGCCGGACCCCAAAGGCAGGCTATGCCCGCCGCGATACAGGCAAACGGGTTGGCCCCGGAAGACGACGCCAGGCGCACCGTGGATGTCGACGCGTTCTGTTCGTGATCGGCGTGCAGCGTAAAGATGCGATCCATCGCCCGGGCGAGGATCGGGTCGACCACGTATTCCTCGGCCGGCACGGCAAAACACATGTGCAGGAAGTTCGCCGCGTAATCCAGATCGTTGCGCGGGTAAACGAAGGGCTGGCCGATCGAATACTTGTAGGCCATCGCGGCAATCGTCGGCACCTTAGCGATCAAGCGGTGCGAGGCGACTTCGCGCTGGCGCGGATCATTGATATCGGTGCTGTCATGGTAGAACGCAGCCATCGCGCCGACGACACCCACCATCGTGGCCATCGGATGCGCGTCGCGACGAAACCCACGGAAGAAATTGTGCATCTGCTCGTGGATCATCGTGTGATGGGTGATCGTGGTCTCGAATTCCTCAAGTTTCGCGGCCGAGGGCAATTCGCCGTACAGCAGCAGGTAGCAGACTTCGAGGTAATGCGATTTCGCTGCAAGCTGATCGATCGGATAGCCGCGGTGCAGCAATTCACCCTTGTCGCCATCGATAAAGGTGATGGTGCTGTCACAGGCCGCGGTCGAGGTGAAACCGGGATCATAGGTGAACACACCCGCTTGACCGTAGAGTTTTCGGATGTCGATCACATCCGGTCCTGCGGTGGGGGAATGGATCGGCAGTTCGTAGGAGGAGTCGCCAATCCTCAACGTCGCGTTTTTAGAGGTGTCAGACATACGTGGTCCCTTCGTCTCGTTGCCTTGAACAGTGGTTCAAAGCCAGCTTCCCCAATCTACGGCAACATGCACCAATCGGTGTCATTTGTCGCCCGCAGCGGCTGCTTCTTCCAGGCGGGCAACGGTTTCCTGCCGCCCCAGAACCAGCATCATATCGAACACACTCGGCGTCACGGTCCGGCCCGCAAGAGCAGCCCGCATCGGGCCTGCCAGCTTGCCGAACTTTGTCCCGTGCTCTTCGGCGATCCGGGATGTGACGGCTTCAAGATCGTCGCGCATCCAGCTAGCATTTTGCAACTGCGGCGTCAACGATTTCAGTATACCACGGGATACCGCATCCAGGGCCTTGGACGCTTTCCCGTCCGCCTCTACCGGGCGCCTGACCAGAACAAAATGAGCCTTTTCAATCAGTTCCGGGAAGGTGCGCGCCCGGTCCTTGAGGCAATACATCGCATCGAGCATCCCGGCGGCCTGTGCCTTGTTCAGAAGTGGTTTTTCCGCTGCCGCCAAGTATTCCTGCAATTCATGCAGCAGTGCAGCATCCTCCGCCACGGCCATGTGCTGTCCACTCAGATTCTCCAACTTCTTGAAGTCGAACCGCGCCGGGGATTTGCCGATGCCGTTCAGGTCGAACCACTCTTTTGCCTGATCATCGGTAAAGAACTCGTTATCGCCATGGCTCCAGCCCAGACGCGCCAGGTAATTGCGCATCCCCGCCGCCGGGTAGCCCAACACCTGGTATTCATCGACCCCAAGCGCGCCGTGGCGTTTCGACAGTTTCTTGCCGTCGGGGCCGTGAATCAGCGGGATATGCGCCCAGACCGGCACGTCCCAGCCCATCGCGGTATAGATCCCCATCTGGCGCGCCGCATTGTTCAGGTGGTCATCCCCCCGAATCACATGGGTCACGCCCATGTCGTGGTCATCGACAACAACCGCCAGCATGTAGACCGGTGTGCCGTCCGAGCGTAACAGCACCATGTCATCCAACTGATCGTTGCGGATGGTGACATCGCCCTGCACCTCGTCTCGGATCACCGTTGTGCCGTCCTGCGGGGTGCGCAGACGGATGACGAAAGCTGCGTCCGGATGCGATGACGGCTCGGCATCGCGCCAGGGGCTCTGGAAAAGCGTCGATCTGCCCTCGGAACGCGCGGCTTCGCGAAACGCTTCTATTTCGTCCTGCGTGGAAAAACATTTGTAGGCCGCGCCTTTTGCCAGCAACGCATGCGCCACCTCGGCATGACGTTCGGCCCCGGCGGCCTGGCTCACGACCTCGCCGTCATGATCCAGCCCAAGCCAATCCAGCCCCTTGAGAATCGCTGCCGTCGCCTCTGGGGTCGAGCGCACCCGGTCGGTATCCTCGATTCGCAGCAGGAACTTTCCTCCGAGTCCCCGCGCATACAGCCAGTTGAACAGCGCCGTGCGCGCACCGCCGATATGGAGGAAACCGGTGGGCGAGGGGGCGAAACGGGTGACGATCTGGCCGGACATTGGGCGCGTTTACCTTTCGATAACTGTCTAGGAGATAACTTAAGGCTCTCTTAACCAGCACCATCCACGGGGGCAAGTATGGCGCGGGTCCGGTCTGTCATCCCCGACCTGCTTCTGGCGCAGCGGGGCGGGCTGTTTCCGTTCGTTCCGGTGTGCCTTGGGCTGGGAATCGGGTTGTTCTTTGCGCTGCGGATCGAGCCGCCGACCTGGGTTCTGATTGCCAGTGGCACAAGCGGCGGCATGACTCTCTTGCTTTACCTGCGCAGTCGGTCCGCCCTTGCGCCGCTGATGTGCGCCGTGTCGATGGTGGCGCTGGGGGTTGCGCTGGCTGGAACGCGGGCGCACCTGGTGGCGGGGCCGGTGCTGGAGTGGCGGTACTACGGGCCGGTGACGGGCCGTGTGGTTGCCATTGACCGTTCTGCCTCGGACGCATTGCGCATCACGCTGGACCGTGTCTGGCTGACCAATGTGCCGCTGTCTGAAACGCCGACACGTGTGCGCCTGTCGATGCACATCACGTCCGAAAGCCTGACGCCGCGGCCGGGCATGACCATCATGACCACCGCCCATCTGGGCCCGCCGGGCGGTGCGGTGGAACCCGGCGGCTTTGATTTCCGGCGCCACGCCTGGTTCCTGCGGCTCGGCGCGGTGGGATATACCCGTGTACCGCTTGTCCTGTGGGAAAAGGCGGGGCGGAACCGCCCCATGTTTCAAGTCCGGATGGCAATCTCGGCGCGTGTTCAGGCGGCGCTTGCCGGGGAGATCGGGGCGTTTGCCACCGCCATCATCACTGGCGACCGAAGCGCGATCCCGCAACCCGTTTTGCAGGCTCTGCGCGACACCAACCTTGCGCATCTTCTGGCCATCTCGGGCCTGCATATGGGGCTGGTCAGCGCCTTTGCCTTCGCCCTGTTACGGCTTGGCCTGTTGCTCACCCCGATCGGCCTGCGCTGGCCGATCAAGAAAATCGCGGCGGCGGGCGCTTTGGGCGTCGCCGCCATCTACCTTGCGCTTTCGGGGGGCAATGTGGCGACCGAACGGGCTTTTGTCATGGTGGCGGTGATGCTGCTTGCGGTGATGGTGGACCGGCGTGCCATTTCCCTGCGGGCGGTGGCGCTGGCTGCGGTGATCGTCCTGGCTCTGCGCCCAGAGGCGATGATGGGGCCGGGGTTCCAGATGTCTTTCGCGGCAACCACGGCGCTGGTCGCGGTGTTCGGAGCGATCCGCGACAGCACGCATGAATTGCCGCGCCACCGTGTGCTGCGCGGCGTGGCTTCGGTTGTGCTGTCTTCCGCGGTTGCCGGGGCGGCCACGGCTCCGGTCGCCATGGCGCATTTCAACCAGGTGGCACAATACGGCCTGGTCGCGAACCTGCTCACGGTGCCCTTGATGGGTCTCGTGGTGATCCCGGCGGCGGTGCTGGGCGTGCTGTTGATGCCCTTGGGACTCGAGCGTCTGGGTCTCGGCGTGATGGGTCTCGGCCTCGACTGGATCCTGGCGGTTGCACAGCACATGGCGAAACTGGACGGGGCCGTGCGTCCCGTGATGACGCCAGGCGCCTCTGTCCTGCCGCTGATCGCGTTGGGGTGTCTGTTCGTTGTTGTCTGGCAGGGGCGCGGGCGGTGGGTCGGACTGGGCCCGGTAGCTCTTGCCGTGCTGCTGTGGAGCGGGGCCGATCGTCCACCGATCCTCGTTGCCGAAGGCGGCACGCTCGTGGGGGTTATGACCGATCAGGGTCGTGCGCTGTCGCGGCCGAAAGGGTCGGGCTTTGTCGCCCGCGTCTGGTTGGAGAATGACGGCCACGGCCTGAGCCAACCGGCGGCCGCGGACCTCTGGGCGGCGGCACGTGGCCAGGTGCGTCACATCCATGGCAAACGAAACGCGGCGACATTCGATGGATGCAATGCGGGTGAATTGGTCATCGCCAGCGCCGATCTGCCGGATCACCCGACGGCGGCGCGGTGCACGGTGATCGATGCACCCATGCTTGGCCCACTTGGCAGCCTCGCCGTTACGCGCGGGGTGGATGACACCTGGATCATCGAAAAGGCGCGCGACCGATCCGGCGCGCGCCTGTGGAACAACCAAGCGGTGCGCGATGCTCAGTAAGTGCGGATCAGACCGACCAGGCGCCCCTGTACCTTGACGTCACCCACTGGCAGGATGCGCGGATCATGCGCCGGGTTTGCCGCTTCGAGGATGATGCTTTCACCCTTGCGTTTATAGCGTTTCAGCGTCGCTTCGTAGCCTTCGATCTGGGCCACCACGATATCGCCGTTATCTGCGGAAGACGTTTCGCGGATCACCACGACATCGCCATCGTTTATCCCGGCGTCGATCATCGAATCGCCTTTGACCTCAAGCGCATAGTGCCGTCCATTGCTGGACAGCATGGTGCCCGGGACCGCCATCTTCGGGGGGACATCGTTGATTTCCTGGATCGGCACACCGGCGGCGATCCGCCCCATGAGTTCGAGATCGACTGCCCCGGTGTCTTCAACCTCGAGGGTGTTGGCCGGACCCGGCCCATCCGGCAGATCGCCCTCGATCACACGGGGGGTGAAGCCGGGTTGTTTCTGCATGAGCGAATCCGGCAGTTTCACGATCTCGATCGCGCGGGCGCGATGGGCAAGGCGGCGGATGAATCCGCGTTCCTCAAGCGCTGTGATCAGGCGGTGGATTCCTGATTTCGACCGCAGATCAAGCGCTTCTTTCATTTCATCGAAACTGGGCGGTACGCCGTCGCGCGCAACGCGTTTGCTGATGAACTCCAGCAGGTCGAGTTGTTTTTTGGTGAGCATGCTCTGCCTCCGCTCGGATGATCCTCGCCGTTTGTTCTAATAATGTTCTTGTTTTGTGTCAAGAATTTGTGAACGCAGTGCGATCGTCTAGCGGATAGGCAGATATTCGACCGTGTCACCGGCCATGCGCGGTGGATCGTTCGGTGCCCGCACGATCAGCGCGTCCGACTGGCCAAGAACCCGCAAGAGCGAGCTGTCCTGCGCGTCGAAGGCGACAAGCCCCGCATCTGTAAAGCGGGCGCGCATGTAGTGTTCGCGCGGTCCATTGGCGGTCAGGGCCTGAGCAAGGATGCCCGATTTGCGGGGCGCAGGCGCGGTGGGCAGGCCAAGCATCGCGCGGATGACGGGCGCAAGGAAGACATGCCCGCACACCATCGCCGACACCGGATTGCCAGGCAGGCCAATCATTATGGAGTCGCCGAACCGCCCGGCCATCAACGGTTTGCCGGGGCGCATGGCCACCTTGTAGAAGGTCTGGTCGAACCCCAATTGCGGAGCGAGGTTGGCCACCACATCATGATCGCCCACCGACGCGCCTCCGATGGTCACGATCACATCTGCCCCCTGCGCCAGATCGAACGCGGCGCGCAAGGATGCCTCGTTGTCCCGCGCAATGGGAAGCAAGCGCGGCGCGGCCCCAAGATCCCGCATCAGCGCATGCAGGCCGAGCGTGTTCGACGCGATGATCTGGTCGGAACCGGGGGTCTCTCCTGGCATGACAAGCTCGTCTCCGGTGGAGATGAGCGCCACCACGGGCTGCCGTGTCACCGGCAGCTCGGCCACGTTCATGGAGGCCAGAAGTGCAATGTCGTTGGGCCCGATAATACGGCCTGCGCCAACCGTGTCGCCGATTCGAAAATCGCCGCCCGCCGGCCGGATATGGGAGGTATCGCCCAGCCGGTCGCCAAGCGTGATCGTATCACCATCGCGCGTGACATCTTCCTGGATCACAACCGTTTTCGCCCCTGCGGGAACCGGGGCGCCGGTAAAGATGCGGACCGCTTCGCCGGGTTTGACAGGGTGCTCAAATCTTTGGCCGGCGGCGGATTCACCGATCACGCGCAGCCTGGCTCCGGGCTTTGCCTCGACGACTGCGTAGCCATCCATCGCGGAACCATCGAAGGGCGGCTGATCGCGGGTCGCCGCAACATCCCTGGCCAACACCCGGCCATGCGCCTGCAACAGCGGGACGGTCTCGGCCTCGAGCGGGCGGGCCAGTGCGAATAGATGTTCCAGCGCGTCTGCGACCGAGATCATACCGCCTCGTACCGTCCGGATTTGCCGCCATCCTTCAGCATGACGCGGATGCCGCTGATCTCCATTTCCTTGTCCACCGCCTTGGCCATGTCATAGACGGTGAGCGCAGCGGTGGAAACGGCGGTGAGCGCCTCCATCTCGACGCCTGTCTGGCCCGTGGTCTTGACCGTTGCCTCGATCCGAAAACCGGGCAGATCGGGCGCCGGGGTCAGCTCGACCGAAACCTTGGTTACGGGCAGGGGATGGCAAAGCGGAACCAGGTCGGCCGTCTTCTTGGCGCCCATGATCCCGGCAAGTCGCGCAACTCCGAGCACGTCCCCCTTCTTGGCCCGGCCCTCATGAATGATATCAAAGGTTTCCCGCGCCATCTTGATGTGACCTTCGGCCACCGCGATCCGCGCCGTGCTGGCCTTGTCGGAGACATCGACCATATGGGCATCGCCCTTTGCGTCGAAATGCGACAACCCGCTCATGCCGCCACCGGGTCGGCCAGCAGCGCGCGCGTCGCCTCGGCCACGTTGGCCTGCCGCATCAGGCTTTCCCCGATCAGGAAGCTGCGCGCGCCATGGGCGGCCATATCGGCAAGGTCGGACGGCGTTGACAGGCCGGATTCGGCAATCAGCATCCGGTCAGGTGGCAGATGCTTCGACAGGTCACGTGTTGTCTCAAGTGTGGTCTTGAAGGTCTTGAGATTGCGATTGTTCACGCCAATCAACGCGGACTTCAACGCCAGGGCCCTGTCCAGTTCGCTGCGGTCGTGCACCTCGATCAGCACGTCCATCCCCCAGGCGATCGCGGCATCTTCGAGATCCGCCGCCTGTGCATCGCTGACGCTGGCCATGATGATCAGGATACAATCCGCTCCAAGGCTGCGCGCCTCGGCCACCTGGTAGGTGTCATACATGAAATCCTTGCGCAGCGCGGGCAGCGAGGTGGCCCGCCGCGCGGCGACCAGGTACGACTTGTCCCCCTGGAAACTCGGCGCGTCGGTCAGCACCGACAGGCACGCCGCCCCTCCGGCTTCATAGGCCTGCGCAAGGCTTGCCGGTTCGAAATCCGCCCGGATCAAGCCCTTTGAGGGCGACGCCTTCTTGATTTCGGCGATCAGGCCATAGCCTGTCACCTGCGCATTGCGCAGCGCAGCGCCAAAGGGCCGAACAGCGTCGGCGTCCTTTGCCCTGGCTTCGATCTCCGAGAGCGGCACGCGCGACTTGTCGGCGGCAATTTCCTCGAGCTTGTAAGCCTTGATGCGGTCTAGGATGGTGGCACTCATGGCGTTGTCCAGTTGATCGGGGCGTGTCCTTGCTGTCTAAGCCAAGCGTTCACGGTGGAAAAGGGGCGCGATCCGAAAAACCCGCGATACGCCGAAAGCGGCGAGGGATGGGCGCTTTGCAGGACGAAGTGGCCCTTGTCTTGCAATCGGGCGGCATGGCCGCGCGCATCATTGCCCCAAAGCACGAAGGCGCGCGGCCGGTCCGACAGCGCATCGAGCACCTGCGGCACGAGCCGTTGCCAGCCCAGCCGCCGGTGCCCGCGCGCCGCCCCGGCGGGCACTGTCAAAACGTCATTGAGCAGGAGCACACCCTGATCGGCCCAGAAGTGCAGATCTCCATCGGGTGGCGCAGCCCCCAGATCATCGCGCAACTCCTTGAAGATATTCGCCAAGGACCGTGGCAGCGGTGCGACATCGGGCGCGACCGAAAACGCAAGCCCATGCGCGTGTCCGGGCGTCGGATAGGGGTCCTGGCCCAGGATCACCACCTTCACATCGGCCGGCGCGCAGGCGTCGAGGGCGGCAAAGACCTGCTTTGCCGGGGGCAGAACGGGGCGGCTTTCGGCCTCCAGGGCTGTCCGGATCGCGGGCAGGCTTTCCTGGAAAAACGGCAGATGACCCCAATGTCGGGGAGGCGTCAGCATGCTGCATGTCCGTGGTTTGCCCGGGGTGACAGTCCTGCGGGGCCCGGAGCAGAGCCATGGGGGGGTCCGATGTCGGAACATCGACGATGCGTCACCGCATCGTCTGCCACCCGGATACACCGCGTCACGCCGACTGCGTGACCCGCGCCAGCGCCTCGACGCGGGCCTTCGCGGCGCCGCTGTCGACGCTGTCGGCAGCCATTTCGGCGCCGGATTTCAGGTCCTTCGCCTTGTCCGCCACCACCAGCGCCGCTGCCGCGTTCAGCAGCACCGCATCGCGATAGGCGCTCCTGGTCCCGTCGAGCAACGCGCGGAAGGCCGCCGCGTTTTCGGCAGGGGTGCCGCCAAGGATGTCGCGGAAGGGATGCACCGGCAGCCCAGCATCTTCGGGATGAACCTCGCGGCCCCGGATCTTGCCATTCTCCAGAACGGCCACCTGGGTCGGTTCCGCGATCGAGATTTCGTCGGTCCCGTCGCCGCCATGTACCAACCACGCTTTTTCGGTCCCCAGGTCCTTGAGCGTTTCGGCCATCGGAAAGATCAAGTCTATGGCAAAGGCCCCGGACAGCTGCCGCTTGACGCCGGCGGGATTGGTCAGCGGGCCAAGGATGTTGAAGATCGTCTTTGATCCCAGTTCCTGCCGCACCGGCATGACGTGTTTCATCGCCGGATGGTGCATCGGGGCCATCATGAAGCCAATGCCAGCCTGTTCCAGCGCACGCTCCACCACGTCGGGCCCGACCATGACGTTGATTCCCATTTCGGTCAGAGCATCTGCCGCACCGGATTTGGAGGACAGGTTGCGGTTGCCGTGCTTGGCGACGGTCACTCCAGCACCGGCAACGACAAAGGCCGCCGCGGTCGAGATATTCAATGTACCCATCCCGTCGCCGCCCGTGCCGACGATATCCATCGCGCCCTCGGGCGCGGTTACGGGCGTGCATTTGGCGCGCATCACCGAGGCCGCTGCGGCGTATTCGGACACGGCTTCGCCCCGCGCCCGCAGCGCCATCAACAAGCCACCGATCTGCGCCGGGGTCGCCGCGCCGTCAAACAGAAGCTCGAACGCCTGTTCGGCCTGCGACCGGCTCAGAGGGCCTTCCGAGGCTGCGTAGATCAGGGGCTTCATCAGATCACTCATGCGGGCACCTTCATGTCGGTCACGAAATTCCGGAGCAGCGCGTGCCCATGTTCCGAGGCGATGGATTCGGGGTGGAACTGCACGCCTTGCAGGGGCAGTTGGCGGTGGCGCAGCCCCATGATGGTGCCGTCCTCGAGCCAGGCCGTGATCTCGAGGCAATCCGGCAGGCTGTCGCGTGCGACCACCAAAGAGTGATACCGCGTCGCCTTGAACGGAGAGGTCAGCCCGGCGAACACGCCCGCCTGGTCATGATGCACCACCCCCATCTTGCCGTGAACAATGTCCGAATGGCGCACCACTTGTCCTCCGAACGCCTGTCCCAGCGTCTGGTGGCCCAGGCACACGCCCAAGAGCGGAACGCGTGTTTCGGCGGCGGCACGGGTCAAGTCAAGGCAGATGCCCGCTTGATCCGGGTCGCAGGGGCCGGGCGACAGCAGGATACCCGCCGGGTTCATCGCCAGTGCCTCTTGCACCGAGATAGCGTCGTTGCGTGCGACCCGGACATCGGCGCCAAGCTCACCCAGATAGTGCACGAGGTTGTAGGTAAAACTGTCGTAATTGTCTATGAGCAGCAGCATTCGGTTTCTTCTTCGTCGGGGCTGGCATGGCATGCGCCAATCGCGGTATACATGCGCAGGCCGACCCAGGCGCGTCAAGTGCGTGGATGGGTCCACCGGCACAACAGAGATGTCGGGGACGCGGCAGGGGTCAAGACGAGGGCAAAGAGCATGGCACGAGGGTTTTTGTCAGGCGCGATCTGGGGCACTGTGCTGTCCTTGGGCGGCTTGGGCGCAGTTTCGGTGCTGGCGCCGGTTGCCGATGACCGTCCGCCCCCGGCAGCGACGTCAAGCGGTGGCAACTCGGATGACGAAGGGGGCCAAGCGCCTGTTGCGCCCGAGCCGATCCTCGAAGCGCCGGTCGAGACCACCGATGCGGCCGACCTTGAATCCGCAACACCCATCGCACCGCCTGCGCCGGACATGGTGGAGGGGGATGTCTCCGAGGCCGGGCATGACGATCCAGCCGCCGCGTCCGAGGTCGACAAGACCGCGGAACCCGATGCGCCGGAACCGCCTGCGCGCCGACCTTCAGAGGAAACGGCTATATCGGCGGGCGCCACGTCCCCGGCACTTGATGCCCCGACTGGCGTTTCCGACGACACGCCCGACGACACAACTGCCGCGCCGTTCCCCGACACCGGCGAAGAAATCGCAGCATTGCAAGGCCCGGTTACGCCGAACGGCGCGCCTGTGCCGCCGCCGCCGAGCGATGACGCGGCGCCCGACACCTCGCAAGCCCCGACGCTGGACGCCCCCGATGCCGAGACCGGGCTGAATGTTTCGACCGATCCGGCACAGCCGCCGGCGCCACAGGTGCCCGAAGACGAGCCCCCGCTGTCTCCGGACGCCCAGGACGCGGTGCAACCGGCTCCGGCAGAGCCCGATGCAGCCGGGGATGAGACCACCGATGACGACAAACCCAAGGTACGCCGCCTGATCCCCGACGCCCCGGCCGAGGTGCCCGAGGGAACCGGGCAGACCGACCCGGACAGTAACGATCTGCGCCCTTCCATCGGGACACCAGCGGTGTCCTTGACAGATCGCACCGCTGGCAATTCTTCGCGGTTGCCCTCGATCAACGGGGATGGCGACGATGCCGACACATCTGACGCAGGGAGCCAAGACGGCCAGGCGGTGGACCTGAGCGCGCCACCTCTCGAACGCTATGCAGCACAGGTCGAAGCCGATCCCGCCTTGCCCAAGATGTCGATTGTCATGATCGACGATGGCACCGGGCCGCTTGGCCCGGATACATTGAACGACCTGCCTTTCCCGGTGACCTTCGCGATTGATCCGGGCACAGCGGATGCATCCGACCGGATGGCCGCCTATCGGGCGCTCGGGTACGAGGTTGCCGTGCTTGTCACGCTGCCCGAAGCGGCCCAGCCTTCGGATGTGGAACAGAACCTGGCCGGGGCGCTTGTCGCGGTGCCCGAGGCGGTGGCGATGATCGAAGCGCCCGGCGGAAACCTGCAGGGCGCACGCGGTGTGACCGAACAGGCCACGCGCTTTGCCGCCGAGAGCGGCCACGGTCTGGTATTCCTGCCGAACGGTCTCAACACCGCCGAAGCGATTGCACGCCGCGCCGAGGTGCCGTCTACCAGCATCCTGCGCGATTTCGATGGTGCCGGTCAGGACGCCCGCACCCAGCGCCGGTTCCTGGACGGGGCCGCGTTCCGCGCGCGGCAGGACGGATCGGTTGTGATGTTGGGGCGTTTGAAGCCCGAGACACTGTCGGCTCTGGTGCTCTGGAGTCTTCAGGACCGCGCGTCCAGCGTGTCCATCGTGCCGATCTCGGCCGTGCTGACCGAAGGTGTGGATTAGAGGGTGTTGCGGGCCACGCTGTGGGGCGGTCCGCTTTACCGCCCGGACCAGTCTTGCAGTTGGGTGGCCAGATCTCCGTAGCCTGTGAACCGCCGCTCGAAGGCAAGACCCAACCGGTCGGCGCAGATGCGCGCACTCTCGGTCAGGGCGGGATCATCGGTCTGCGCCTGATAGACCAGCCGATCGTAATGTCCGAAATACATGTCCCGCAGGTCTGGGTGCCGGTCGAGCCCAAGCGGTTTCCAGACGAAGGCATCGAATTGCCGGACAAGGAAGTCCGTGAGGTAGAAGGCCGTTATCTCGTCGCGCGCCTCGAATGCCGCATTGCCTTCGAAGAAACTGTAACAATGTGGCCCGGCCAGCATCTCGACCCGCATGTCGGCACAGGCTGCCTCCAGTTGTCCGCCAGTGCCGCAATCGCCATAGGCGACATAGATCTGCGTATATGCGGACCGCTGGGCCGCAACGGTGTCGCGCACCGCTGTCACGATCTTTTCGGGGTGGTTGTGGTATATCGCGGGGAGGCAGGTCAGGTCGAGGTGAGTCCAGCCGTTCGCGTCGCGCAGTGTCAGGATTTCCCGTGCCAGCGCGCCGCAGGCGATGATAAGTACGCGGCCGGAGCCGCGCACATCCAGTCCGGTTTGCGTCAAAGCACTGTCGTCAGGCAGGCTCGTCATCGCCCGGCACATGCTCCATGCCCCACCGGGCCACAAGCCCCACGGCGATCAGCAACGGCAGTACTGTCAGAAAGCCGAATTTGGTCATCGCCCAAACCGTCAGCCCCGATGCCGCTATCACTGCAAGGATCATTGAAACGAACGTGGTCACTGGCATGGATGTCTCCTTCCGTTCTACCAAAGATAGGGCTTATACTGCCGTAGTGAAACCCCAGTTCAGCGAGACTTTCGAAATCTGCGACGGCCTTGAACCGTGACTGCCCCGGTTGACAGCGGTGTGAAGCATCGCGAAGGCCCGTTGCCTCGGTACGTGGGCGGCGCAATCTCTTGTCGCTCGTGTGTGATCAACGCCTTTGGACGCTGCAAGTTTCATCGCTCGCTGAAAAGCCATGCTGTGCCGCGTGCAGGGGGCCATCGCGCCGTGTCCGTGCTTGGAGACAGACCGCCAGAAAGACTTCCCGAAGACCGCCGGTCTGGAAATTGCGCAAGCAGACAGCCATGCGACCGGCGCGGGCAGGGCAGCGATACGCAACAACACGGACCAGAGCAACGGCATGCGCCCAATGCGCTGTCAAAAGGCGTGTGGCGACCATGACAGTTGGACCGGACAAAGCGCCCGCCCGGGCGCCTTGTCGCTGATCTTTGGGGAGCCGCCGATCATCCGGCGGCAAGCTGGTTGTGCTTTCGCCCGAGAAAGGTTTTCGCAGTCTCCACAGCCACCGCGGCATCCCGGCAATACGCGTCGGCACCAATGGCCTTGCCGAATTCCTCGTTCAGCGGCGCACCACCGACCATCACGATATAATCGTCGCGGATGCCCTTTTCGATCATCGTGTCGATCACGACCTTCATGTAGGGCATCGTGGTTGTCAAAAGTGCCGACATGCCGAGGATGTCAGGCTCCTCCGCCGCGATCGCTTCGAGGTAACTTTCAACAGGGTTGTTTATGCCCAGATCAACCACCTCAAAGCCCGCGCCTTCCATCATCATCGACACGAGGTTCTTGCCGATGTCATGGATGTCGCCCTTGACGGTGCCGATCACCATCTTGCCTTGCTTGGGCGCGCCGGTTTCGGCCAGGAGTGGCTTGAGAATGGCCATGCCGCCCTTCATCGCATTGGCCGCAAGAAGCACTTCGGGCACGAACAGGATACCGTCCCGGAAATCATGCCCGACAATGGTCATGCCGCCCACCAGCGCCTTGGTCAAAATGTCGTAGGGCTGCCATCCGCGCTCCAGCAGGATGTTCACAGACTCCTCGATTTCGTCCTTCAGCCCGTCGTAGAGATCGTCGAACATCTGTTCGACAAGCTCGTCGTCACCGAGGTCCGCAAGGATGATGTCGTCTTCTTCGTCAGCCATTTTGTGTCACTCCAGACGCTGGCGTTTCCACCAGTGATTTTTGTCGACTATTCATGTTTTTACGACGGCTCAACTTGGTGAAATCCGACATACGCAAGAACGCAACCGACGCGGGCCGCCTGCGTGAGTGACAAAAGCGGTCCGGGATTTTGGATGTTCGATTTTTGTTCTTGAACGAGACAAGGACTCGGGCCGACGGGTTTGTCCCGCCACGCCAACGGCGCGGCAAGACTGGGACATCTTGGCCTGTGCGCAAACGGCGTTTGGCGGTTACGTCAGGTGGCCCCGGGATCGGTCACATGCGTCGCCGGCCACGGCGTTCCCGCTTTGGTGCCGCGCTCTGGTCTCCGGTCCCGTCGCTGGCAGAACTGAACGGGCCGATCTCGGCTTCGATCAACTCCAGACTTGGCGCTGTCCCGCGTGGCGTCTCTTCGAGGGCCACCCGCATGGCGCGCAGGTGGTCAGGCATTGTTCCGCAACAGCCGCCGATGATCGTGGCCCCGGCATCGCGCGCCAACACGGCGTAACGCGCCATCAGATCTGGCGTGCCGTCATAATGGATATGGCCATCGACATATTTGGGGATCCCGGCGTTGCCCTTGGCGATCAACGGGCGCTTGGGGCGGGTGGCGGCAAACCCCAGCACCGTGCGGAGCAGATCCGATGCGCCGGTGCCGCAGTTCGCGCCGAAGGCAAGAGGCGGGTTCGGCAGCGTTCCGATCATCTGGGCCATGCCTTCCGATGTCATGCCCATCATCGTGCGTCCCGCAGTGTCAAAGCTCATGGTGCCGCACCACGGCATCTCCGCCAGCGCAAATGCCTCGGCCGCTGCGCGGAATTCCTCCGGCGCGCTGATCGTCTCGACCCAGGCCACGTCGGCCCCGCCGGCCTTGAGGCCCTCGGCCTGTTCATGGAACATCTCCACCGCGCGGGCATGGGACAGGGGGCCCACCGGCTCCATGATTTCCCCCGTGGGTCCGACAGATCCCGCCACGATCACCGGGCGGCCCGCGGTATCTGCGACTTCGCGCGCGATTTCCGCGCCGATCCGGGACAGCGCGTGCGCCCGGTCTTGTGCATCGTGCAGCGCAAGGCGCGAGGCGTTCGCCCCGAAAGTGTTGGTCAGGAACAGGTCGCTGCCCGCGTCTGTCGCGCCGCGATACAGCGCGCGGATGTTGTCGGGTTTGCTCTCGTTCCAGAACTCGGGGGGATCGCCGCTTTCGAGACCCATGTTGAACAGGTTCGTTCCGGTCGCCCCATCGGCCAGAAGCCAGTCGCGCGTGGCAAGAAGGTCGCTCAATGGGTTGGTCATGTCGGGCCTGTCGGTTTCATGGGTCGCGATTAGGTGCCAGATCTTCTGTCTTGAAGCAAATTCATAATCGTCGACATGGCTATGAACACGGCGCTGCCCGATCCTTGGAAGGACCGGGCAAAAACGTCAACGCGTTTCCAGGCTCACATCAGTTCGGTCTCCACTTGGCTCGACGCTTCTATCGTCTTGTGCACCGGGCATTTGTCGGCAATCTGGAGCAGCTTTTCCCTTTGGTCGCCGTCGAGATCGCCCTCAAGGGTGATCCGTCGGCGAAACAGGTCGGCCTTGGCGGCGCCGGAGGACTGCGCGTCCTGTGCATGGACCTTGTCATGGCTGACATCGACCGAGATATGTGTCACGGGCCAGCCCTTTCGGCGCGCATACATGCGCAGCGTCATCGAGGTACAGGCCCCCAGGCCGGCCGCCAGCAACCCATATGGCGATAGACCGCGGTTCGTGCCGCCATGCGAGAGCGGCTCGTCCGCGAGCAGATGATGCGGGCCGGATTGTACATCCTGCATGAAGCCGTCCGGGTCCGATTCGGATACGCGCACCACACCCTCGGGGGCGCTGGCTGGCGGGGCAGGCGGGGTCACGTCAACATACCGACCCGCCCAGGCCGCGATCACTTCGGCGGCGTATTCGGCATCCGCGCCGTTTGAAATCAGGTGATCGGCATCGTCCAGCGTGACAAAGCTTTTCGGGTGGCGGGCCGCGGCAAAAATATTGGTCGCGTTCTGAAGCCCAACAACGCTGTCGCGGGGGCTGTGCATCACCAGCAACGCCGCCTTGAGCCGTTCGATCACGGGTCCCAGTTCCTGTGCGGCCACATCCTGCACAAAGTCCTTGCCGATGGTGAAGGGACGTCCCCCCAGATCGACCTGCGCCTGCCCGGTGCTGTCGATATGGTCCAGCGCGTCGGCGAAATTATGCGTGACATGCTCCGGATCGAACGGCGCGCCGAGCGTCACGATCGCCTTGGTGCTGTCGATCCCCGCCGCTGCCCGCAACACCGCAGCACCGCCGAGTGAATGGCCGATCAAGAGCGATGGGGCCATGCCGCGCGCCGCGAGATAGGTCGCGGCCGCGTGCAGATCCGTGACATTGGAGCTGAAGGTCGTGTTGGCAAATTCGCCCTTGGAGTGGCCAAGCCCGGTGAAATCGAACCGCAGCACCGCGATCCCCATGGAGGCCAGCCGTGCGGCGATCCGCCGGGCCGCCGGAATGTCCTTGGAACAGGTGAAGCAATGCGCAAAAAGGGCCGTGGCCAGATGAGGTCCATCGGGCAGGTCCAGTCGTGCGGCCAATGTTGCGCCGGAATGGCCTGGAAACGTGATGCGTTCTGTGGTCATGTTCTTGGTCCTTGGGGCGGGGAAAACAACGTATCGTGTTGCGTGTCGTGTGAACGTGCGGGTCAGCGCGCCCGTTCGCAAGCAGTGAGTCCAGAGCGTCACGGGATGGTGAGAGCGATGTCTTTTATGGTGAACCTTGGCGCTCTGGCGCTGGCCGCCGTGTTTTTTGCCAGCTTCCTCGGGGGGGTGCATCCCGCCGGCGATAGCCTTGCGGTGTTTCGCCTGCCCATCGCGGCGGTCTTTGCGCTCTGGGTGATCTGGTCGCCCTGGCCTGCCTGGCTGCGCTGGCTGATGGCGGTGCTCTGCATCGGCGCGATGGTGCAGATCGTGGCGTTGAAATACACATCGCATCCAGCGGGCCCGATCACCATCTACCAGAAAAACCTGCTGTTTCAGAACGATCAGGTCGCGGCCCTGGCGCGGGATATCCAGGCGGCCGATGCCGACATTGTCACACTTCAGGAATTGACCTCGCGCAATGCGCCCTTGGTCCGTGATTTGCGCCAGGAGTATCCCTACCAGGCCAGTTGTGCGCTTGTGGAATGGGCGCGCGTGGCGATCCTGTCGCGCTGGCCGGTCGAGGGAGAGATTTGTCTGGCCAAACAGGGGCTTGTCGGTCTTCAGATCGTGTCGCCGTCGGGCACGTTCTGGGCGTTCAGCCTGCACGCGTTCTGGCCGTGGCCGCATGGCCAGAAAGACCAGTTCGATGACCTGTTTCCGGTACTGGCCGATCTCGGGAGCGACGTCGTGATCGCGGGGGATTTCAACATGGTGCCATGGTCACGCGCGCTGCGGAAAATGGCGACAAGCACCGGCACGACGCGTGCCGGGCCGCTTTTCCCGACCTTGATCAAATGGGGTGTGCCGCTGCCCATCGACCACGTCTATGCCCCCGGTGGCGGCCAGGCGACGCGGCGGCCTTTGGCCGGTTCGGATCACAGCGGCGTGCTGGCCAGGGTATTCGTGTTCGATCCCGCCTGACTGTTTTGTTCATGCGGCCACTTTTCCGCATGCGCGGGCTGGGCTAAAGCAGGCGCATGATCGTGCAAACTGTCCTGCCTTATGATGTCTTGTCGGCCCGCCCGTTGCCGGGGGTCGCACCGCTGGGGGAGGCGCCGTGGTTCTTGCGCGATGACGTCTATTCCGACCAGGTGGCCCTGCGCCAACATCTGATCGAGCAGGACCGAGATGCCGTGATTGCCACCGATGCGCCCACACAGCTGGCGGTCGACAGGATGATGGCGGCGGTGCTGGGCAACCTGCCAGAAGGGGCCGCCCGATCGGGCGACATTGTGCGCTGCCCGGACGGACGGGTCGTGCGGATCGACCGAACCGATCCGTTCGGCACCTTGGGTCAAATCGTGCAGGATGACATTTGCCTTCTGGAGAAACGCGGCGACCAGCACGTTCTGACCGGGGCGGTGCTGTGCTTCCCGGCAAGCTGGCGCCTGGTCGAAAAGATCGGCCATCCGCTGACCGATATCCATGGGCCGGTCAAAAGCTACACGGCCGACATCGCCCGGCGCGTGCAACGCCTGTTCGACGGGGTGCGCCCGGGACAGCCGCTGTGGCGGTTCAACGCGCTGTGGTACGACGACCCGAGCCTGTTTCAACCACGCTCCGCGCGCGATCCGAGGCCGCTTGCCGAGCCGGAGCAGGCCGCGTTCCTGCGCAGCGAACGGCAGGTGATCTGGCGCCTTGCGGACAGCGACGCGGTCCTCTTCACCATCCACACCTTCGTGGTGCCGCGCGAGGTCGTGACAAGGGGGGCAGTCGCGGGCGGTCAGCGGCCCACGCGTTCCGCCGAGTAAACGATGGCGCGCAGGTAGTTGCCGCTGTCGTTCCAGACCGACAGGACCTCGAAATTGCGGGTACCTTCGCCGAAGGGCTGACCGGCCTGCCAGCCGTTGCGGCGCAGCATGTTGGCCGCCGTGGCCAAAGCATCCACCGCGTCGTAGGGATCGGCCCGACCATCGCCATTGCCATCAACACGGTATTCCAACCAGTTGCCCGCAAGGAACTGCATGTGGCCCAATTCGCCGGACGGCCCGCCCTGAGTGCCGGGCGACAGGATGCCCGCATCCACCATGTCCAATGCCGCGATCGCATGCGGCTCGAACCGGGGATGCCGACGGCAGTAGGATGACAGTGTCACCGCGCCGTCCACGATCGATGTGGCGCCGAGATAGCCACCCCAGCTTGTTTCGAGGCCCCAGATGGTGGCCAGGATCGACGCCGGCACGCCGGAGTTTCGTTCGATCGACGAAAAGGTGTTGGGGTTGCGCGCGATCTTGTTGCGGGTCTGCTGAATAAAGTTGTCGGCCGTGCTGCCGGACCGTTTGGCAAGGAACCGCGCCGGATCACCCTGCAAGGTGCCGGTCTGGTTGCCGGGGTTGGATTCAAACCGCCAGGTGATCCCGGACAGGCGCGCGTTTTCGAGCGCTGACAGACCGCGCTGGCCAATCCCCGCAGCCGTCGCTTGCTGCGCAAGTGTCTGCTTGTACTGGCCGAATGCGCCCTTTTCGGTGATGCATTGCGCAGCCTGGACGGGCAAAGACGCAATCAAGGTGATGCATGCAGCGGTAAAGATGCGACGCATTGCGGGTCCTCCAAACAAAAATTTCAACCGAAAATCTACCAAACGTGCAGCGATCGGCAAGCGCAAACGCGCCGCCGGGGTCCGCCGGCCGCGCGGCAGGCCACGGCTTGCAGGCGGGTCTAGAGAAAATCGGTCAGACCCGGTGCAAGGCCCGATTGCGCCAATCCGGCATATAGCCCGGCCACACCAAGCGACATGGTCGCCGCCCGCAGGTTTTCCCCGCGCAGCGCATTGTGCATGATCAGCGGGAAGGCCAGCGGCAAGGCAATGATCGCGGTGGCGAAGGACAGCGACCATGCCGCAAGCCGCAACGGCGCCGACGTGACCCGGCGGTTGTCCATTTCATATGGCCCCAGGTCGCTTGGCGCCGCTGCATTCATCTGGGCCCGTATCGCGGACAGCATCCAGGCGTCGATCTTTGCGCGTTTGCGGCGCAGATCGGCCCGGACGGAATTGGACGCTTGCACCTTGCGTGGAACGATGCGCGCAGGTGTGTCGCCGCTTTGCGCGATGCGGTCTCCTGCCCGCAGGAAATCGGCGACGGCGATGGGCGTCTTGCAGCTGTTCCAAAAGACCGTGTGGACATTGAATTCAGCGCACAGATCGGCGCCGATATTGGCCAATCGCACCGCGCCGCGATGCGTGTCGGGCCCCTTGTAGGCGACAACAATCACGCTTGCTGCGTCAACCTCGTCAGCCGCAACAGTCAGCGTGTCGGTCTCGTTGAGGAGCCAGTCGACATAGTCGCGCGCCGCCGGCATTTGCTGATAACGGATGCCGAGTTTGCCAAGCGCCTGTGCGATTACGGGCTCAAGGGGCGGGCAAATCCTGTCGCCGGTCGTTTCAATCACCAAACTGATTACTGTCACGTCCGAATGGGCCATTTTGAGACCTCCTCAGGTGCATCAAGTAAGTATGTCGATCAATTTAGTTAATAATTCGAATGTGGCTGAAATACGGAGCCGGTCTGTCGCAATACAGACATCCACATGAATTCAGGCAGGTTTTCGCGGGATCATCCGCCTGTCGCGCGTGCGTGGCGGCCGCGAACGGACCTGGTCTGAGTGTTTTGAACGGGCTTTGGCGCATCCGGATGGGGGCCTAGTGTCAGGCAGGGCGCGTCCGAAAACAGGAAAGACCGGGCGCCTGCGTGGCGCCCGGTCTGTTGTACATTCGTCGTTGGATCAGCAGCTGTAGTACATGCCGAATTCAACCGGGTGCGGCGTGTGCTCGTACAGCTCGATGTCTTCCATCTTCAACTCGATGTAGCCTTCGATCTGCTCTTTGGTGAACACATCACCCGCGAGAAGGAAGTCCATGTCGGCTTTCAGCTCCTCGATGGCCTCGCGCAGACTTCCGCAGACTGTCGGGATGCCTTCCAGCTCTTCGGCCGGCAGATCGTAGAGGTTCTTGTCCATCGCCTCGCCCGGATCGATCTTGTTGGTGATCCCGTCAAGACCGGCCATCAGCAAGGCGGCAAAGCACAGGTAGGGGTTGGCGCTCGGGTCCGGGAACCGGGCCTCGACGCGCTTGGCCTTGGGGCTTTCGGTCCACGGGATCCGCACGCAGCCCGAGCGGTTCCGCGCGGAATAGGCGCGCAGAACGGGGGCCTCGAAGCCGGGGATCAGGCGCTTATAGCTGTTGGTCG
>Ga0102929_1000002_pt1 | contig 181496 bp, 164 predicted proteins | sample SalPonR1_B_D2_MG_FD_78510 | JGI IMG/M metagenome (GOLD analysis project Ga0102929, IMG submission 78510) | Salt pond soil microbial communities from South San Francisco under conditions of wetland restoration - Salt Pond MetaG R1_B_D2_MG | ecosystem: Environmental > Aquatic > Marine >... | reverse complement strand
TGTACGAATTCAGCAACCAGTCGCGGGCCTTCCAGTCGCGGCTGCAGGCTTTCATGGATGAACATGTCTACCCAAACGAGGCGCTCTATGCCCGACAGCTGCACGAGTCGGAGTCGCGCTTTGCGCCTGTGCCGCTGATGGATGAACTGAAGTCCAGGGCCCGGGAGGCGGGCCTGTGGAACCTGTTCGTTTCACCGCACCACGCCGAGTATTGCGATCATGGCGGTTTCAGCAATGTTGATTATGCGCCAATGGCAGAAATGATGGGGCGCGTTCTCTGGTCGCCGGAAATTTTCAACTGTAACGCGCCCGATACCGGCAACATGGAGGTGTTGATGAACTACGGAGACGCCGCGCAGCAAGAGCGCTGGCTGCGTCCACTGCTGTCGGGCGAGATCCGATCGTCTTACGCGATGACGGAGCCGCAGGTGGCGTCATCGGATGCCACCAATATCGAACTGCGGATAGAGCGAGAGGGTGACGAATGGGTATTGAACGGACGCAAATGGTTCATTACCAATGCGATGTACGAGCGAACGAAGATCTTCATTGTCATGGGGAAGTCGGACCCCGATAACCCCAATCGCCACCTGCAGCAGTCTCAGGTTCTCGTCCCCAAGGATACGCCGGGGGTGACGCTGGTACGTCCGCTGACGACGCTGGGCTACGACGATGCGCCACTTGGGCATGCCGAGGTGGATTTCAAAGACGTGCGAGTGCCTCTGGAGAACATGCTGCTCGGCGCAGGCCGCGGTTTCGAGATTGCCCAGGGTCGCCTGGGCCCCGGGCGTATCCACCACTGCATGCGCCTGATCGGTGCTGCCCAGCGTTCGCTGGAGCTGACGTGTGCGCGGGTGCAGACGCGGACGACGTTTGGTCGTACCTTGAGTCAGCACCAGTCGGTTCGCGAGGATATTGCTCGCTGTTTTTCGGAGATTGAGATGGCCCGGCTGCTGGTGCTGAAAACCTGTCAGCGCATGGACGAGGTGGGCCCGCAGGACGCGCGCGACATGATAGCCGCGAGCAAGACCAGTGTTCCCATCATGATGCAGACCGTGATTGATCGCTGCATGCAGATGCACGGCGCAGGCGGCCTGACCGAGGATTATTGCATGGCGGAGGCATTTAACTATGCGCGCTGGTGTCGTCAGGCGGATGGCCCGGATCAGGTGCACCTGATGGCGCTCGGCAAGCAGATCGTCAACCGCTTTACCTGACACCCGATGGGAGTGCGCTGGTGCGGGCCGGACGTTCTGTTTTAAACTTAACCTGTGATCCGTCACCCAGACAGTGCGTGGCGAGATCGTCCGGCTCCTGTCTCTTTTGACGGAGCCCCGATTCTGCCGTGGAGATAACCACTATGCGATTGTCTGCTCAACGTTTCACTTCGATTCTGTTACTGCTCTTCTTTACTACTGGCGCAGCGTACGCCGACAAATACCAGGAAGCGCTGGAATCCTTCGACAGCGCAGAGGAAACTGACCGGTTTTTCAATACCGCTTATGGCTATGCCCTGTTTCCCACGATTGGCAAGGGTGGCATCGGTCTTGGGGGTGCCTATGGTAAGGGCCGTGTCTATCGGCAGGGCGAATATGTGGGCGATGTCTCCATGACCCAGTTCACGATGGGCCTGCAGTTCGGGGGGCAGGCCTACAGCCAGATCATCTTTTTCGAGGACGCGCGAGCCTTTGAGATATTCACCTCGGGAAATTTTGAATTCTCTGCTCAGGCTACGGCTGTGGCTATAACTGCTGGCATCTCCGCTGAAGCCAATACCGGCGGGGGCGTCTCTGCCGGCGCCAGCGGTGGTCGCAATGATGCCACAGCGAGGCACTCGGGTTATCGCAAGGGCATGGCGGTATTCACCATCGCCAGGGGAGGCCTGATGTATGAGGCAACTATCGGGGGACAGAAGTTCAGCTACGAGCCCCTGGCCGCGCCCTGATAGCAGCGACGTCGCGGGCTGTCTTCGCCAGCCCGGGCCCGTCCGTGGCGATCAGGATCACCAGCCAGGCTTTTGGTCCCTGTGCGCCATACACCATATTCAGTGCAATGTCGGCGGTGCTGGAGGGCCCTGAGATGATCTGTAGACAGCGCGGGCGATTGCTGTCAGTATTTCCTGAGTGCCAGGCATCTTCCAGTCGGTCGTACACATCAGCCGCATCCACCAGCACAATGTGGTTTTCCGCCAGCAGGCTGTTGCTGACAGGACTGTCGCGCCCGCTCTCCAGAACGATACTGCCCGTTTCGGCGATTGCCCGGCGGGCATAGCTCACGCTTACCTTGTCGCCACTGTCCACCACGCCAAAGCGCGGCAGCAGACCTGCCTCGCGCCATGGCAGGGCCGCCAGTCGCGCATCTTTGCCAGCCACCACTTTGCGCCTGCCGAATCGCCGAGCGACATAGTCGCCGATGCAGGCCACGGCGCCCGACCGGTTTTCCACACCGCGGGCATCGCCGTGGTTATCGAGAACGTTTGCCAGAAAGGTGACATGCGTGTCCCTGTGTCGCGATCTGGCGGCGGGGCCCCTGCCGATCGCCCTCAGCTCATGGGCAATGTCTCTGGGGTCTGCGCGCCGGCTACTCGTTCTGACACGCGCCTCTATTATGGACTGCGCCCCCTTGTTATCGTCCATGACGCGACTTTCTAAGGCTGTTGTACTGGTGCATGAATGTGGTGGCGGACTCCGGCGCCGGGCAATCCCGCGCCGTGCTCCAGCCTTTTGCGAAGGGCAGTCTGTGCAGGCTGCCGCGTCCTCTCGCTAGCCAGGTCATGGCCCGCACCGCGACTGTTGTCAGCGCACGATACAGCCCGGGTGTCGTGAGCAGCCAGGCATGTGCGCGCATACCCAGGCGCCAGCGGCGCGGCGTGAGTTGCGTGAGAAACTCCTCCTGGCGCAAATCCCGCAGCAGGTCCGGCAGTGCGATATTGGCCGGGCAGACTTCCTCGCAGCGGCCGCACGCAGTGCAGGCATTGGGCAGATCGTGACTCGCCTCAAGTGAGGTCAGCAGCGGTGTCAGTATGGATCCCATGGGACCGGGATAGACCCAGCCATAGGCGTGTCCACCGGCGGCAACGTAGACCGGACAGTGATTCAGACAGGCGCCGCAGCGTACGCAGTGCAGCATTTCCCGGTAATCGCTGGCCAGAATGTCGGTGCGTCGATTATCGAGCAGTATGATATGAGTTTCCAGTGGACCGTCTTCCTCGCCGTCACGACGTGGGCCGCTGTAAAGCGTGCTGTAGCAGGAAATTGGCTGTCCTGTGGCGGACCGGGCCAGCAGGCGCAGCAAGTCCATTGCATCCTCGAAGCGCGGCAGCAGGCGCTCCAGCGTCGTGCACACAATCAGCACCGGCGGCAGATTGGCACAGAGATCGCCGTTGCCCTCGTTCGTTACCAGCAGAGAATAACCGCTCTCTGCAATCAAGGCATTGGCGCCGATAATGCCCACATCCGCATCGAGGAAGCGCTGCCTCAGGAGCCCGCGCGCTTCTGCCACCAAGGCGGCCGCATCTCCCAGCTCCCGGTCGCCGAGATCGTGTCTGTCGAGAAACAGATCACGGATCTCGGCTTCGGGCTTGTGCAGCGCGGGTCCGACGATATGGCTCGGAGTCTCCCCGGCCTCCTGCAGGATATACTCGCCGAGATCGGTCTCGGTGACCTGGAAGCCCTCGGCCATGAGATGATCGTTTAGCGCGGTCTCCTCGGTCACCATCGATTTGCCCTTGACGATCTTCCGGGCCTCATGGCGTTGGCAGATATCGGAAACCAGGCGGTTGAGCTCGTCGCCATCGCGGGCAAAGTGGACCTCGTTGCCGTTCTGCGTTGCCTGCTTTACATAACTGTCAAGGTAATGATCGAGGTGGTCCAGGGTGTGCGTCCGCACCTCGCTGACATGGCTGCGCAGGGCGTCAAAATCGCCGAACGAGGCCACGCCGCTATCGCGAAGCTGTGGCATCATCGTGCCCAGTTGCTGGCGGTTCACCGAGCGCTGCGGCTGCAGCATGGCTTCATGGGCGTTCTGCAGGAATGTGGCGCTGGTCTGTTTCACTGGGTGTCGGTCTCATTCGCGTTGCTCGCCCCGATGCCTTCTTTAGACCGCTGGTCATGGATCAACTCGACCACGTGACGGAACTCGAGATAAATGCCCTCCCGCGAGGCGCGCCCGGCGAGGCTGAGTAGACAGCCAAGATCACCGCCAACCAACATGTCCGCACCCGAGTCGATTGCGTCGCGCAGCTTTTCGGACGCCATGGTCGCGGAAATTTCCGGCATCTTGGCGCAGAAGGTCCCACCAAAGCCGCAGCAGACGTCGCGCTTTTCAAGTTCCACTGTCTCCACGCCAGCGCGCTTACGCAGCAGTCGTCGGGGTTGTTCGCGAATGTTGAGTTCGCGCAGGCCCGCGCAGCTGTCGTGATAAGCGATCCTGCGGCGCGTCAATGCGGCTTCCGGGGCCTGATCAACCGCGGCAAGGGGCATCACGTCTGTCAGAAACGAGCAGATTTCCCAGGTCCGGCTGGCAAGCGCCTGAGCGCGTTCTTTCCACTCCCCCTCAAGCAGGCTGGGATAGTGCTTGACGATCATTCCGGCGCAGGATCCGGAGGGTGCGACCACATAATCGGCGTTCTCCAACATGCCGATAACGCGCTTGGCGACATCACGGGCGCCCCGGTAATCCCCGCTGTTGTAACCGGGCTGTCCGCAGCAGGTCTGTGCTTCGGGTACGCTGACTCTGCAGCCGGCAGCCTTTAGCAGGGCCAGACTCGCGAATGCCACGGATGGCCTGAAAACATCGGCCAGACAGGTCACGAAGAGGGCCACTTTCGGTCGCCGCGATCGGCCTTTGCGGGTGTGCGGTGCAGGAGACAAAACAGGCGTTATCCTTGCCAGCTGAATGGCGCTGCGCGGCAGTATAGCGCAGCAAACCGCGGCTAGCAGTCCCCGATCATGTCGCTGCCGGCAGCATCAGCCAAAGCGCAACGATGATCAGGCCGGCAGGTAGTGCCAGAGCAGGCAGAAGCACCGGGTGACGGGACTGCACAAGCCGCTCGAGGACGCTGGCGGGATGCCCGTGCAGGCCCACCCGGGATAAGTTGCTCCGCACCCTCGCGCGGTTCTTCCCAAGAGCTAGCTTAAAGCCCGGAATTCCCGGCAGATGCGTGCAGACGATGACGCCGCCGCGGAATAGGAAGGGGCCGCAGATGTGGAAACTGCCGGCAGTGCCTGTCTGGTAGACGCCGCGGTGATCGACCAGCGCGACATGGTCGCCGTCGATGCCGACCTGGGGGGCGGGGAAAGAAAGGTAGTGTCTGGCGGCGAGGCTGAAGAGCAAAGCCGGAAGGCACAGGGCCGCCAGAGCGGTCACGTCGGCTCCGATTGCCAGGCATAACGCAATGCCAAGGCCAAGGCACGCTAGTGACCAGGTTTGTTTCGCTGTAGCCCGATCAGCGTCCGGCACCAGCCAGCAAAACTGTGGCAGTCTGGGCTCCAGCAGGAAGTCGGGTGGCGCAGGCGGGGCCTGCCCCGCGCTCCGCCGATGGCAGTTCATCCAGGTAAGTAACCCACCGCACAGTGTGAGCGTCAGGAGCATGAGCAGGCCGATACGGTATCCGAACTGCATCCGCGAGGCATCGGCGCGGGTGCTCGCCGCCAGACTGATGAGCGAGTCCGACAGTAGCGGCGCCTCCAGTCTGCCGTCTGGGCTGACGCGCTGCACCTGCACGCGGTCGGGTGCGTACACCAGCAGGCGGTCGCGCCAGCGCGTCATGCGCGAGGATGTCGGCAGGGATGACAGTGCTACCTCGGCCGCAGGTGCCCAGTTCTCATCGAAACGGTAAAGGTGGGTATCTGTGCCGTTGGTGAGCAGTGCCCAGTTGCCCGTTGCAGTCAGTGCAAAATCCACTACCCGGTTCTGCTCCCGGGCTATCGCCCCGGGATGCAGCAGAAGTATCTCGTCCAGCTGCTGCCCGAAGGCAGCGGCGTCCGGGCGGTAGACGCCAATTGCGGGGCCATCGCTGTTATTGATCAGCAGCAAACCGCGATGATTGATCACGCGCACTGAATCATTGTTCGTCGGGAGTGGCATGCGCCGATCGATCGTACCGCTGGCAAGCCTCAGAAGCTCCCGGGCATCGTTTATCGCGAACAGCGTGGCAGTCAGTCGGCTGGCGGCGAGGGTTTCGACGGCCACGGGTTCGGCGGTCAGCGCCTTGCACGCTGGTGTTTGTGCGTCATCACCTATGGCGCACTCCCATGGGCGCACGCTCGTGGCCGGATCATCCAGGACGCTGGCGCTCAGTATTGGTTTGTTGCCGCGAACCGAAAGAAGGGCAGGTATTGTCTGAAAACCGAGATCGGTGGCGCTGTAGCTTGCGGTGCTGCTGCCCGCCCGGTCATGCACCAGCAAGCGGCCGCCCGCGAGCATGTAGAGCGCGCCGTCCGCTGCCGAGGCAAGGTTGTCCGGTCCTGTTACGGGCGAAGACGGCGACCACAGGAAAAACCGGGTCAGCAGTGCGACCGCAAGGAGCAGCCCCGCCAATGCCGTCCCGAGCGCTGTTGCCATGAAGCGCAGCTGCAGGCTCGCGGCATCGGTACCGGCGACGGATGGCGTATCACTGCGGATCTGAAATCGGTTTGGCGGCGGAGCCGATTCGAGCAGCTCAATCGCCTGCTCCGGTTTGGGTTCAGGCTCGGGCTCGGGCTCGGGCTCGGGCTGCGCCAGCAGATGACATTCCAGCCCGCCGGCTGCGAGTCGCTCGCAAAGCTGTTGTGCCTCCGCTTTTGGGAGCGCACGTCGCAATGTCACGGCAGCGTTGCCGAAAAACGGCTCCACCGCCGCCGGGTCCGACAGCCGGAAGAAGGCAGTAAGCCTCAGGCGTGCCTGCCTTGCATCTGTCCCGGGCAGAAGATGTCCAGTGAAAACCAGGTCATACCGGGGGGCTGATGATGGTAGCGCAGTCGACTCCCGGGCTGGCATGAGGTGCTTCAGTGAATGCCGCGCATCATCTTTCGCAGGATCGGCGAGGCGGCCAGCAATATGATACCGACGCTGACCCCGGTCCACAGCAGGCTGCTGAACAGGTCGGTATACCGTCCCAGCGCGACGCCGACGTCAGCGATCTCCCCGGTCGGTGCATCAACGATCGCCAGCTTTGCCAGCTGTGCCGCCACGTGCTGCGAGTAGGCGGTAGCGAGAAACCACGCGCCCATCATCAGCCCCGCAATACTCGGCACCGCCAGCTTGGTTACGGCAGACAGACCGACCGGCGATAGGCACAGTTCGCCGCTGGTATGGAGCAGGTAGGCGAGCACCATCCAGTAACCGGAGACCAGCCCCGCCTGGTCGGGGTTTGCAGCGCCCAGCACCAGTGCGCCGAAGCCGAGCCCGGCCTGGGCGATGCCAAACGCAAACTTGATCGGCGTTGAGGGCTCCAGACCACGGCGGCCCAGCGTGGTCCATAACCAGGCGAACAGCGGAGCCAGCAGAAAGATAAAGAATGCGTTGAGCGAGCCGAACTGCGCTGCTGTCAGCCGGACGCCAAAGATATGGCGGTCCATGACCCGGTCGGCGTAGAGCGTCATGGAGCCTGCACTCTGCTCGAACAGCGACCAGAACAGCACGCTGGACATGGTGAGTATGACGAGGACGATCATGCGGCTGCGCTCGGTGGCATCGCACTTGACCGCGATGAACCAGACCAGGCCGCACAGCACAGAGATGGCGAGGACATTCAGCAGTGTGCCCACAGCGCCCTGGAACTGAAGCATCTGCCAGGCGGCCACTACTGCCAGCAGCGCTGCGGCGTAAATGGTGCTTTCCTTGTTCAAGCCCAGGGGCGAACGCTCACGGAGAGTCTCGGGGCGGGGGGGCTCCGCATGCCCCTGCAAATGCCGCTGGCCGCGCAGGAATGTCGCGAGACCGATGAGCATTCCAATGCCGGCGGCACCGAAACCGTAGCGCCAGCCGAAGGTCTCTCCCAGATATCCGCAGAGCAGCGTGGCGGTAAAAGCACCGAGATTGATACCCATGTAGAAGATGGTGAAACCGGCGTCACGGCGCGGATCGTCAATTGCATAGAGTTTTCCGACGATGGTGGAGATGCTGGGCTTGAGGAAGCCCACCCCTATTACGATCAGGCCCAGGGAAAAATAGAATACCTGCAGTGCACCGTTGTCGCGTATTACCTCATCGCCCATGAATCTTGCCTGCTCACCTTCGACCGCCATGCCGAGGTGGCCGAGCACCAGCAGCAGGCCGCCGAAAACCACGGCTTTGCGCATGCCCAGATAGCGGTCAGCGATAAGCCCGCCGAGCACGGGCGTGGCAAATACCAGGGCAGCGTAACCACCCAGGACCTCAAGTCCGTTGCTGTCGCTGAAAAGGTGGTATTTTGTCAAATACAGAAGCAGAAGATACTTCATGCCATAAAAGGAAAAGCGCTCCCAGAGCTCCGTGGCGAAACACACGAACAGCCCCGTGGGGTGACCGAAAAAGCCGGTGTCCAGGCCGTGATCGGAATCGCTGACGGTGGTTACAGGCATGCGCGGTTTTCCTCTGGTTGACAATGCCTCAGGCGGCGATGCCCTGTCGGTCAGCACAATCAAGGTGCCCCCGGATGGCGGTGGGATCGTGCAGTCGCTTGATGGACTCGAACAAAACCGCGCCCTGTGGGTAGTAGCTGCGCAGATACACCAGCCACTGTTTCAGTGGGTTCCCTGCATAGCGGGCGTCGTAGCCCCGCAGTGTGAGTTCGAAAAAATGTCGCAGCAACGGGAGCACCTCGGTCCAGGTCATGGGTGGCAGCGGATCGCCACTATCGACACTGCGTACCAGTCGCGGCAGGTCTGGCCGGCACAATGCGCCACGTCCCAGCATGAGGTCGCTGCTACCGCTGGCTTCGCGACAGCGAACGGCATCATCCGGGCTCCAAATCTCTCCGTTCGCCACCAGCGATATTGCGGTGCAGGACCGCGCGCGGCGGATCTCCTCCCAATAGGCTGGAGGGCGGTAGCCATCGCGGCGGGTGCGCGCGTGGATCACGATTTCGCTGGCGCCGGCGTCGCTGATCGCCGCAATGACATCGGTGAAGGTGCTCCGGTCATCAAATCCCAGCCGTACCTTGACTGTCAGGGGGGTTGCCGCAGGCAGCGCGCGACGTACGGCAGCAGTGATAGCGTGAACGCGACCGGGCTCGCGCAGCAATATGGCGCCGCCATCCGAGCGGTTTACGGTTTTTGCCGGGCAGCCGAAGTTGAGGTCAATGCCCAGTGCCCCCAGCTCTGCGCCTCGTGCAGCGTTTTCCGCAAGCACCTGTGGCTGTCCGCCGAGAAGCTGCAGAAACACAGGTGTGCCGTGCCGGGTAAGGCCGCCCTGATGCAGCTCGGGACAGATACGATGGAACACTCGGGGTGGCAGCAGCTGGCCGCTGACGCGGAGAAATTCAGTAACACAGCGGTCAATGCCCCCGAGACCGGTGAGCATCTCGCGCATGGTGTGATCGATGACGCCCTCCATCGGGGCCAGCAGAATGCGCATGATAGTCGGTGCTGCAGTGGTGAATGTGTGTAGAGTGTAACCCAGCTCGCATGGCATCAGAATGTCTGCTGTTTTATGATGCAGCTGCCGGTCGTCAGAGGTACTTTCATGTCATCCACACTGTTTGAGCAGGGCGTCGAGATCACGTTATTCGGCATGGGAACGGTCATTGCCTTCCTGACCTTGCTGGTGATCGCGATGGGTCTCATGTCACGGCTGCTGGCGCATTTTTATCCCGTCGCGAAGCCTCCGGCGTTGCCAGCCGATGCGCCGGATCCCGACGCGGGACCGGGACAGCTGGCGTCAGACGAATTGCTCGTCGTGATCACGGCGGCCGTGCACCGACATCGACGGCAGTCCGCGCAAACGCACCACAAGGAAAAAGCTCATGGATAACAGCACGCGGCCCCTCGGCATCACTGATGTGGTTCTGCGCGATGGGCACCAGTCGCTCCTGGCAACCCGCATGCGCCTTGACGACATGCTGCCGATTGCCGGGGCGCTCGATGACGTCGGCTTCTGGTCACTGGAATCATGGGGTGGTGCCACCTTCGACGCCTGCATACGCTATCTGGGTGAAGATCCCTGGGAGCGCATCCGCGAACTCAAGAAGGCCATGCCGAAGACACCGCAGCAGATGCTGTTACGTGGCCAGAACATTCTCGGTTATCGCCACTACGCCGATGACGTAGTACGTCGCTTTGTCGAGCGGGCGGCGGAAAACGGTGTCGATGTGTTCCGGGTCTTCGACGCCATGAATGACATGCGCAATCTCGAGGTTGCCCTGCGCGCCGTGAAAGAGACCGGCAGGCATGCCCAGGGTACGCTGTCCTATACCCTCAGTCCGGTGCATGATATCGAGACCTGGGTGGATATGGGCCGCCGGATCGAGGATACCGGTGCCGACTCCATCGCCATCAAGGACATGGCGGGGCTACTGCGTCCTTACACGGGTTATGAACTGGTGCGCCGTCTCAAGGAGGCCTGTGCCATTCCCATCCACATGCAGTGTCACGCCACCACCGGACTCTCGACGGCGACCATTCTCAAGTGTGTCGAGGCCGGTATCGATAACGTCGACACGTCCATTTCCTCCATGTCCATGACCTATGGCCACTCACCGACAGAGTCTGTTGTGGCCATATTAGAGGGCACCGATCGCGCAACCGGCCTGGATATCGACAAGCTAGCGGAAATCGCCGCTTATTTCCGCGATGTCCGCCTCAAATACGCGCGCTTCGAGGGCGCGCTCCGCGGTGTGGATTCACGCATTCTGGTCGCCCAGGTACCGGGCGGTATGCTGACCAACATGGAAAACCAGCTGCGGGAGCAGGGCGCTTCCGACAGGATGGACGAGGTCCTGAACGAGATTCCCCGCGTGCGCGAGGACCTCGGCTTCATACCGCTGGTGACGCCGACATCGCAGATTGTTGGCACCCAGGCGGTGCTCAACGTGCTCACGGGCGAGCGCTACAAGTCCATCTCCCGTGAGACAGCGGCCGTGCTCAAGGGCGAGTACGGCGCGACGCCGGCGCCGGTCAATCAGGAGCTGCAGGCACGGGTGCTCGAGGGCGCTGAACCGATCACCTGTCGTCCCGCCGAACGGCTCGAGCCTGAAATGGATGCTCTCAGTGACGAGCTGGAGACTCTCGCGAACGAGCAGGGCATCTCACTGGCCGACGGCGAGCGCCGCGTCGACGACGTGCTGACCTATGCGCTGTTTCCGCAGATTGGCCTGAAGTTTCTTGCCAACCGAGGCAATCCTGATGCCTTTGAACCGGCCCCCGGCAGCGAGGCGACGTCGGCGCCAGATGCTGACAACGCAAGCGCCGCCGCACCCCCGGCACCGTGCGAGGACAGCGCCGCCGTCTACACTGTAACGGTGAACGGCAAGGCCTACACGGTCGAGGTGGCCGACGGTGGCGATATCGAGCGCGTCGCACCCGCGGAATCGGCGGAGCCAGCCACCAGGGCCCCTGAGCAAACGTCGGATGTGGCGTCGAGTGGACCCGCAGAAGCCGTTAAGGCGCCTCTTGCGGGCAATATCTTCAAGGTGGAGGTGGCGGCAGGGGACGTCGTGAAAGCTGGACAGGTGTTGATCATTCTCGAGGCCATGAAGATGGAGACGGAAATCCGCGCTACCCGGGACGGTCGCGTTGCCGACATCCAGGTGAGTGCAGGCGATGCCGTGGCGGTGGGCGCGACGCTGCTGACGCTGGAAGATCGCTAGTGGCTCGATTGCACGAACTGTGGTCAGCCTCGGGGCTGGCGCAGATGGATGTCGGCGCGCTGCTGATGATTGCCGTGGGTCTGCTGCTGCTGTTTCTGGCAATCCGCAAGAACTTCGAGCCGCTGTTGCTGGTGCCGATCGGATTCGGCGGCATTCTGGCCAATATCCCGGGTGCGGGGCTGGCCTATTCCGCGGCCGAGAATGCGCTGAACGCGGCTGATCCGGCTCTGCTGCCCGAACTTGCCGCGATGCTGGCGCTGCCGGCGGACGCCGGCGTGGAGGCGCTGCGAGAGGGGCTTTCCGATGCCGGTGCCGCGCTGCGCACCGGCTTGCGCCATCTTGCGGAAGACGCTGGCTACACGGATGGTATGCTCTACACCTTCTACCGGGTGTCGATTGCCAGTGGCGTCGCTCCCCTGGTTATCTTCATGGGCGTGGGAGCCATGACGGATTTCGGTCCCCTGCTGGCCAACCCGAGAACGCTGTTCCTGGGCGCTGCCGCGCAGTTCGGGATTTTCGCAACGGTGCTAGGGGCGGTGGGTCTGACCCAGCTTGGTCTCACGGACTTCACGCTGGCAGACGCCGCGGCGATCGGCATTATCGGCGGCGCGGACGGTCCGACCGCGATTTATGTCTCCAGCGTACTCGCCCCCCACCTACTCGGCCCGATCGCCGTTGCCGCCTATTCCTATATGGCCCTGGTGCCGCTGATACAGCCGCCTATCATGCGCCTGCTGACCACCGAGGTGGAGCGAGGTGTCGTCATGACCCAGCTGCGTGAGGTCAGTCAGCGCGAAAAAATCATTTTTCCGCTGGTGCTCCTGATGCTGGTAGCGCTTCTTCTCCCTGGCGCGGCGCCCCTGCTGGGTATGTTCTGCTTCGGCAACCTGATGCGTGAATGCGGGGTCGTCGAGCGTCTCAGCGCGGCGGCCCAGAACGCCCTGATAAATATCACCACGATATTCCTCGGCCTGTCGGTAGGCTCAAAGCTGGTCGCTGAGCAGTTCCTTGCCACCAGTACGCTGGGCATACTGGCGCTGGGAATTGTCGCCTTCTCCATCGGTACAGCCTCGGGCGTGATACTGGCGAAACTCATGAATCGCTATGGGTCGACCCCGATCAATCCATTGATCGGGTCGGCCGGTGTGTCGGCCGTGCCGATGGCTGCGCGCGTCAGCAACCGGCTGGGGCTGGAGGCAAATCCGCACAACTTTCTTCTCATGCATGCCATGGGGCCTAACGTTGCCGGCGTGGTAGGGTCTGCGGTTGCCGCTGGGGTGATGATAACGCTGCTCGGTTGACCGCGGACGTTAGCCGCCGCCGACGATATTTTGTAAACTCGGGGCCTTGCCTCGCTTGGGACAGCAGGACGACATGAATCCTAATTATCTCGATTTTGAACAACCGATTGCAGAGCTTGAGGTAAAAATTCAGGAGCTGCAGCTGGTTGGCACGGACGCCGACCTCAATCTGACGGAAGAGATCGCCACGCTGCGCAAGAAAAGCAAGCGCCTCACCGAAAAAATCTTCTCCAATCTCAGTGCCTGGGATATCGTCCGCGTCGCGCGGCATCCGCAGCGGCCTTACGCTATGGACTATATCGCCCGCGTGTTTGCCGAGTTTGACGAATTGCACGGCGATCGTCGCTTTGGCGACGACAAGGCCATCGTCGGCGGCGTTGCGCGTCTGGATGACAAGCCGGTGATGGTCATTGGCCAGGAAAAGGGCCGGGCTGTAAAGGATAAAGTCTATCGCAATTTCGGCATGCCGAAACCGGAGGGCTACCGCAAGGCGCTGCGCCTGATGGAGATGGCCGAGCGTTTTCGCATGCCTGTCATTACGCTCATCGACACGCCGGGCGCCTATCCGGGTATCGACTCCGAAGAGCGCGGTATCAGTGAGTCGATCGCCACGAATCTCGCGGTGATGTCGCGGCTCGCCACACCGGTCGTCTGCGTGGTGATTGGCGAGGGCAGCTCCGGCGGCGCGCTGGGCATTGGTGTAGGCGATCACCTGGCCATGCTGCAATATTCCACCTATTTCGTGATCTCGCCCGAAGGCTGCGCCAATATTATCTGGAAGTCCACGGACAACGCCCCGGACGCAGCACAGGCCATGGGTGTGACCTCGAAGGTGCTGCAGGAGCTGGGTATCGTCGACGCGACGATACCTGAGCCCCCGGGCGGTGCGCATCGGGATATCGACCTGATGGCCGAACGCATCCGCGAGCATCTGGTGGAAAAGATCGATGCATTGCAGCAACTGCCGCTGGAGACGATGCTGGAGTCCCGCTACCAGCGTCTGATGTCCTACGGTAACTGACGGTTACAGGCAGGCGATGACCCGTGGTGGCGGACTGCTCACCGTAGACGCCGCTGTTGCCCGGACGCTGCAGCAGCATCTCGGCGAGCCGCGGTGGCTGGTGGCCTTCAGTGGCGGTCTCGATTCAAGCGCGTTGCTGATCGCCCTCAGCCGTTATGTCACAGCCGTCGATGTCGCGCCGCCGCTGCTCGCGCTGCACATTCACCATGGTCTTTCTGCCCAGGCCGATGTCTGGGAAGCGCATTGCCTGGCAGTTTGCAAAAAATTGCATATGCCATGTCAGGTGCAGCGCGTATCTGTCGTTTGCGGCGGACAGGGCGTCGAGGCGGCCGCGCGCGAGGCTCGCTACGCTGTGTTTGAACGCGCGCTGCAGGAGGGCGGTCGGCTGTTCGTCGGTCACCACCAGGATGATCAGGTGGAAACGTTTTTCCTGCGCCTGATGCGTGGTGCCGGGGTGCATGGCCTCGCCGGTATGCCGCAAGAACGACGTCTGGGCAGTGGTCGCCTGGTGCGGCCGCTACTCGGCATGACACGCGCCGACCTTCGCGCCTATGTCGTCGCAGCGGGAGTCGAGTGGATCGAGGATGCCTCGAACGCTGATACTCACTATGATCGCAACTACCTTCGCCAGTGCGTCCTGCCGCTGCTGGAACAGCGCTGGCCCGGCTATCGGGCACCTGTCACGCGCGCCATGACGCTGCTCGCGGAGCGGGAAGCCCTGGGGCAGCCGACGCCGTTGACCACACGCCATAACGCCTTCGGCGATCCCGGCTGCGACAGCAAGGAGCTTTGCCAGCTCCCAGCAGAGGCCGCGGCAGGTGCCCTGCGCCGATGGTTGCGCGAGCATGGTTGCCGGCCGCCGCCCCGGGAGCCCCTGCGAGAATTCCTGCGCCAGCTGCGATCTGCCGCAGCAGACGCGTCGCCAAGGCTGCAGCGGCGTGACTGGTGCCTGCAGCGCCACGCGGGTGCGGTGTATCTGTTGCCGCGCCCGTGGCCGTTTTTGCAGCCGAAGGCACGGACAGTGAGCGATGGCGACCGTATCCTGATCGAAGGCGTGGGGCGAATTGTCGTTCGGGCCCCAGCGGTCGCGGAGACAGCACTCACGCTGGGCTTCCGTCGGGGCGGCGAAAGGATCTGCCTGCAAGGTGAGACGCATCATCGTGCGTTAAAGACATTGCTTAATAATAAAGGTGTTCCACCCTGGTGGCGCGAGCGTGTACCGCTGCTGTTTTCTGGTCGGAATCTGCTCGCCGTCGGAGACCTGTGGCGAGCCCGGGGCGCCAGCGCAAGTCTGGTCTGGGAACGTCCTGACAGCGGTCATCCTGATTGAGCTAAAGCGGGCTTTCTGTTAGTCTAGCCAACCATCTTCTTGCAGGGCATGCTAGGTTGGCGCGGTGACAGGCGCGCTGGCCCGGTGTAGTGCTGTGCGTCTCCCATTTCAGCGACTGTAAGGTTTTCCATGACGCGTTTCGTCTTTGTGACCGGTGGGGTCGTTTCTTCTCTCGGCAAGGGCATAGCGGCTGCGTCGCTGGCGGCGGTGCTCGAGAGCAGAGGCCTCAAAGTCACGCTGCTCAAGCTGGACCCGTACATCAATATCGACCCCGGCACCATGAGCCCGTTCCAGCACGGAGAAGTGTTTGTCACCGAGGACGGCGCCGAGACCGACCTGGACCTCGGTCATTACGAGCGCTTCACGCGTACCGTGATGCATCGCGGCAACAACTTTACGACAGGCCGTGTCTATAACGCTGTGCTCGCCAAGGAGCGCCGCGGCGATTATCTCGGTGGCACGGTCCAGGTCATCCCTCATATCACCGACGAGATAAAGCGGCGTGTGTATCTGGGGGCCGGTGATGCAGATGTGGCGGTGGTAGAAATTGGCGGCACTGTCGGCGACATCGAGGGTCTGCCTTTCCTCGAGGCAGCGCGGCAACTCAAGGTCGAGCTGGGCTCATCCCGTGCCCTGCTCATGCACCTGACCCTGGTGCCCTATATCGCCACCGCCGGTGAAATCAAAACCAAGCCGACACAGCACTCGGTGAAGGAACTGCGCTCCATTGGTCTGCAGCCGGATATACTTATGTGTCGCTGTTCCGTGCCAATTGATGAGGGGGCCTGCCGGAAAATTTCCCTGTTCACCAATGTCGAGGAGCGTGCCGTCATTCCCTTGATGGACGCCGATTCCATCTACCGGATCCCGCGGGCCCTGCATGACAAGGGGCTTGATGATTTCGTGGTCGAACGCTTCCGGATCGACTGTCCCGCCGCTGACCTGAGCGAGTGGGACGAAGTACTGCGGCGAGAATTCAGCCCCGATCGCGGCGAGGTGCGCGTGGCCATGGTGGGTAAATACATGGAGCTTCCCGATGCCTACAAGTCGCTCAATGAAGCGCTGTCCCACGCCGGCTTGCAGACGCTGACCAATGTTCGCATCCAATACGTCGAGGCGGAGGATATCGAGCGTAACGGCACGGGGGTGCTCGCATCGGCGGATGCGATTCTGGTCCCGGGGGGCTTTGGCGATCGCGGCGTCGAAGGCAAGATCGAGGCGGTCCGCTACGCCCGCGAGAATGGCGTGCCCTTCCTCGGTATCTGTCTCGGCATGCACGTAGCGCTGATTGAATACGCGCGCAATGTCTGCGGGCTCAGCGGAGCCAACTCAACGGAAATGGAGCGTGACACGGCGCACCCCGTCATTGCGCTGATCACGGAGTGGCAGAATGCGGACGGCTCCACGCAACTGCGAGACGAGTCCTCCGATCTGGGTGGCACGATGCGCCTTGGTGCACAGCCCTGTCACCTGGAAGCCGACAGCATGATACGCGGAATCTACGGTGCCGATACCATCAACGAGCGTCACCGTCATCGCTATGAGGTCAACAGCAACTACGTGGAGCGTTTTCAGAATGCAGGAATGCGCGTGGCCGGCTGGTCGGCCGACAGAAGTCTGGTCGAGATGATCGAGCTGCCCGGGCACCCCTGGTTCGTCGCTTGCCAGTTCCACCCGGAATTCACTTCGCGCCCGCGCGGTGGACACCGACTGTTCACCGGATTCATTGAAGCGGCGGTCACCAGGGCGGCCGCCAGATAAGGCGCTGCGGCGCCAGGAAACAGTGGAGACTTTCGGTATGCAGGAAGCCAGCGTCAACGTCGCCGGTCTGACCATTGCGAATTCGCGTCCCTTCACCCTTCTGGGTGGAGTGAATGTGCTCGAGAGCGAGCAGTTCGCGGTGGATGTGGCGGGCGTGTACTGCGAGGTGTGCGCCAGGCTCGGCATTCCCCTGGTCTTCAAGGCATCCTATGACAAGGCCAATCGCTCTTCCATTCACTCTTTCCGCGGGCCGGGTATCGAGGAAGGGCTGCGCATCCTGGCGCGCATCAAGTCCGAATATGCTGTAGCGGTGATCAGCGATGTCCATTCGCCGGAGGAGGCCGCGCCCGCGGCAGAGATTTGCGATATCATCCAGCTGCCGGCGTTCCTGGCGCGCCAGACCGACCTGGTGGCGGCAATGGCGGCTACTGGTGCAGCAATCAATATCAAGAAGCCTCAGTTTCTCTCCCCTGCGCAGATGGGCAATGTGGTTGAGAAGTTCCGCGAGTGCGGCAACGACCGCCTGATGCTGTGCGAGCGCGGAACGATGTTCGGCTACGACAACCTCGTGGTGGATATGCTGGGTTTCGACGTGATGCGCAAGGCCTGTGGCAATATCCCGATGATTTTTGATGTCACGCATGCGCTGCAGTGTCGGGATCCGATGGGTGCTGCCTCGGGCGGCCGGCGTTCACAGGTTGCCGAACTTGCCCGGGCCGGGCTGGCCGTCGGGCTTGCGGGCCTGTTCATCGAGGCACACCCTGAGCCGGCCAAAGCGCTGTGCGACGGGCCGAGTGCACTGCCACTGCATCAACTCGAAGACTTTCTCACACAGGCCAGGGCGATTGACGAAGTGGTCAAGCAATTACCTCCACTAGCCATAGATTGATACTGTCGAAAGACTGATAATTTCGGAGACACGGCATGAGTAAGATCAGGACTGTCCAGGCATTCGAGGTGCTCGACTCCCGTGGCAACCCCACGGTCATGGCCGAGGTGCGCCTCGAGGATGGCAGCCTTGGCGTAGCCTGCGCGCCATCCGGTGCTTCCACTGGCTCGCGCGAGGCGCTGGAGCTGCGCGATGGCGACGCGGCGCGCTATCTCGGCAAAGGCGTACTGTCTGCCGTAGCACATGTGAACGACAGCATCGCGGCGCTGCTGAAGGGCGCGGATGCCCGTGACCAGCGCGACATTGACCGTCGCATGATCGAGGCCGACGGCACGCCGAACAAGGCGACCTTCGGTGCCAACGCTATCCTCGCCGTTTCTCTGGCGACGGCAAAGGCCGCGGCGGTCTCGCAGCAGCTGCCGCTGTACCGCCATATAGCCGCGCTTGCCGGCAACACCACTCTGACCATGCCCGTCCCCATGATGAACATCCTCAATGGAGGAGAGCACGCCGACAACAATGTGGATATTCAGGAATTCATGATTCAGCCGGTGTCAGCCGGTTCTTTCGCCGAGGCGTTGCGTATGGGCGCGGAGATATTTCATCACCTGAAGAAAGGGCTCAGCGCTGGCGGTCTCGCCACGGCGGTAGGCGATGAGGGCGGCTTTGCGCCCAGCCTGCCGAGCAACGCCGCGGCGCTTGAAGTGATTGCGGAAGCGGTGGCCAGCGCAGGGTATCGTCTGGGTGAGGATATCACCCTGGCGCTGGACTGTGCGGCGTCCGAATTCTACCGCGATGGCCGCTACCGGCTGATCGGTGAAGGTGTGGATTATGACAGCGCGGGCTTTGCCGCTTATCTGGCGGGCCTGGTCGATAAGCACCCCATTATTTCCATCGAGGACGGCCTCGACGAGTCTGACTGGGACGGCTGGAAACTGCTGACCGACAAACTGGGCGACCGGGTGCAGCTGGTCGGCGACGATCTGTTCGTGACCAACACCGGCATTCTGCGCCAGGGCATCGAGCGCGGCGTAGCGAATTCCATACTGATCAAGTTCAACCAGATCGGCAGCCTCAGCGAAACTCTGGAGGCCATTGCCATGGCCTCCGAGGCCGGGTATTCCTCGGTGATTTCCCACCGCTCGGGCGAAACCGAGGACACCACGATCGCCGATCTCGCCGTCGCCACCGCGGCCGGTCAAATCAAAACGGGCTCGCTGTGCCGCTCCGATCGCGTTGCCAAGTACAATCGCCTGCTGCGGATAGAAGCGGAACTTGGCGCCGAGGCACCCTATCGCGGTCGCCTGGAATTCGCGCGCTAGTGGGCCGCTAGGCAGCCGTCTTGCGCTGGTTTCTCGCGGTCCTCGCCGTTCTGTTGCTGCTGTTGCAGTACCGGCTGTGGTTTGCCGATGGCAGCCTCGCGGAGCGACAACGTCTTCAGCAGCAGGTGGAGTCCGCAAAGCGTGAGAATGCCCGCCTGCGCGAGCGCAACAACACGCTGTCCCGGGAGGTGCTGGAGCTCAAGTCCGGCAAGGCGGTGATTGAAGAGCGTGCCCGGGAAGAGCTGGGTTTGATTCGCGAAGGCGAGGTCTTCTATCACTTCGTCGAGGAGGATGACCGCAAGCGCCGCATTCGTCAGGACAAGCCGCAGTGACTTGCTGGGGCGTTATACCCGCGGCGGGAATCGGTCGTCGCATGCTCGCCGATATACCCAAGCAGTATCTTCAGGTTGCAGGCATGACGGTTCTCGAACACAGTCTGCAGGCACTGCTGGCCGATGCGCGCATACGGGCCGTCAGCGTGGTTGTGAAGGCTGGGGACAGCAGGGCATCGCAGCTTGGCGGTCTTGCCGGAAATCCGCGGGTCAGCCTGGCGATTGGCGGCGACGAGCGCAGCGATTCGGTGGCCGCCGGTCTCGATGACCTGCTCGCTCTCGGCGCGGATGTCGAGGACTGGGTGCTGGTGCACGATGCGGCGCGGCCATGCCTGCCGCCAGCGTCGCTTGCTGCGCTCATGGAGCAGGTTCTGGCCAGCGGCCGCGGGGGCATTCTTGCGCAACCCGTCCCGGATACGGTGAAGAAGGCCGTTGACGGATGCATAGCCACCACCATCGACCGCCGTGATCTCTGGCTGGCACAGACGCCGCAGATGTTCCGCGTTGGCGAGTTGCGCAGCGCACTGTCGGCAGCGCGGCACAATGGCCTGTCAGTAACCGATGAAGCATCAGCAATGGAACTGTCAGGAGCCGCCGTTCAACTGGTGTCGTCACCGCGGCGCAACCTCAAAGTGACGACCCCTGAGGATATCGAACTCGTGAAATTTTACCTCCGGTCGGAGAGCTGACTCATGCGGATTGGACACGGCTACGACGTTCACGCCTTCGCCGACGGCGATCACGTGATGATTGGCGGCGTCAGAATCCCCTACGGTCGCGGACTGGCGGCGCACTCGGATGGGGATGTCCTGCTGCATGCGGTCTGCGATGCGCTGTTGGGCGCCGTTGCCGCGGGCGATATCGGGCACCATTTTCCCGATTCGGATCCCGCCAACGCCGGCATCGACAGCCGTCTGCTACTGCGACGCGTCGTGCAGGAAGTGCGTTCGACCGGCTGGTTGCTGGGTAACCTCGATGCCACTGTGATCGCACAGGCACCGCGTATGGCGCCCCACATCGACGCGATGCGTGCGCTGATCGCGGAGGATTTTGCGGTCAATATAAACGCGGTGAATGTCAAGGCAACCACGACGGAAGGCCTGGGCCCCATGGGCCGGGGCGAGGGCATAGCTGCCCATGCTGTGGTTCTGCTGCAGCCGCTCGCCGCGCACGGAGTCGAGTGACTTTTACCCGCGCATTTGTGAAGATAGCGCGCCCCGGGAGTATCCGGATCTGAGTCCGGACTGTCGCCGGCATATCGCATCTGCTGATTACGAATAACAGGAGCTCAGTTGAATAGCCCGGATCTTGCCGGTATCGGTATGACGTCACAGCGCACTCGCGAACGGCTGGTAGAGCGTCTGGCTGAGCGGGATATCCGCCATCCCGCAGTGTTGCAGACAATGCGGACAACGCCTCGGCACCTGTTTCTCGACGAGGCCATGGCCCACAGGGCCTACGAGGATACCGCGCTCCCCATCGGCTACCAGCAGACGCTGTCGCAGCCCTATGTCGTGGCCCGCATGACCGAGCTGCTCCTGGCCGGCGGACCGCTTGCGCGGGTGCTCGAGATCGGCAGTGGATCGGGTTACCAGACGGCAATTCTGGCGCAGCTGGTCGGCGAGGTCTTTGCCGTGGAGCGCATCAAGCCGCTGCTCGATGCCTCCCGGCGACGTCTGCGCACACTGCGGCTGCGCAATGTACGCTTCCGTCATGCGGACGGCGGTCTGGGCTGGCCCGAACTGGCGCCCTTTGACGGCATTCTGAGCGCGGCGGCGCCGGCGGACGTGCCTGCCGACCTGCTGGCCCAGCTGGCCCCCGGGGGACGTCTGGTGCTACCGGTCGGTACGGAAACCCAGCATCTGCATGTCATCACCCGCACCCCTGACGGTTTCTCCACAGAAATTGTGGAAGCTGTGCGTTTTGTGCCCCTGCGATCCGGGACTCAGCGGTGACAGTGAAGTGGGAAAGCGTGCTGGGGGAGTACGGCGGTATCTATCTTCGCGGCCTGCTCATGGGGGCTGCGGATATTGTGCCGGGTGTTTCCGGCGGCACCATCGCCTTTATTACGGGCATTTACGACCGTCTTATCGCTGCCATCAGCGCGGTGGATCATCACACCGCAATGCGGTTGCTGCGTGGTCAGTGGCGGTCAGCGGTAGCGGCCATTGACGGCGGGTTTTTGCTGGCGCTGGGTCTGGGCATCGTTACCAGTATTGCCACGCTGGCCCATTTGCTGGGATGGCTCCTGGAAGCATACCCGCTACTGGTGTGGGCATTTTTCTTTGGTCTGATTGCCGGCTCGGCTTTTGTGCTGGTGCGCCATGTCAGCCATTGGCAAGGTATCACCGTCGCCGCGCTGGCGACCGGCGTTATGGTGGCTGCCGGCATTGCCCTGCTGCCAGCCACCCAGCTGGGGAGCGGCAATCTGGCGCTGTTTGTTGCCGGGTTCATTGCTATCTGTGCAATGATACTTCCAGGGATTTCCGGTAGCTTCATCCTTGTCCTGCTGGGTATGTACACGCCGGTGCTCACCGCCGTGGAGGACTTTCACCTGCTGCCTCTCGGCATACTCGCGACCGGCGCGCTGTGCGGGCTGCTCGTTTTTTCCCGCCTGCTGAACTGGCTGCTGACCCACTTCCACGCCGCCTGCATGGCTCTACTCACCGGCTTTCTTATCGGTTCCCTGCTGGTAGTTTGGCCGTGGAAGGCTGCACGTGACACCGAAGCCGGTGGCGTGTCGCTGGCAACCACGGTTCTGCAGTGGCCGCTGAGCCCTGGAGCCTTTTCCGACCTGAGTGGTGAGCCCTCGCGTGTGCTGCCCTGTGTGCTTCTGATGGTGGCCGGATTTGTGGCGGTATGGCTGATTGAGCGTCGCTGGGGCGACGACGGTTCCTGAGCTATGCAGCACCGACGGCACTGGCGAATGCTCGGGCGGTGCGCCATGCTGATGTGCCTGGGGATTCAGGCCTGCGCCGTGCGGCCACCGGCGCCTATTGAAGATCGCGCATCGACGCCTGCGCCCGACGCTCGCAGCTATCGCGTGCAGCCCGGAGATACCCTGTATTCCATTGCCTGGCGCTACGGTCTGGATTATCCGCGCCTCGCCGCCGCTAACGCGATTGCGCCTCCGTTTACCATCCATGTCGGCCAGCGGCTGGCGCTGCGAGAGGCGGATGTTCCCGCCACGCCGGCCCGGCCGGCGCCGGTGCGCAAACCGAGAAAGTCAGTCCCTGTTACGCCACCACGTCGCCCTATTGCTGACACGCCAGAACCCCGGCCAGCGAGTCCGCCGGCATCGCCGAAACCACCGCTGCGGGAAGCGATCCCGTCCCCCGACGTCACCGTGGGGGACTGGAGCTGGCCCGCCACGGGGCCTGTCGTACGCCGTTTCTCCGCCACCCTGCACAAAGGGATCGATATCGGCGGTGACGAGGGCGATCCGGTTGTCGCGGTCGCGGCCGGTCAGGTTGTGTATGCCGGCACTGGCATTCCCGGTTATGGCGAACTGCTTATATTGCGACACAATCCACGCTATCTCAGTGCATACGGCCACAACGACCGATTGCTGGTGGGAGAAGGTGCGCGCGTCAGGGCGGGCCAGCAGATTGCTACCCGCGGCAGCAGCGGTACCGATGCGGTCAAGCTGCATTTTGAAATTCGTGAGAACGGCAAGCCGATCGATCCCATGAGCCTGCTGCCCCCGCGCTGAGTCACCCCCGAAGTGTCAGCTGCAGACATGATGACGCGCTGTGCTTGTCAGCTGACACAGGCTTGGGTAGTCTGAGAGCCATTCTTCCCGTGCGATAGCATCGGGCGAGTGTCCGGAGTCGGGACGGCGGCGCGTATTATGGGACGATCAAAACGACCATTGGGGTTTAACGAGGAAGAGCGCGAGTCGCCGTCCCTGCCTTACGGAGGCGAACCCGACGCATTGCCGGTCGATGGTGCAGAGCATGTTCTGGAGCTTGGCGAAGACGCCACGACGGGCCTTGGTTCAGGCCTCAACGGCAAGTCTGTTGCCGACCGCAGTCTTGACGCCACACAGATGTACCTCAGCGAAATCGGGTTTTCGCCACTGCTGACCGCAGACGAGGAAAAGCATTTTTCCCGACTGGCGCTGTCGGGAGACGATGCGGCGCGTCGCCGCATGATAGAGAGCAATCTCCGGCTCGTGGTAAAGATTGCGCGGCGTTACCTGCATCGCGGTCTGTCCCTGCTCGACCTGATCGAGGAGGGAAATCTCGGGCTCATGCGCGCTGTGGAGAAGTTTGACCCTGAGCGGGGGTTCCGGTTTTCAACCTACGCAACGTGGTGGATTCGACAGACCATGGAGCGTGCGATCATGAACCAGACGCGGACCATTCGCCTGCCCATTCATGTGGTCAAGGAGCTCAATGTCTATCTGCGCGCGGCGCGGGAGCTAACCCAGCGGCTGGATCATGAACCCACCGCCGAAGAGATCGCGGGGATGCTCGACAAACCGGCGCACGAAGTGTCGCGGATGCTGGGATTGAACGAGAAAGTCACGTCAATGGATGCGCCACTGGGTCCCGACTCAGATGGCTCCTTTGCCGATACCATTGCCGATGAGGCCGCCTGTGATCCCTCAGATCTGCTGCAGGATCAGGATGTCATCGAGGGTGTAGTGCAGTGGCTTGAGCAGCTCAGCGATAAACAGCGTGAAGTGGTGGCCCGTCGCTTCGGTCTGCTTGGCCACGAGGTCTCCACGCTGGAGGAGGTGGGGCAGGAAATCGGGCTGACCCGGGAGCGGGTCAGGCAAATTCAGGTCGAGGCGCTCAAGCGCCTGCGCCGCATCATGGAGCGTCAGGGCCTGTCGGTGGATACCCTGCTGCACTGACAGCCGGCACATCACCGACGGTGATGATGGTCTATCGCTCGAGCAATGCCAGTTTGTTGGGTTTGCCGGCCCACTCCTCGGCGTCGGGGGGAGACTCTTTCATCTCGGTAATATTCGGCCAGATTTCGGCGAGTTCGGCGTTAAGCTCCAGAAATACCTGCTGATCTTCCGGCAGTTCATCCTCGGAAAAGATCGCATCTACCGGACACTCGGGCTCGCACAGCGCGCAATCAATGCACTCGTCCGGATGAATGACCAGGAAATTCGGGCCTTCGTAAAAACAATCGACCGGACACACCTCCACGCAATCGGTGTGCTTGCACTTGATGCAGTCTTCACCTACCACAAATGTCATGCCTGTCTGCCCCTGTACCAGCGCTGATTGAAGGCGGCATTCTAGCGTCATGTGCCGGGGTTGAGAAGGGGGCTATTCCGCTTCGGCACGCAGTTCGTAAAGTAATTCCAGGGCTCTGCGAGGGGTCAGCTCATCCGGGTTGGTCTCGCGAAGACGCGCCAGCGCCGGATGCTCCACTGCGGCAAACAGGTCAGTCTGGGCAGGCGCCGCTCTTGCAGCCTCCTGCCCGGCATTGCGACCCGCTTCCAGCTCACGCAGCTTGCCTGCAGCGGCACTGATCACCGCGGCGGGTATCCCCGCCAGACGCGCCACCTGCAGGCCGAAACTGCGGTTGGCCGGCCCGCGCTGTATCTTGTGCAGGAATACCACGTGATCGCGGTGCTCGGTGGCGTCCAGGTGCACATTGAGCATGCTGTCACAGGTTTCGGGTAGCGTTGTCAGCTCAAAGTAGTGCGTGGAAAACAGGGTGAACGCGCGTACTTCACCAGCCAGGTGTAGCGCGGCTGCCCAGGCGAGGCTGAGACCATCGAAGGTGCTGGTACCGCGGCCGATCTCGTCCATCAGCACCAGGCTGCGGGGAGTCGCATTGTGCAGGATGTTCGCTGTCTCGGTCATTTCCACCATGAAGGTGGAGCGCCCGCCGGCGAGATCGTCGGAAGCGCCGATGCGGGTGAAGATGCGGTCCAGTGGCATCAGGGTAGCGGCGGATGCGGGCACGAAGCTGCCGACGTGCGCCAGCAGAGCAATAATGGCGTTCTGGCGCATGTAGGTGGATTTGCCGCCCATGTTCGGACCGGTGATCAACAGCATGCGGGTGCTGTCGTCCAGCGCCGTGTCATTGGCAATGAAGGGCTCGTCCAGTACCTGCTCCACTACCAGGTGTCGGCCGTCGTGTATGCTGAACGACGGTGTCTCGCAGAAGGTTGGCCGACACAGGTTGAGTCGGTCAGCACGCTCCGCCAATGTCGCCAGGACGTCGAGCTCTGCCAGGGCCGCCGCGGTGGCCCTGAGCGGCCCGAGAACTGCGTTCAGCGTGTCGAGCAGGCCCTCGTAAAGCTGTTTTTCCCGCGCCAGGGCGCGGCTCTTGGCCGACAGGGCACGGTCCTCGAACGCTTTGAGCTCCGGGGTGATGAAGCGCTCGGTGTTCTTCAGGGTCTGGCGCCGAGTGTAGTGCTCGGGGGCCCGCTCTGACTGGTTGCGGCTGATCTCGATGTAATAGCCGTGCACCCGGTTATAGCCCACTTTCAGCGTCGACAGGCCGCAGGCGGCACGCTCGCGCTGCTCTATGTCCAGCAGGAAATCCCCCGCATGACTGCTGATGCGTCGCAGTTCGTCCAGCTCCTCGTCATAGCCCTCGGCAATCACGCCCCCGTCGCGTATGACGACCGGCGGGTTTTCGATGAGTGCGGCGTCGAGTTGAGCGATGAGCGCCGGATAGTCGCCCAGTCCCTGCGCCAGCGCGTCGAGGCGTTCATGTCGCCGTGTTGGCAGCGCCGCATGAATGGTCGGCAGTGTCGATAGCGTCAACAGCAGTCGGGTGAGATCTCGCGGTCGTGCCGAGCGCAGCGCCACGCGAGTGAGAATGCGCTCCACATCGCCAACCGGCTTGAGGGCATCGCGCAGGACCTCGGCGTGCATCTCGGCAAGCAGGTTCGCAATGCCATCCTGGCGCGATTGCAGCAGGCCGATATCGGTTAGCGGGCGGTGCAGCCAGCGCCTCAGCAGCCGACTGCCCATACTTGTCCGGCAGCGATCCATGACCCAGAGCAGGGTATGATCCTCGCCGCCGGCGAGGTTGCGGTCTATCTCGAGATTGTGTCGCGTGGCTGCGTCCATGACCACGCTGTCGCTGCGGCGCTCCACGCCGATGCCGTCGATATGCGGTAGTGATGAGCGCTGAGTATCCCTGACGTACTGCAGCAGGCAGCCCGCCGCGGCGATGCCCAGGGGCATGTCATCGCAGCCAAAACCCTGCAGATCGCGTGTCTGGAACTGTTCGTTCAGCGCGCGCCGGGCGCTTTCCACATCGAAGGCCCAGCCCGGCTGCCTGCGGGCACCGCGTCGTTGCTGCAGCGCTGGTTGCTCTAGTTCCTCGTGATACAGCAGCTCCGCAGGATCCAGGCGCTCAAGTTCACCGATCAGCGCATCTTCGCTGTCGGCGAGCAGCAGGCGGAAGCGACCGCTGCCGAGATCGAGGTAGGCCATGCCATAGCTGCCGGCCGAGCCAGTCACTGCGACCAGTAACTGTTCCTGCCTCGCGTCCAGCAGGGCCTCATCGCTCAAGGTGCCTGGCGTGACGATACGCACGACGCGGCGCTCGACGGGACCCTTGCTGGTGGCTGGATCGCCTATCTGTTCGGCAATGGCGACCGAGTGTCCGCCGCGCACCAGGCGCGCCAGGTAGTTTTCCGCCGCATGGTAGGGCACCCCGGCCATGGGGATGGATTCGCCCGCAGACTTGCCGCGGGCGGTGAGGGTGATGTCGAGCAGTTCCGCAGCACGGCGTGCGTCGTCGTAGAACAGCTCATAGAAGTCGCCCATGCGGTAAAACACCAGCTCGTTGGGGTGCTCGCGCTTGATGCGAAGGTATTGCTGCATCATTGGGGTATGGGTAACGTCCTGGTTCAAGCGGAAAATCCCTGTGGATCGAGTCAGTGAAAGGGCCTGCAGGGTGGCATGATATCGAAACGCCGGTCGCTGGGGACAGCGTTGGCCGGCACTCGCCGCATCAACCCTCAGGGTTCTGCGGATCGAAGTGGCGTTTCAGGCCGTCCCAGCAGCGGGTGTAATCGGTCTGCCTGAGGGATGTCTCGAGTGCCCAGGGCGTTGGCTGGATGAGATAGCGTGATTCCAGCATGAAGGCCAGGGTATCGACATAGCGCTCGGGCTTCAGGGTCGCGCTGCTGGCTTTGTCGAATACCGCTGCTTCCGGTCCGTGGGGTGACATGCAGTTGTGCAGGCTGCCTCCGCCCGGCAGAAAACCGGTTTCCTTGGCATCGTAAACGCCCTGTATGAGACCCATATACTCGTTCATTACGTTGCGGTGGAACCACGGGGGGCGGAAGGTGTTCTCTGCCACCATCCAGCGCGGCGGGAAGATCACGAAGTCCACGTTGGCAACGCCTGCCGTGTCCGACGGCGAGGTGAGCACGGTAAAGATACTTGGATCCGGGTGATCGTAGCTGACAGAACCGATCACGTTGAAGCGCGACAGATCATAGCGATAGGGCGAGGAGTTTCCGGTCCAGGCGACCACATCCAGCGGCGAGTGCTGCATGGGTGCGCGGTAGAGATGGCCCGCGAACTTGCAGAGCAGCTCAAAGTCGCCTTCGCGGTCCTCATAGTGGGCGACGGGATACTCGAAATCCCGGTCGTTGGCGTAGCCGTTGGCGCCCACCGGACCGCGCTCCGGCAGCACGAACGAGGCGCCGTAATTCTCGCAGACGTAACCTCTGGCAGGTCCTCCGGGAAGATCCACCGCGAACTTCATGCCCCGCGGGATGACAGCGATAAAGCCGGGTGCCACGTCCAATACACCGCACTCGGTGCGCAGCCGCAGCTCACCCTGTTGAGGAATCAGCAGCCATTCGCCGTCGGCACAATAGAAATAGCGGTCCTGCATGGAGCGCCCGGCGGCATAAAGGTGTATTCCCATACCCTGCTGTGCCAGCGCATCACCGCAGGAGGCGACGGTGGTCAGAGAGTCCAGCAGGTCGACATCGGCCTCAGGCAGTGGCAGAGGGTCCCAGCGCAGCGTATTCGGCGGCGTATTGATTTGCTGTGGGCCAGTAACGAGCAGCGGGCTGCCTTCGGGATACGGGGCATAATCGCCCTGAACCACCGAGGGTCGGATGCGATACAGCCACGTCCGACGATTGCTGGCCCGTGGTGCGGTGAATGCGGTTGAGCTGAACTGCTCAGCATAAAGTCCGTAGGGGACGCGCTGTGGGTTGAAACGCCCACGTGGCAGGGCGCCCTCGAGCGCTTCGGTCTCGTGTTCGTTATCAAAGCCGGTGAGATAGCGCAGTGCTGTTGCAGGCTCACTCATGAGCGTTTTCCTGGTTACTGTTCGTGTCCGCCAGTCTGACGGATATTCAATCCGCGCGACAGCCGCCAGCCGGTCGCCAGTCTGTTGCGCTTGGTTTAAGCTTAAAATGATTGAAGGATCGACGCAAAACGTTCAGTCATGGGACCGGTCGGGAAGTACATGGAAGACAATGCGGGCGCGACAGAGCCACTGGATCAGGAGTCCCGACTCAGGCACGATGACCACGCCGCGGTCAGGCTCTGGCTGCGTCTGCTGACCTGTTCCAGCCTCATTGAGGGCAGGCTGCGCAACGCGCTGCGCGAGCGGTTTAATACCACGCTGCCGCGCTTTGTTTTCATGGCGCAACTGCACGGTGCTCCTCAGGGACTCAGTATGGGAGAGCTGTCCCGGCGCATGATGGTGTCCGGTGGCAATGTCTCCGGCCTGGCAGGCCAGCTGGTTGCCGAGGGCCTGGTCGAGCGCAATGTCGCCCGGGACAACCGGCGCACTTTTATCGTCACGCTGACGTCAGAAGGGACTCGGCGATTCGCTGAAATGTCGAGGGCGCACGATCAGTGGATAGCGGACATGCTGGGAAATCTGCCCGCGGATGACATTGAGCAACTCATGCGACTTCTCGGTGACATCAAAAAAAACCTGTGAACGTTGCCGCAGTGCTTACGGCCCACCGCTCGCCGCATGCAGACTTTCCGTCTACCATAAGGCAGCCGTGGATGCCCCGGCCGCTTCGTAATGATTCAGTGTGCAGGGTGTCGCTGCAAACCCATACCAGACCATCCGGAGATCACCAGGGAGATTGTGATTCATGCAAGAGGCTTTTATTTGCGATGCCATACGCACCCCCATCGGCCGCTACGGCGGTGCGCTGTCGACGGTTCGTGCCGATGATCTCGGCGCAATACCGCTGCGAGCGCTGCAGCAGCGCAATCCCGGTGTCGACTGGTCGCAGGTAGAGGATGTCTGGTTCGGCTGTGCTAACCAGGCCGGTGAGGACAATCGCAATGTGGCTCGCATGAGCCTGCTGCTGGCGGGGTTGCCGGAAAGCGTGCCGGGCGTCACGCTCAATCGGCTGTGTGGCTCCGGCATGGATGCCGTGGGTAGTGCTGCGCGGGCTATCCGCTGTGGTGACATGCAGCTGGCGATCGCCGGAGGCGTGGAATCCATGTCCCGCGCGCCGTTCGTCGTAAGTAAGACCGGGAGCGCTTTTGGGCGCGACGTCAAGATGTACGACACCACAATGGGCTGGCGCTTTGTCAATCGTCTGCTGCAGAAGCAGTACGGCGTGGACTCCATGCCGGAGACCGCCGAAAACGTCGCGGAAGCGTTTGCCATCAGTCGCGAGGATCAGGATGCCTTCGCGCTGCGCAGTCAGCAGCGCACCGCGGCAGCCCTTGCCGATGGCCGCCTCGACGAGGAGTTGGTCGCGGTAACGATTCCGCAACGCAAGGGTGAACCGCTGGTGGTGGCGAAAGACGAGCACCCGCGGGAGACCTCCCTTGCCGCCCTGGCAAAGTTGCCGACACCGTTTCGCGACAACGGCACGGTGACCGCCGGCAACGCATCCGGGGTTAACGACGGTGCCTGTGCGCTGCTGCTGGCATCAGCGGATGCGGCATCGCGATTCGGCCTCATGCCGCGGGCGAGGGTGGTCGCCATGGCCACTAGCGGTTTGGCGCCGCGCATCATGGGCTACGGCCCGGTTGAGGCGAGCCGCAAGGTTCTTGCGCGTTCCGGGCTTGAACTTGCCGATATGGATGTGATCGAGCTGAACGAGGCCTTCGCAGCGCAGTCTCTGGCGGTTACCAGAGCTCTGGGCCTGGATGACGATGCCCCGCACGTGAATCCGAATGGCGGGGCGATTGCGCTTGGTCATCCGCTGGGCATGAGCGGCGCGCGCCTGGTCACCACTGCGGTTCTTGAATTGCAGCGGCGGCAGGGTCGATTCGCGCTGTGCACTATGTGCATTGGTGTCGGGCAGGGTATCGCGCTGATCATCGAGCGTGTGGACGGCGTTTGAGGTCGCCTCTGGGATCGGCTCCATCGAGACCTGATCCCAGAAGGTCAGGAAGGCGCATCCTGCTGGGCATCCGGGTGCGCTTTCTGGAATGCCGGCAGCACCTCGCAGCGATCCCGTAGCGCACGGATCCGGGGAAAGTCCCCCAGCGCTACCGCAAAACGCTCGGCATTGTAGATCTGTGGCACGATGAAAATCTCGGCCATCCCCGGTGCCTCGCCGTTCACGAATGCCTGCTCTGGCAGCCTCGGTTCCAGTGCAGTGAAGCCTTCGATCACCCAGTGGGCGTACCAGAGTCGCACCGTATCCTCACTCAGGCCGAGCTCGCCCTTGAGATATTTCAGCACCCGCAGGTTGTTAAGTGGATGGATATCACAGGCAACGAGCTGGCACAGCGCGCGGACAGTAGCCCGCTGTAGCGCATCCCGTGGATACAGGGCCGGTTCCGGATATTCCTCTTCCAGCCACTCCAGGATCGCGGTGCTTTGCGTCAACGTCTGGTCGCCGGTGACCAGCGTCGGCACGAGTCCCTGCGGGTTGTGCCTGCGGTAGCTGTCGCTGCGCTGCTCGCCCGCCACCAGGTTCACCGGGATGACGCCGTGGTCGACGCCTTTCAGGTTGAGGGCAATCCTGACCCGGTAAGCGGCGGATGAGCGGAAATAGCTGTAAAGCTGCATAAAAGTCTCCGCGCTGTCAGGCGGGTGGCGTATAGGCCTCCACCCGCTGATCAATGTCGCCGAAAATGCTGTGTCCCTCGGCGTCGCGCATGTAGATTTCGATGCGGTCTCCAAAGGCCATGAACGGCGTTTTCGCTGCGCCCTGTTCGATTGTTTCGATACAGCGCACTTCGGCCAGGCAGCACGAGCCGTCCTTGCTGCCTACGTTGGACACCGTGCCACTGCCGATGACAGTCCCGGCGACAAGCGAGCGTGATTTCGCACAATGAGCGATCAGTGTGGGGAAATCAAAAACCATGTCGACGCCGGCATTCGGGCTGCCGATTCTGGTGCCATTGTGCACGGCGTGCAGCGGCAGGTGCAGCCGGTGGCCGTCCCAGGCATCACCGAGTTCGTCCGGCGTGACCAGGGTCGGCGTGAATGACGTCCAGGGCTTGGATTGATAGAAGCCGAACTGCTTGCCCAGCTCCGCCGGAATCAGATTGCGTAGCGACACGTCGTTGACCAGCCCGATCAGCTTGATGTGCCCGGCGGCCTGAGCAGGCGTTACACCGGCGGGCACGTCGTCGGTGACGATCACAACCTCGGCTTCGAAGTCGATGCCCCAGGCCTCGTCCTGGACCGGAATCGGGTCGCGGGCTCCGATAAAGGCATCGGAAGCCCCCATGTAGATCAGCGGATCCTCCCAGAATGACTGCGGCAGTTCCGCCCCACGCGCCTTGCGCACCAGCTCCACGTGCGTCACGTAGGCACTGCCGTCGGCCCAGTGATAGCATCGGGGCAGCGGTGCGTCACAGGCCGCAGGGTCGAAGGCGATGCTCTCGACCGTTCCTGATTGCAGCGCGTTATAGCGTTTCTGCAGTCTCGGCTGTAGCGCCGCCCAGTCATCCAGTGCGGCCTGCAGCGTCGGCGCAATATCGTCGGCCGGACAGGCCTGCGACAGGTCGCGATTGACGATATGCAGTCTGCCGTCACGGCCGTGTTTGAGCGATGCGAGCTTCATGGGTGCTTTCTCCTTGCCTGCGTCAGAATGCAGGAATATCGGTTTGCGTGCGGCCGAGAATCAGGGCGTGAATATCGTGTGTGCCTTCATACGTGTTGACGACTTCCAGGTTCACAAGATGGCGCATGACCGGGTACTCGTCGGAAATGCCGTTGCCGCCCAGCATGTCACGGGCCTTGCGCGCCACCTCAAGTGCCTTGCCGCAGGAATTGCGCTTGATCAGGGAAATGATCTCCGGTGCGATTTCCCCGGCATCCATCAGCTGCCCGGCGCGATGACAGCCCTGCAGTCCCAGACTGATGTCGGTCTGCATGTCGGCGAGCTTGAGCTGAATCAGCTGGTTTGACGCCAGTGGACGCCCGAACTGGGTACGCTCCATGGTGTAGTCGCGGGCCGCAAACCAGCAGGTCTCGGCGGCGCCGAGCGCACCCCAGGCAATGCCGTAGCGTGCGTTGTTGAGGCAGCCAAACGGGCCCTTGAGGCCGTGTACATTCGGCAGCAGCTGCTCCTCCGGAACAAACACATCCTGCATGACGATCTCGCCGGTCACCGAGGCGCGCAGGGCCAGCTTGCCCTCTATCGTCGGCGCCGTGAGTCCGGGCATGCCTTTTTCCAGGATAAACCCGCGGATTCTACCGTCGTCGGTCTTCGCCCAGATCACGAACACGTCGGCGATGGGGCTGTTCGTGATCCACATCTTGGCGCCGCTGATCCGGTAGCCCCCATCAACGCTGGTTGCCCGGGTCGCCATCGAGCCAGGGTCGGAGCCGTGGTCGGGCTCGGTGAGGCCGAAGCAGCCGATCCATTCCCCCGTCGCCAGGCGCGGCAGGTACTTTTCCCGCTGTGCTTCGCTGCCGTAGGCGTAAATGGGATACATAACCAGTGAAGACTGCACGCTCATCATTGAGCGGTAGCCGGAATCCACCCGCTCGACTTCCCGTGCAATCAGGCCATAGCTTGTGTAATCGACACCGGGGCAACCATAGCCATCGATGGTGCTGCCCAGGAGTCCGAGTGCGCCCATTTCGCGGAAGATCTCGACCTCAGTACGCTCGTCGCGAAATGCCTTTTGCACGCGGGGCAGCAGCGATGCTGTCGCATATTTGCGGGCGCTGTCGCGAACCATGCGCTGCTCATCGGTGAGCTCGTGCTCCAGCAGGAAGGGGTCGCGCCAATCAAGGGCACGCCATATTGTCTTGCCACTCATAAACCTTCACCTCACGACGTCGCGCCGACAGTGTCTGCCAGACAGGCGATCGCTTCAATATTTTAAGTATAAAACGATAGCCCGTGAACATGAAGTCACAGGCACCGCGCTGCTTTCCGCACGCCCTTGCGCTATGCGTCGTGAGCCTGCAGCAATGCGTCGGTGTGTCTTGGTTTTTCTCCCGGTCACCGATATGCTTCACGCCACATTCAGCATTCTTTGAAAACAGGGTCTCAAACACCATGAAAACACGCGCAGCAGTCGCTTTTGGCGCCGGACAGCCACTCGAGATCTGCGAGGTCGACCTGGAAGGACCACGCCCGGGTGAAGTGCTGGTGGAAATGAAGGCGACGGGTGTCTGTCATACCGATGCTTTCACCCTCTCCGGCGAAGATCCCGAGGGCGCCTTCCCCACGATACTCGGTCACGAAGGGGCGGGTGTGGTGCTTGAGGTGGGGGACGGCGTCAGGAGTCTGCAGCCAGGCGACCACGTGATTCCGCTGTACACACCTGAGTGTCGTGAGTGTGATTATTGCCTGCACCCGCGTACCAATCTTTGCCAGGCCATTCGCGAAACCCAGGGGCAGGGGGTCATGCCCGATGGCAGCTCACGTTTTTCCCTCGATGGCAGGCCGCTGCGACACTACATGGGCTGCTCCACCTTTGCCAATCACTCGGTTCTTCCCGAGATTGCCCTGGCAAAGGTGCGTAAGGATGCCCCCTTCGACAAGATCTGCTACATCGGCTGCGGCGTCACCACGGGCATCGGAGCCGTCGCGTTCACCATGGGTGTCGAGGTCGGTGCAACGGTTGCCGTTTTCGGGCTGGGTGGCATTGGCCTGAATGTGGTGCAGGGTGCACGCATGGTGGGTGCCGCCCGTATTATCGGCGTCGACATGAATCCGGCGAAGGAAGCCCTGGGTCGTCAGTTCGGCATGACAGACTTCGTCGACCCACGCGATGTGGACGACGTGGTGCAGCACCTTATTGCCATGACCGGCGGCGGAGTCGACTACAGCTTCGAATGTATCGGCAATGTGCAGGTCATGCGTCAGGCTCTGGAGTGTGCCCACAAGGGCTGGGGTCAGAGCTGTATTATCGGTGTCGCCGGTGCGGGTCAGGAAATCTCCACGCGGCCGTTCCAGCTGGTCACTGGACGCAGCTGGCGCGGCACGGCATTCGGTGGGGCGCGTGGACGCACCGACGTCCCGAAAATCGTCGACTGGTATATGGAGGGTCGCATCAACATAGACGACCTGATCACGCATACTATGCCGCTGGACGATATCAACAGGGCGTTTGATCTGATGCACACGGGAGAGAGTATCCGCTCCGTCATACACTACTGAATCGGGCCGGCCGCTTCAGGGTCCGGGTCGCACAGAGGGGCAGCCAGGCATGGGGCTCGAGATCGACCGCAGTGATTTCAGTGCGCAGGATTTCACTGCGTTCCAGGCGGCGCTGGAGAGCAATCTGGCCAGCCTCGAGGAGCTTCTGCAGACCCCGGGTTTCGGCGAGGGGGCGCCTTCACTGGGTGCTGAGCTCGAGATGTACCTGGTGGACCAGACGGGTGATCCGCTGCATGCCAACCAGGCCATTCACAGTGCCGCCCGGGATCCGCAGCTCACGCTTGAGCTGAACCGCTACAACCTGGAGTACAACCTGACGCCAAGGCTGCTCGACGCCGGCGCCTTTACCGGCACGGAAGCGGACATCATTGCGCGCCTTGCGGATCTCGGTCGGCTCGCCGCCGATCACGGCGGCCATGTGCTGCCGATCGGCATCCTGCCGACGCTGAAACAGAGCGACTTCGGGGCCGACTGTGTCACCGACCAGCCGCGTTATCATGCACTGGTTAAGCAGCTTATTGAACGTCGCGGCAGCGATTTCTGCATTGATATCAGCGGTGAGGACCCGCTGCGTCTCGATATGGCGGATATCACCCTGGAGGGTGCCAACACCAGTTTCCAGGTGCACTACCGCGTGGCGCCGGCGGCGTTTGCCGACACCTTTAATGCACTGCAGCTGGTGACGCCACTGGCGTTGGCATTGGCTGCAAACTCGCCAACGTTGTTTGGCCATGCCCTGTGGCGCGAGACACGCATCCCTCTATTCAAGCAATCCATCGATATCCGTCAGCGTGATCGTTACTCCTGGAGTGAGCCCGCGCGGGTGAACTTCGGCCGCGGTTGGGTCAGGCGTGGGGCATTCGAGCTGTTCGAGGAGGTGGTGCGTCTATATCATCCCCTGATCCCGGTCTGCGCGAACGACACATCCGCCCTCGCTGTTGGTGGGGCGCCGGCGCTACGGGAGCTGCGCCTGCACCTGAGCACAGTCTGGCTGTGGAACCGGCCGGTGTACGACCCGGTAGACGGCGGCCACCTGCGTATCGAGATGCGCGCACTGCCGGCCGGTCCTACCGCGGTCGACATGGTCGCCAATGCGGCCTTTCTGATTGGCCTTGCCGAGGGTCTGCGCGGCGACATCAATCGCCTGCTACCGGCCATTCCGTTCCACATTGCCGAGCACAATTTCTATCGCGCTGCACAGCACGGCCTGCAGGCGAATCTGGTGTGGCCGAGACAATCCCAGTATCGTCTGCGCGAACAGCCGGTTACCGGCATTATCGCCTCGCTGCTGCCCGTGGCGCGGGACGGCCTCGCGTCTGTGGGTGTGCAGGCCGACGAGATTGATCACTACCTGGGGATTATCGAGGCACGTCTGGACGGTGGGATGACGGGGGCCGACTGGCAGCTCAAGGCCTGGCGTCGACTTGAGAAGGACATGACCTCGCATCGCGCGCTGCACGCCATGCTGAGACTGTTCATGACGCATAGCGAGGCAAACCTGCCGATCGCCCGCTGGCCGCTGCCGTGAAGAGACGGTTCACGTTCCTGCATAATCCGGGTGAGCGCGATCTGGCGGAGTCTCCGGAAGCCATGTTGTCACGCTACGGTGGACCACTCTGCATACGGGTCGATGGCGAGGACCGCTCGCGCTGCCGCGCTCTGGTGACTCTTGTGCACGGCAATGAGCCCTCGGGTCTGCGAGCTGTCTGGCGCTGGCTGCGGGACGGCGAGCGACCGGCGGTAAATCTGTTGCTGGTGATTGCGTCGGTATCTGCAGCCCTGTGTGAGCCGCCGTTCTCGCACCGGATGCTGCCCCGCGCCCGGGATCTCAATCGCTGTTTCCGACCGCCTTTCGATGACGAGCAGGGCCACTTGGCCAAAGAAATACAGATATTGCTGGAACTGCATCGTCCCGAGGCGGTAGTGGACATGCACAACACGTCCGGCCGCGGTCCCGACTTCGCCGTGGTCGCTTTTGACGATCCACGCCACGATGCCATCGCCACACTCTTCACCCATCGGCTGGTAGTCTGCTCGCTGGATCTTGGCGCATTGATGGAAAGCAGCAGCGACGCCCGCCCGATCGTGACCGTCGAAGTGGGTGGGCGCGAGGATCCCCGGGCCGACGCGATTGCCCTGGCCGGACTGCAGCGCTTTGCATTGGTGCCGGAGATTATCCCTCCCCGAAGCAGCGCCCCGTCATTGGATAAACTTCACTCGCCGCTGCGACTCGAGCTTCGTGTTGGCATTGCCTTGACCTATGCGGATACTCCACAGCCCGGTCACGATGTGACCCTGAATCCGGTCATCGAGCATCACAATTTTGGCACGGTGCCGCTTGACACGCCGCTGGGCTGGAGCGATGCCGATCCGCGGCAGCTGTTTCAGGCTAGAGATGCCGCTGGGCTGTGCGCGGTGGGCCAGCTTGTGCAGGTGATTGACGGCGTGCTGTATCCCGCGCAGCCTCTCATCCTGTTCATGATCACCACGCACGCGGTAATTGCCGAGAGTGACTGCCTGTTCTACGCGGTGTCGGCGGATGGCAGCCCGATTTCCGGGACAGTACCTGGTGGTATATGACCTGTCGCTTTTTCATGCAGGCTTTAGCGCGCAGATCGCATAAGGCCGAATTCGGGCCGCTCTGACACTTGCATTTGTTCGCCCGAACACTGACTATATATACAGTGGTATGGTGGTAGAACTTGCAGGCTATCTTGATGCTGCTGTCTGGACATTCGACGGCAAAAAAGCTCAAAACATGAGCGACATCACTATCGCACCGCCAGCCGAAAAACCGGTTTACTCGTATATCGCAGGCAATGGAGAAGAATGATGGATCCGAACAAACAAAAGGCGCTGCAGGCGGCACTTGGACAGATCGACCGTCAGTTTGGCAAAGGTACGGTCATGCGCATGGGCGACAACGAGCGGGTCGCTATTCCGTCCATCTCCACGGGTTCTCTCGGACTTGATGTTGCCCTGGGCATTGGTGGGCTGCCACGTGGTCGGATCTGCGAAATCTACGGGCCTGAATCGTCCGGCAAGACCACACTCACTCTGCAGGTGATTGCCGAGGCGCAGAAAGCCGGCGGTACAGCCGCATTTATCGATGCCGAGCACGCGCTCGATCCTTCCTATGCCGAAAAGCTCGGTGTTCAGGTCGACGATCTGATCGTGTCCCAGCCCGACACCGGAGAGCAGGCCCTCGAGGTGGCGGAGATGCTGGTACGCTCCGGCGCTATAGACGTGCTTGTGGTCGACTCAGTCGCCGCGCTGACGCCAAAAGCGGAAATCGAGGGCGAGATGGGTGACAGCCATGTGGGTCTGCAGGCCCGGCTCCTCAGTCAGGCCATGCGCAAGCTGACGGCGACAATCAAGCAGACCAACTGCATGGTGATCTTCATCAACCAGATCCGCATGAAGATCGGCGTTATGTTCGGCTCGCCCGAGACCACAACCGGCGGCAACGCCCTGAAGTTCTACTCCTCGGTAAGGCTCGATATACGCCGCATCGGTGCGGTCAAGGAAGGCGATGAGGTGGTGGGCAACGAAACGCGTGTGAAAGTGGTCAAGAACAAGGTGGCGCCGCCCTTCAAGCAGGCCGAATTTCAGATCATGTATGGCTACGGTATTAATCGCATGGCGGAGATCGTCGATTGGGGTGTCAAGCTTGATCTGGTCGAAAAGTCTGGCGCCTGGTATGCCTATAAAGGCGACAAGATCGGTCAGGGAAAAGCCAATGCCTCGAAATTCCTGACGGATAACCCGGCGGTTGCCAGCGAAATTGAGGGATTGATCCGAGCCCAGGTATTGGATATCAAGTCGCCCAGGCAGGCGGAGGAAGCGGCAGCCGAGTCCGAGGAAGACTGAGTCGGTTTTTAGGCGCCGGGTCCCACTGATCCCACTCTCACGCCCGGCGCCTTTTTTCTGTCAGTGGTAATGGTGTAGGTAGTGCATGTCGCGAATGATGCGTAACCCCGATTTGTCCTCCGTGGACAATGTCGACTGTCAGGAGGATCCCGATGGTAAAGCGGACGCCGACATTATCGCAGTGCGTCGATCTGCCATGGACCTGCTCGCGCGGCGCGAACACGCTTGCTTTGAACTCGAGCGTAAACTGCTTCGCCGTTATCCTCGACACCTGATAAAGGAAGCGATAGAACGCCTCGCTGACGAGGGCCTGCAGAGTGACGAGCGTTTTGCAGAAAGTTACGTACGACAGCGTGCGGGTCGTGGCTACGGTCCTGGGCGTATCCTGCGCGAATTGCAGGAGCGCGGCGTAAACGACAGCCTTGCAGAGTCGACCCTGGCTATCAGCGATATTGACTGGCACGACATCGCACGGCAGGTACTGGCAAAGAAGTACGGGGCCCTGGCCGTGCCACTACCGCTGGTTGAGAAAGCCCGAATCCTGCGCTTTTTTGCCTATCGTGGCTTCAGCCGGGAGCATTTGCCGCCGCCTCTGGGCTGAACAAGGTGCCTGGCGACTGCCCGACGTCGTAGTCAGGGATTGAGCAGTGCTTCCCGGAGGGCCTGCGCCTTGTTCTTTATTCGGCGAACATTGTCAGGGCCGGTGCGCAACAGTTGCTTCTGCAGGAGTGAAAGGGATTCCAAGTCCTCTCTTGCATAGATCCAGACTGCCTCACTGCGTTCTACGGCTACCGCGCCTTCAATCACCGGGGTTGCCTGGATCTGGTCCAGCGCGGCGATCAACGCATTATCCATCTCATCCGGAGGGTAACCCAGAACGCCGTATGCCTCCTCCAGCAGGGGGCGGAAGCGCGAGAACGCATCGACCACGGGTCCAACGGGTGCATCGACCACTGAATTTACCATTGCGTCGTAACGGCGATAACTGTCAGGGTCTATAAGCGTCTGCTCGCCTTGGCTTCTCACCTTGAAAGCGCCTGTCGGACGCTGCAGGTTGAGCAGTCTGTCAGGAACCAGGCCCCTGCGTATGGAATCGATGGCGGCCGCGCTGCGCTCTATCAGGTTGTTGTTACGCAGCACCGTCGCGGGGATGCCGTCTGAAAAACCCTCGCCCAACTGCTCACGCAACCTTGCATCGCTGTTGGCCAGGGTCAGAGGCGGCTCTGTAGGCTCTACCGGTGCCTCGGGCTGGACGTTGTCAGCGCCACCGTCGATTTCAAGGTCTATCTCGTCTTCGGGATCGGGTTGTACAGCCCACTCAGAGGCATCCACGGTGACAGGTATGTCAGGCGCTACGGGGGGCGGCGGTTCAGCGGGCGTTACCGGCTCCGGCACAATGACCTCCGGCGCGATCTCCGCAGGCTCCACGGCACTGTCATCCCTCAGCATCAACCACGCAAAGACAGCGAGTATCAGTACCGAGACCGCCGTTACGAGGGTCTGTCTTGCCGGATTACTGCTGCGCTGCGGCGACTTTTCGTCGCTCAGCCGCTGATTGCGGTTCGCTTGCATGTTGCCTCCCGTGTCTTGCCCCGGACACCCCACCAAAGGTACCAAAAACCCGCGCAACAGGCACTCGCTATGTGGTGGACGGTCCGAGATCGCGGGGGGAGCTGTCGGGGCTGGCGTAGGCCATGACTTTAAGCGGCGTACCGGCATGGTAGGTATCGAGGCCTGAGAGGGCGACGGTTCCCGCCCGCGCCAGATCAAGTCTGCCGTCAGTGTCAACACAGTCGTCCGGCAACTCCAGCAGCACGACCTCGCCGATCACAAAGTGTGTGGCATTGATCGCCAGTTTCTGGTGTTCCCGCAGGCGCAGTCCCATACGCACGGTTGCCTCGCCAACAAACGGCGCGGGGAAGCCCGCATGCCACTGCTCAGACAGCCCGGTGGCATGGAACTCCGAGACCTCTCGCGGATAGCGTGCAGCAGTCTGGTGGGCCGCCTCAATGAAGTGCTCGCCAACATGGTTGATGGTGTAGCACTCGGTCGCGAGAATATTGTCGAGTGTGTGGCGGTCAACCGGATCGGGCCGGATGATCAGTCCGATCAGAGGCGGACGCGAGCCGAGATGGACGACGGAACTCATTATGGCCACATTACTGTGACCCTGAGCGTCTGCCGTGGCCACCAGATTGGCTGGCTTGAAGCCGGTGACAGCGTTGATCAGGGCTGCCCGGTAGCGCTTGTCCAGTGCGGCGATATCCCGGTCGTCTAACTGCATGGGCGGTCGTCGCTGGCATCCCCGCCGGCTTTACAGGCCTGCACCTCTGGACTGCCGTAAAGCCGCCGGTAACGCCAGCGGGCCCAGGGCGCATAGACTGCATCAACAATGCTGGAAATGAGCGGCCAACGTAGCCATCGCCACAGCCATCCGTGGCGGGTATGCTGCCAGGCCGCGACGTTGGCGTCTGCGCCCGTCAGCCAGTGACCGGCCTCGGTTCGCAGGTGTAGGGTTCTGAGCAGGGTGTCCCGGTCAGGCAGATTTTCGGTGGAATTCAGAGCATGAATATCCTGAAGAGCCAGTGAACCCTGCTGCAGCCGGGAGAGACGGTCAATCTCGCCGGCACAAAGGGAGCACTGCCCATCGTAAAACAGCGTTGCTTTCATGGAGTCCCCTGTCATGGAGTCGTCTATTCAGTGCTGCCGCGGTGGCGGGCAGCCCTTCTGATTATCTTCACAGCTGTTGAAACCCAGGAACGCCCAGAGATAACAGCGCGAAAACAGAAAATTCAGCGTCAGAGCCGTAGCAATGAGCAAGGCCAGGGGGGTCAGGACGTCGTGGCTGTTTCGCAACGCCACCCAGACTACCAGGGTAAGGGCTACCATCAATCGCAGCACTCGCTCCGTGCTGCCGAGATTGCGTTTGATCATGTCGGTGACCTGTTGGATAAATGTTCGGTGAATCTACGCTGCACCGCAACAAACAGATGAACGGCGAGTCGTGATCGCTTTAGCCGACCGGCCGCTGTCACTGGCAGGCCGGCTGTGCAGAGCGGCGTTCAATCCCCGACTTCCATCCCCATTACCAGCGTGCGGGTGGCGAGCTGTACCTCTCTGACAAATAACAGCAGCGAAATGATCAGCAGGCACAGCGCCAGAACGAAGACTGTAACGATGGCGGCTCCGATATCGATTTGCCAGAAATCGCCCACGAACAACCCCACTACCACGCAACAGACCAGCAGGGCCGATGATGCGCAAAGGCCAATACAGCGGTTAATCAGCCGGATGCGCCGCCAGAGCATTTTGTTTTCCCGGCTCGCGGTGGCCAGCTGATCGGGCTCCTGAAGCCGGCTGACGCGCCGCTCGACAACGCGTGCGCGATCGACGATGCGGCCGAGACGCGCTGACATGACGTTGAGGAAGCCCGCGATGCCCGCCAGCAGGAACACGGGCGCCACGGCAATCTGGATTACGCTGCCGAGGGCGGCAACCGAATCGTTCATGAAGAACACCACCTTGCAGCGAAAAGCGTGATAGTAGAGCCAGCCGCGCGAGGTGTGCAACACGGATCCGTTTGATTGACGCCGGTGAAGTCTGCATGATGGTGCGTAAGTCCACGGTGACACGGCATAAGCGCGCTGTGGCGCGCCGTGCGGTGGGAGGTTTGCGACGATGATGTCAGGCGAGATGGAAGACAGGTTGTCTGGAACGTCGGTGATTCCGATTCTCACGGTACGGGACCCCGAGCAGGCAGTGCTCGTCAGCGAAGCGCTGGTGCGGGGAGGCGTGACGGTGATTGAGATCACCTTGCGCACCGCGCAGGCCCTCGCGTCGATCCGGGCAGTGAAAGAAGCGTTACCCTCCCTGCAGATTGCAGCGGGCACAGTGCTCGATGATCAGCAAATGGATGCGGCTCTGGCAGCCGGCAGTGATTTTTGCGTCAGCCCAGGCCTTACCCCGGCGCTACTGCGTGCTGCCGTCGACCGTCAGTGTTCTCTGCTTCCCGGCGTGGCGACGGCCAGCGAGATCATGTGTGGGCTGGATCATGGGTTCCGGGTATTCAAGGTGTTCCCCGCCATGGCCATTGGCGGCGTTGCATTGCTGCGCAGTCTCGCGGGGCCTTTTCCCGAGGCGCGCTTCTGTCCCACGGGTGGCGTCACGCGGGAAAATCTGGATAGCCTGCTGGCCGAGCCGAACGTGCTTTGCTGCGGCGGCTCGTGGATGGCTCCACCGTCCCTGATTGACGCTGCCGACTGGACGGCAATAGAAAGTCTGGCGGTGGCAGCACAGGTAAGAGGAGGCACCGGAGCATGAAAATAGATGTGCTGGTGGTCGGCGGTGAGGGTGACCTTGCCCTGCGCAAACTCTATCCCGCGCTGTTTGCGCTGCGTCAGGGCGACTGGGTTGATGGCGATATGCAGATCATCGCTGTCGCGCGCAAATCGTTGACGCAGGACGCCTTCACCACTCAGGTGACCTCGTGGTATGTCGATCAGGGTGGGGAAACGGACCGTGCCGAGTGGCAATCCTTTCTTGGTCAGCTGGTCTATGCGTCACTCGACGCAACGACGGTGGATGCCATGTCGGAACTGCGCAGCCGCCACCTCTGCGACAGCGAGCGGGAGCTCGTGGTCTATCTGGCGACGCCACCTCAGATCTTTGCGCCGGTATGTCATGCCATGGATGCCGCCGGACTGGTCAGGGACAACATGCGTATCGTGGTCGAGAAACCCCTGGGTGATGATCTGGAGTCCTTTCGCAGCATCAACGCCGATTTGACGGCTATTTTCCGCGAAGACCAGGTCTTCCGTATCGATCATTACCTTGGCAAGGAGACCGTGCAGAACCTTATGGCGACACGGTTTGCCAACGCGTTTCTGGAGCCGCTGTGGAACAATCGCTACGTCGACAACGTGCAGATCACTGCCGCCGAGAGTATCGGCGCGGGTGGACGCTGGGATTTTTATGATCGCGCCGGCGCGATGCGCGATATGGTCCAGAATCACCTGCTGCAGATTCTCTGCATCGTGGCCATGGAGCCACCGGCCCACCTCGCGCCGGACGATGTCCGCAACGAAAAGCGCAAAGTGCTGTCCTGCCTGCGGCCGATGGACGATCACGGTGTGCGCGAGAACACCGTGATGGGACAGTACATGGCGGGCGCGATCGATGGCAAGCCGGTTCCCGGGTACCTCGAGGAAGAGGGTGCCAGCCCGGAATCGATGACCGAGACCTTTGTCGCCATCAAGGCCGAAATCGACAACTGGCGCTGGGCCGGGGTGCCTTTTTATCTGCGCACGGGCAAGCGACTGCAGCGCCGCATGGCCGAAATCGTGGTTGAGTTCAAGGACGTGCCGCATTCGATATTCGGTGAGCAGATGGCCCGGTGCTGCGGCAACCGCTTGATCATTCGACTGCAGCCCGACGAAATCATCCGTCTGGAGATGCTCAACAAGCAGCCCGGGCTGGGAGAGGACCTACCCCTGCGCTCCGTATCGCTGGACCTGTCTTTCCAGAGTGATGGGGAGTTGGCACCAGATGCCTATCAGCGTCTGTTGCTGGATGTCCTGCGCAATAACCCGACATTGTTTGTCCGCGCCGACGAGGTCGAAGAGGCCTGGCGCTGGATTGATCGTATTCAGGAGGCCTGGGCGCGCCTGGGGCGGCATCCGCAGCATTACATCGCAGGGTCCTGGGGCCCCTCCGCTGCCTACGCGCTGATTGCTCGCGATGGTCGCAGCTGGTACGAGTCAGCGCGATGAAGGGTGCTGTCGACATCTGTGCGTTTCATGGCCAGGCTGAACTGGCGCCCGCGCTGGCAGCGGCGGTGGCAGATCGCCTGCGAACGGCAATTGCCGCCCGCGGTCGAGCGGTATTGGCGGTATCCGGGGGCAGCACGCCGGTGCCCTTCTTTTCGGCCCTGCAGCGGGAGGTGCTCGACTGGCGCAGGGTGACGGTAACGCTGGTAGACGAGCGCTGGGTGAATGCTGGGCACCCGGATTCCAATGCGGCGCTTGTTCAGCGCTGTCTCCTGCAGGGAGAGGCGGCCAAGGCGCTGTTTCAGCCGCTAAAAAACAGCGCCGCCACGGCTGCTGCGGGCCGCGACGATGTCAGTTTGCAGATCAGGGCGCTGTTGCCACTGGATGTTGCGGTGCTGGGTATGGGCGTCGATGGCCACACAGCATCCTGGTTTCCCGGTGCGTCCAACCTGGCACAGGCGCTTGACGGGAACTATGCTGGATGCTGTGTGGCGCTGCAGCCCGCCGGCGGCGGTCATGAGCGCTTGTCACTGAGCCTTGCTGCGGTGCTCACGGCAGCGCAGCTTTACCTGCATATCAGTGGTCGCGAAAAGTGGACGGCCCTGGAGCGGGCGCTGCTGCCCGGGCCAGTTGCGGATCTTCCGGTACGCGCGCTGCTGCGGCAGACAGAGCGACCGCTGCAGGTGTGCTACTCAGTACAGGATCACGCTGCGAGGGACAATATATGAACCCGATAGTGGAACAGGTGACGGCCGACCTGCGTGAACGCAGTCGCAGAACCCGGGGCGACTATCTCGACAACTGTCGGCGCACACGGGACGAGCTTCCACCGCGCAAGCGCCTGTCCTGCGGCAATCTGGCCCACGGCTATGCGGCTTGCAGTCAGGATGAAAAGGCAGTGATGGCGCGCATGGAGTCGGCCAATATTGGCGTTGTCAACGCCTACAACGACATGCTGTCGGCGCACCAGCCGCTGCACGCCTACCCTGATCTGATCAAGCAGGCGGCCTGGGCAATGGGAGCGACGGCCCAGGTGGCTTCCGGCGTGCCGGCAATGTGCGATGGTGTCACCCAGGGCCAGCCAGGCATGGAGCTCAGCCTGTTCAGTCGGGACGTGGTCGCCATGGCCACGGCCGTGGGTCTGAGCCACAATCTGTTTGACGCAGCCGTATGTCTCGGAATCTGCGACAAGATTGTTCCCGGCATGTTGATCGGGGCGCTGCAGTTCGGACACCTGCCGATCGCGTTTATCGGCTCGGGGCCAATGGCTTCGGGTATCCCCAATCGCGAGAAAGCCGCGGTGCGCCAGCGGCACGCCCAGGGCAAGGCCGATGACGCCGAGCTACTGGCGGTGGAGTCTGCGTCTTACCATAGCCCGGGCACCTGCACTTTTTATGGCACCGCCAACAGCAACCAGATGCTCATGGAGATGCTCGGGGTCCAGTTGCCGGGCAGCTCCTTCCTGCATCCGGAAGACCCGCTGCGTCCGGCTCTGCTGGATAAAACGGTGTCGGCGCTGGTGCGAGCCGCGGCTGAGGGCCCTGGCCACATCCCTCTGTATCGGGTGGTGGACGAAGCCTCAATGGTGAATGCCGTGGTCGGTCTGCTGGCGACGGGCGGATCGACTAATCACACGCTGCATCTGGTGGCCATCGCGCGTAGCGCGGGCATTCAGCTGTCGCTCGATGATTTCCACGCCCTGTCGCCGGCCGTCCCGCTGCTGACCCGTATCTATCCGAATGGCAGTGCTGACATCAACGACTTTCAGCGTGCCGGTGGCATGGCCTGTCTCGCCGGCGAGCTGCGCCGCGGCGGTCTGCTTAACGAAGATGTGGTGTCGCTGCTAGGCCCCGGACTCGATGCGCTGTGCCGCCCACCGAGACCGGGGGACAAGGGCGACGTGGAGTGGGCGGGTGACGCGCTCGTGTCCGCGGATACCGGCGTACTGGCAACGCTGTCGTCGCCGTTTGCCGCCGAGGGTGGGCTGCGCCGTTTGCAGGGCAACCTTGGAGAGTGCGTGATCAAGGTGTCGGCGGTCGATCCGGCACACCACCGCATCAGTGCCCCGGCCCGCGTCTTTGACAGTCAGCAGGCGCTGCACGAAGCCTTTGACGCCGATGCCCTGAATACGGATATGGTCGCAGTCGTGCGCTTCCAGGGACCTGTCGTCAACGGTATGCCCGAACTGCACAGACTGACGCCTTACCTGGGTATCCTGCAGGACCGCGGCCACCGCGTTGCGCTGGTCACCGATGGCCGCATGTCCGGTGCATCCGGCAAGGTGCCCGCGGCGATCCACCTGACGCCGGAAGCGGCTGTCGGCGGCACGCTCGCGCGGGTGCGCGATGGCGATCTCATCACCCTGGATGCTGACGCCGGAACCCTCGAACTGCATGTAGAGGCCTCTGAACTTGCCGTGCGAGAGGTGGTTGCGCCGCCGGATCCTGCCGCGACGCTCGGGCGAGGTCTGTTTGGCGCCATGCGTGCGCGGGTTTCCGACGCTGCCAATGGCGCCAGTGTTTTCCCGTTTCCGGATAGCTAACGCATCGACGCTATGCGCTGTCCCGCGTCTGCTGAAATGCGATGGCTGCGCCGCGGAGTGCCGTATCTGTATCCGTAATCACATGGACGGGTAGAGCGTCACAGTAGGCCGTCATGACGCCTTTGTCGCTGAAGTCCCGCGCAAACTGACGCGTATCCAGTGTCGGCAGCAGCCGCGGAAGAATGCCACCACCAATATAGACGCCGCCGCGGGCTCCCTGACTGAGCACTGTATTGCCGGCAAATCGGGCCAGAAGCGTCAGGAACAGGTCGACGCTGCGCCGCCCCCAGCTGTTACCGCCGCCCAGTGCTTCGTCTGTGATGCTTGCCACCGGTCGCAGGGAGGCCGGTTCACCGCGCAGGGCGGCATCAATGCGACGCAGCCCCTCACCTGACAACACATGCTCGGCGGAAACACGCGTACCGAGCTGCGCGTGAAGGGTCTGCTTGATAGACCACTCCTGTCGCGTGACGGGCGCCAGATCAACGTGCCCGCCCTCGGTGGCGATGACCGTCTGTCCGGGGCCGGGCGATACCACGCAGGCGACGCCAAGGCCCGTGCCGGGGCCGATCACGCACAGTGGCGCGCCGATGACCGGGCATCCGTCCTTGATGCGCCGGGTGTGGGAGGCTTCGAGCCAGTGAACGCCGCTTGCCAGCGCGGTGAAGTCATTGATCAGGAGAGCGTCCGCGAAGCCAAAATCGCGCATCAGACCAGCTGCGTCGAACTGCCATCGACCGTTGGTTAGCGACGCGCTCGATCCATCTGTCGGGCCCGCGACGGCAATACAGGCTCGCGCCGGATGCGGTCTATCGAGACTGCTCACAAAACGCGCGAGTTGCGTTGAAAAATCCTCGACATCGGCGTTGGCGAATCGAGTGACCTGCTGCAGAGTTGTTCTGCCCCCTTTGCCGACCGCAATGGCAAAACGGCTGTTGGTGCCGCCGATGTCGGCAACCAGCAGGTCGCAACCCTCACTTTTGCAGCGCATGGGAGCGTCCTCGTTATACGGATTCATACAAAGTCTACCTCGGAATCGCGCCGCCTCGGCAAGGGTATCGCGGTTTCGAGCAATTCGGGACTTTGACGGCAAAACCGCTATTGACCGACTGGGCCGCGGATGGCAAATTGACGCCGTTAACATAAAACCTATAAGGAAGATCCTTAATCATGAATAACGCTTTGTTTCGTAGCGCTACTGCGTTTTTTCGTCCTTCGCTGCTGTGCAGTGCGGTAGCGGCTACCCTGGTCACTCCATCCGTATCCGCACAGGGTCCTGGCGTACTGGAAGAGATTATTGTTCTCGCCACCAAGCGCCAGCAGACGCTGCAGGAAGTCCCCGTTGCCGTCTCAGTGGTCAGCGCCCTGGAGATGCAGCAGGCGCAGGTGCTGGATATCAAGGATCTGCAATCAATGGTGCCGTCGCTGCGCGTGACTCAGCTGCAGACCAGCGCCAATACCAATTTTGTGATCCGTGGTTTTGGCAATGGCGCGAATAACGCCGGCATTGAGCCTTCGGTCGGCGTGTTTATCGATGGCGTATTCCGCTCGCGGGTAGGCAGTGCGCTGGCGGACCTGCCCAAGCTGGAGCGCGTGGAGGTGCTGCGTGGCCCGCAGAGCACGCTTTTTGGAAAAAACGCGTCGGCTGGCGTCATTAACGTCGTTACGGCTAAACCCGATCTCGAAGGATACAGTGGTTCCATCTCTGCGACAGCCGGGAATTATAGTCAGACGATCGCGCGCGCAGATGTTACGGGGCCTCTGTCCGATAATGTGGCATTCAGCCTGTTCGGCAGTATTAACCAGCGCGACGGGTATTTCGACAATGAAGTCAATGGCGATGACATCAACGAGGTCAATCGCTGGAATCTGCGCGGTCAGCTGCTGTTTGCCCCGACCGACCGGCTTGAGATGCGCTTTATCGTCGATGGCGAGAAGCTGGACGAGGCCTGCTGCGGCGTGGCCAATCTGGTGGATGGCCCCACGGGCCAGGCAGTGCGCGCACTGGGCGGCGATCTGGTGCCGAATGATGCCTTCGCCTATCGCGGTTTTTATGATTTTTCACCGGAGAACGACATCGAGACCTTCGGTGCCTCCCTCGAGATCAACTACGAGCTGGATTGGGCGACGGTGACGTCCATCACGGCCGATCGCGAACTCTCCCAGTACCAGAACGCGGATATCGATTTCACCAGCGTGCGCCTTGCGCAGGCGTTTATCAGTGACACCCAGATTGACACCTTTACCCAGGAACTGCGACTCACCTCCAACGGCGATGGCGCCCTCGACTGGATGGTTGGCGCCTTCTACTTCAATGAGGATGTCTCCATTGATGGCGATTTCCGTATCGGCGATGACTTCAGGCCGTTCTTCGACGTATTGACGGGGGGCGCGATCACCGCCGTCGAGGGTCTTTATGGTACCTTTGATCCACGCGTCACGCCGGGCAGTTTTTTGCGCTCCGGCACAGGCTATCCCGTCGAGCAGTCCACCCAGGATGATGAATCACTCTCTGTTTTTGCACAGTTCGACTGGCGGTTCACCGACGATCTGACCCTGACGCTGGGCGGAAACTATACCGAGGTGAAGAAAAAAGCGGGCGTCAACATTGTGTCGGATGAGTTGTTCTCCGCCATTGAACTGCCGGACTCCCTTGCGCCCCTGAGGGGGGTGCAGATTCTGCCACCCTTCCTCAATTTCCCCAACGAAGTCGAGTCCGGCAGGACGACCGACGACGATTTTACCTATACGCTGCGGCTGGCCTACGATATCAACGCTAACATCAGCACTTACGCCGCTCTTAGCACGGGGTTCAAGGCGTCATCCTGGAACCTGTCCCGTGACTCCCGGCCTTTTGCCAGCGATATCGCGGCACTGCAGGCGGCGGGTCTGGCGGTGCCGAATCTGGTATCCGGGACACGCTTTGCGGGGCCGGAAGAGTCCACCGTTTATGAGCTGGGTATGAAAGCTGAATTCAGTTCCATTGCCTTTAATCTGGCGATATTTGATCAGGAAATCGACGGTTTCCAGTCGAATGTTTTCACAGGCACTGGCTTTGTTCTCGCTAACGCCGGTACGCAGACAGTCCAGGGTTTTGAGTTTGATACCAACTGGGCAGCGACAGAGGCACTGCGCCTGAGCTTTGCCGTAACCTACCTGGACCCCGAATACGAAGACTTCGTTGGCGGTGTCGGTCCGGATGGACCCACCGATCTCAGTGGGACACGCCCCGCCGGCATTCACGAGTGGAGCACCAACACCGCGGGTACCTATAGCTTCAATATTGGCAGCACGAACGGCTATGTCCGTGTCGAGCACATCTTTGAAGACGAGGTCCAGGTGGTCGAAAACGTATCTGCCGCTGTCGCCTCGCGTGAAGTCTCGACGTTCAATGCCAGTCTTGGTCTGAACTGGAACAACGGCATTGAACTGAATCTCTGGGGGCGTAACCTGAACAATGACGAGTACTTGCTCAGTGCATTCCCGGCGGTTGCTCAGGAAGGCAGCTTCAGCGGCTACCCCAACCAGCCGCGAACCTATGGCCTGACCCTGCGCAAGAACTTTGACTGAGGCTAATTTTTGCGTGGCGTTTTCCGGGCTGCCCCAGTGCGCGGCAGCCCGGGATGTCCGCGGCAGAGCCAGTGCCTTCAGTAACCGCGTGTGAAATCGATCTCGTAGCGCAGTGCGTTGCCGGTGAGAAAGCGGTGCAGGTTGTCGAGGAACAGCGGGCCAATCGCGGTGACCTCTGTGGGCGCCGCGGTGTGTGACGTAATGTAGATCCCGCGGGTCCGCCACAGCGGGTTGTCTGCGGGCAGTGGCTCTATCGGAAGCACATCCAGCACGGCGGCGCGCAGGTGGCCATCGTCCACACTCTGCCGCAACGCTGAGTGATCAATCGCGTTGGCACGACCGGCATTGATCAGTACTGCGCCCGCTGGCAGCGCCTGCAGGAAGTCGGCGTCAATCAACCCGTCAGTGGCGGGCGTATCGGGCATGAGGGAAACCACGAAATCCAGCTCTCGGGCAAACGTCAGTCTGTCTTCAGTGCAGTGACAGCGGCTGAACGGTGCCTCTGCCTGGCCCCGCGTGTTGAGGCCACGCAGTGCCACGCCAAATGCCTCGGCTCGGCGCGCCACCGCCATCCCCAGCGCCCCGGTGCCTAGAATGCCGACTTGCTTTCCGGCCAGAGTTCCGTCCGGTGTGCAGTCCCACTGCCTTGCACTCGCTCGCTGCAGCACCTTGCGCTGCAGCGCCAGCATCCACGCCATGACGTATTCACTGATGGCGGCATCAAACAGGTTCTTGACCCCCGTCAGCCGATAATTCTGGCGTGAGGTGTTGATCAGGGGGGTTACGCCGGCCCAGGTGGATTGTGCCCACCGTAGTGCGGGCAGCCGCGGGAGTGCCTCGAGAAGACGGTCGGGCGCCGCGAGGACAACGCTGGCAGACTCCGCAACGTCCGGCAGATGCGCGGCGTCGCTGCAGGGATGTATACGGGTATTCGCTGGCAGGTCCCGGCGCAGCGCAGCGGCCAAGGCGTCGGCGTCGGCGCTGAGCACGAGTATTTCGGTGGTGGACATGAACTCTCCGATAACGCAGTGGGGTATGCTGTAAGGGCTGGAATTCCCCGGCATTGCGTCAAACTGCACAGCCATCCGGGTACTATCGAAGGTATAATGCCAGTTGCTGCGGCGTAGCCGCTACTTTGTTGCCGCTGGAATCCGCATTATGTCATCCGAAACACCGATTACCCGCTTTGCTGAACTCGACCTGCCAGACGCGCTGCAGCAGGCACTTGTCGACGTTGGCTATGAATCGCCCTCAGCGATACAGGCGATGACCATTCCTCCCATGCTCGAAGGCGTGGATCTGGTAGGGCAGGCGCAGACAGGCACTGGCAAGACGGCAGCGTTCGCGCTGCCCTGCCTGGCACGCCTTGATCCTGCGCAGCGTCTGCCGCAGGTGCTGGTGCTGGCGCCGACGCGGGAACTGGCATTGCAGGTGGCCGAAGCTTTCCAGAACTATGCGCGCCATCTGCCGTCGTTTCACGTCCTGCCTCTTTACGGCGGTGCCGACATGCGAACACAGCTGCGACAGCTGCAGCGCGGCGTGCAGGTCATCGTCGGTACGCCGGGCCGGATCATGGACCACATGCGCCGGGGATCCCTGGATTTGGGCAGCCTGCGCACCCTCGTGCTGGATGAGGCCGACGAAATGCTGCGCATGGGCTTCATCGACGATGTCGAATGGATCCTTTCGCACACGCCCCCCGAGCGTCAGATCGCGCTGTTCTCGGCAACTATGCCAGAGGCTATCCGCCGCATCGCCAAGACCCATTTGCGCAACCCGCACGAGATCACGGCGAAAGTGACCGCGGTGGCGAAATCGCGTATCCGTCAGCGGGTATGGATGATGGCCGGTGTGCACAAGCTGGATGCGCTGACGCGAATCCTCGAGGTGGAGGATTTTGATGCCATTATTATCTTCGTGCGCACGCGTATTGCCACCACGGAGCTGGCTGAAAAGCTCGCCGCACGCGGCTATGCCACCGCGGCGCTGAACGGTGACGTGGCCCAGAACCTGCGCGAAAAGACGGTCGAAAATCTGAAGTCCGGCCGCCTCGATATTCTCGTTGCCACGGACGTGGCCGCTCGCGGACTGGATGTTGATCGCATCAGTCACGTCATCAATTATGATATTCCCTACGACGCCGAGGCCTACACACACCGTATCGGCCGCACCGGCAGGGCAGGACGCCACGGCGAAACGATTCTGTTCGTTGCCAATCGCGAGCGTCGCCTGCTGCGTGCGATCGAACGTGCCACCGGCGACCGAATCGAGCCGATGCAGCTGCCCACGCCCGAGGAAGTGACCGACAAGCGCGCCACGCGCTTCAAGCAGCGGATCACCGAGGCGCTCGATACGGCCGAGCTGGACAGCAGTCGGCAGCTGGTGGAGAGCTACCAGCATGAGTTCGGTGTGCCGGTGCTCGACATCGCCGCTGCGCTGGCCTTCCTGGCACAGGGTGCGGGGGCGGCACAGTCCTCTGCGCCCACGAGCGCGACGCCGCAACGGTCCTCCGTCGACGACAGCTCCCGCGCGAGGGGCGCGCGTGATACGGCGCTCCGGCAGCGCACGTCAGCCGGCAGAGGTCCGGACACTGGCGCGCCGGCAAAACCGCGGTCGCAGCGCGACTCGGCGGTGCAGCCGGGTATGCGACGCTACCGTATCGAGGTGGGGCATCTGCATGACGTGAAGCCAGGCAATATTGTCGGTGCCATCGCCAACGAGGCGGATATGGAGTCGGAATACATTGGCAAGATAACGATCAATGATGAATACAGCACGGTGGAGCTACCAGAGGGCATGCCGCCGGAAGTGTTCCAGCACCTGCGTAACGTCTGGGTGTCCGGGCGCAAACTGCAGATTTCCGAAGTGAGTGCGACAGCCGATGGTCAGGCGCCACCGCGCCGACGGAAGGCCGGCGACACCGATGCGAAAGCATCGCGCCCCCGCCTGTCGTCGAATGGTCCGCGCACCGCCGCTGCAACGCCGGGCAGCAGACCCCCCGGCAAACGTTCGGCGACCAAGAAACCCCGCAAGAAGCCGAATTGATGAAACCGCCGAAGCGATTGCTGCCGCTGATTGAGTACGGCCTGGTTGACGAAGTGCTGTATCCGTTGATGAGTGGCAAGGAAGCCGATGTCTTTGTGGTCCGCTGCGGCAATGAAGAGCGCTGTGCCAAGATTTACAAGGAGTCGCGAACGCGTAGCTTCAAGCAGGCCGTGAAATATACCGAGGGGCGGAAAGTCAGGAACACCCGGCGCGCCCGGGCGATGGAAAAGGGCTCGCGCTTCGGCCGCGAGCAGCAGGAGGAGGTCTGGCAGAACGCGGAGGTGAGCGCGCTGTACCGGCTGGATGCCGCCGATGTTCGTGTGCCGCGCCCCTACGGCTGTGTGGAAGGCGTGCTGTTGATGGAGTTGATCACGGACGAGACCGGCGATGTCGCGCCGCGTCTGGCGGATGTGCGCATGTCTGCAGAGCAGGCGGTGGAGGATTTCGACTTGGTCATCCGCTACGTCGTGCGCATGCTGTGCGCTGGCATCGTGCACGGCGACCTGTCTGAGTTCAACGTGCTGGTAGATGAAGGCGGTCCGGTCATTATCGATCTGCCCCAGGCGGTGGATGCCGCTTCCAACAATAATGCCCGTGACATGTTCGTCCGGGATGTTCTGCGCATGACGCAGTATTATGCGCTGTTCGAGCCCGCGCTGCTGCAGACGCGATATGCCGCTGAAATCTGGCGTCTCTACGAGGACGCGGCCCTGGACCCTGAAACCCCGCTGACGGGCGTTGCGGAAGTGGATGAATCCGCGGCCGATGTCGATGGCGTCATGCGTGAAATTGAGGCGGCGCTGGAGGAACATCTTGAGCGTCTGGCGCGAGAGGCGGACGACGACGAGGACTGAAATCCGCCCCTGGCGCAGGGTGACGAAGAGGCGAGCATGAAGATCCTGCTGCAGCGGGTAACACAGGCAGATGTGTCGGTGGATGGAGCGACTGTCAGCCGCGTAGGGCCGGGCCTGCTTGCCTTTCTGGGCCTGGAGCGGGACGATCGGCGCAGTACGGCTGAGCAACTCCTGCACAGAGTTCTCACTTATCGGGTTTTCGCGGATGCGGCGGGGCGCATGAACCTGAGCGTGGTAGATGCAGCGGGTGATGTTCTGCTGGTGCCCCAATTCACGCTGGCCGCCGATACTGCTCGCGGCCGGCGGCCCGGTTTCTCCAGCGCCATGCCGCCTGCTGACGCGAAGCCCCTGTACGCCTTCTCTCTCGACTGGCTCGCATCGAATCACACATCGGGTCGGGTTGCGGGTGGCGTTTTCGGCGCCGACATGCGGGTCAGCCTGGTTAACGACGGACCGGTAACGTTTCTGTTGTCGGCTTGATGCCGCGTCATTTGCAGTGTGAGATCAGTCCCTACCGAGCGTGCTGATCAGGTGGTTGACCCGTCGGCGCACCGCAGCGTCTCCCAGTGCGGTCTGGATTCCCGGCATGTCACTCGCCATCAGGTAATCCGGCAGGTAAAAATACTCCAGCGCCTCCTGTGCTGCGAGGTCCACGTCGCCGATATCAGTGATGCCGTGGAAAGCCACCTGATCGCCGATCCGTTCGGCGACATAGCAGATCACCGCGGCGGCGAGATCGCCGTCGATATCCGGATGCTGCGCCGGCGGTAGCGCCATGGGGATATAGCCATGCTGCAGTCCACGGATGAGCGCCTCAGGCAGTCCCCACTGCTCGACGAGCATGCCGGAAATCACCGCGGCGTTAGCCATCAGATCATCCTGCTGGGCCTTTGCTCGGGAGAACAGCGTGGCTTTTGGGGCATACAGTCCCGCCATGTCGGCACGCGCCGATAGCAGTGCGAGATCGCCCAGGTTGGCCAGCAGCGAACGAGTGGAAAGAATTGACGGGTGCGCCATGCCGAGGTGCTGCCCGAGCATGAGAGCGGTGGTGCTAGCCACATAGCTTGATCGCCACAGGCGCATGTAGGCATCCTGTTGTGAGGTGTGCTCGAACTCCATGACGCGATTGACAGTCGACTGCAGCACCAGACCTTTGACCAGACTGGTGCCCAGATACGTAATGGCATGCTGGATGCTTGAAATGGGCGCGGATAGAGCAAACGCCGCCGAGTTGACGGTTCGCAGGATATCGGCGGTCAGCGCGGGATTCGACTTCACCGCCTCGGCAAGTGCCTCCGGATCGTCAAGGCCCCGGGTGACGCGCTCGAGAATTGGTGGAGGCTGACGCAGACGGGCAACGATTTCTGCCACGTCCTCGCGTTCCACCTCCGTCAGGTGATCCTCCATGACCAGGAAAAAATCTGCTAGCTCGTTCGGCACCTTGCGCTCGATGCCAGGCCGAGTGCTGTCGGGCTCGCTGCGGACCGCCGCGGGTGGTTGTGGTTCCGTCATGCTGTCACTCACAGCGGGCTTGCGCCTGCCGGCATCGCCACGCACGGTGCTCTTGTCTTCTTTTTTCCGCGTGAACCATCCCATGTCGCGCTTTTCCTCCTGATACCGGTGTCGTGGGCAGAGTGATCTCCAGGCTGCAAAAAGCAGGTCAGATTTCTGCATCAGCACACGGTCGGAGGTTAGCACACTAGCGGTAGAGTCGCGTGCCTATACCCGCCAGTCGTGCGCTGTGAAGTGCACCGCTGAAACCGGCGAACGCAAGGCCGGCATGGACAACTGCAGCCGGCTATCAGCGCGGGGTGACCCCCTTAACAGGCTCCCGGGGCAGGTCGTCTGTCTCCGGCGCTGTGCCTGCGCGCAGCCTCAGTGCTGCTGCCTGCGCCTGCCGACTGTAGTCCATGGATTCGCCGAGAATGCGCGCAGCCTCCTGATCAGCGTGGAAGCCGCGGGAGTTTTCACTGCTGATATAGTCGAGTCGCCACATCGCCTTGCGCTGCAGTTCCAGCACGGGGGCAAGTTCTGTCTCGCTGGCACCCGCTGCCTGGGCCTCGAGAATCGCGTCCAGCATCTGGGTCATTGCAGCGCCGGCGCGCTCTGTGAGATTGACGGTGGTTTCCTGTATCCGGTGCACGCGCTCGCGTAACTCGGCCTCCGCGACGTTGTGGCAGGTCTGGCAGGAACTATTGACCGACTGCATGGGGCTCTGCACATTATGGCTGCTCATCTTGGTCGCACCCCGTGTTTCGTAGGGCATGTGGCAGTCGGCGCAGCTCACGCCGCTGCGCGCATGAGTACCCTGGCTCCACAGTTCGAATTCCGGGTGCTGCGCCTTGAAGATGGGTGCGCCGGTCTCGCCGTGACGATAATCGAGAAAGTCGCTGCCGTCCGGGAAGGATTTGCCGGCCCAGTGCGTCTCAAGATTCTCCATGCGCAGCCCCTGACTCCAGGGAAATTCGAGGGTATCACCGGCGGCGCAGTAGTATTCGACGTGGCACTGGGCGCACACCATTGAACGCATCTCCTGGCGGCTGCTGTCTGCGTTCACATCATAAGGTTGCTCGCGGTCGCCACGCCGCCAGGTCGCGACGCTTGGCAGGTGGGGCACCGGCGCATCGCCTTCCGCGAGTGCCTGCATACCCAGCACCAGGCCCGGTCGCGTTACGCGCAGCGCCATGCTGTCGGGGTTGTGGCAGTCGATGCAGGTTACCGGATGAGCGTCGCCCTCCAGGGTATGCCCCTCTGGCAGCTTCTTGCCGGCAAACTCTTCGGTGAAGCCGCCGGGTGGTGGTGTGGGGAAAACCGGTTCGCTGTCATCCGGTGTGCCATCGGGGACGGTGTAGAGCATGGCCAGAACCTCCTGGTAAGGGCGCTGGCTGAGCTCCTTAAAGCCACGTATCACCGCCGGCATATTGAAGTCCTCCGCCAGTGCGGCGTCGTCCGCCGGCAGGCCCATCGCCTCCAGCCCTACCTTGCGGTAGAGCACGTTGGTAGAGCCGTGACAGTGCAGGCAGGCACCGGCCTGGGGTTTCTGCGTGACGCGCTCGGTGACACCCTGATCGTAGAGCATGTAGGCGTGCCCGCGAGCCTCGCGGTAATCAATGCTGAAGGCGTATCCGGCGTAAAGCCGTCGCAGCCAGGGCTGTGCGTCGAGCTTGCTTTCCGGCATGGCGCTGGAGCCGCCGTAGAACTTATCGCCCGCGGTGGCTTTGTAGCCATCGAAGTGATGCGGCCAGTTGAGCCCCCAGGGCTGCGGATCCACACTGATCTCGTTGAGTTTGGCCACGCGTACCGCGGGATTGCGGGCTTCCTGCTTGCGCTCAAAGACTGACGTGAGCAGGTAGCTGACCAACAGTGCAGCGGTGGCGCTGACCAGGAATACCAGGCCGAGAAGCAGTGCGGGTTTCGCCAGACCCGCCTGTCTGCGGCGCGCGGTGTGTGTCATGTGGATGTTCATGCTTTCATCCTCTGCTTATTGGCGATTGGCAAAGCCGCGTCTTCGACCGGCATGGCCGACGTCGCTGTGACAATCGGCGCACCAGGCCATATCGCCGTTCTCGTGTGCGGGTAACATGGCGTTGACGGTGTCCTTGTGGCAGGCCAGGCAGGCCTCCTGCGTCTTGCGCCGGTTGCGCGGCTTGATCTGCAGTGGCCTGTGGAAATTATCAGTGGTGAAGGCCAGCGCATGGAAAAAGCCGTTGTCCGCCTTGGTAATCCAGCGGCCCGCGAGGCCCTGGCCGAGATGACAGTCGTTGCAGGTGGCGACAGTGTCGTGACTCGACTGCAGCCAGCTGTCGTAATGCGCCTGCATCACGTGGCAGTTCGCACAAACCTCTGGGTCGTCGCGCAGGTAAGCGAGACCATCGGCATAGCCCAGCGTAAACATGCCCACACCGCCGAGGATGCCGAGGGCCGCGGCGCTTGCGATAGCCAGTCTCCAGAATCTGCGGTCTGTCCCCTGTCTGTCGGTCATTCAGCCGCTCCGACGCGTGTTTACAAACCTTTACGGTAACTGTATGGAGTGACACCCGTCCAGCCCTTGAAGGCGCGGATGAAGGCACTCGACTCCGAGAATCCGGCGCGGTGGGCAATTTCCTCGATACTCAGACCGCGACGGCCGAGGTAGTGCAGGGCGATATCGCGCCGAAGCTGGTTCTTGATGTCCTTAAAGGTGGTTCCTTCGCTGGCAAGACGGCGACGCAGGGTCTGCGGGTGCAGCTCCAGCCCCCGGGCAATTGTGTTCAGCTCGGGCATATGCATGAGGTCCTGGCGGATCAACTCGCGCACGCGACTGGTCCAGCTGCTGCGCTCGTACTGAAGTGTGAGCATGTTCAATACGGGGTGTCGCAGAAAGCGAGCCAAAGTCTGCTCGTTCTGCAGCACAGGCTTGTCCATGAGGGAGCGCGCCAACACCAGTGAGCAGGCCGGTTGCTCGAAGCTTACTGGATTGGCGAGGAACATCAGACGATACTCTTCGGGCTGCGCTGCCGGCGAATAACTCAGCGTGGCGCGCTGTATCGGCAGGTGCTCCTGCACCAGCCAGCTGCCAAAGCGGTGTATGTTGAACAGAGAAAGCTCGGCGATGTAGGGGTCAATGTCGCCATCGGCCACCCCGACCAGGCGGATCAGAACACGCGCATCCTCGATATGCAGCTCGGGCCGCGGCCCGAAGTCGAACAGGGAGTAGAAACGGCAGTGCCGGTGCAGAGCCTGCCCCAGCGTCGTGGAACCAACGACTGCATGGCACATCATTGCCCAGGTGCCCAGCGGCATGACGCGCTGGCAGTAGCCCAGCGATTCATCCTGCATCGCGTGCATGGTGCTGATCTGCAGGTCGGCAAAGCGTTCAATAGAGATGCGTGCATCCCGCTCCTGCAGGAGTCGCGGTGAAATGCCATTTCTGCGCAGCAGTGGCAGCGGGTCGACGCCACGGGTGACGGCATGCCTGAGAACGGCGCGTGCGAAATGCACTGAGATGGAAAGCTTGCGCACTGCTGTTTCCCTGCCTTGACGGCACCGGAGTGCCGGATTGCAAGGCTGTCAGTTTGGGTCAAGTTTTTTGTCGGTGGCGGTCATTGTTGGTGCCCTGCGTGCTCACCATACTGCAGACTGGTCCATCAATGGAGTTAACGCATGTTGCCAAGGCGCTTCACCGAAGAACAGACCATGTTCCGCGATGCTTACCGAAAGTTTCTCACCGCCGAGATTGTGCCACATATGGAAGACTGGCGTGAGGCGGGTATCGTGGACCGGGACGCCTTCAGGCGCGCCGGTGAGCGGGGTTTCCTCATGGTCTGGCCGGAGGAAAAATACGGTGGAATGGGTGACAATGATTTTCGCTTCGAGCAGGTCATTATCGAAGAAACCTGTTACGCGCGGGTGGGTGACTGGTATAACAGCCTGCACAGTCGACTGGTCGGCCCCTATTTCACGCGCTTTGGCAGCGAGGAACAGCGACAGCGCTTCCTGCCACGCTGTGTCTCGGGTGAATGCATTCTGGCCATTGCCATGACCGAGCCGGATGCCGGCAGTGACCTTGCGGGCATGCGCACGTCGGCGGTCGAGGACGGCGACGACTGGGTGTTGAATGGTTCCAAGACCTATATTTCCAACGGCATTAATGCCGACGCCGTGATTGTGGCGGCGAAAACAGATCCGCAGAACAACCCACACGCAATGACGCTGTTCATTGTCGAGCGCGGCATGCCGGGATTTGAGCGCGGCCGCAATCTCAAAAAGATGGGCCTGAAGGCGCAGGACACGGCGGAGTTGTTTTTCAACGATGTCCGCGTGCCCAAGGCAAATGTGCTGGGTGAGCCCGGCAAGGGCTTCATTTACCTGATGGAAGGCCTGGCCGAAGAGCGCCTCATGGGTGCGGCCGGCTACATCGCCTCGGCGCAGCTGTCGTGGGATCTCACGGCAGCGTTCGTGCAGGAGCGCAAGGCGTTCGGCAAGCCGCTCGCCGCCTTTCAGAACACGCAGTTCCAGCTGGCCGACCTGCGCACGCGACTGGATATCACCCAGACCTACGTCGACCAGTGCGTCGAGGCGTTCAATGCCGGAGTGCTCACCGCCGTGGATGCGGCGAAAGCCAAGCTCGCCACCAGCGAGCTGCAGGTGGAGGCCGCGGAGATCGGTGTGCAGCTACATGGCGGTGCCGGCTACATGGACGAGTACCCCATCAGCCGTCAGTACACCGACGCCCGGATATCGACCATTTACGCCGGCACCTCGGAAGTAATGAAGATCATTATCAGCCGCGACTGCCTGTCGGCGGCTTACGTGCCGTTCAACACACGCAACTTCTGAAACAGCAACCAGTACAGGAAACAGATGCCATGGAACTGAAAGATAAGGTAGCGGTAATCACCGGCGGTGCGTCGGGCCTGGGGCGTGCGTCCGTGAAGCGTTTCGTCGCTCATGGTGCGAAGTGTGCCATCTTCGACATGAATGCTGAAAAGGGCGAGGCGCTGGCGGCCGAGCTCGGGGATAACGCCATTTTCGTCAGTGTCAACGTCTCTGACGAGGCTTCGGTGCAGGCTGGTATCGCCACTACCCTGGCCGCCTTTGGTGCCATTCACATCAACTGCAATTTCGCCGGCATCGGCAATGCCATGCGCACCATGGGCAAGAAAGGGCCTTTCCCGCTGGATGCCTTCAAGCAGATTATTGACGTCAACCTCGTTGGAACCTTCAACGTGTTGCGTCTTTGCGCGGAACAAATGGGGCAAAATGAAACCCTGACCCGGGATGGTGGTCGCGGTGTGATTATCAACACTGCCTCTGTAGCGGCCTATGAAGGCCAGATAGGCCAGGCCGCCTACTCCGCGTCGAAAGGGGGCATTGTCGGCCTCACGCTGCCGGTTGCCCGCGATCTTGCTGTGTTGGGTATCCGCGTCAACACCATCGTTCCGGGGTTAATTGCGACGCCGCTGATGATGGGAGGCGCTGAAGAGCTGACGCCAGAAATCTGGGAACACCTGAAGCCCCTGGGCAGCCAGGTGCTTTATCCCCAGCGCCTTGGCGATCCGGATGAAATCGCCCACCTCGCCCAGATGATGGTGGAGAACGACTATCTGAACGGCGAGTGTGTGCGGCTGGATGGCGGCATCCGTATGCAGCCCAAGTAGAGTGGGAGACAGCAGTCTAGGAGGCAGTATGGGACCCTTGCACGGCTACACAGTCATAGAGCTGGCGGGCATCGGTCCCGCCCCCATGGGCGGGATGATGCTGGCGGACATGGGTGCTGAGGTCATTCGCGTCGATCGCAGCGGCGGAGCCGACCCGCGGCTCACCGAGCGTGTCAGCGGTCGCGGCAAGAAGTCGATCGTGATCAACCTCAAGGATGCGTCGGGAGTGGAAACCCTGCTGCGCATGCTGGAAAACGCCGATGTGCTGATCGATCCCTTTCGTCCCGGCGTCTGCGAGAAACTGGGTATCGGCCCCGACGTGTGCATGGAGCGAAATCCCCGGCTCGTGTTCGCTCGGATGACAGGTTGGGGGCAGACGGGTCCTTTCGCCCATACCGCAGGACACGATATTAACTATATTTCCCTGGCGGGTGCCCTGTATGCGGTGGGCCCTGCCGGCGGCAAGCCGGTCGTGCCCTTGAATCTGGTTGGCGACATGGGCGGTGGCGGCATGCTGCTGGTCAATGGCGTGCTGGCCGCATTACTCGAGGCGTCGAGCTCGGGGCAGGGACAGGTAATAGATGTTGCCATGGTGGATGGCACTGCTCAGTCAATGTGGATGTTTCACAGCCTGCACTCCCTGGGCGTGTGGAATGCGGACCAGCGTGGTGTGAACATGCTGGACGGCGGCGCGCATTTTTACGACACCTACGAGTGTGCCGATGGCGAATATATGGCGGTAGGGGCGATCGAACCCCAGTTTTACGCCGAGTTGTGTCGTCTGGCAGAGCTGCCCGCAGAGACTTTCGGTGACCAGAACAATACGACGGCCTGGCCGGCGATGAAGGCACAGCTGGCCGAGGTATTCAAACAGAAGTCACGTGACGAGTGGTCCGCCCTGTTCGAGGGCAGCGATGCCTGCGTCGCCCCGGTATTGCGGTTTACCGAGGCGCCCGCGCATCCGGCAAATCAGGCGCGCGACGTGTATATTGAAGTTGATGGGGTGATTCAGCCCGCCCCGGCACCGCGTTTTGTCCGCACGCCATCCACAGTCGACCACGGCGCCCGCGGTGCCGGCGAGGACACCCATGCCGTGCTGTCTGCAATGGGCTTCGGGGCGGAGGAGATAGACGCGCTGGCGCAGCAGGGCGCCGTAAAAATGCATACCTAATGGCGCACTGACGCCATGCGGATTTCACAAGGAAGCGATGAATGATGAAATACGATACGGTATCGGTAGAGCGCCGAGGGGCGGTGGCCCTGGTGACCCTGAACCGGCCCGACAGCCTGAATGCCTTCGACCAGGCCCTGCGCCGCGACATGCTCGCGGCGGCACAGGCGGTCAATACCGATAACGACGTGCGTGTCGTGGTGCTGACCGGTGCCGGTCGTGCCTTCTGTGCTGGGGCCGATCTCACCGAGGTGGCTTCCTCCGAGCAGGGGGGTGGTTTGAATACCGAGGCCATGCTGAATACTGAATACAAGCCGGCGGTGCTGGCCATTGCCGAAGCGCCCAAGCCCTGGATTTCGGCGGTCAACGGTGCAGCCGCAGGCATCGGCAGTGCCTTTGCCATGACCTGCGATCTCACGGTCATGGGACGCAGTGCCTATCTCTACCAGGCTTTTGTGGCGATCGGGCTGGTGCCTGATGGCGGCGCAACATGGCAACTGGTGCGCGTCCTCGGACGCAAACGGGCTTACGAGATGATGATTTCCGGCGAGAAAGTCCGGGCCGATCGCTGTCTTGAGCTGGGCCTGTGCAACCGCGTTGTTGACGATGAGGGGCTGGTCGATGCGGCGATGGCCTGGGCCGAAGAGCTGGCGGAGAAAGCACCGCTTGCGCTGCACTATGGCAAGCGAAGTCTGGCGCTCGCCGCGGAGAACGATCTTGCGTCGGTGATTTCCTCTGAGGCGTTTTTGCAGCATATCTGCATTGACAGTGAAGACGCAGAGGAGGGCGTGCGCGCCTTTCTCGAGAAGCGCAAGCCGCAGTGGCGCGGTTGCTGACGTACATCACCTGTCCGGCGGGGATCGGCGCGCTGCCGGGCCTGTCGCCGGTGGCTCGCCTCGACCGCTGGATTACCTGTGGCTGACGACGGTAAAGACGCGCTGCAGCAACTGCAGGATCGTCTGGCGTTGACGCTGGATGAGTGCCGTATCGAGGCGCGCGAGCGCCGCCATGCAAAAGGTTACCGCACCGCGAGAGAGAACCTTCGCGACCTGGTGGATGTCGGCTCTTTTCAGGAATATGGCCAGCTTGCCGTGGCTGCCCAGCGCAACCGGCGTGATTATGCTGATCTTCAGGTGTCGACCGCCGCAGACGGTATCATCACCGGAACCTGCACCATCAATGCCGACAGCGTGGGCCCCGACAGGGCGCGCGCCGCCATCGCGATCAACGACTACAGCGTGCTTGCCGGAACCCAGGGATATTTTCATCATCGCAAGCTGGATCGTCTCTGCGACGTGGCCATGCGTCACGGACTGCCAGTGGTGATGTATACCGAGGGCGGCGGTGGTCGTCCCGGCGATACCGATGTTGCAACGCAGATAGCCGGGCTCAATCTGTCGTCCTTTGCGGCGTGGGCGCGCCTGGCCGGAAAGGTGCCGCGTATCGCAGTCAGCAATGGCTACTGCTTTGCAGGCAATGCTGCGCTGTTCGGTTGCGCCGACTTCCGCATTGCCACGCAGCAGTCCTGGATTGGTATGGCAGGTCCAGCCATGATCGAGGGTGGAGGCCTTGGCCGCTTCGCGCCGACGGACATCGGTCCCGTGAAGGCGCAGCAACGCAGCGGCGTTGTCGATATTGTCGCGGCCGATGAGGCCGAGGCGACCCGGGTCGCCCGCCAGCTGCTGTCGTATTTTCAAGGTAACCTCGCGCGATGGGATTGTGGCGATCAGACTCAGCTGCGGTCGATGATTCCCGCGGATCGTCGCTGGGGGTATCCGGTGCGCCGGCTGATTGAAGTGCTCGCAGATAGCGATACCTTTCTGGAGCTGCAGGGGGTGTTCGGCCGCAGCATCATTACCGGGTTCCTCCGCATCGAGGGCCGGCCACTGGCACTGCTGGCGAGTGACTGTCAGCAGCTTGGCGGGGCAGTGGACGCGGAATCGGCAGATAAAGCGGCACGTTTTCTCAGCAGCTGTGGCGCGTTAGGACTGCCGGTGCTGTCACTGATCGATACGCCGGGATTCATGGTGGGCCCGGACAGTGAGGCTGCCGGGGCGGTGCGCCGTATGTCCAGCCTGTTCACTGCTGGCGCGGCACTCGAGGTGCCGCTGATTGCCATTTTCCTGCGCAAGGGTTACGGCCTTGGCGCCATGGCCATGGCGGGTGGTGGTTTTATGGAGCCGGTATACAGCGCCGCCTGGCCCTGTGGCGAATTTGGCGGCATGGGGCTGGAGGGTGCGGTGCGTCTTGGGTATAGCAAGGAACTGGCGGCAGTCCCTGAGGGAGAAACCCGCGAGGCGCTGTTCGCCAGCCTTGTGGCAAAACTCTACGAGGTGGGCAAAGCCACGGAAGCTGCTGCGCACCTTGAGATAGATGCCGTCATTGACCCTGCCGACACCCGCGAGGTTGTCCTGCGGGCGCTGGATGCCGTACGACTACCGACATGAATGGCTTGTCTCGCCGGCAGTAATACATGCCATGGGGACGGCAATCAGCGCGTGACAATCAGTCTGACGGCCTGGAGCTGCAGACTGGCACGGTCGATCAGTCGCAGGCTTTCCTCGCGCTGCCAGCGCAGGTGATCAATCTCATCCTGACGCACCTGTGGATTGATCCGCTGCAGCGCTTCGAGGCGCTCGATTTCCTCCCGCAGGTTGTTATCCGCGGCATCGCGCGCCCCGGCGATGACGGCCCGTAGCTGCGTTCCGGCAATGCCGGTTGCTGCGTTCAGGTGCTCCTCGACCTGGTTGCGTACCTGCTTGATGATGGCAAGCCCGGTACTGCGATTGACCCGGGTCACCAGGTCGCTCAATTTGTCGTGCGGCATGAGGCCCGACAGGTCGCGGCCCTGGTGATCGACCAGAATACGGAGCGGGGAGAGAGACAGGAATCGCTGCAGCTGAAGCTGGCGCGGAGCCGGACAGCTTACGGTGAACAGGGATTCAAGGAGCAGCGAACCCGGGGCGACGCCTTTCAGCGCGATGGTGCCGATTGCCGTGTTGCCAAGCTCCGTGGAGAGTATTCCCTCCATGCTCTCGGACACCATGGGATGCTCCCAGGTGAGAAACGCCATATCTTCGCGGGCGAGAGCGACGCTGCGGTCGAAGGTGACTGTACGCCCCTCCTCGGGTAAATGCGGAAACTCCGGCATGAGCATGTGTTCACCTGGTCGCAGCACCAGGGAGTGCGCCGAGTGGTGTTCGTGCTCAACGCCGATAATGTCGCACAGGCCGGTAAAATAGGTCTCCAGCACGGTAGATGATTCGGACGCCTCAATTTCCCGGATAAGCGCCTCGGCCTCGCCCTTGTGACAGGAGTTTCGTTCAAGCAGACGGTCCCTGCCTGCGCGCAGTTCCCGCTTGGTGATGTCGGTGAACTCTCGGGTTTCCGTCAGCAGTGCGTCGAAATCGGTCTTGTCACCGCCAAGCGCATTCAGCAGGGGTTCGCTGAAGCGGCTGTAGATCATCTGTCCCGCCGAACAGCTGTTGCGGAAGATATCGAGTCCTTCGTGGAGCCAGCGGAACAGGGTTTCCTGGGCAGTATCCTGAAAATAAGGCACGTGAATCGTGATATCGCCGCGCTGCCCGATACGGTCCAGGCGCCCGATTCGCTGTTCCAGCAGATCCGGGTTCAAGGGCAGGTCGAACAGCACCAGATGCTGCGAGAACTGAAAGTTGCGGCCCTCGCTGCCGATTTCCGAGCAGACCAGCGTCTGCGCGCCGTTCTCGGTATCGGCGAAGTAGGCAGCGGCGCGATCGCGCTCAATGATTGACAGGCCCTCATGAAAGGCCGCTGAGCGGATGCCGGCACGCAGGTGAAGGTAGTGCTCCAGCGCGATGGCAGTTTCTGCAGCAGAGCAGATGATAAGTGCTTTGGCCGGGCGCATGGCCTTCAGCGTCGACGTCAGCCAGGCTACTCGCGGGTCTGTCTGCACCCAGTCGTCGCTGCTTTCGAAGCGTTCGGGGTACAGCGCCTGCAGCGGATCCTGCGCCGTGTGCAGTCCGGGTGGGGGGGCGATTGGCGCGGCAGCGAGGCGTCGCTCCGGGAAACCGCCGACGCTGTCCCGGGTATTGCGGAACAGCACGCGACCGGTGCCGTGGCGATCGAGGATGCGTGGTATCAGGTCTTCGGCTGGCAGCGCCGGGTCCAGGTCCTGCGGCAGCTCGGTCGGCGTCTCTCCGGCCTCCAGCTGCTCAATGACACGGCTCCAGCGACGGTATTCGGCCTCCTGCTGCCGGAACTGGTCAATGTCACGGAAGCGCGCGGGATCCAGCAGCTGCAGGCGGGCGAAGTGGCTTTCCTGTCCGACCTGCTCGGGGGTCGCCGTCAGCAGTAGCAGTCCGGCGGCGTGTCGTGACAGGGTGTCGACAAACTGATAGTCCTCGCCGGGGGCGTCTTCCGACCACTGCAGGTGATGTGCCTCGTCCACCACCACCATATCCCAGTCCGCCGCCAGTGCGAGCGCGCGCGCAGCGGGCGAGCGGCGGAACAGGACGGTACTGGCGAGCACCAGCTGCTCTGTCTCGAAGGGATTGTCGCCCTCGTGCTGCTGCAGTCGCTCTTCATCAAACAGAGCAAAATGCAGATTGAAGCGACGCAGCATCTCCACCAGCCACTGGTGCAGCAGCGGCGCCGGCACCAGCACCAGCACCCGTTCGCTGCGGCCAGTGAGCAGCTGGCGATGGATGATCATGCCGGCCTCGATAGTCTTGCCGAGGCCCACCTCGTCGGCAAGCAGTACGCGCGGTGCATGGCGCTGGCCAACCTCACTGGCGATATACACCTGGTGTGGCAGCAGGCTGGTGCGTGATCCGAGGAGGCCGCGGACCTCGCCCCGCTGCAGCCGGTCAAGCTGCATGCAGGTGGCGACGCGCAGGCCGAACTCGGCGTGCCCGTCAAAGTGGCCGTTGAGCAGGCGCTGCTGGGGTGTTGTAAGCTGTACGAAAGCGTCGAGTTCCACCTCCGATGCCCGGTGTTCGTTGCCCTGTTCGTCGACGCCGGCATAGGCCAGCAGACCGGCTTTCTCAATGACGTCAGTGACTTCGAAGCGGCGACCATCGGCGGTTTCTACCGTGTCTTCTTTCTTGAAGCGAAGCCGGGTCAGCGGTGCATTGTGTGCGGCATAGGTGCGCTCCTCACCGACCGCCGGAAAGCTCAGCGTAACCCGCCGATCCTCAAGGCCAACCACGATGCCAAGTCCCAGCTGCATGTCGGCATGGCTGACCCAGCGCTGTCCAATAATGTATTCCATGCCCGTCAGGACTCCGCGATAGTGTTTGGGAAAAACAGCCGCTGGCTGTTGTCGTAGGCCTGCCTGAGAAGCGCCTCTGTGGACAGCGCCTTTATAGCGGCAATTTTTTCCGCGACGAAAGGCAGGTAACAGGGCTCATTAGGGCGACCGCGGTAGGGCACCGGCGTCAGATACGGTGAATCGGTCTCGAGCAGGAGTTGTTCAAGCGGCGTTATGGCAACGATGTCACGCACATTCTGCGCTGAGTTGAACGTGACGATACCGTTGAACCCCAGCATGAAGCCGGCGTCCAGACAGAACTCCGCCAGCGCCTGCCCCGACGTGAAACTGTGGATGACGCCGCGCCGGGACAGATCGGGCAGGAATTCTTCGAGAATCGCCCGCGTGTCGTCGTCGGCCTCGCGACTGTGTATCACCACCGGGTAATCCTGGCTGGCGGCAATGGCCAGCTGGGCGCGGAACGCTTCTCTTTGACTCGCTCGATCGGTGTGGTCGTAATAGTAGTCAAGGCCTATCTCACCCACAGCTAGTATGCGGGGGTGTGACAGGTTGGAGACGATAAGCTCGGCTACCTGATCGCTGAAGCCCGACGCCTCATGCGGATGAATACCCTGCGTTCCCCAGACGCGAGTATCCCTCTCGGTCAGTGAGACGACGGTCGACAGATTGTCGGGTGACACGGCAATAGTGATCAGCTTTTCGATGCCGCTCGACGCCGCCCGCTCTATGACGGCGGCGAACTGATCGTCATCGAAATAGTCCAAGTGACAGTGTGTTTCGATGATTGCGGTATCGAAGCGGGGGATGTCGCGACGCTTTTGCTTGCCCATAAACTCCTGCAGACTGCCCAGGCGTGACGTGCCTGGCGCGTTGTGTAACATGACAAAGCGCGCATTATATCGGACTCGGGCCGATCGATGTGACCCACCGGAGTCTCTTTGCTGATGTTGAAAACGATTTCCAGTGGCCTGGTGCTACTGACTGTCCTTGTTGCCTCGGTCGCCGCGCTGGCGCGTGAGCCCGCCAGCTACGGAGAGCGCATGGTCCGAAGAGGGGCTGACTGGGCTGAGGCGCAGATAGACCCTTCGCTGACGGTGTTTTCCGCGACTGATCAGCGCGAAAACGTAGAGAAGGGAGATGCGCAAGCGCAGGACGCCGTAACGCAATGGCAGGCGCAGGTAGAGGCTCTCGAGGCCGCCGGCGGCCCCTACGCCAGCGGGCTTGAGGAACCGCTGGCGGATCTCGCGCGGCAGCGGGTTGCTGAAGGCCGTTTCGGCGAGGCGCTGGCGCTTTACCGGCGCAGCCTGCATGTTCTTCGCGTGAATACGGGCCTGGCCAGTCCCGCTCAGATGACGATTGTGCGTGCCATGCTGCAGCTGCAGCGCGCTCTTGGCGATCGCGAGGGGCTCGATGATCTCTATGGCTATTATTACCGCCTGGGGTGGCTGGCAGCAGATGACAAGGAGGATGAAGAGCGCTGGCGCGTTGCCCTGGAGTACCTGCGCTGGCAGCGGGAGTTGCTGCGCACGGCAGACAGCCGCAATCCGGACCGTGAGCTGCTGGAGCTGTTCCGCTTGAATACCGAGCTGCTGGCGCGAGCCAACGCCGAGGGAGCACCCCTCCAAACACGGCAGGATCTCGTTCAGAGTCAGCTCAAAAACCTTTATCTGGTGCAGGCCCGGGTCCTGCCGCAGGTGCGCGAAAGTCTGTCCGTGCTGTCGCCGCGGCGCAGCCGCCGTCAGGAGCTATTACCGGAGGATGTCCATCGTGACCGCCTCCTATCCCTGCAGCGATCGGCGGTAGCGACCGGCGCAGAGCTGCTGGCCTCGCTGGCCGAGCAAGTCGAGTCGCCGGTTGCGCGCGCCGCACTGTATCGCGACCTTGGAGACTGGGAGCAGTGGAATGGCAGCTGGCGTCGCGCCGACGAGGCCTGGCGCAGGGCCGCTTTTCTGCTGCATGACGCCGGGGAGGATGAACGGCTCGCCGAGTGGTTCGGCGAGCCGGTGGAGCTGCCCGATAATGGCGCCTTCTGGCAACCCGGGAATGCCACTGATATTTCTCTTGTGCGGGCAGTGTTCGATGTGAGCGAGCGGGGGCAGGTGCGCCGCGCTACAGCGTCGATTCTTGCCGGGCCGGACAGTGCAGCGATTGTGGCGGTCAGGGAACTGCGCGATATGCGTTTCCGGCCACGGTTTGACGGCGGCCAGCCGGTGGCTGTGGAAGGGCTGCAGCGCGACTACGAAATCTATAACTGACTGCTGTCAGCGGTTCTCGATCACCAGTAGAACCCCGCGTGCGCTCATCGGGCCGCGCGTTTGCCATTCCAGCAGTTCGCCGCCGTGCCGGTCGATTACGCGCTCGGCCATCTCGACGAATGTAGGTCGCTCGGGATCGGCGAGAATGATCTGTCCAACTCCAGCACGAATGGCCCGATTGACCATGTTGTAAACAGGTTTCACCAGTTCATCCCAGAAGCAGATGTCGGCCCCGATCAGCATGTCGTATTGAGCCAGCTGGCGCGTTGTGAGCTGTTCGAACCGGCGGGCCTCGGGCGTTGTCTCAACACCGTTCAGTCGCGCCACTACCTCAAGAAAGGGGAATACCGCGTGGTCGGCGTCTACCGATGTTACGTGCGCGCCGTATTTCTGTGCGCACCATACGCCGCCAATGCCCCAGCCACAGCCGACATCAATAACGGCGTTGGAGCTGGCGGGAGGGTTGCGATGCAGGTAGTCGATGACCAGGCAGCTGGATTTCCACAGTTTATTGCCATGTATCCCCGGCTGGGCAGCGCGCCGCTTAACAGCGCGTATGTCCGGATGGGAAGCGGTAGGCATCAATACGCCGCGGAAACGCCGCAGTGTTTTTACCGTCATTGTGAGGCGTCTCCGGTAGCCATGGCGTCGTTTTTTGCGCGCACGTGCTCAGTCAAGCGTTTCAACGTCTTCCGCCTGCGGTCCTTTTTCGGTCTTCGCTACCGCCAGTGATACCCGCTGGCCGTCGCGCAGACTGCGTCTTCCCTCACCGCGAATTGAGCGAAAATGGACGAAGACCTCATCGCCGCCGTCGAGCGTAATAAAGCCAAAGCCCTTGGAAGCGTTGAACCACTTGACTTGGCCTTCTTCCCGCTTGCCGCCGCTCTTCTGTTGTTTCTGCGGCTTCTGCCGCGAAGGCTCCCGGGACGGAGCGCGGGATTCCTTGCGCTGCTGCGGTGCCTTTTTCGACGTGTCCGCGCCCGGTGCAACGACGGCCTCTGCGGCGGCCTTTGACACGAGCGGGCGGTGCGTGGCGATGACGGATGCGCAGGTGGCGATGATGAACGCCAGGCCCAGTAGCAGATCCGGATCTTTGCTACCCTGCATGAGTGTTGTGGCGATGAATACCAGTATGGCGATGGCGATGGCGATAACCAGTTTGCCTGAAATAGACATGATGCTCCTTGTGTTAACACGTTGATGAATGCGTTACGCACCGCCACGCCTTTGCTGTCAGCGATGCGCTGGTGGTTTGCAGAAACTCTGCGTTGGTCTGGCGGCTTCAGTCTTTCAGGCGCGTTGTGTCTCCCGCCCGGTGTAAAGATCAGCTAAAGCTTGGTGACGTCTTCTGCCTGCAGTCCTTTGGGGCCGTGCGCCAATGTGAATTCCACTGTCTGTCCTTCGTCCAGCGTTTTGTAGCCATCACCCTGAATCGAACGGAAATGCACGAACACATCCTCGTCGTTTTCCCCCTGCGTGATAAATCCGAAACCCTTGGCGTTGTTGAACCATTTTACCGTGCCGTTGACACGTTCTCCCATGCTGCATCCCTCGATGTTACGCTGTTATTGTTTTCGCAGGACCTGGTGGTCCATCACCTTGTTATTCTCTGACGTTCATACACTGCCAAGCGACAGCCGCTGTCTGGCCAGCTTCGCCAGAGTCTGGCGATGCTGCTCAAGCTTCTCGCGCTCTTTGTCTACCACGGCAGCCGGTGCCTTCTCTGTAAAGCCGGCGTTCGACAGTTTTTTCTCGAGTCGCGCAATATCCTCTGATAACTTGCCGGTCTCGCGGTCGAGCCTCGCCAGCTCAGCGTCGATATCAATCAGTCCGGCCAGCGGTACCAGTAATTCCAGCTCACCGACAACCGATGTTGCCGCTGCGGGCGGCTCGCCAGCGAGCCATTCAATGCGCTCCAGCCGTGCCATCTGTGTGAGGAAGGCCGTATTGTCTTCCAGGCGTTGTCTATCCTGTGCTGCGCCATTGCGCAACAGAAGCGGTACCTTGACGCCGGGCCCGACATTCATTTCGCCGCGTATGGTGCGCACGCCCAGGATGACCGACTTGAGCCATTCTATCTCCGCGTTCGCGGCCTTGTCCACGCGGTCGTCCTCGGTCTGCGGCAGCGGCTGAAGCATGATGCTCGGCCCGCGGACGGCTGCCAGGGGTGCAACGGCCTGCCAGATTTCCTCGGTAATGAATGGCATGAAGGGATGCAGCAGACGCAGCCAGGTTTCCAGCACCCGGATTAGCGTCTGCCGGGTTCCGCGCAGTGCGGCGACGCTCGTCTGCGGATCGCGCAGCACCGGTTTTGACAGTTCCAGGTACCAGTCGCAGTATTCATTCCAGATGAAGTCGTAGAGCGCCTGGGCGGCAAGATCAAAACGATAGTTGCCGACGGCACGGTGCACTTCGGCTGTGGTCTCCTGCAGCCGGCTTTGAATCCAGCGGTCGACCAGATGCAGCTCGACTGGATCGTCCCCGGACTGGCCGCAATCTTCGCCCTCGGTGTTCATCAATACGTAGCGGGCGGCGTTCCATATCTTGTTGCAAAAGTTACGGTAGCCTTCAATGCGGCCGATATCGAACTTGATGTCGCGGCCCGTGGAGGCGAGTGAGTAAAAGGTGAAACGCAGGGCATCCGTGCCGTAGGCGTCTATGCCATCAGGGTAGTGTTTGCGGGTTGCCTTCTCAATCGACTTTGCCAGCTGCGGCTGCATCATGCCGGCGGTGCGCTTGTTCACCAGGCTTTCGAGGTCGATGCCGTCGATCAGGTCAATGGGATCGAGAACATTGCCCTTTGACTTTGACATTTTCTGACCCTCGGCATCGCGCACCAGGCCATGGACGTAAACCTCGTGAAACGGCACTTCATCGCGCAGATGCAGCGTCATCATGATCATCCGGGCCACCCAGAAGAAAATGATGTCAAAACCGGTCACCAGTACCGAGGTCGGGTGGAACTTCGCCAGTTCCGGCGTCTCCTTGGGCCAGCCAAGGGTGCCGAAGGTCCAGAGGGCGGATGAGAACCAGGTATCCAGTACATCCTCATCGCGGTGCAGAAGGGTGTCCTCGGGGAGGCCGTGTGCTTCGCGCACGGCCTCTTCGCTCTGTCCGACATAGATATTGCCCTCGGCGTCATACCAGGCCGGAATACGGTGGCCCCACCACAGCTGCCGGCTGATGCACCAGTCCTGGATGTCGCGCATCCAGGCAAAATAGGTGTTCTCCCACTGCTTCGGGACAAAGCGGATATCGCCATTCTCGACGGCTGCGATGGCGGGTGCCGCCAATTTGCGCGCATCCACATACCATTGCCTCGTGAGCCAGGGCTCAATCACCACGCCGCTGCGATCACCGCGAGGCACCTTGAGTGTGTGCGCCTCGACCTTCTCCAGAAGCCCCAGACGCTGCATGTCGTCGACGATCTGTTCGCGGGCAGTGAATCGGTCCATGCCCCGGTATGCTTCGGGCGCTGCGTCGCTGATGCTGGCATCGGCGTTGAGAATATTGATCAGCGCCAGATTGTGGCGCTGACCCATGTCGTAGTCGTTGAAGTCGTGGGCGGGCGTGATCTTCACACAGCCGGTGCCGAACTCGGGATCGACATAATCATCGGCAATCACTGGAATATCGCGATCGCTCAGCGGCAGGCGCACATGCCGGCCCACCAGGTGGGCAAATCGCGGATCATCCGGGTTGACCGCGATGGCACTGTCGCCCAGCATGGTCTCAGGCCGCGTGGTGGCCACGCTGACGTAGCCGCTGCCATCGCTCATGGGATAGCGGAAATACCACAGGTGCCCCTGCTCTTCCTCTGCTACCACTTCCAGATCGGAAATTGCGGTATGCAGAGCCGGATCCCAGTTCACCAGGCGCTGTCCTCGATAGATCAGGCCCTCCCGGTACAGACGAATAAACACGTCCTGCACCGCCGCCGAGAAACCGTCATCCATTGTGAAGCGCTCGCGCGACCAGTCCAGGGATGACCCGAGTCGACGCAACTGGCGAGTGATATTGCCACCAGACTCCGCCTTCCACTGCCAGACCCGTTCAATGAACGCGTCGCGGCCCAGTTCGTGACGATCGCTACCCTCGGCCTGCAGCTGTCGCTCGACGATCATCTGGGTGGCGATGCCGGCATGGTCTGTTCCCACCTGCCACAGGGTGTCGTGCCCCGCCATGCGATGGTAGCGGATGAGCGCATCCATGATCGCTTCCTGGAAGCCGTGGCCCATGTGCAGGCTGCCGGTGACGTTGGGCGGTGGAATCATGATGCAGTAGGGGGTTTCCCCGCCCTGCGGGGCAAAGTAGCCGCTGTCCTCCCAGTGCGAGTACCAGCGGCTTTCGATATCGGCGGGTTGGAAAGTCTTGTCCATGCGGCGTAGGTTCCGGTGGGCGATCGACGTACGGGGAAACGCAGGATTATACGCCGCGAATGTCGTGCTTTTCCAATGAGAATCCCCGCTCGCGGTAGAACGACCAGGCGGCGCGCAGCGCTTCGAGGCTTTGCGCATCCTGCGTGACGACCTCGGCTACGCGGTGAAACCGGGAAAAAAAGACGGGCACCGCCAGATCGAGATTGATCAGCAGGTCGTCGTGTGCATCGGGGTCCTGTCCCCAGCCGATGGCGATGCGATCAGCATCCTCGCTGTCAACCAGGCCGTGCGGCAGGAAGCTGTCGGGACGGAAGCGCCACAGGAGGTCATCCATTTCCTCTGCCTGCGCCTGTGACGCGCAGTTGATAAAGATCCCGTGGCCGCGCTGAAAGGCCTTGTCCGTCAGTCGCGCGGCAACCTGCAGGCGCTTGACGGGAGCCTCTGCCTGTACAACGTAAAAACCGACGCGCGTCACTGTGCGGCGGCGCGCTCTCGCAGATAGTGCAGCAGCAGACCCACCGGGCGTCCCGTCGCGCCCTTGGGTGAGCTGTTCCACGCGACTCCCGCAATGTCCAGATGCGCCCAGGGGTAGTTCTCGGCGAACTGCGCCAGGAAACAGGCTGCGGTGATACTGCCTGCTTCGGGGCCACCGATGTTGGCGAGATCGGCAAAATTGCTGTGCAACTGCTTTCGATACTCCTCCCACAGCGGCATACGCCAGGCGCGGTCATGGCTGTCGATACCGGCCTGCAGCAGCTGACCGGCCAGCTCTTCGTCATTGGCGTACAGGGCGCTCGCGTGGGAACCCAGCGCCACGACGCAGGCTCCTGTCAGGGTCGCCATGTCAATGACGGCCGCGGGCTTGTAGCGCTCGGCATAGGTAAGCGCGTCACACAGAACCAGTCTGCCCTCGGCGTCGGTGTTCAGGACCTCGATGGTTTTTCCGGCCATGGACGTCACCACGTCTCCCGGCTTGGTGGCACGGCCGCTGGGCATGTTCTCGGCGGCGGCAATAATGCCCACCACGTTGATATCCAGATCCAGTTCGCATAGCGCCTCGAAGGTGCCGATAACGCTGGCGGCCCCGCACATGTCGTATTTCATCTCGTCCATCTTGGCGCCGGGTTTCAGCGATATGCCGCCGCTATCAAAGGTAATCCCCTTGCCGACCAGCACCTGCGGTGCATCGCCGCGCTTGCCGCCCTTATATTCCATAACGATGAGCCGCGCCGGCTGATCGCTGCCGGCTGACACTGACAACAGCGAACCCATGCCCAGCTCGCCCATCTGCTTCTCACTGAGAACCTTGGTCGTCACACGTGCATTCTGGCGGCCCAGCCTGCGTGCCGCTTTTGCCAGGTAATCCGGGGTGCAGATGTTTCCAGGCAGGTTGCCAAGCTCTCTGGCCGCGTTGAGGCCCTTGCCGAGCGCAATCCCGACTTCCATTGCGGCGCGCGCGCGCGCCGCCGGCAGCAGTTCCCTCGGCGACACCGAGAGTTTGGCCAGCTTGCTCCGTCGGGGTTTCTTGCTCAGGGTCTCGCTATAGTGGTACTGGTGCGCAACGACACTGCGGGCCAGATCTTCACAGCACGCCGCGGCATCGTCTTCGCTGTCGAAGGGCAGGTCATTGAGCAGTGCGAGGGCGTCGCGCGCCTCAGTTTGTTTCAGTGCTTTGCCTGCGGTGTCACAAAAAGCGCGCTGCGCTGCGCGATCAAACTTCCTCCTGTCGCCCAGCCCGACCAGCAAGACCCGCTTTACGTCCGTGCTCCCGGGCAGAAGCAGCGTCTTGCCCTGTGCACCGCTGAAATCACCCATTGCCAGGGCAGCCTGGATAACTCCGCCCAAGGCACTATCCAGCTGCGTCCCGATCTCACTGAGCTTGCCGCCGGTGAAAACAGGCAGGATGGCACACTGGGTTTTGGCGCTGCCGCCATCGCGGAGCATGCGTGCGGTGATACTGATGCTGGGCATACAGGATTCCTTGTGAGATTTCTCGAGCCTGACATGGCATAGCTTGACGTTGTGTACAGTGTACGGTGAACGCGGTTACAACTGAACCGTCGACCGCTCAGGCTGCCGAATTGGCCTTCGGCGTTTTAGGCAGCAGCACGAGCGCAGTCCCCGAAAGATAGTCGTGCCAGTAGCGCCCCTTGCGGTCCACCAGGCACCAGAGATAACCGAGGCCCAGGCACGCCAGCGATAACAGGGCAGCCGCGCAGCGGAGCATACAGCGCGCGGCGGTCAGGCGTTTGCCCGGCAGGGCTACCAGCTTGATGCGCCACGCCTGCATACCCAGTGTCTGACCACTCTTGCGCCAGAAGGCGGTGAAAAACCCCGCGATCACCAGTACAGCAATGCCTCGGACCGCCCACGCCTGCAGCGGTTCATCGCCTACGGCGCCGCCAAGAGATCGTGTCAGTGCGGCGTAAAGACCCATGCCGATCGCAACGCCGAGCATAATGATGGGCAGCACGAGGAACGTGTCGTAGAGAGCTGCCATCAGACGTCGTGGCAGGCCGGGCGACGTTATAGCTTCAGCATCTGTCGTCTGCGGTGCATCGGTGTCAGTCATGGTCTTCAGGCTCTACCGACAGGTGGTCAGTGTGTGGGGTGGGCGGTGCGTCATGCGGTCGATAACGCGCCTCCAGCAGATGGCTGTCCGGGTCTGCGAGGCTCAGTGCAGAGGTGTCGGGTGTGGTCGACGGCACTGTCGATGGCAGCCCCGGAATGGTCTCGCCAGCCTCCGCGACGCTGATGTGAGAGGTGTCCGGTGGCGGCGGCGCCTGTGGTTCCGGAGTGCCGAGACGCTCACCCGCGGCTGCAACGGAGAAGGCGGAGAGGTCCATGGTGCGACGAGATGCCGGGCGACGTTCATCGGGCTGCAGTACCTCCGTGCCGGCTGGCGCCAGAGATAGCGCTGCCGCTGCTGGTTGTCGCGATGGCTGATCAGGCGCCTGTTGCGCGGTGTGGCCAGGGGGCACAACTGCGGCGCTGTCGGGTGTAACGGTGATTGTGGCCAGCGCCCCGGCACGCCGCATGGCAGACTGGTATTTAAGCGCTTCATCCCTGCTGCAGTTGCGCTTGATAAGCTGTTTCTTGCCGGAGAACAGTTTGTCCAGTGTGGCTTCTCGCGCATTGAACAGCGCGCCGACCCTGCGTCGCACCTCGCGAATGGCTTCTCCTTCTGCAATGTCACCGGCAAAATAAATGTTGTAGGTTTCCTGCATGGTCCGTCCCGGGTGCACAGCGCCGCCAAAGTATAGGGAATGCAGCGAAGACACGCCAAGCCGGCATGATGCCGGTTTCGCGTACACCGCGTCGCGCCGGTATAATACACGTTGACACAGGAGGACACATGACAGTCGCCGAAATCCTCAAGCAGAAACTTGAAAGCGCCCTGGCGCCCGTCTCGCTGGACATCGCCAACGAGAGCCATATGCACAGCGTGCCGCCGAACTCGGAAACGCACTTCCGGGTGGTAGTGGTTAGTGATGCCTTCGCCGGCAAGCGGCAGGTTGCCCGCCACCAGTCCGTGTATGCCGCCGTGGCAGATGAGCTGGCCGGGCCAGTGCATGCGTTGGCGCTACATACTTACACGCCACAGGAATGGTCCGAACGAGCGCAGTCGGCACCGAACTCGCCCGAGTGTCTCGGCGGCAGCAAGGCAGATGCAGGCGGGAGATCCGGAGCATGAGCGTAGTGGTTGCCGCGCTGTACAAATTTACCCGATTGTCAGATTACCGCGAGCTGCGCGAGCCGCTGCTCGATGAGTGCCTGCGTCTGGGTATCCGCGGCACCCTCCTGCTGGCCGAAGAAGGCATCAATGGCACAATTGCCGGCGATCGCCCGGCTATTGATGCTTTGCTGGTCTGGCTGCGGCGCGATCCGCGGCTGGCCGATATGGAGCACAAGGAGAGTGAGGACGAGTCCCTGCCGTTCTATCGCATGAAGGTGAAGCTCAAGCGCGAGATCGTGACGCTAGGGGTCCCCGGGATCGATCCGAATGCACGGGTCGGCACCTATGTTGCGCCGAAAGAGTGGAACCGGGTGGTGAACGACCCCGAGGTGGTGCTTGTCGATACGCGGAACCACTACGAATACGGCATTGGCAGCTTCCGTGGCGCGCTGGACCCGGGGACGTCATCTTTTCGCGAGTTTCCTGAGTGGGTAAAGAAGAATCTTGATCCGTCGCGCAACCCCAGGGTGGCAATGTTCTGCACCGGAGGCATACGCTGTGAGAAAGCCTCCTCCTATCTGCTTGAGCAGGGTTTCGAGACGGTCTATCACCTTCAGGGTGGCGTGCTCAAGTATCTGGAGGACGTCCCGGAAGAAGAGAGTACCTGGGAGGGCGAGTGCTTTGTTTTCGATAACCGGGTGTCCGTGAATCATCGCCTGGAAAAGGGCGAGTACGATCAGTGCCACGGTTGCCGCCGTCCCATTACTCAGGACGACAAGCTGTCAGCGCATTACCAGAAGGGGGTGTGCTGTCCGGCCTGCTTTGACGAGTTGACGACTGATCAGAAAACCCGGTTCGCCGAGCGACAGAAACAGATGGAACTGGCGCGCGTGCGTGGTGAGCAGCATATCGGTGCAGATTGCGCCGCCAGCAAGCGGGAGCGCAGCGCTGCCTCAATGCAGGAGTAGGCGGCCTGCACGCCGGACGATGCGTGAAACCGGCACGAAAATGCTGTGTGCCAGACTGTCTCCACGTGAGATAACCCCCAGCAGCCGGCCGCTGGTGATGCTGAATACGGCACCGCCGGAGGCGCCGCGATAGGCGAGGCAGTCGGTGGCGATATCCTCGCCGCTGCGCGCCACAACGCGGCAATTGTGGTGGAAGGTCAACACCTCGCCGGCTTCGCCCAGCCCCTTGTCCCTGGAATATCCCGCCATGATGATACGGCTCCCAATCCCCGGTGGCGGGTCCTGCGCCACGTTGGCGGCCGTGACCATGTCCATGGGCAGCGGCCGTTGAAGACGCATAAGCAGCCAGTCGGCATGCATGCCACCGCCGCTGGAAACCGGCTGCACGCGGCTCACCAGGCGTTCTCCGAAAGTCGACTCGATCACGAAGGTGATATCGTCAGTGAGATCGGTGTGGTATTCGATGCAGTGCCAGGCAGTCAGAATAAGCGACGCCTGCTCGCCGTCGACCGGCGCGAGCAGCGTTGCGCTGCAGGATTCGCGATAGTGTCGCGAGTAGCCGTTCTCCATGCGCCGCCCGGGTACCAGCAGTTTACCAACGCTCATCAGCACGGGTGGCGATGTCGAACTCATTTGTTGCCTCGGTTCGCCTGTGGCGGGGCTTGTCGGCAACAGCAGAGGCAGGATACACAGCCACACGCGGACAAAGCAGCGCAATAGTCCGGGCCTGATGCGGTATTCGGTATCGGGTTTCTGCGACAGGCAGGTCTGCGTCACCACGGGCTCAACTTACGGACAGGACTTGACTGACATCAATGTCTGAAAAATGATCTATCGTTATTCTTGCATCAAGCATTGCGTATCACACTGCACCCAAGCGGTACCGAGTCGGTGCCAAAAAACGGAGAATAGCATGAAGACCCTAACGGCGATTACCCTGCCTCTGACCCTGAGCTGTGCATTGGCGACCAGCGCCGTGGCACATGAAGCGGGCGATATTATTCTGCGAACGGGATTTGTAACCGTCGCGCCGAATGACGACAGCGATGCTATCGTTCTGCCCAGCGATCCCGTGACGACACTGCCATCCGGTGTTGACGTGGGCAATGACACCCAGCTTGGCATTATTGGCGCATTCATGGTGACGGACCAGTGGGCGGTGGAACTGCTGGCGGCAACGCCCTTTGAGCATGATCTGGACGTACCAGACCTGGGTATCGACGCCGGCAGCATAAGACACCTGCCCCCGACACTGAGTCTGCAGTGGTATCCCCGCGGCGGTCAGGAAGGCTGGCAGCCCTATGTCGGGCTGGGTGTGAACTATACCTATATCTATGATGAAGACATTGATCCGGCTCTCGCCGATGCGCTCGGCAGCGTCATCGGGGCGGGCTCGTCGCGGCTGGATCTGGACGACTCCTTCGGCGCTGCCGCCCAGGCCGGGGTCGATATTCCGCTGAGCAGGAACTGGATGCTGAATGCGGGGGTCTGGTACATGGACATTGAAACCACCGCCGATGTTGTGACCGATGTTGGCACAGTCAGCTTCGATGTCGATATCAATCCCTGGGTATACAACATCGGTATTGCCTTCAGGTTCTGATCCTGAGCGGCGGCGACCTGGGTCGCCGCCGCTGTCAGCCAGGTAGGGAATGGTTCAACGGGACCGCTATGCCGCCATCCGGCACGATTTCCCGCTCCAGCAGGTGGCCACCGTGAGCATAGGTTAGGTAGAGTGTCCATAAACCCGCGGCGATCATCAGTACTGCCACAATAGTCTTGAAGCCACGACTCTTCAGTATTGCGCTGACATGGCCTGCGGCAAAGCTCGCGCCCAGCATGGCCGGCAGGGTACCCACGCCGAAGGCCAGCATCAATCCTGCAGACTGCAGTGCATCCTGCGCGGTCAGCGCATAGGCCAGCGCGCTGTAAATCAGCCCGCAGGGCATGAGTCCCCAGCCTAACCCGAGTGCATAGGCCTCGCGCGCACGCTGAACTGGCAGCCAGCGTGCGGAAAAACGCTGTATGGGGCGCCACAAGATCGCGCCGACGCGCTCGAGGTAAGTGAGTCCGCGCCACCAGTCGGCAATGTACAAACCCATCGCAATGAGCAGAAAACCCGCGAGGTAGCGCAGCCCCAGCGTCCATTCAGCAAGCTGAATGCTGCCGGCCAGCAAACCGAGTCCGGCACCGAGCAGGGTGTAGCTGCTGATCCGCCCGGCGTGATAGGCCGCGGTGGTTCCTGGTGCCGCTTTGCCGCCCAGGCCGACGGCTGCGGCGATACCGCCGCACATTCCAAGGCAATGGCCGGCGCCGGCCAGGCCTATCGCAAGAGCGGCCAGTAGACTGACGCTATTCATGTCGACGGTCCGTTATCCTCATCGCGGTGAGTCTTGTGATCTTTTTCCCTGCCGCTGTCATCGTCGTCGAGGATGCGCCAGCTTTCCTTGTCCAGATCATCGTACTGGCCGTTGTCGATGGCCCAGAGAAGCAAGCGTATGGCGATGACACAGAACACCAGCGCAATCGGAATCAGCAGATAAAGACTTTCCATAACATCCGGCCTGTTACGTTCGACGCAGCGGGCGCGCCAGTCGCAGGGAGTTGGCGACCACCAGAAGTGAGCTCAGCGACATGCCGATAGCCGCGGCCCAGGGGGGAATGTAGCCCAGAGCCGCGAGGGGTATGCCGACCACATTATAACCGAGTGCCCAGGCGAGATTCTGGTAGAGCGTGCGTCTGCACTGCAGTGCCTTGTCGATAATCCGCGTCACTCGATGCAGATCTCCATCCATGATGACGAAGTCTGCCTGGGTGCGCGCGAGGTCGGTCGCGCCGGCAACTGCAATAGAGGTATTGGCCCGTCGAAGCACGGGTGCATCGTTTAGGCCATCCCCGACCATCAGCACGGTGGCGCCCTGTTTCTGCAGTGCGGCGACGTGGGCGCTTTTGTCCTGCGGCGACATGCCGACACGGATGGCGTCGAATCCCAGCTTGTTGCCCATCACCGCGGCTTGTCGCGAGTGGTCGCCGGTGACGAGCTCAAGCCTTGTCCCGCGGGATTTCAGCTCCGCTGTCAAGGCCGAGGCCTCGTCGCGCAGCGCATCCTCGAGTGCGATCCAGGCCAGGGGCTGACCGCGTAGCGTCACTGCGACCCAGTAGCCGGCGCCGTCCGGTTGTGTGGGCAATGACGGCGCAATCTGTCGGCAATACTCTTCGCTGCCGATACGACAGGTGTGGCCCCGCCATATCCCGGAAACCCCCCGGCCAACGTCGAAGCGCACACCGCTCACGCCGCCTGCCGGTGCAATGTCTGCGAAAGCGCGCGCAATCGGGTGGTTGGCGTAGCGCTGCAGGGCGGCGGCAAGAGCCAGCACATCCGTGCGCGAGGTACCGTCGAGGCAGAGAACCCGTCCGATGGCCAGCTCCCCGTGGGTCAGCGTTCCTGTCTTGTCAAACAGGACATGCGTGACGCGGGCTACGGACTCCAGTGCCCCCTCGCCGCGAACCAGTACGCCACTGCGGCGCAGCGCATTGGCCGCGTTGCTCAAGGCTGCGGGTGTCGCCAGTGCCAGGGCGCAGGGACAGCTGATGACCAGCACCGACAGGGCTGTCCAAAGCGCGCGCTCCGGCGCGATGCTGTACCACACCCAGGCGGTTGCGCCTGTCGCCAGCAGAATGCCGCCGATGAACCAGCCAGCAATGCGGTCTGCGGTCTGTGCGATCGGTGGCTTTTCTGCCGACGCGGTTTCGATGGAGCGCTGCAGCGCTGCAAGTCGTGTGTCTCCATAGCTGCCGCTGGCGGTGATATCGAGCGCCGCATCGGTATTCACTGTGCCCGCAAACACCGTGTCACCCCTTGATACACTTCGCGGCAGTGACTCGCCGCTAAAGGCGTCTTCGCGCACAGCGCTCTCGCCGCTACCCACCACGCCGTCGATGGGCACGGTATCCCCGGCGCGCACAAGGACCCGATCGCCACGCTCCAGTAGCTGGCGTGCCTGCCGCTGCCAGTCATCGCCACAGCGCATGAGCACCGCATCGGGCAGCGCGGACTCCGCGTCAAACCAGTCCAGGCTGCCCGCCAGGCGCGCGCGCTTCTCCGCGAAGCGTGCCAGCAGCAGCAGAAAGGTGAACATGACGACGGAATCGAAATACACCTGGCCGGTGCCCGTGGCCGTAGCGTAGGCACTGGCCGTGAAGGCCAGGCCGATGGCCAGCGCGACCGGCAGATCCATGACCAGGGCGCCGTGGCGCAGGTGTCGCCAGGCACTGCTGAAAAAGGGACGCGCCGAAAACATCACGATGAAGGCAGTTACACCGAGGCTGACCACGCGCAGCAGCTGCTCGTATTCCCGGGCAATGCCCTGCAGTTCACCGGCATGCAGGGCAACCGCGAACATGCCCACCTGCATCATGCCGAGCCCGGCAACCGCGAGGCGTCGCAGATCCGAGCGGTATTCGCGGCGCATCTGCTCGCGCTGGGCGTTGGCATGGAAGGGTTTTACGCTGTACCCGAGCGCTGCGACACGGGCGAAGAGGCGACTGAGCGGGAGCCGCTCCCGGTCCAGGACGACATCCAGTCGCGATTGCGACAGGTTCACAACGGCGCTTTTGACTCCAAAGAGCTGCGTCACGCTCTGTTCTATCAGCCAGGTGCAGGCAGCGCAGGTCATGCCGCCGAGTAGCAGGCGCACGCGAGTCAGTCCGTCGCCGTCATCCTCACTAAAGGTAGCGGCGAGGGCTGGATCGTCGTAAAGCTGGAACTGCGCCTCGGTACTGACGTCGTCCAGGGTGCTGTCGGGTCGCAGATTGTACTCGGTACGCTGGGCATAGAACCTCGCCATGCCGCTGTCTGCAATCAGCTGGGCGACCGCGCGACAGCCGGGGCAGCACATGTCCCGCAGTTCATGGCCGATAACAATACGGAAATCGCTGCCGGCGAGTAGCGGATCGCCGCAGTGAAAGCACACTTTGCTTGCGTTGGCATCGGTCACTGATTGCCGCGCCTGCGCCGGCGCGTTCGGCTTAGCGTGGGACTGCACGTGGGGCGTGGGTGGACGCGTCCCCGGTGGTGCCGGTGATGCGCCAGTCGCCGCTTTCGCCGGCATCGAGCAACCAATGCCAGTTGTCGCCCACCGGAATCGGCAGACGGGCGGCGTAGCGCTCCGGGCCGCTGCGCCGCAAATCTATACGGATGTCCCGGTCGGCCTCCATGGGATGCGACAGCCGCAGGCGCAGCTCGGCAACCGCAGGCAGATCCTCGGTGAGCACGGTGACGGTGTCTTCCGCTATCCTCAAGTCGGCCGTGTACCCCCTTTGCCGGGCGCGCTCGTCACGTTCAAGCTGCCGATTGATGGCCAGGCCATCCTTGTAGTAATCGTCCACCACCAGATCATCCGAGCCGCGCACGGCGATGATCATGGTCGCGATGGCGGCAATGACGACCGAGGCCGGTAATACGATCAGGAACCAGGGCCAGAATTGTCGATACCACGGCTCCGGCGCGCTGTTGCCCATACGCGATGTCGGCATCAGAGCGGCCTCAGGAAGCGGCTGTCCGCGGAAATACGCAGGGAGGGCATGTCGCTGGAAATAGCCTCAAAAGTGATTTCCGTACCGCGGGCGTCCAGATACTGCGGTTGCGCGCGCACGCGCAGGGTGATGGAACGCACCTCGCCGGCGCCCAGCGCGTAGCTGGCGTCGCCGATAATCTCTGCCTCATCGATGCCGTCGATGGTGAGGTCGAAGTCGTGTGGCTGGGTGTCCATGTTCACCAGCTGGATGCGATACATGTTTTCGATTTCGCCCCCCTGTGTTTCGACAAACAGATTGTTCCGATCACGAATGATGGTCATTTCCAGCGGAACCCGCGTTACCACGTTGTAGCCGAATACGCCGACCATGATCATCAATACCGTGAGGTAGCCGATTACCCGCGGCCTCGCCCAGTGGGTGGGTTTGCCCTCCAGCGCGTTCTCACTGGTATAGCGGATCAGGCCCGGCTCGTAGCCCATCTTGTCCATCACGGAGTCGCAGGCATCGATGCACAGCGCGCAGCCGATACACTCGTACTGCAGACCCTGTCGGATATCGATGCCGGTCGGGCAGACCTGTACGCACAGATCGCAGTCGATGCAGTCGCCGAGACCCAGTGCAGCCGGATCCGCAGAGCGCTTGCGCGAGCCGCGGGGTTCGCCGCGGGCCGGATCATAGGAGACAATCAGGGTATCGCGATCGAACATCACAGACTGGAATCGCGCGTAGGGACACATGTAGGTGCATACCTGCTCGCGCATCCAGCCGGCGTTGACGTAGGTGGCGATGGTGAAAAACAGCGTCCAGAGGGCCTGCCACTTGCCGGTGGACAGCGTGGCCAGCTCTACCGTCAGCTCGCGTATGGGGTAGAAATAACCCACGAAGGTCAGCCCGGTCATGAAGGCGACAAACAGCCAGCCACTGTGCTTGCTGGCTTTGCGCAAGGCCTTGCCCGCTGTCCAGGGCGCCTTGTCCAGCTTGATGCGCTGATTGCGGCTGCCTTCGGTCTTCTGTTCAATCCACATGAAGATGCTGGTCCACACCGTCTGTGGGCAGCTGTAGCCGCACCAGACCCGGCCTGCGACCACGGTAACCGCGAACAATCCGAAGGCTGCGATGATCAACAGAAAGGCAAGTAGCGGGAAATCCTGGGGCCAGAAAGTCAGCGTGAAGATATGGAACTTGCGCTCGGGCAGATCAAACCACACTGCCTGGCGCCCATTGATCGACAACCATGGCAGAAGGAAATAGGCAATCAGTAGCGGCCAGCCGGTGTACAGGCGCAGGCGCTGGTAGAAGCCCTCAATCTTGCGGGTGTAGATCTTCTCCCGCTTTTGGTAGAGGTCGAGTTCGGCCACTTCGGCAGGTGCGAGCTCTTCAACGTCAATCAGTTCGGGGTCTTTATCAGCCATAATTTCTTCTCGTCCGGGGACGATTACTGCAGGATGTGCGGAGCGCCGCCATCGCGGCGTGCCCCGTCAGTTACTCAGGCCGTAAATGTACGCGGCAAGAATGTGAATCTTGTCTTCCGTAAGATTTTCGCCGTAAGCCGGCATCTTGCCGTTGCGGCCGACACGCAGGGTATGTGCGATCTGCTCTTCTGTGCCGCCGTACAGCCAGATGCCGTTGGTCAGGTTGGGTGCACCCATCGCCACGTTGCCCTTACCCTCAGCGCCGTGACAGGCAACGCAGTAGGTCTGGAAGTGCTTTTCACCGCGTGCGGCCTTTTCCGGATCGGCGCTGCGTCCGTTGAGCGAGAGGACATATTCAGTGGTTTCCGCAATTCCTGTATCGCCCAGCGCGTCCTGCCAGGCTGGCATCGCGGCGTTGCGCCCGTTTACCAGCGTATGCTTGATGGCGTCGGGTGTGCCGCCCCACAGCCAGTCCTCGTCTGCCAGATTGGGGAAGCCATAGGCACCGCGTGCATCGAGTCCGTGACACTGGGAGCAATTGTTGCTGTAAAGCCGTTGGCCCATGCGCATGACCTTGGTGTCCTGAGCTATCTCCTCGACGGGTAGCGCCAGATAGCGATCACGCATGGCACGAAACCGCGCTTCGGCGGCAGCGACTTCCTCATCGTGCTGTTCTATCTGCGTCCACCCCAGCACGCCCTTGAAGTTGCCCATGCCGGGGTAGAAGATCAGGTAACCGATTCCCCAGACAATCGTGATGACAAACATCGCGAACCACCAGGCGGGTAGCGGGTTGTCGTATTCCTCAATGCCGTCGTGACTGTGCCCCGTGGTCTGGTCCATTTCCCTGGGCTGCTTGCGGTTGGCAAAAAGTATCCAGACGAGACCGACGATCGTCACGATTGTCAGGACAATGATCCAGCTGCTCCAGAAGGTCGTCATTGCTGCTTTTCCTCTTGCTCGCGCTGCGGCTCGTCCGGCGCGGGTTTTTCGTCGGCGAAGGGCAGGTTGGCTGCCTCGTCGAAAGTCTTCTTTCGCTTACTGCTGTAGGCCCAGACGCACACACCGACAAAGGCTACGAACAGAAACAGCGTGCTCAGTCCACGAAGGTCATTGATATCCATACCTCTCCTAACGACGAGACTGTATCAGTGTGCCCATACCCTGCAGGTAGGCGATCAGCGCATCGATTTCCTTTCTGCCTTCCACAGCCGAGCTCGCGCTGGCAATGTCATCATCCGTGTAGGGTACGCCCACCCGGCGCAGTGCGCGCATTTTCTTCGGTGTACGTTCAGCGTTGATCTCGTCGCGGAACAGCCACGGATAGGCCGGCATGTTCGATTCGGGAACAACGTCCCGCGGGTTATACAGATGTGCCCGGTGCCAGTCGTCGCTATAGCGCTCACCGACACGCGCGAGGTCAGGCCCGGTGCGCTTGGAGCCCCACAGGTGAGGGTGATCGTAGACGAACTCGCCGGCTACCGAATAGTGCCCGTAGCGCTCGGTCTCGGCGCGCAGCGGACGGATCATCTGTGAGTGGCAGGTGTTGCAGCCCTCACGAATATAGATGTCGCGCCCCTCAAGCTGGAGCGCGGGGTAGGGCTTGAGCCCGGCCACGGGCTCGTTGGTTTCTTTGGAGAACATCAACGGGACCAGCTCGACCAGCGAGCCGAAGCTGATGGCGACAATGATCAGAATGATCATAATGCCAACGTTCTTCTCGACCGTTTCGTGTTTCATTGCTGAGACTCCTAAGCCGCGCTGGCGCTGGTTGCCGGTATCTGCACAGGCACATCGCGGCGAGTGGTCATGTAAACGTTGTAGGCCATGATCAGCATGCCGCCAAGGAAGATGGCGCCGCCGAGCACGCGCACAACGTAACCGGGATAGCTGGCAGCAACGCCCTCCACGAAGGCGTAGGTCAGCGTGCCATCCTGGTTGTAGGCGCGCCACATCAATCCCTGCATGATGCCGTTCACCCACATGGAGGCGATATAGAGTACTGTGCCGATGGTCGACATCCAGAAGTGCACGTTGATCAGCCCGATGCTGTACATGCGTTCACGGTTGTAGAGCACGGGGATCAAATGATAGAGCGAGCCAATGGTGATCATGGCGACCCAGCCCAGTGCGCCCGAGTGTACGTGGCCGATGGTCCAGTCCGTATAGTGCGACAGGGCGTTGACCGTCTTGATGGCCATCATCGGACCTTCGAAGGTCGACATGCCGTAGAAAGACAGGCTGACCACAAGGAATCGCAGAATGGGGTCGTCACGTAGTTTGTGCCAGGCACCAGAGAGCGTCATGATGCCATTGATCATGCCGCCCCAGGACGGTGCCAGCAGAATGATGCTCATTACCATGCCCAGGCTCTGTGCCCAGTCGGGTAGCGCTGTGTAATGAAGATGGTGTGGGCCGGCCCAGATGTACACGGCAACCAGCGCCCAGAAATGCACGATACTCAGCCGATAGGAGTATATGGGGCGATCGGCCTGCTTGGGCACGAAATAGTACATGATGCCGAGGAAGCCGGCGGTCAGGAAAAAGCCCACCGCGTTGTGTCCATACCACCACTGCACCATCGCGTCGACGGTGCCGGCATAAGCCGAGTAGGACTTCGTCATGTCGACAGGCATGGATGCGCTGTTGATGATATGGAGCACAGCGACCGTGACAATGAAGGCCCCGAAAAACCAGTTCGCCACGTAAATGTGGCTGGTTTTGCGCTTCGTTATTGTGCCGAAGAACACCACTGCGTAGGAAACCCAGACAATCGCAATCAGTATGTCGATCGGCCACTCCAGTTCGGCATATTCCTTGGAACTGGTGAGACCGAGAGGCAATGTGACGGCAGCGGCGACAATGACGGCCTGCCAGCCCCAGAAGGTGAAGGCAGCGAGCCGGTCGGAAATCAGCCTCACCTGACAGGTGCGCTGTACAACGTAATAGGACGTTGCGAACAGTGCTGAGCCACCGAAGGCGAAGATAACGGCATTGGTATGCAGCGGCCGAAGACGGCCGAAGCTGGTCCAGGGCAGATCCAGATTCAGTGCCGGCCAGGCCAGCTGCGCCGCGATGAAGACGCCGACAAGCATGCCAACGATGCCCCAGACCACGGTCATTATTGCGAACTGTCGCACTACCTTGTAGTTGTAGACGGGGTGCTCCAGTTCCGAATTGAGCTCATTCATGGTGTTGTTCCGTTCCGATGGATTCGAGCGGTTTGAATGCGTAGTTGCCTAATTCTAGCGGTTTATTCGCCGAAATGGTGGTCTCAGCCGTCAGTAAAAGCGGGTGCCGCGCCGTAATCCCAGGCAAGTATTGACACCACCATAATGCTGACAAGGACCACCATGGCGATCGCCAGTACGGCGCTGGAGAACAGAAAGCCGCGCTCCTCGGGGATCTTCATCATAATCGGGATGCCCAGATACATGAGGTACACCGACCAGCTGATCGCCACCACCCCGATGAGCAGGTCAAGCCACAGGGTCGGGTAAAATCCCACGAGACCGGTGATGAACAGCGGTGTTGCCGTCAGCCCCGCGATCACAATTCCTTTGGCTACCGTTGACTGCGCGCCGTAAGTTCGCGACATCCAGTGAATAAAGTAGCCGATGATGGCGACGCTGCCGACCATGACCAGATAAAAGAGCACGCTTATCTGAAAGGCACTCTCCGTTGTGAGGCGCACAACGTTGCCCTGAAGCCCCGTTGTCCAGCCGACCTTGCTGGTGCCGAAGTACCAGGCAATGGCGGGGAACAGCGCCAGAATACACGGGTATAGCACCAGGACGTTGCGCGATTTTTCCGGAAGCTTTGCGACGATGTGCCATTGCGTTCTGGGTCTGAACAGGAGGCCGATTGTGTGCTGGATCATGGGTCGGGAATCCCCGTAGGTTTCAGGTTGCGTAGTGTAGCGGCAACGTGCCGCCGTTTGTTGATACAGATCAATTCGCCCGGGAAATGGACCCGGGGCAGAGCGGCCGCACGGTCGGGACGAGTGTATTCCACGAGCGGGAAGTGCCTGGGATACTGCCGTCTATTCGCTACTGGTAAGCTGTCTCAGTGCTGCTTCGTCGAGAATACGGATTTCACGGTTGCTCACATCAACAATGTCTGCCTTCTGCAGCCGTGTGAATACCCGGCTGACGGTTTCCACGGTCAGGCCGAGATAGTTGCCAATATCCACGCGGGACATGCTCAGGCGAAAATGCGTTGCGCTGAGGCGACGGCGGGCATTGCGCATTGAGATGCTCAGTAGCAGTGCGGCAATGCGTGCGTCAGCGGAGCTTTTGCTCAGCAGCGTGATCAACTGCTGATCCTCGGTGATCTCCCGGCTCATGAGCTGGAAAAAGTGGCGCTGCAACTGCGGCATGCTGGCGCTCAGCTTTTCCAGCGACGAAAATGGAATTTCGCACACCGCGGAGGTTTCCAGTGCCCGTGCCGATGAGGCGTGCCGACTCTGGCTGATGCCGTCCATGCCGACGATCTCCCCCGGGAAGTAGAAGCCGGTAACCTGCTCCCGACCGTCGTCGGTCATGCGATAAGCCTTGAGCGCCCCTGAGCGCACCGCATAGACTGACCCGAACTCATCGCCCTGGCGATATAGATGTCCACCTTTCTGCACGGGGCGACCGCGCTGGATAATGCTATCCAGCTCTTCAATGTCGTGAGTCTCGAGAGAAAAAGGTAGACAAATGCTGTTCAAACGACAATCGCTACAGTTAGCGGAAAACTCGTGATTACAGGCCAGTGGCTCCTGGCGACTGACCTTGATCGGCGCTTGCGATGTCATGGAATACACCCCGAAACTGAGGTGTAAACGCTATAGCGCTACCGCCCCGGAGTCAAGGTTTCAGCCGTCGACCCGCAGCGATCCGGCTGTGGTTCACACGGTGGCCGAAAAACGGCCGACCGACGCCGCATCGGCGGCGAGATAACCATCAAAGGGCATGCAGATATTGCGCAGAAACGGTCGGCCGGCGGCCTCGACGCGGAGTTCAGTGTCGGTCAGTGTCACCAGGCCATCGCCGGCCAGCGGCGTGAGTGCGTCCAGCGCATCGGCAAAATAATGATCAAATTCGACGCCGAAGCGGTCGCCGGTGTCTGCCTTGTTCAGGTGCAGGTCACAGATCAGTGACATGATCACATGGCGCCGTAACCGGTCTTCAGCATTCATCTGGTAACCGCGCTGCAGCGGCAGCTCTCCCCGATCCACCAGGTCATAGTAAGCGTCCAGTTGCGGTGCATTCTGCAGGTAGAAATCGCCGATCTGGCTTATCGCTGATACGCCGAGGCCGAGCGTATCCTTTGCAAGCCGCAACGAGTAACCCTGGAAATTGCGCTGCAGTCTGCCGCGTGACTGGGCTTGCGCCAGCTCGTCGTGGGGCAGCACAAAGTGATCCATGCCAATGTGCAGGTAGCCCGCGCGCTCCAGCGTTGAGGCGATGAGTTCCGCGAGACGCAGCTTGTCTTCCGGCGAAGGCAGGGCCAGTCGGTCGATCGCTCGCTGCGAGGAGAATCGCTCGGGCAGATGGGCGTAATTGTAGCTGGCAATTCGGTCAGGGCGCAGCCGCAGCACATCCTCCAGTGACTTTTGCATGCTGTCGACGCTCTGAAGAGGCAGGCCGTAGATGAGATCGAAGCTGATAGAGCGGAAACCGTGTGCGCGCGCCGCATTTACCAGGCTGGCGACGCTCTCGGGTGTCTGTACCCGGTTGATCGCCTGCTGGACGCCCGGATCAAAATCCTGGATGCCAAGACTCAGCCGGTTGAAACCGAGCCCTTTGAGCAGGGCAATGGTCGAGACATCGACCGTGCGCGGATCAATTTCGATGGCGTATTCACGTTCATCCGTGTTCTGTAGAGCGAAGTGCCGGGACAGCGCGTGCATCAGGCGGGTCATTTCACCGCTGTCAAGAAAGGTTGGCGTGCCGCCGCCCCAGTGCATCTGGGTGATGGGGCGCCGGTCGCCGACGACTGTCGACTGCATCGCAATTTCAAGCTCCAGGCGGTCCAGGTAGTCGCTGGCAACGCCACGCCGGCGCGTTACCACCTTGTTGCAGGCGCAGTAGTAGCAGATGTCATTGCAAAACGGAATGTGGATATACAGTGACAGGGGACGGGTGCCGGCATCCGTATCCGTCTGCCAGTCGAGGTAACGCTGCCGCGGGAAACTATTGCTGAAGTGTGGCGCTGTCGGATAGGACGTGTAGCGTGGCCCGCGGCAGGCATATTTACGCGCCAGTGCGATATTCTCGTCGCCATGCGCTCGATTATCCTGCTGCGAGATCACGCGGGGCTGTGTGTGTTGCATGCGATACCACCGGCTGCTTTTGTCTATGTTGTGTTCAGGCTAGCAGCGGTGCGGATTGTCTGCGTTGATTTACGTCAAGGAGGTGTGCTGTGGCTGACTTCTAGGTTTCCAGTGCCTCGAGTTCCCGCGTGACTTCCGGCAGTTCCCGGGGCATGCCGACGCCCCATCCCTGGAGGTAGTCGACGCCCAGCTCGCGCAAGGGTTCGATGATATCCAGCGTCTCTACGCACTCGGCGATGGTTTCCTGCCCTAGAAAATGCGCCAGGTCGTTGATCGACCTGACCATCGCATGATCAGTCCTGTTGGCGAGAATATCCCTGATGAAAGTGCCGTCTATCTTGACATAGTCCACCGGCAGTTCTCGCAGGTAGCTGTAGCTGGACAGGCCGGTTCCGAAATCGTCGAGAGAGAACTTGCAGCCGATATTGCGCAAGGTGCGTACGAAGTCGACCGCCTTGGTCAGATTCTCTATAGCGCCAGTCTCGGTGATTTCGAAACAGATCTTGCTGGTGCCGACTCCGAATTCGGAGATCTGCTCCAGCACGTAATCGGTGAAAGTGTCGTTGGTAAGGCTGCTGCAGGAGAGATTGATGGACAGCTGTGGCACCACCTTCTGCATGTCCATCAGGCTGGAAATCCATTCGCAGACCTTGCGCACTACCCAGCGGTCAACGAGGTTGATATAGCCGAAACGCTCGGCAGAGCGGATGAACTCCGTGGGTGATAACAGGCTGCCATTGTCCTGGCGAATCGACAGCAGAATTTCGTAGTGATGGGACGCCGGTCTGCTGCCGTCCATGGCGCTCTGGACGATCGGCTGCGCGCGCAGCACCAGGGTGTCGGTAGCAATGGCGTCTTCCAGCTGCCGCTGCGATTGCGTTTTTTCCCGCTGGTACGCAATCAGCTGTTGCTCGTCAATATCGAACTGAACGCAGCGGTCGCCGCCATGGTCTTTGGCAACCAGCCCGGCGTCCCGCGCCTGGCGCAGCACCTCGTCAGCGTCCACCGTTGATTGCAGTATGGGCGCGACTCCGATGGAGGTGGTGAATGAGACTTCTTCACCAGCGACTGTGATGCTGCTGTCGCTGATATCGCTACGTACGCGGTCGGCAAACACCATCGCTTCATCGATGGCGCGATAAGCAAGGAGAATACCAAAGGTGTCGCCCTCAAGGCGCGCTGCAAGGGACCGTTTTTCATTCAGCTGGCTGAGCAGGCGTGCAAACTCAGCGAGAACCTGATCGCCGTCCACTTCGTCGTAGACGTCGTTCACCAGGTGAAAGCTGTCGATATCAAGATGCAGAAAGGCGTGCGCGGCATCGCGCCGCTGAGCGTGACGGACCGAGCGTTCAATCTGGCGCATGAGCGACTCGCCGTTAATGAGGTGCGTTACACGGTCGCGATTGCGCTTGAAGCTCAGACGCTCCTGGGCGCCAGCCAATGTTCCATACACGCTCTGGTTGAGCACCGACATGCGGTCGACAGAGCTCGGAGGCTTGAGTCCCTGGCTCAGTTTGCGGGCCAGACGGATGCGCGATATCTCCGCCACCTTCTGTCCCAGCTCGTTGACGAACGCGTAGCGCTCCCTGTCATCGCTGATCCAGACCAGGCGCATGCGTCGGCGAAACCCCTGCCTGTCTCTGTAGCTCATGATCGTGCCGATTTGCAGCCGCTCTACGCGCTTGACCCAGCGATTGAGCCTTGGTAGCTGCTCCAGCCGGGCGCGAGAGATGCCGGCTTCGCCGGCTGATTCATGAACGGCATAGGTTTCCAGTGGCACCTCACCGCGCAGTATTTGCGATAGCTCTTCCAGGGTCTGCTCGTGGCCGACGTTGTCCGGCTGCGCCGATCGTATGTCATCCTTAAGGCCGCGTACCGCGCTGGCCAGCTCCTGGAATCCGTCTGCGGGCCGGTCACCGCGCTCGACGTTGTTCAAGGCAGACAGTATTTTCTGCAGAGCTCCCACCTGATCCTGCCAGGCCTGGGACTCAACGCCCTCGCGTACCGCGATCTGAACCAGCAGGTCGCGCCAGCCGGCATCCATGAGATCGAGTAGCACCCGCGGCGCTGAGGGCGGCCGTATGAAGGTCTCCAGCAACTGCTCGACAGACTGCTGTGCCTGCTGCAGTCGTTCCTGGCCCTCCATGGTGCTGACCACGCGCTCGATATTCTTGCGCAGTGCGGTTTCCTGCTGCGTTACCAGCCGGTCGAGATTCTTCAGGGCGATTTCAAAAACGCCTGGGTCACCGTCATAGCTCCTGGCAATGTCGTCCACGATGGCGCCGACTTTTTTCTCCAGAACGCGATTCGGGAAGTTCTCTGCCGTTGCCAGCTGCGACAGCTTGTCGAGCACCTGGTGCGCCGGATGTTCTGGATCGGCAAAAAACCTCGGTTCCTGCAGCGACAGCCGCGCTAACGGTATGCGCAGCTGATTAAGGGTGGGTTTGATGTCGTCTGCCACATCCAGGCTGCCGCGGATGGTACTGAATACGTTGTCAATAAAGTCGAGGCGATTGGAGCTCTCTACCTGCAGTCTGCTGCCGGCCAGAGCAGGCAGCTGCCCGGCGTGTTGCTCAAGCAGTTCGCGCAGGGATTGCGAGCTGCCCTTACTGCTTATCCACTCGGGATGCTGCTGTAGCTGGAGCAGCGCCTGAATCACCGTGGCTGGTTCTGCGCTCGGCGCATCAGTGGCCGCCGTCGAACTCTCGGCCGTGGCATCTGCAGATAGGCTGTCCTCGGTATGACGCGCTGACAGTGCATGCACGACGGCGTCGTACATGGCATCGTGCTTCATGCGCGGCTGTACCGGCCCCTGCGGAGAGGCAGGGTCTACACCCTGGTCGGGGATAATGGGATCGGTAGCTCGCCGCCCCTGGCGGCCGCGCCGCTCCACCGCGGGCCTTGCCGGTGTATCTGCGCTGCTGTTTGCAGCCTCCGTCCCGTCTGCTGCATTGCTTTTCGCGTCGCCGGGGTCCCCGCTATCATCCGCTTGCTCCGGACGTCCGCGCTTGTACACGGGTCGCCTACCGCTGCTGTCCATGATGGAGCCGGTGTTGTAAAGCTCATCCTCCAGCCCCGGGCGCAGTCCATCGCTGGCCAGACCGTTGTTGAGGCGCGCGTAGAACCCGCGGAGTTTTTTAATCCATTCGCGGTGAAAGAACTTCAGGCTGTCCTGGATGACGGACGGGCTGAAGCCCAGTCTGTGTAGTGCATCGCGAAAGCTTCTGCACAGGTAAGCCGGATGGAAGGGGGTTTTGACGCGAGCCGCTCCCAGGGCGAGCAGGTCGCCGGTGCGCAGCGTCAGGCTTTCAAGGTCAACCCGGTACAGGTTTACCGCGTCGGTCGTGATGCGGTCTAGCGCAAGTTTTTCCTCTATCTCGCTGAGCCCGACCAAGTCGAGGTCGCTCGCGTCCGCTTCCTCCAGCACATCTTCACCCCGCTTGCTGCGCGGTTTTTCCGGATGCGCCAGTTCCGCTTCCAGCTGCTCCAGCATGCCGGCAATGAATGTCTTGTTGTTTCGCTTCAGACTGTTCAACGCGTCGTAATGTTCATGCCGCCCTGAAATGCCGTGCTGCGGCGAGGTGGACAGATCGAACAGGTGATCACCAAGGCTCAGCGTGAATGCGCGCAGACTGTCACCGAGCAGGGCGATGCCATCGGCGTTGAACTTCTCGCGGTATCCGGCAGCAGCCTCTGCGCTAAGGCGATGTTTTCCCAGTACCATGCTCAGCGCCCGGGCGCTGTCTTCATCCAGCCCGCCGGTGACCGTAACGTCCAGGCCATGTCCAGCGCTGCCATTGAAGACCACTGAGAGTCGGGCATCCGCTGTACCGGCACCGCCGGGATGGAACACCGTGAGCGTCGCGGTCTCAATGTCGCGCCAGTTTTCCTGTACCGGATGCTCGGCCATGAACAAAAGAGCATGAAGGCCCCTGACCGCCACTTTTCCACGGTAAATAGCGCCGCCCGGAAAGTGCAGTTCGGCGCTGTGAGGCGCGTCGGGTAGGTTTTTTTTATCCATGCTTTTTGGGCATTGGCCGAGGGTATGCGTCGCGTCCGGTTGAGCCCGGCACGATAGCGTGCGAGGCGCTCGCGCACAAGTGATGAAGATGCCTTGTGGGGCCAGGCCCGAATCGGACCAGGACCCGATTCGGACCTGGCCCCGACCTTGCGCTATGCTTCGACAGAACAGCAGGAGCAAACCCCATCCATGTTTTCCGGGAACGCTGAGATTCTTGCCGTGCTTGGCCTGTATTTGTGCTTCATGCTTGGCATTGGTTTCTGGGCACGGCGCAGCCACGATTCCGCCTCAGGCTACTTTCTGGCAGGACGTCGTCTGCCCTACTGGGTTGCAGCCTTCAGCATGAACGCAACGGGTGAAAGCGCCTGGCTGATCCTCGGACTGTCGGGCGTTGCCTATCTTGCAGGGGTGCAGGCGCTCTGGGTGGTGGCGGGCGAGGTGCTGGGAGTGGCCGGTGCCTGGCTGCTGGTAGCAAGACGTCTCAACGCCGCGTCCCGGGACTCTGCCACGATTACCGTTCCGGACTTTCTCGGTGAGCGATTCGAGGCTCAGGGAAAAAGCATACGACTGCTCGCGGTGGCCATTATACTCAGCATGGCCTGCGCCTATATCGCCGCGCAGATGCTCGCAACGGGCAAGGCCTTCAGCGTCTTTCTGGGGTGGGATTACGCCACCGGTGTGTGGGTCGGTGGTCTGGTAACCGTCGCCTATACGGCGTTCGGCGGCTTCAAGGCCGTGGCCTATACCGATGCTGCCCAGGCCATGCTGATGCTGTTTGCCCTGGTAGCGGTGCCTGTGGTGGGCATCCATGTCATCGGCGGTCTTGCCGAACTGCGCGAGGGTCTTGCCGCCGCCGACACTGCGCTGTTGCTGCCCTGGTCGTTCCAGGACGCCGGTCTCGTTGCGCTGATTGTCATCGCCAGCGGTCTGGCAGTAGGGCTGCCTTTCCTTGGCGTGCCGCAGTTGCTCGTGCGTTTCATGGCGATTCGCGACACGCAGGATGTGCCGAAAGCCGCAGGCATCTCCATCGTCGTTATCCTGCTGTTCGACCTCGGCGCGGTAGCAACGGGGCTGGCTGGGCGCGTTTTGTTCCCGGGGCTTGAGGATGCGGAAACCGTCATGCCGGAGATGGCGCGATCCCTTTTCCCCCCCCTTGTTACCGGCATTCTGGTGGTCGCCGTACTGTCGGCGGTGATGTCCACGGTAAGTTCGCTGCTGAATCTCGCGTCGTCTGCCATTGTGCACGATGTCTATGGACAGTTTGCGCGTCGCCCCGATGCCGCGCGGCGCGAGGCGAGTATCGGTGCCTGGGTGACCCTCGCAATCGGTATTGCCGGTTGTCTGATTGCCCTGCGCGAGGGTGGCGTGATCTTTTCACTGGTTCTCTTCGCCTGGAGCGGTCTGGGCGCCGCCTTCGGTCCGGTTGTTCTGTGCGTGCTGCACTGGCGCGGTACCACGGGCCCCGGCGTCATTGCCGGCATGGCCACCGGGTTCGGCACCACCGTGCTGTGGGTCCTGCTGTTCAAGGACGCCAGTCATGGGCTATACGAAATGGTTCCTGCATTCATCGCCAGTCTGGCGGTTACTATCGTGGTGAGTCGACTGACGACTCGCGTGGCGTCAGCCCCAGAGAGGGGCTAATCTGCCAACAACAAAAGGAAGTAAAAACATGCACACCCTCAACAGACGTCGCTTTGCACAGGGAATCGCCGCTGGCGGTCTGGGCGTTGTCGCCAGTCCGCTGCTGGCCGCCGGCTTCTGGGGCAAGGCCGATATCGTGGTGCTCTGCGATACGCTTTATACGATGGATCCCGCCTATCCGGGCGCAAGCGCCTTTGCCGTGCGCGGCAACCGGATTCTTGCAGTTGGGGAAGCAGCGGACATTCAGGCCCTTGCCGGGCCTGCTACCGAGGTGATCGATGCGCGGGGACTCACTGTGACCCCGGGGTTCATCGATGCCCATAGCCACCCCCTCGGAGCGAACGAGGTTATCAGTGCTAACGTCGATGTTCGCAGCATCGCGGATATACAGGCCGCGCTGCGCAAGCGGGCTGTGGAAACGCCTGCGGGAAAGTGGGTGCTGGGCCACATGTACGACGACACCAAGCTCGCCGAAGGCCGGGCGCTGAACCGGGAAGATCTCGATGCCGTGTCCACGGTGCATCCGATATTCGTGAAACATCGGGGCGGTCACACCGGCGTCGTCAACAGCCGGGCGTTTGAGCTCGCCGGTGTGACCGACGAAACACCTGATCCGCAGGGCGGCAAGTTTTACCGCGAGGGGGGAAGACTGACCGGCAAGGTTGCCGAGCATGCCGTGGACGTGTTCGAGGCGGTGGGCGAATGGCCTGATGTCGATCGTGCCGGGCACGCCGAGAATGTCGCCCTGATGACCCGGCGCATGGCCGCATCCGGTCTCACTTCGACCACCGACGCCTGGGGCAGCGCGACCGGCTGGCGTGCCTATGATGATGCTTACCGTGCCGGCAGACTTTCGCTGCGGGTCAGCTTCATGCCGGGCGGCAAAGAGGATATTTATGCGGCAATGAAGGCGGCGGGGCTGCATTCGGGCTTTGGCGACGCCATGCTGCGCGTGGGCGCCGTCAAGTACGGTGCCGACGGCTCCGCCTCGGAGCGCACAATGGCGATGAGTACGCCTTATGAGGGACGGCCCGACGACTTCGGTATCTTCACTATGAGCGTGGAGGAGATCAATGCAGCGGTGGATGATGCGGTGGCTCACGACTTCCGTATTGGCATTCATGCCAACGGTGATGTCGCCATTGGCCGCGTGCTCAGCGCCTATGAGCGCGTGCTGGCCGACATGCCGGGGCGCAATCCACGCTTTCGCATTGAACACTGCTCTCTGGTCACGCCGTCCCTGCTTGACCGGATTCGCGACGCCGGCGTGGTACCAACGCCCTTCTACACCTACGCGCACTACCACGGCAACAAGTGGGTTGAGTACGGTGAAGAGAAGATGCGGAACATGTTCGCGCACCGCGCCTTCCTCGACCACGGCATCCCTGTCGCCCCGGCGTCCGATTTCACTCCCGGGCCCTACGAGCCGATGATGGCGCTGCAGAGCATGGTCACACGCAAGGATTTCCAGGGCAGGGTATGGGGGCCGAATCAGCGTGTCAGTGTCGACGAGGCCATGCGTGTGTGTACGGTGAACGGTGCCTATGCGTCTTTCGAAGAGGACCTGAAAGGCTCGATAACCCCCGGCAAACTGGCGGATTTCGTGGTGCTGGGCGATGATCCGAACAGCGTGGATCCGGATCGGATCAAGGAGATTCCCATCCTGCGGACGGTGATGGACGGGCACACGACGTTCGAGGCGTGAACGGGTGGGCCGCGGCCGATGCGCCGCCTATTTGTCGACTGGCCCGGCCGCGGCATCGGGCGGCCGTCCCGACCGATTATTCGAGGGACACAACCTTGATCGAGCGGCCTTGGTCGGGTTGATAGTGGAACAGCCCCCGCACCGTCAGATGCTCGCCCTCGCGCCCCTCGAGATCGACAGGGGAATCGAGCTCTACGCGGTGGTATGCGTCGTCCTCGATCCAGTAATGCAGCGGTTCGGGGTGTGATCGCAGCGTGCCGCTGACAATTACCTGTCGCCCGGTGTACCCGTCCTGCTGAGCGGCAAGCTGGGCGAGGGTGACATCGGCGGCGCTGTCGCCCGTGCAGGCGAGCAGGCTGAGCAGGCTGAGCAGGCTGAGCAGGGCGATAATAATGGCGACGTGGCGCATGGTGCAAATGTCCCTGATGATAGTTGTATGAGGGGTTGCCGGGCAGCGCGTGAACGGCAAGCGACAGCTACCCGTGATCGGATGACCCACCGCTGGCGCTGCCGTATGATTACACACAAGCAGCGTCGGCGGTAACATCAGCCAGGTCCAGGCAGGTATCGTCGATAGTTCCCGCCATGCTGGTATCAGGACAGTAAGCGTATGCCTTCCAACCATCGCCATGTTTATCATCTTGTTCAGGCCACGCTCTGGGAACCGGTTGCGGCGACCGATGGCATCTATTTGCCACCGACTTACGAAACGGATGGCTTTGTTCATGCCACCGCGAATACGCAAAAGCTGTTGAGCGTTGCCAATCACTTTTATCGCGATATCCCCGGCCAGTGGTACTGCCTGCGCATGACAGTGAAGACTCTGAGCCTGACCGGTGTCGAGACGGTCTTCGAGGGTACGGCTCCGGTGGGTGATATTCAGCCTGGGTTCGAGGGGGCCGGGGACGAATTGTTTCCCCATATCTATGGCGGTATCCGACCTGCGGCGGTGTTGCAGGTGCACATCGTGACGCGTGCCGCCGACGGCACATTTCTGGCGGTTGACGGTGTTACCGACTGACCCGCGTCAAGGCAAGGGAGTTTTGACAATGACAATTTTTGAGAGTCGTTGCATCATCGTCAGACGCTGGCTGTGTTTTCTTGGCTTCGCACTTGTGTACCTGCCGTCGCTCGCCTTTGCGGCTCCCGGTGAACTGGTGGTCACGGCACTGGATGCTGAATCAGGGCGCTCGCTTCCCGGTGTTCGAATCGAGGTCACCGATCGCGACGGACAGTCGGTCAGAGCCTATTCCGACGATAGCGGTGAGGCGCGTTTCGTTAATCTTGACGAGGGTTTCTACCGCGTTGAGGCCAGCGCGGAAGGACGCGCCCTGACCCTGGAGCCAACCTTCCGGGTTCTTGCCGGGCGCAGCTCATCTCTGGAGGTTCAGCTGCCCCGCCTGGAGCGGCGGGCGGACATGCCGCTCGAGGAAGTGCTGGTGGTCGCCCGTGCCCGTCAGGCGGACCGGCTGAGCGGTGTCAGTGCGAGTTTTCGCAATCGCGACGAGCTGCGCAATGCCGTCGGCGCCGGCCCCGACGTCATGCGCGCCCTGGATGGCCTGCCGGGGCTTGTGTCGGATGGCGCCTTTGCCGGTTTTACCGTGCGTGGACGTGGCCCGCGCAATAACCTGATATTCGTCGACGACTTTCCTCTCGACAAGGTGGTGCATTTCGACCAGACCATCGGCGAGGATGACGATATCGGCGGCGGTGGCCGTTTTTCGATCTTCGCGCCGAACTCGGTTGCCGGCGCGGAATTCTCGCCGGGCGGCTGGGGAGCGGCTTACGGTGGTCGCGCCGGCTCACTGCTGCGCCTTGAGCTCGCGGAGGGCGGTTTGACGCCGGTCACCAGCGTGCGCCTGGATGTGGCCGGTGCCGAGTTCACCTACGACGGCCCCTCGGGTTTTGACGACGATACCTCGGTATTCTTCACGGCGCGCCGCTTCGATTTCGGCAATCTGTTTGAACTCATCGGCCAGGACGCCATCGGCACGCCGAAGGTCACGGATATCATTCTCAAGACCTCGACCGAGCTTAGCGGAGGCGATGAGCTGCAGTTTCTGGTGATTCATGCGCCGGAGGATTTCACCCGGGACCTGGACAATGTTGCCAATTCCGACGATTTCGACGACGTCAACCTGATTCGCTCTACGCAGGACCTGTCGCTGTTTGGCGTGACCTGGCGGCGCATGGTGGGCCGCAGCGGTGAGTGGAGCAACCGTCTTTACCTGCGCAGCAGTGACAAGGATTCCACACAGGGCGAGGCCTTTCCCGATGTTGCCGCGGATGGTGTTATTCCTGCGCGGGAAAACATCTTCTCGATTCGCGAGAAGGAAGACGAGCTCGGCTGGCGCAGCGATTTCACCACCTTCAATGGCGTTGGCGAATTTTCCGCGGGACTTCGCGTGGTTCGCATCGACGCCGATTTCGCGACGCAGCTCGACGGGCCCTGGATCCGGTATGTCTACGAGAGCGACGATCCGCGGCCCCCGGGGCAGCAGTACATTGTCTGGCAGCCCGAGAACATCGAGGCCCGCTTTGGTCGGGCGGGGACAAATCTCGCGGCCTACGTCGAGCAGAGTGTCGAACTGGGCCGCTTTGAATTGCGGCCGGGCCTGCGCGTGGACCGGGATGCATTTTCCGAGGAAACCTATCTTTCCCCGCGCTTTTCCGTAGCCTACTCGGCCACGCCTGCGCTGCGTTTTTCCCTGACCAGCGGTCTGTACCACGAGTCTCCCCGCTTCCTGACCCGTTCTGCAGATCCGGCCAATTTCGATCTGGCCAACGAGAAGATCGCCCATGTCAGTCTTGGGCTGGACTACACCATCAATGATGCCTGGAATGCCATCGCCGAGGTTTACCACCAGGAGCTGGATGATCTTGTTGTGGACCGGAGCCGCACCAACCGGCGTGCGCTGAATGCGGGAGAGGGCACCAGCAGCGGTTTTGACCTCGTGCTGCAGCGGGCCTTTGACAATGGCTGGTCTGCCGATCTCACCTACTCCTATAACCGCGGGCGCCAGGACGATAACGATGGACGGGGCAGCTACACCCCGGATTTCAGCCGCCAGCATTTTTTCTCTGTCGGCAGTCGCTGGGAGGTGACCGATCGGCTGCAGCTGGCGGCGCGCTGGAAGTGGGGCAGCGGCCGTCCGGGAGATGCCTTTATCATCCACGAGAACGTCATGCCGGGGAGTGGACTTCTGCGTGCCTCGAAAGAGATCACTGAACAGAATGCGACCACCCTGGGTGACTACCAGTCGCTGAACGTACGCGTCGATTACCGACGCCGCTTCGGGCCCATGGACGTCGTGCTGTTTCTCGATGTTATCAATCTCTACGGCGCCGAACGGGGTGCACCGCAGGATTTCAATCCTATCACCGGCCGTCAGATTGACGAGGAAGCCAGTCCGTTTCCCCAGTTCGGGCTGATACTGGAGCGTGCCTGGTAAGGCCCCTGGTCTCCCGGGATCACGTCCGCTTCGGACATGATCCCGGGAGACCAGGGTAGCGGGCAGCGCTAACGTGGATGACTTCCCCTCGCCCGGCATCATCAGTACTGTAGGACTTACAGCAATCACAACGCCACCCACACATAATGCATAAAAGCGCTGGGAGACGACGTTTTGACAGAGACTCGCCCGGGTGCCGCAGCACCATCGGAAAGCTTTGGGGCCGGCACGCGCCGCTACGTGCTGACCATTCTGGTCATTGCCTACACCTTCAATTTCATCGACCGGCAGATTCTCGGCATTCTGGTGGAGCCAATCCGGCTGGAACTCGGGGTGGGAGATACCGCGATGGGTATGCTCACGGGGCTTGCCTTTGCCGTGTTCTATACGCTGATGGGAATTCCCATTGCCCGCTACGCTGACCGCGCCAACCGCCGCAATCTGATTGCTGCTGCGGTGGGCATCTGGAGCCTTTTTACTGCAGCCCAGGGACTCGCGCAGAACTACTGGCAGTTACTGGCCTACCGTATTGGTGTGGGCGTTGGGGAAGCCGGCTGTTCGCCACCGGCACATTCCATGCTGTCCGACTATTACCCGGCCAACCAGCGCGCGACGGCGCTGGGTATCTACTCGCTGGGCATTCCCGTTGGGATCCTCTTCGGCTTTTTTGTCGGTGGCTGGATGAACGAGTGGTTTGGTTGGCGTGTGGCCTTTCTCGTGGTCGGTATTCCGGGCGTCGTGCTTGCTCTGGTCATTCGTTTCACCGTACGTGAGCCGGAGCGAGGCATGTCGGAGCAGCGGTCCAACGCGGACCCGGGTGCCCAGCAGCCAGCCATCGGCGCTGTTTTCCGCTACCTGCTGGGCCGTCGCTCATTTGTCCATATGGCACTGGGGGGCGGCATTTCGGCCTTTGTCGGCTACGGGCTGATTTCCTGGTCGGCGGCTTTCCTGGCGCGCAGCCACGGGCTGTCTTCAGGGGAGATCGGTACCTGGCTCGGGCTGATTTTCGGGATCCCGGGGGGCATCGGCATTCTGCTGGGCGGGCGCCTCGCGGACCACTTTGGTGAGCGCGATACGCGATGGTACCTCTGGGTCGTGGCCGTGGCGCTGTTGCTTGCCGTACCCGCGGGTGTAGGTGTCTTTGTTTCAGACTCTGTGAGTGCCGCGCTTCTGTTTCTGATCATCCCGGTGATTCTCGGCAACTTCTATCAGGCGACGACGTTTGCGCAGACCCAGACCCTGGTGGGTCTGCGCATGCGCAGTGTGGCCGCGGCCATCCTTCTCTTCGTGATCAATATCGTCGGTCTGGCTTTCGGGCCCTCGGTGGTGGGTATGATCAGTGACCTCCTGGGCCCTCACTACGGTCTGGAGTCGCTGCGCTGGGCGCTGTTGATCTGCTCTATGGCAAATCTCTGGGCGGCGTTTCACTACTGGCGGGCCGGGGTGCACTTTCCGCGCGATCTGCAGCGCGTGGAGGACTGAGTGCTGCATTCCACTCTGCCTCAGTCGCAGGATGCTTCTGGTATTCCATGACCATTGTCCATTCGTCCGATTTCAGCAGTAGCGCCTCGAAGTGGATGTAGGCATCGTCGATATCGGCCGCATCGACGGCATCGCCGGTCGGACCGGATCGATAGTGGAATATGCCCTGTTCGTGCGATGTGGACTCACTGAACAGACGACGTGTGATGCGGAATTCGACGTGAGAAAACGTTCTGCCGGCCTTCGTTTCCAGAATGCCGGGCTTCCAGCGCTCAAGCGCGCGTGTGATCGGGTAGCTGGTATTCAGGGATTCGCTTACCAGAACCGCATCCGGGTGGTAAGTTGAAACGACCCCCTCGAAGTCGCCAGCCGCCAGGTATTGTTCGAAACTGCGCCAGTAGGCGTCGACCTCGCTTGCGGTCGCGGTGTTGTCTGCACGTGCTGGTATTGCCCCCAGTAATAGCAGCGCGATCAGAGCTGATGCGCGTAATATCCTTTGCATGACCTGAATCCTTTATTGTTGATTGGTGATGCTGTCGCTGGTGGTCGGTGCCGTAGATCGCCTGATCACGCCTTACTATAGTTCTGCGCAGGGTCGGGCTCAATTTTTTTCCTGCGGGACTTGCTTCGTTAAGCGGACGAATGTGCGCTTTACGTCGCGGGAATTCGCCAATGCGGCCATGTTTATCGCCTCTGACGAAGCCTCGTTCATTACCAGTAGCGTTATGACTGTGGACGATGGCTGGACCACACGGTAGCTGCATGGAGCCGCCCTGCGCTTGATTGCATGGGGGCAATTTGAAAAACTGTCCAGGTGGTCGCGTTTTCGGCTGCAATTCCCAATGCGCCAGGAGGCAGCCATCATGCCAGTCGAAATACAGGTGCTCGCTTACGCGGGCCTGCTGCAGTTTATCCAGATTATCCTTATGGCCGTTCCGGTCAATATCCAGCTTGGTCCCGCTTATACGGCCGGCCCCCGGGACGAGGAGCGTAAGCCCAGTGGGGTACCCGGGCGGCTTCAGCGTGCGGTGGATAATCACTTCGAGGGCCTGGCGCTTTTTACTATTGCGGTCGTGGTGGTGGTGCTGGGCGACGCCACCAGTGAGCTCACGGCCCAGTGCGCCTGGGCTTACCTTATTTCGCGCATTCTCTACGTACCGGCTTACGCGGCAGGTATCTACCTGCTGCGCTCGCTTATCTGGGCGGTCGGTTTCTTTGCCACGCTCATCATGCTGCTGATTGCTATCCTGTGACAGGGCTGGCTCGTTTTATCGGCCCGCTGTGGGCCGTTCTGCTGGCGGTGTCCGCCTCCGCGCAGATGCCGCTTCAGTCGGGCTTCGTGCAGGTGCCGGGTGGGCCTGTCTGGTACGAGATTGCGGGTGATGGCCCCGGAGTTCCGTTGCTGACTCTGCACGGCGGCCCTGGCGGCACGTCCTGTGGCTCCCAGCTGCTGTACCCGCTCGCCGATGAACGGCCTGTTATACGCTACGATCAACTCGGCAGCGGGCGCTCGGGTCGACCCAGGGACACCAGCCTGTGGCAGCGCGATCGCTTCGTCGAGGCGTTGGACACGCTGCGCCGGGAACTCGGCCTCGAGCGTCTGCATCTGCAAGGCCACAGCTGGGGTGGTGCGTTGGCTGCCTATTATGTACTCCAGAAGGGGACTGAGGGCATTGTGTCGCTGACGCTGTCATCGCCACTGATCAGCACGCCCCTGTGGATTCGCGATGCGGACGCGTTGCGCGCTACCCTCCCACAGGCGGTGCAGGACACGCTCGACAGGCATGAGGCCGACGGCAGCACGGATCATGAAGACTACGTCGCAGCCACTGAGCTGTTCTACAGTCGCTTCGTATCGCGCGGTGATCCGGTGGAAGAGAGCCGCTGCGAGGATGCACCGCGGAACGCACGGATCTACCTGCAGATGTGGGGGCCGACCGAGTTTCACGCCACCGGCAGTCTGCGGGACTTCGACCTGAGCTCGCGTCTGCGCGAGATTGATGTGCCCACGCTTTTCATTACCGGGGAGCACGATGAAGCGAGGCCCGAGACCATTCGCGCTTTTGCCAGAGACGTGCCCGGGGCTCGGGTCGAGGTCCTTCCCGATGTAGGTCACGCCTCTTTGAGCAGGGCGCCCCAGCTCTATCGTGATCTGCTGGGCCAGTTCCTACGAGAGGCGGAGGCGCTTGGCGCGGAATGACGTGCCAGATGGTGAACGCAGGTGTCATTTGACTGGCACTGGTAACCCTGCCAGTCTTTATTGGTAATACACAACGGGGCAAAACAATGCAAAGAATAAGTGGCTTTCTGGCGGGTTGTTGTGCGCTGCTTTCCGTCACACTGGTGTCGGTACAGGCGCAGGATCAGGTTCAGCCGGCTCCCGATCGGGGCGAAAACGAGGGTGCGGGACCTTTTGATCGGCTGGTCATCCGCGGCGCTACCATGATCAACGGTGATGGAGGTATGCCGGTCGGCCCGGTCGATATCGTCATCGAGCAGAACCGCATCGAGTCCATCACGGGCGTTGGGGCGCCTGGCACTCCGATCAGTGACGATGGCAGGCCAGAGCCGGGGACTCACGAAATCGATGCCAACGGTATGTATGTCATGCCAGGCTTCATAGATAATCACGTGCACACGGGTGGCGTACCGAAAGCACCGAATGCCGACTACGTCTACAAGCTGTGGCTGGCGCACGGTATTACCACGGTGCGCGGTGTCCCCTTTGGTCCGCTGGAGTGGTCGATCAGCGAGAAGGAACGTAGCGCCAGCAACGCCATCGTGGCACCCCGCATGGTGTCTTTTCACCGCATGGGCAGCGGCGAGGCCTGGAAGGATCGCTCGATACGCACTCCGGAGGAGGCCCGTGAGTGGGTGCGCTATGCGAAGACCCAGGGCGTGGATGGACTCAAGCTTGGTGCACACCGGCCAGACATCATGGCAGCATTGATTGACGAAGCTAACAGGCTGGGTATGGGCCAGACGGCCCACCTCGATCAGCGCGGCGTGGCGCGCATGAACGCGCTCGATGCGGCTCGTCTCGGCATGCGGGGTATGACGCATTTTTACGGTCTTTTTGAAGCCCTGTATGACGACCACGACGTGCAGCCCTGGCCTGCAGATATCAACTACGCCAACGAGTATGACCGCTTCAGTCAGGTGGCCAGACAATGGAACCTGATCACCGAGCAGGGTAGTGAATCCTGGAATGCGTTGCTCGCCGAATTTCTCGAGCGGGACTTCATCATCAACCCGACGATGACCATCTACGCCGCAGGGCGCAACGTGGAGTTTGCGCGACAGTCGGTTTGGCACGACGCCTATACACTGCCCGCGATGATGGAGTACTACCGCGCCAGCCGCACGGACCACGGCGCTTACTGGTTCTATTGGACCACGGCAGACGAGGTGGCCTGGCGCAACTTCTATCAGCGCTGGATGGCCTTCCTTGATGACTACAAGGACCGAGGCGGGCGCGTCACTATCGGCACCGATGCCGGCTTCATCTACAAGCTCTACGGCTTCAGCTATGTAGAGGAAATGGAACTCCTGCAGGAGGCGGGCTTTCATCCGCTGGAGGTCATCCGAGCTGCGACGCTGCATGGGGCGCAGGAAATCTTCGAGCCGCAGGGCAAGCCCATCGAGTATGGCCTGATTCAGGAAGGGCTGCTGGCGGATCTGGTTATCGTTGAGGAAAACCCGCTTGAGAACTTCAAGGTCCTGTACGGCACGGGCGCCGTGAAGCTTAACGATGAAACCCGAAAGCCAGAGCGCATTGGCGGCGTCAAATATACGATTAAGGACGGTATTGTGTACGACGCCAAGAAGCTGCTGGCAGATGTTGCCAGCATGGTGGAGGCTGCGAAGCAGGCCGAAACCGAGGACGAGAGCTCTGGCCAGTAATGGCCTGGCGGAGAGCACCGGAGGAGCGATCGAAAAAGGCCTGAACAATCGCCGCCGGCTCTCACCAGCTTTCATGATCCCGGGGAGGAAGGGCACGTGGCGCTGGCCGGGAGGATGAATCGTATTGGCTCACTGGCTTTAAAGGCGGCAGGTCATGCCGCCTTCGCGCTCCTCGTCGAAGGCTTTCTGGTCGCGGCCCCGGCTGCATTCGCAACGGGGGATAGCGGCGTGGAGTCAGCTGAACTCAGTCATGTTTCCGAACTGCGCTGGCAGAATCGACTCATCATCATACTCGAATCTCCGTCACCGCAAGAGGATATTGCTGCGCTCAGGACGTACGCCGCGCAGATTGATGAACGGGATGTGATCTGGTTTGTCCTCGATGCCAACAGCATGGCAACGAACTTTCCCAAGGACGTCGCCCACGGTTTAGCCGGCGACCTGCGCGACAGATTTGGTGAGGGGCCACCGGTGATTCTTGTCGGCAAAGACGGTGGTGTGAAAATGCGCGCAGTGCGCCTGGAACCCCGGGAGATCTTTTCCCGTATTGACTCCATGCCCATGCGGCAGCGCGAGATGAGGTGACCGGTCGACCGCCAGTGAACTGCAAGGTCCAGGGGCGAAAGGCTCAGGCGCGGGAAAGGTCAGGTGCGAAAGAGTCGAACGCCAAATATCGGCCCTGGCGGTGCCACCCGTTACTCCCCATAGGGTGAGGGACCGCCATCGGCAATGAACTGGTCGATGCGGTCCTGCAGCACTGGCAGCGGTACGCTGCCCTGGGCGAGAATCGTGTCGTGAAAGTGGCGGATATTGAAATTCTCGCCGAGGGCATCTTCTGCGAGGGCACGGGCGTCCTCAATCGCCAGCATGCCAGTGTAGTAAGAGACGGCCTGGCCTGGATTGGTAATGTAGCGGTCGACCTCGGTAGTGATCTCGTGATCGCCGATCGCCGTGTTGTCCTGAAGGTACTCTATCGCCCGCTCGCGGCTCCAGCCCCTGGCATGTATCCCGGTATCCACAACGAGGCGGGCCGCACGCCACATCTGGTAGCTCAGCATTCCGAATATGTCATAGGGCGTCTCGTACAGGCCCATTTCGATACCCAGCTTTTCGCAGTAGAGCGCCCAGCCCTCACCGTAGGCGGAAATATAGACCTCACGGCGGAAGTCCGGGCGACTGTCGTTCTCTGCAGCTATCGAGGCCTGAAAGGAGTGTCCTGGCGCGGATTCGTGCAGCGTCAGTGCCATGAGGGAGTAGAGCGGTCGCGTCTCCAGTTTGTAGGTGTTCAGCCAGTAGGTTTCGCGTCCACCGGCTGCGCCGGCAGAGAAAGGCGCGATCTCGGCAGGAAAAGCCTGGATGCTAAAGCGTGTCCGGGGCAGGTGGCCGAAATAATCCGCGGCGACGCCGTCGAACTGCTTGGCATCCCAGGCTGCCTCCTTGAGATAATCACCCGGCGTTGCCGCGTAGAACTGCACATCGGTGCGCAGGAAATCCAGGAAAGCCTCGAGATTCCCGTCGAATCCGGCGTATTCCTTCACCTCCATCATGCGAGCGCGGATCCGCGCGACTTCCCGCAGGCCGATGTTGTGAATTTCATCCGGTGTCTGGTCGAGCGTGGTGTACTGGCGTATTTTCCAGGCGTAGTAGGCGTCGCCCGCTGGCAGCGCCGACGCTGCAAGCGTCTCCCTTGCGCCGGGTACATATTCCTCCCTGAAAAAAGCGAGCAGGTCAGCGTAGGCAGGTATGGCGGTGTTAGTCATGAGCTGTCTGGCTTCTGACCGCAGCGCGGTCTTCGTGGTGTCCGGCATGGTGCCGGGCATTTTCTCGAAGGGTTGGTAAAACACGACGTCAGTCGGGTCCTTGGCATCTGCCACGCGACTGATGGTGAGGTCGCGACCCTTCAGCGCCACGCGTGCCGGCGTGAATCCGCGAGCGAGACCGCTGCGCATGTTCTCCTGCTGTTGCCGAAAATACCGCGGAACTTCGGATATCAGTGACAGGTAGTTGCGGTAATCCGCTTCGCTGCGGAAAGGTCTTCTCGCGACGTAGGCGAGACGCCCCCAGAAGCCGCCGGAGGAGTTCAGGGGGGCTTCGTATTCGCGATATTCCTGGGCGGCTATCAGCTCATTAATCTGTGCCGCGTAGACGCGGTAGTCAATCTGGCTAGCCCGCGATAGATCTTCCGGGTCGATCCCGGCGAGGGCGGCGCGCACGCTCCGCCAGTTGGCGAGTCGCTCGTTCTGCGCCCCGATGGCAACGTCGGGCAGATGTGCGGGTATGCCGCCATCGCCACCGAGCCGGTCGGTCAGGCGCTGCTGCCACTCTCTCTCGTAGATGTCCCGGAACGCTGCCTCTGCAGAAGACTCGGCTCCGGTTGCGGTGTGGCATGCCATTGAAGCCAGCAGCACGATTGCCAGTCCCGTTCCGCAAGATTTCTGCCGCATGCCGCACCTCCACTTGAAGACAGTGTTACATTTACCCGATGTGGCGGTCGCAATGCAATGTCCGGCCGAGGCCTATCGCGTTTTTCAGCGAGGACTCATGCCCGGTGAGACTGCCCCGGGAACTTTTTTTGGCCGCTGTGAGGCTGATCGTTTAGGATGGGGCGCCACCGTGACGCGACGAAGGAGGCATGCACGATGGTGAGACTTTGCAAGAGTCGATTGATTGCCGCGGGAAGCTATCGGCACTGATTGGCGACTGCGATTGCGCCGGAAAAAATCCGGCGTAGCCAGCTAAAATTGCCGGTTTTTGACAGGGGAAATCTCTAAATATGCATGCTTTACGCGCTTTACTATCCGCTTCAGTGTTTTTGTTTTTCACCCTGACTGGCACTGACAGCGCCAACGCCGCGACCGTCGTCATGACAAACGGTGAGCGTTTTTCCGGAGATGTTGTCAGGATGGTTGATGGCAAACTGCTGCTGGAAAACGAGTATGCCGGTGAAATCACGCTGCCCTGGTCAGCAGTGACGGAGTTGATCAGCGATGAGCCGCTGCAACTTCAGCTTCCTGACGAGAGTGTCGTCAGCAGCGCGACGGAAAGCGCGGAGCCGGGTATGGTCGAGCTGGCGGAAGTCGCCAGTCAGGAGCAGAAAAAGCTGGCCTTGGGCGACATCCAGGCCATCAACACAACACTGGTGGATCCCTACGATTATCAGTGGCGCGGTCAGTCCAATGTCGGCCTCAACGCCACTACCGGCAATTCCGAAACCACCCGTTTCCACGTGGACGCGGAAGGGACGCTGGAAAATGAAGTCGACCGCTACATCGCCGGGGTGGATTTCAACCGCGGCAGCGACAACGATGTAACTAGCGTGGACAACTGGACGGCCTATGGGAACTATGACCACTTCTTCAGTGACCGGCTGTTCTGGAACAACTCTCTCAGTTTTAAGCGAAACACGCTGCAGGAACTGGATCTTCGCAGTGCTGTCGGTACTGGCTTTGGTTATCAGTTTTTTGATGACAGTACACTGCGTCTCTCCACGACGGCAGGCCTGAGTTATGTTCGCGAGGAGTTTGAGGTTCAGTCCAGCGAAGACTTTGTCGCTCTGCAGCTAGGTGTGGATTACGAACACCGTTGGTTCGACTGGCTGCGCTTTTTCCACAGCCTGCAGACGCTGACCAGCCTTGAGAGCGTCGATGATTTCGTGCTGCGCACTCGTACCGGTCTTCGCTATCCCATTAGCGACAACTTTGTTTCAAGTCTGCAGGTCAACGTGGATTACGACAATACGCCGTCGGATGGAGCGGAGAAGGAAGACGTTCTGTATGTCTTCACGTTGGGATACAGCTGGTAAGGTCGTGAGCTTTTCGCAGGCGGGGATTTGAATTGGGTCATTGCCTCGGACTTCAGCCATTCAGATAGGCATGCCAGTAAAGCTGGGTTGCGACGCTGCGAAACGGCCGATAGCGTTCGCCCAGTGCATCCAGCGTCATGGCGTCGGGCCGCTCCGGCAGATTCTTGATGGTCTGTATGGCCTTTACCAGGGCGAGGTCGCCGACGGGCCACAGGTCAGGGCGTCGCAGGGCCAGCATCAGGTAGCAGTCGGCTGTCCAGTGACCGATGCCCGGCAAGGCCGTGAGCAGGGCCCGTGCCCGCGCATCACTGCGGCGCGCAAGGCCGGCTATCGGCAAGGTGCCGTCTTCGATCGCGGCAGCCACCGCACGCGTGTAGCGCGCTTTCTGCCGGCTCACGCCCGCGCTGCGCAGCGCTTCATCCTTGAGCCGAAGGTACGCCGCCGGAGTGAACTCCGGCAGGCGCATGGTGAGCTTGTCGAGAGTGGCCTTAGCCGAGGCCAGTGAGACCTGCTGTTCCAGGATAATGTGAACCAGGGTCTCGAAGCCGGCGGGTCTTGCGCGAAAGGGCGGCGGCCCGTGACGCGCTACGATAATGCCCAGGTCCCGGTCCCGGGCGGCGAGTGCGTTCACCGCCGCCAGGTGTCGCTTGCGCGTGAGTGCCGGCACGCGGTCAGCGCGCCAGGGGGTCGGGCCGCATCTGGAAGTGATATACCTTGCTGGTTGTGCCCGCCCCGGTCTCCATGTGGAAGGGCGTCCGGCTGCTGAAGGTGGCCCACAGGCCGCGACCCTTCCAGCCGCCATCGGGATCATCAATACGGCCATCCATCCATTTGGTATAGAACCCGAGCGGATAGGGCACCGTCAGACGCACCCATTCCCCGTCATGCAGCACCAGCAGTGCCTCTGAGAGGTTACCGGTATTGATCGGGGTGTTGGCACCGAGGCCCAGGCTGTTGAACTGATCCACCCAGGTGTAATAGCTGCCCTCTGCACTGCCTTCGTGCTGCTGGTTACGGAACTTCGGCAGGGGCTCGGTATAGAACGTCCAGCCTTCGGGACAGTGCTGCCCGGTCGCTGTCGGGCCGTTCAGGGGACCTTCGCACAGTCGTCGGTCAAAGCTCGCCATGTGGCCACTTGCCATCGCCGCCCACGCCACGCCATTGCGGTCGATATCCATACCGCGGGGAGAAAAGCCCTCAATGGCGTTGCCGTGCTCGTCCAGGGGCGGCTCGAAATATTCTGCCAGCGCGGTGTTGATCGGATCATCCCCTAGCTCCAGCCTGACCAGGCCACCGGGATAGCCAAGGGTTGAGCCCCAGACGGAGCCATCTGGCGCCGGAGCAACACCGTAGTAGCCCGCCTGAATACGCGTATCCCTGCTGTCGTCCGCAGGTTCGCCCGGCTCCACATAGCCTTCATCCCGGCGGCCATTGCCGTTGGTATCGAGTATGGTCGGTGTCCAGCCCTGTGAGGCGGCGGCATCTCCCGTCTCGAGGTACTGCTCGACGTCAAGCCAGCCCACCACGTCGCGACCGCCGCTGGTCCACAGGGTGTTCTGCGCATCCTCGGCAAACATCAGGTGGTGGGTGCTGAAGCAGGTGTCGATCGGGGTATAGGTATCAGTCGCGGGTTCATAAACGCCAAGATGCCGGTAAGCGCGCTCCGTCGGAAATGCCCGTGCCGCGGGATGGTCGGAGCCCTCGCGACAGAACTCAGGGTTGTTCTCGGGGTCGCGAACGCGCGCTGTCACCCAGACCCGACCGTTGGCATCCATCATCGGGTTGTGAGCCGTGGTCGCGCTGTCCCAGATCTGTTCCTTCCCCCAGAACACCGAAGGGCCGGCCACCGGTGCAGGATCGGGATCATAGCCCGAGTCGGCCAGCAGGGAAATCGGCACCTCTGACACCTTGTGCGTTACGGGATCGAGCACCGGCATATAATCCGCACTGTTCTCCAGCACCCCATACAGCCTGCCGTCCGCGTTGACCGTGGGATCGCGGCGATCGGTCGAGACCAGATCGTGCAGGTAGGCTCTGGGGTCTGCCCAGTCCCACTGCGTGATGACCACGTTGCGTTCAAGCCCTTCTGGACGCGGCGGCATTGGCGGCAGCTCGCCCCCGGCGATGCGATCGGTCCAGTCGGCATAGAGATTCAACGCGCGCTCCATTCCCATGCCGGCGAGAATGTTCAGCATGCCATGACCTGCCTGCCCGGCCTGCACGCGCTGGCGCCAGGCTGCTACACTGCTGCGACCGGCGCTGAACAGCTCCGGGATCTCGCGTGTGGCCTTGCTGCCGAGCTGATGGCAGGCCAGGCAGCTGTTGTTGCCGATTCGTCGCACCCAGTCTTCGTAATGCGTGATCGATGCAGAAATGCCATTGCCCTGAGGCCCGGTACCCGGGAAGTCGCTCCTGGCCGGCAGCTCCAGCAGCGAATACCAGTAGCCGGCGGGGTAGTACTCTGCGGCGGCGGCTGGACTGGGAGCGGGGCGTGCCTCAAGCGCGAGCTGTCTGCCGGGCGTCGCCGTAATCTTGTCGGAATCCACCAGACCGTAGCCCCGTACCCAGACCCGGTAGCTGGCGTCGGGCAGATCAGGCACCAGAAAGCGCCCTGCAGCATCGGTCACCACGATGCGTGCGAAGCGTGTTGGCAGGTCGTTGGTTTCCGCGATGACCCAGACACCGGCTTCGGGACCGGCGGGTCCGGTTACCATACCGCCGATATCCGCATCGCCGATAGTCACATCATCCCCCGTCCGATGACTGGTCTGTTCGGGCGTCGATGTGCCGGCGGGCGCAGTCATCGGCTCTGTATTATCGTTCTCATGGTCGCAGGCGCTAATTGCGCCCAGAACAATGATCAAAGGTATTACCCATGCTGTTCGGCACATTGTCATTTCCTCCCGATGTTAATCCATATCACGATAGCGGTGACGTTTCGAGCCTTGGTCAAACACCGGTCGGGTCAGGAACGTCAGCGGTCAGGGCCTGAAATCCCCCATCGCGTCGTCGTCCATGTGTTCATCGTTGGCTTCTTCCGCGTCGAGCACGTCCAGATGCTCCTCGGCAAACCAGCGGTTCATGAGGAAGCGCAGCGGTACGAGCATCGCAATGAGTAGCGGGAACAATATACCCGCGGGACTGCTCTTCAGTATCCAGAGTGCAATAAGCGCCACCAACTGTATCAAGGTGAACAGGTGGATGACCTTGCGCGGGACTTTGCGCACATAATGAGTCTGTGGATACAGCTTTCTGTCGGTCGCCCAGAGTCGTATGCGCTCAAAAAATTCGGTCCCGCTCAGGGTGCTGAAGCCCATGTACAGGAAGAGTCCGAAGAGAACCTCCATTGGGATCAGCCTGATGACCGGCAGCATGAATATTGAAGCAGCCAGCAAGAGGTGAATTAGCAGGGGAGAAACGCGGTTTTCCCCTACCGAGATGATCTTTTCGCTCGTGCTTGAGCCCAGACTCACAGTCTCGGTTGTCGCGAGGCTTTTGACATGGTTCAGGGAGTGCACCGTGGCAGCGACGATCCACGGCAGGGCGAAAATCGAGCAAACGGCGGTGATCACGCCGACCACCGCCAGATCGAGATTGTAGCCGCAGCCCTTGCGCAGTGAATGCAGCGGGCTGTTGACCAGTCGTGCCGTGATGTTCTGGTCAAGGAAGAGCAGAACGGTCACCAGCAGTGCCGGGCCCGCCGCTGCGAGGATTGCCCACGTGGGTAGCGCAAACAGATCAACCAGCCACGGTCTTCCCGTGGTAGTGGCAAAGGTTTCAGGGACCGCCGCGCGTTCCACTTCGATTTCAGGCATCAGCAGCGCGAAGGTGGTCATGACGGCGATGGCGATGGCGGGTCCGAAATCCGAGATGAACTCGCGTGCCTTGCGCTGCAGATAGGGTGTCTGCAGCACCATCTTCAGGCTTCGCGCCAGCATGTAGGTCCCGAGCGACAGCACCAGGGTCATCAGCGCTTTCGAATTATCCCGCGGCGTTTCCATAAAGGGTGCTAGCAGGGAGTTCACGGCTTCGTAAATAAAAATCACCGCGACCAGGGCGGCAAATATCTCGTCGGTGAAGCGCGTGAACAGTCGCATGAGTGCACTGGCATCGGTAAAGGCGAGAATCAGCATGAACAGACCGGCCCAGAGGCCGACCCAGGCATACACTGACAGGAACGGCAGATTCATCTGCTGACTCAACCCGTACAGCAGACCCGTGAAGATAACGATCGGTCCCGTACCGCCCAGAATGGTCAGCGGTTGTCCGGCAAATAACGCGAACAGAATGCCGCCAAGCGCGGTTGCCACTATCATTTCGACCGTGCCGATTTCACCGCCGGTCATGATGCTGGTGAGAGCGCCGAAGGCCACGGCGTTTGCCAGACAGGCAAAAAACAGGAATACCGTGGAGGCGACCACCTTGCTACTGAGACCATCGCGAAAATCGCTGATGTAAAAGGGCAGTCGGCGCCTGAGGTCGTTCTGGAATCCGCCAAAAAGACGACCGGTATACGCCAGGGGATCGCTGCTATCCGTTTTTCTCATCAGGCTCTCGTTTCGTTGTCAGTGGGTGCGCCTCGCGTCGCGGGATGTCAGTGGGTGCGCCTCGCGTCGCGGGATGTCTGTTGGCGGCTATGCTTCGACGGGTGGTGTGAATCCCGGAGGCTTGATGGCAATGACGGAGCAGTTGGCCCAGGGTAATACGTTCTCGGCCGTGTTGCCGGTGAGCAGCCCCTTGATACCCTGGCGTGCAACAGTGCCTATAACGAGCAGGTCCACCGGTTGATTTTCCAGGTGCTCCAGGATTCTCGCGTAGGCGTTGCCATCGGTGATGGTGACAGCCCAGGTGCCGTCCGGCAGCAGGGCTCGACACTGTGCTTCGATTGTCGCTTTTGCGTCATCAAGACGTCGCTGGCGTTCATCATGCGCCACGGTATCGAGAAAGTGTGCTGCCTCGGGATGTTCGACGACGTGAAGCACTCTCACGTCAGCACCATCGAATTGTTGCTTCAGTGCCGCCGCTATCGAGAGCGCCCCTTCGCCCACCGGTGTGAGGTCGTGCGCGACGAGCACGCTGGGACGCTCAGGGCGAGGCTCGTCCTTCACGACCCACACCGGGCATGGGCACAGGCGCAGAAGTTTGTTGCCGGTACTGCCAAACAGTAAACGTCCGGCGAGACTGCGCTTGCGGGTGCCAATCATCACCAGGTCATAATTTTCCTTTACGACGGCGTGCAGGATTTCCCGCCAATGTTCGCCGAAGCGAATGGCAGTCTGGACATGCAGATCGCCGCCGGCATCGGCCTGCAGTTTCTCAAGAATCTTCAATGCGGCCAGGTGCTGTTTGCCCGCGGCGGTGCTTGTGTCGGGGGCGCCAGAGGTCTGGGTGTTTCCCGGCGCATTGATGACGTGCATGAACGTTATCCCGGCGTTGTCGCGCCTGGCCGTGGTCAGCCCCTCGTGAACTGCGACGGCACCGGTATCGGCGATGGTGTCTGACTGATAATCGATGTCGACAGCAACCAGCACTTTGCGAAACTGGATCATGTTGGCCGTTTCCTCCACAGGGGCTCTTGTACGGTGATCTCGCCTATGCGAGGCATGACAAGCGCAGCGGCAATGACTTCAATAGTGACCACACTAGCAACCGGGGTTTTTCACTACAAGAAAAACCGCCGCTCCGCGCAGTGCATGGCGAAACGCAGAGTTCCCGGCAGAGTCCTATCAGACATGCCAGCTGCCGGCACCGAAAAGCCCGATAAGGCCAACGGCAATCAAATAGATTGCGACAATCCTGGACAGCAGGCGTGGGAATATGAAAATGAGAATGCCGGCGGTGAGGGAAATCAGCGGTGTCAGTGCGAGGTGGATGTTCATAGGTTGCGTCCTGTGTCGTTTTAGCGTCGCTCTTGTGCCAGCCTACTCGCATCGGGCGTTGCCGTCAGCGCCTGTACACAACCCGTCCTTCCTTGATGGTCTGCTCTACCACCAGGTCATCCAGTGTATCCTCGGGCACAGTCAGCGGATTGGCTGACAGAATCACCAAATCCGCCAGTTTGCCCGGCTCGATGCTGCCTTTTTCACTCTCTTCAAAATGTTGCCAGGCCGGCCACAGGGTCATGGCCTTCAGTGCAGTGGCAACGGGAACCCGGTGCTCCGGCCCGAGGATGTCGCCACTGCGCGAGCGGCGCGTGACGGTCGCCGAAAGCACACGCATTGAATCCGGAAGCGCCACCGGCGCGTCATGGTGACTGCCGAACCTCATCCCGCGCGCCAGTAGCCAGCCGGTGGGGGAAATATTGTCGGCGCGCATCGGGCCGAGGACGGACTCCCGGTGCCAGTCGCCCCAGTAAAAGGTATGCATGGGAAACAGGGATGGAAAAATGCCCAGCTCGTCGAGCGCTTCCACCTGGTCCCGACGCAGGGTCTGCCCGTGGATCAGCACGGGGCGGTTGTCGACGTCGGGGTATTCCGCCTGCGCCGCGCGCACGGCGTCGATGTACTGGTCGATCGCGGCGTCGCCGTTGGCGTGACAGAGTATCTGCCAGCCGTTGGCGAAGGCTCTGGCAACAGAGGTGCGGACAGTGCTTTCATCGATGGCGCTATAGCCGCGATAGTCGGCGGACTGGTTGTGGGGCGGGTGAAAATAGGGTTTGCTGAGGTAGGCTGTCTTGCCCTGGGGCGAACCGTCAATGGTCAGCTTGACGCCACCAACGCGAAAGCGCTGCTGGTAGGTTCTCGACGGTGTCACGTCCGGCACGGCGAGCATGTCCGGGTAAGCCACCAGATCGACATCCAGAGCGTCGCGCTCGGCCGCCCGGCGCATGGCGGCAATGGCCCTGGGCATCGCCCGTCCTTCCTGCACTGTGGTGTAGCCATAGGTCGTTGCCAGCCGCGTTCCCTCAATGACCAGGTGCTCGTTCATAGCGTCGTCAAACTGTGACATTAACTGCATCAGCGGGACGAGAAACGCCATTTCCTCGAGCACGCCATTCGGCTGCCGGGATGCCTTTTCGCGCCGAATGATGCCGCCAGCAGGGTTTTCGCTGGCTGTCGTGATGCCCAGACGCTTGAGTGCCTTGCTGTTGGCGACACCGAAGTGACCTGACTGGTGAATGATTATCACCGGATAATCGGTGGTAACGGCATCCAGCTCCTCGCGAGTGGGGTGACGCAGTTCTGCCAGCTGGGAATCGTCGTAGCCGAAGCCGACCACCCAGCCGATGCCCCGCATGACGGCCGGATCGTCTGCCATCCAGGCGGAAAGCTGTGCCTGCAGGGCGGGAATGTCGGCAATCGCTCCGTCGGGCGGTGGCAGCAGGTTGGCGGTGCTCGCCTGCAGGCCAATCGCGTAGGCGTGGCCGTGGGAGTCCACAAAGCCCGGCAGCAGGGTGTGACTCTCGAGATCGATGCGACGGGCGTTGCTCCCGGCGCTGGCCAGAACGACATCTCGATTGCCGACGGCGAGAATGCGTCCGTCGCTGACGGCCACGGCTTCCGCGAGGGGCCTGTCATCATCCATAGTGATGATCGTGCCGTTGTAGTACACGGTATCTGCAGCCACTGCATGGGTCCCGAAACAGGCGAGGCTCGCGAGAAGGGTGGTGATGATGAGCGGGCCGGTCGTTTTCGCCAGGTTCATGGATGAGGCCTCCGAGAGACAGAGGGTGATAATGCCAGATTGCTCGGGGGGGTTGCACGTCAAAAGGCGCGACCCGAGCTTCAGGCGATATTTAATCGAAATGGTTAATTAATCTCAGATAAAACCAAAAAGGTTTAAAATATATAAATATAACCATTTAGGTTGGATAAATGACTGTTCAACTGATAAAGTTTGTGTGTTTTCAACCATAAGGAATGCAGTGAGCGTGCAATATCTCGTTCTCATCGGCGATCTGCGTGACTCGCGTCAGGTGAAGGATCGCGCGGGCCTGCAGCGCCTGTTCGAGTCGTCACTCGCTTGCCTGAACCAACGTTTCCGGGATGCGCTTGCCTCACCTCTCACCGTCACTCTTGGTGATGAGTTTCAGGCGGTGTTTTCAGACCCGCTCCCTGTGTGGGAGATACTCTCCGCCCTGCAGGCGCGGCTGTTTCCGGTAACGGCACGCTTCGGCCTTGGACTTGGAGAGATCGCAACGCCTGTCAATCCTCAAGCAGCGCTCGGCATGGATGGCCCCGCCTTCTATCGTGCACGGGACGCCATTGTCCGGTTAAAGAAAGAAGGCGGGGATTATCGCATCGAGGGCCTCGATGACGCCGACCTGATCAATCACACCTTATCTCTGGTGTCGGGCCTGCAGGAAAGCTGGCATTGCAATCGTTTCGCCACGTATCACCGCTTTCTGTCGGGTATACCGGTCCAGCAGATCGCGCAGGAACTGAAAATCAGCAAGACCGCCGTGTACAAGAATCTGCATGACGGGCATCTTCACGCGATCGCCGGTATTCACCGATCAATCGCAACACGGATGGCGGCTGCAATGGAAGCGACAGCGGATGCCTGATTACCAGATCTACCTTTGCCTGATTCTTTTCACCCGCCTGGTGTATCTGCGCCAGGATGAGGCCGCCAGCTGGCGATTTTCATTGGCGCTGGCGCTGGCTCAGGCGACGCTGCTTTTACTTGTCTTCGCTATTGGCGGAACCACTTTCGCCGTGGTGTTCGCGGTGTCCGGCTCTACCCTTCTGGGTGGTTTCCTCGAGGCGCGAGTGTCAGTCTACGCGGCGCGGTTTTCTGTGCTCGTGCTTCTCGCCGTGGCGCCGCTGGTATTGCAGCCTTTCTTCGGTGCGCTGTCGATATCCTCCCTGAGCCTGGCGTTATCGACCCTGCTCGATCATGGCTTGCAGGCTCTGCTGGGCGCTAGTGTCGGGGTGCCGCAGACTGCACTACCCCTTCTGCTGGGTTTTTTGCTGCTTGCCAATGAAGTTAACGTGATCATGCGTGGTGTCTTTCGGGCCCTGCGTCTGGAGCCACGCGTGAATCCGACGGAAGCGGATGGGAAGCCGGATACCCATGAGTACAATGCGGGCCGCGTTATCGGCATTCTTGAGCGCTGGCTCATGTTCCTTGTCGTGCTCTTCACCAGCGACTGGGCTGCTCTGGGTTTTATTGTTGCGGCCAAGAGCCTGGTGCGTTTTGAACAGTTCAAGGATCGCCGGTTCGCCGAATATATGCTGGTGGGGACCTTCATGTCTGCGCTTTTCGCCATCGCCATCGCCGGGATGACAGGTATGGCGCTACCCGAGCCCTGACGGCGGCTGTCATTTACAATAAACAAAGCACCGCCCAGCATGACAAGTTCACCCGACAGACGGAGACTGACAGTGACGAAAGGCCGTGACGTGCAGCTGCAGCCGGATTGGCTGCAGCTGCTGGGCGATGAATTCGAGCAGGACTACATGCGTGAACTCGCCGGCTTCCTGCGCCGGCGACGGGGGGAAGGGGCCGTACTCTATCCGCCTCCCGCGGACATATTCAACGCATTCTGGTACACCCCGCCCGGGGATGTCGCCGTAGTGATTCTGGGACAGGATCCCTACCACAACCCGGGGCAGGCTCACGGCCTGTGTTTTTCCGTGCGCCCTGGGGTTGCCGTGCCGCCATCGCTGCGCAATATTTTCCAGGAACAGCGCGATGACCTGGGCATGGACATGCCTTCACACGGCTCGCTGATCGCCTGGGCGCGTCGCGGTGTGCTGCTGCTGAACAGTGTGCTGACGGTAGAGAGGGGGCAGGCGGGATCACATCAGGGGCGCGGCTGGGAGCGTTTTACGGATCGCGTGATTGATGCGGTCAATGCCCGGGAGCGTCCGGTGGTCTTCATGCTCTGGGGAAGCTATGCCCAGAAAAAGGGCGCGTCGATTGATGCCACACGTCATTGCGTGCTGCGCGCCCCCCACCCGTCGCCGCTGAGTGCGCACCGCGGCTTCCTCGGATGCAGGCATTTCAGTGACGCCAATGCCTTTTTGCGCGGTCGCGGTATGGCTGACCTGGACTGGACCTTGCCGTCGCTGGATGAGGCGCGTCAGCTGGCCTCGCTGGACCCGCGCACACTATAGGGCAGGGGGACTGGCTGCAGATGGGGGCCGTGGGTGCCGGCATCTTTCACGGTCAGGCTCAGCTCGCTGTCGGCCACTGTGACCAGTGCCAGCACCAGTGATGCGTCGGCCGCCGCGCGGACGACGCGCAGCACACTGCCGACCGCGCGATCGTGGGTCTCTGGCACCAGCGTGGCGCCGGGTTCAATATCTGCCGCTTCCGCTATGCTGTAAACCGCGCAGCGTCGCTTGCTCTTACCTTTATAGTGCAGTCGCGCGACGACTTCCTGGCCGATATAGCACCCCTTGCGAAAATTCAGCAGGCCGGCAAGGTCGTAGTTCAAGGCCTGGGGTACGTGATGACCGCTCAGTTCAGCGCTGGTTCGCACCAGACCGCGACGCAATTCGTTCTGCTGCCAGTGTGTCTCGGGGCATTCCGCGGCCTGGGATGCCAATGCCGCTGTGACATCCGGCATCGCGGTGTGCGCCACGAGCAGTTCGAACGCCTCGGCGGCGTCATCGGCCTGACAGGCCACCACAGTTTCAGTTGCCAGGCAGTGGTCGCGCCCGTCGGGAGTATCACCAAGGATCGTGTGGAGTACCGCTGCTGCATCCGGACCCCAGAGACCCAGCAGCGCCCAGTCGTCATCCCGTTCACTGATCTGTGTGCGCGAGAACATGGCGTATTTTTCCAGTGTTGCCCGCGAGATGTCGCGCACGTCACTGCGCAGTCTGAGCGCGTAATGAGTCTCGCCGAGGCACAGCACGCGGCAGTCCGTCACAACGCGACCCTGGGCATTGCACAGAGCGCCCTGGGTGCTTTGCGTCTTGCTGAGCTGAAGGCAGTCACAGGTGAGCTGGCCCTGCAGGAATGTCGGCACCTCCCCGCCGTTGAAATGAAGCAGGCTGTCTGAGAAAAGTTGCGCATAAAAAGCGGGCATGGAAGGTGGTCCTGTTATTGCTGAGTCTGCGGCAGTTGCCCCATGTTTGCGGCTATAATGGCCGCTCGTGATCTGGTATTCAGGATACTCTACGGCGATGATACGTGAAAATGAACACCGTCGGATGCGCTGGGCCAGCCGCCGCGGCATGCTCGAGCTGGATCTGGTTCTCGCGCCCTTTGTTGACCAGGTCTTTCCCGATCTGTGTGAGGCGGATCAGCTGTGCTACCGACGGCTGATGGAGTGTGAGGATCAGCAACTTTTTGGCTGGTTTCTAGGACGCGATATCCCGGAGGATGCGGATCTTGCGCGTATTGTCGACAGAATCCTCGCCTGTAACGCTGCTGGCTATACCGCTGGCTGACACAGGACCGGCGCGGTGGCTCCACCTCGTCATTGTGTGCGCGCTGCTTGTGCAGTGTGCAATGCTGCTGTCTGTGGCGCCTTTTGCGGCAGCTGCCACCGTTACCGCATCTCTCCTCGCGCTGTGGAGTTTTCGTCAGACCTCGCTGGCAACGGGTCTGCTTACGCTCAGCGAGGAGGGCTGGTGCCTGATCGATGACGCAGGCCTGTGCTGGCGCGCGCCGCTATATGCCATTTCCATGGTGTCTTTTGCCTGCGCCATACCGCTCCGCCGGGGTTGCCGCTGCCGCTGGGTGTTGGTGACTCGCGGCGTTTGCGGCACGGGGCCGTGGCGGTCCTTACGTCGGGCGGTGACCCTGTATGCGCGGCCCATTCGGCTCAAGGATCGTATCCGTTCCCGTCGCCAGGGTGTCCGGGTAGTCCAGCGTGAAGTGCAGCCCGCGACTCTCTCGACGCGCCAGCGCACTGCGAATCATCAGTTCGGACACCATTGACAGGTTGCGCAGTTCGAGCAGGTCATTGCTGACCTTGTAGTTCGAATAATACTCGGCAATCTCGGACTGCAGCAGCTCTGCCCGGCGCAGCGCTCGCTCCAGGCGCTTGCTGCTGCGTACAATACCTACATAGTCCCACATGAAGCGGCGCAGCTCATCCCAGTTGTGGGAAATCACCACGTCTTCATCGGAATCGGTTACCTGGCTCTCATCCCATCCCTGGATGTCCGGGGTACCGGCCTTGAGCAGATCGGCGCTGGCAATGTCCTTCGCCGCCGCGCGCGCAAACACGATGCACTCCAGCAGCGAGTTGCTGGCCATGCGGTTGGCGCCATGCAGCCCGGTGAACGAGCATTCGCCCACTGCGTACAGTCCGGGAAGATCGGTTCGCGCCCGGGTGTCCACCACGATGCCGCCGCAGGTGTAGTGGGCCGCCGGCACCACGGGAATAGGTTCCCGCGCGATATCTATGCCGAACTCAGCACAGCGGGCCATGATGGTGGGGAAGTGCGCGCGCAGAAAATCCTCACTCTGATGGGATATGTCGAGATACACGCAGTCTATGCCCAGGCGCTTCATCTCGTGGTCGATGGCACGGGCCACGATGTCCCGCGGCGCCAGTTCCGCGCGTTCGTCGAAGCGCTGAATGAAGCGGTCGCCTTCCGGCAGGCGGAGCACAGCCCCCTCACCGCGCAGCGCCTCGGAAATCAGAAACGACTTGGCCCTGGGATGAAACAGGCATGTAGGATGAAACTGATTGAACTCCATGTTACCGACGCGGCAACCCGCCCGCCAGGCCATGGCGATGCCGTCACCGCTGGCGCCGTCCGGATTGCTGGTGTAAAGGTAGGCCTTGCTTGCGCCACCGGTTGCCAGAATAACTGCGGGCGCCTGGAACAGATCGACATGGTCGCTGCGCTGATTGAGCGCATAGACGCCGTGGCAGTGGCCGTTGCGAACGACCAGATCTACAGCGACGCGGTGGGTGAAGACCTCGATGTTGTCCGCAGCCTGCACTTCACTCGCGAGCACATCACCGATGGCACGGCCGGTCTGGTCAGTGGAGTGGATAATGCGGCGGTGGCTGTGGCCGCCCTCCTGGACCAGGTGGAATTCGGGCGAAGCGTCGGCCGCCTGGTCATCGCGTCGGTCAAAATTGACGCCGAGCTCGACCAGCCAGTCAACACACTCCCGGCTATGGCTGACGGTAAACTCCACCACATCGCGATGGCAGAGCCCCGCGCCTGCCCGCAGCGTGTCTTCCACATGGGAATCCACCGTGTCGCGATCGTGCAGCACAGCGGCCATGCCGCCCTGCGCCCAGTATGTGGCACCCTGTGCGATATCTGCCTTGGATATCAGGGCGATGCGCAGGTGCCGCGGCAGACGCAGTGCCGCACTGAGGCCCGCGGCTCCGCTGCCGGTTATGACGACGTCATGGCGCCAGTGTTTTCCCATAGAATTTCCGTGAATCCGGTGTGAGTGTGTGCAAAAAACGCAGCGGCGTGAGAAGCTTTGCGCCAGTATAGTCGACCCCGCGATGGTGACGAAGAAATTCGATGAACGATGAACTTGCAGGCGTCACCACGGTCTATTGGGCAAGCCGACGCTGCGGGCGCCAGAGCCTGCGTGCAAATATCAGGGAGGATGGCGTCGCGTGACGGCCACGGCCACGGACAAACAGCTGGTTGCCAGAGTTCAGAAGGGTGACAACCGCGCCTTCGATCTGCTGGTGCTTAAGTATCAACACAAGATTCTGGGTTTGATCAGTCGCTACATTCAGGATTCGGACGAAATGCAGGATGTCGCACAGGAAGCGTTTATCAAGGCCTATCGTGCCTTGCCCGGCTTTCGGGGCGACAGCGCGTTTTACACCTGGCTCTATCGGATTGCGATCAACACGGCCAAGAATCATATTGTGGCGCGCTCGCGTCGCCCCCCCGGCAGCGATGTCGATGTTGAGGATGCAGAGTATTACGATGGGGGCAGCGCCCTGCGCGATCTGGAAAGTCCGGAAAATGCCCTTTTCGGCGAGGAACTGAAAGCCGTGGTCGAAGCCGCAATCGCCGATCTGCCTGATGATTTGCGCACTGCGGTAACTTTGCGGGAATTTGATGGTCTCAGTTATGAGGATATCGCGGATGTCATGGATTGCCCGGTAGGTACCGTGCGTTCACGTATTTTCCGGGCCCGCGAGGCGATTGATGCTAAAGTCACAGCGCAGATTGGCGGCAGCTAGTAACGGCGTTGCAGCAACCAGAGGTAACGAATGACCCATACAGCACGCAAAGGGAAGGCCATATGAACAAGTCCATGCGCGAGTCCTTGTCTGCATTGATGGATGGAGAAGCGAGCGAGATCGAACTGCACCGCATTCTGGCCAGTACTGATAACGATGAACTTCGAGCCGCCTGGTCCGGTATGCACCGCAATAGCGATGTCCTGCGCGGAAATGCGGTGATAACCCGGATGGATATTTCCCGAGCGGTCAGTGAGTCGGTAGCACAGCTTGACGTCGCGCCGGTGGCAGATAAAAGAGCCGTCGCTGGAATGCGCCGGTCGCTGGCGAGTTTTGCCGTGGCTGCCTCGGTGACCGCGGTGGTCGTATTCAGCGGTCAACAGTTTATGACATCGCCCGAGAGTCGCGTTCCAGCAGGGGCCGGATCACCCGGTCTGGTCAACTCCGGTGCTGCGGTGCCCGTGCGGGCCAGTTTCGGCTCGCGCGCAGAAGCACCGTCCATGGTGCTGCAGCCCGCAGTGGGTGCCGGCTACCAGGAACTCGCGCGACAGCGGCTGCGCAAGTATAGCCAGTCCCACGCGGAGCAGGCGGCGCTGAACACGCCACAGAGTCTGGTGCCGTTTGCCCGCGTTCAGGACATACAGGCACAGTAACGCCCGCATGCCTCGTTCCCGGCTGCAGTTGATTCGTGCACTTGTCTGTGGCGCCTGCCTCATGCCCGGGCTGCTCTTTGCTCAGTCCGTGTGCGACGATTCCAGTGCCGACGCACTTCAGTTGCTTGAGCGCATGTCACGCGCCGGAGCGATGGTAGACCATCAGGGCATGGCAACACTGCAGCGCGATGGCGATATGCGTGTATTGAAGATCCGCAGGAACACCGCGGGGGATGTGACGACAGATACTCTGGCTCTGCTGACCGGGCAGAGTGCACAGGTTGTGCGCTCGGAGCGTCCGCAAAGCTGCGTTCATCCCGGGCATGCGCTGCTTCGTTTGCAGCGTGGGCCAGGAGACGCGTGTGGTGTGGCTGCGCATTACCGGCTCGCCATGGAGTCGGGCGACCGTGTCGCCGGCCGCATGACACAGCGAATCATTGCCCAGCCGCGCGACATGTATCGCTATGCCTATGTACTGGAGGTGGACAAGGAAACAGCGCAGTTGCTTAAAATCACCACGCTCACTGCGGATGGTCGCGCTCTGGAGCAGTTCCAGTACGCCAGCCTCGCGCTGAGGAAAACGTCGAGCGCCGAGCATGACACCGGCGCTGAGGGGGCAGATGCAGAAGCCATGTCCGGGGATGGCGGCAATCACAGTGCGTCGCCTCCCGATAACCATGCCGCGACCTCTTCTGGCAGCGTGGCCGCCGTGACGGAAACAGGGTCAATTCCGCAAGCGAGGGCAGATTGGAAGCCCGAGTGGGTGCCCGCCGGCTTTATCCCGACCCAGGCGACAGGAAACAGCGCTCGCCAGACCTACACCGACGGCATGGCGAGTTTCTCTGTGTTCCTCGAAGCCGGCAGCGTGAACATGCAGCCGGGTGAAGGCGCGGTGCGCGAAGGCAGCACACTTGCCTACACACGGGGCCTGCGCCTGGCAGGCTCCGTTGTGCTGGTAACGGTGGTCGGCGAAGTGCCGGTCAACACCGCACGGATGGTCACTGATTCGGTCAGGTTGAGGTAGCACATGCTGCTGGAGTCAGGCAGGGTTGTCGCGGTGGAACCTGATGTCGTCTGGGTGGAGACTCTGCGTCGCTCAACCTGTGGCAGTTGCTCCGCTCGCGCCGGCTGCGGTCAGGGCCTGCTGAATCGACAGCAAGGGGGTGGGCGAGGGCTCGTTCGTGCGCTGTCGGGCGAGGCACTGAAGGCAGCAGATTGTCGTATCAATGATCGCGTTGAAATTGCGCTGCCCGAGGAAGTGATTCTGCGAGGCTCTACGATTGTGTATGCCGTGCCGATCATCAGCATGATGCTGGCGGTAGTGCTGGTTTCTGCACTGAGGCCGGGTGCGGGCGATGTTGCCAGCCTCGCGGCCGCAGTGGCCGGCCTGGCGTCAGGCCTTGGCCTGGTTCGCTGGCATGCCTTCTCTCACCGCGACGATCCGCTGATGCAACCGGTTCTGCAGCGACAAATACCGGCTGATTCGGGTCGTGATGTCACAATCGCTGCCATGTCGTGAACACGGCGATCTGAAATAAACGCTACACTTACTTTTTTCGAGTGATGGGGAACTGACTTATGCCAACTCCACGATCCCTCGCCCAGTGGCTGCTGCTGTCGGCCGCGCTGCTGGCGACTGGTTTGCACGCACAAGGCCTGCCGGATTTCCGTGACATTGTCGCAGACAATTCTGCGGCCGTTGTCAAGATTCTGGTGGAACAGGAAGCGGGAGCCCCGGTCCACCCCGGTTTCGACTCCGACGAGATCCCGGAATATCTCAGGCGGTTTTTCGAGGACCGCGGTGCGCCGCCGGGACCGCGACAGAGAATGTCGATGGGCTCTGGGTTCATCATTTCGGATGACGGTTACATTGTGACTAACAATCATGTGGTAGAGAGGGCCAGCAGCGTCGTTGTGCGCCTCAGCGACCGTCGTGAGTATGACGCGGAAGTCGTTGGACTCGATGAGCGCTCTGACCTCGCCCTTCTCAGAATCGAGGGCGAGGATCTGCCGGTCGCCCGGCTGGACACGACCGATCGCCTGGATGTCGGTGAATGGGTTCTTGCGGTCGGCTCGCCGTTTGGCCTCGACTATTCGGTGACCGCCGGCATCGTCAGTGCAAAGGGCCGCAGTCTGCCCACTGAGCGCAATGAAAACTATGTGCCGTTTATCCAGACGGATGTGGCCATTAACCCCGGTAATTCCGGAGGGCCGCTGTTCAACCTCGACGGTGAGGTGGTGGGTGTCAATTCCCAGATATTTACCCGCAGCGGCGGCTCAATCGGCCTGTCTTTCGCCATTCCCGTGAGCGTCGTGCGCAGTGTGGTTGAGCAGCTTAAGGAAAACGGCTCTGTTGCACGGGGCTGGCTCGGTGTGACCATCCAGGATGTTGACCGCAACCTGGCTGAATCCTTTGAACTGGACCGTCCGATGGGCGCCCTGATTGCGCAGCTGGCGCCGGGTGGTCCAGCTGAGGGTGCGGGCTTCGAGCCTGGTGATGTGATTATCGAATTCGCTGGCCAGCCTGTAGAGACCTCTGCTGATCTGCCGCATGTGGTGGGTTTGCTGCGGCCTGGCACAAAGGTCGATGCCGTGATTATTCGTGATGGCGAGCGCCAGACCATCAGCGTCACGGTCGGTGGACTCGACGCCGACGAAGACCTGGCATCTGCCGCCAGCGGTTCGGCCAGTGGCGAGGAGGGTAAGCTCGGTATCCTCTGCGAGAATGCCGCGCCGGATGTCCTGGAGCGCTGGGGCTTGTCCGGCGGTGTACTGGTGCGCAACGTTGAAGCGGGATCACCCGCCGCAGATGCGGGGATCCGCGCCGGCGATGTGATTACCATGGTCGCCAATCAGCCGGTGCAGGATCTGGACGCCCTGCGCGATGTCACGGCGTCACTGCGCGCCGGTGCATCCGTGCCGGTGCGACTGATCCGCCGTGGTGCACCGCTGTTCATCGGCCTGCGCGTACCTGGCTGACACCGTCACCCGCGCAGCGCCGCCAGCCCGCTTTTCACGCCTGCGTGGCGGGCGGGCGCCCGCTGCGTTACAATCGCGCCTTCCGAGCGGTGGTATGCCCTGCATACCACCATTTGGCCGAGTGCACATCCCTAATGCACGTGATATCGGCATCCCAAGGCGTAGAGTCATACCGAGTGAGTCATCTCAAGCACATCCGCAATTTCTCCATTATTGCCCACATTGACCATGGAAAGTCCACGCTGGCAGACCGCTTCATACAGTATTGTGGAGGCCTGAGTGATCGCGAGATGAGCGAGCAGGTGCTCGACTCCATGGACATCGAGCGCGAGCGTGGCATCACCATCAAAGCCCAGAGCGTGACGCTCGATTATCGGGCGCGGGATGGCGAGGTCTATCAGCTCAACTTCATCGACACTCCCGGCCACGTCGATTTTTCCTATGAGGTTTCCCGTTCGCTGTTTGCCTGCGAGGGCGCCTTGCTGGTGGTAGATGCCGGTCAGGGCGTAGAGGCGCAGTCTGTGGCCAATTGTTACACGGCCATCGAGCAAGGCCTCGAGGTGCTGCCGGTACTTAACAAAATGGACCTGCCGCAGGCCGATCCTGACAAGGTGCGCATCGAGATCGAGGAGATCATCGGCATCGATGCGACCGACGCGTGTCTGGTTAGCGCCAAGTCGGGCATGGGCATTGAAGATGTGCTTGAGCAGCTGGTGGCAAAGGTGCCGCCGCCATCGGGGGAACGCGATGCGCCGCTGCAGGCGTTGATCATCGACTCCTGGTTCGATAATTACCTCGGCGTAGTGTCGCTGGTGCGGGTCAAGCAGGGCACGCTGAGCAAGCGTGACAAGATCGTCACAAAATCCACCGGTAAGCAGCATCAGGTGGATGGCGTGGGTATTTTTACGCCCAAGCGCAAGGAAACAGGCTGTCTGCGCGCGGGAGAGGTAGGTTACGTGATTGCCGGCATCAAAGAGATCAACGGTGCCCCGGTGGGTGATACGCTGGTGCCGGCGCAGCACACGGATGTGCCCGCGCTGCCGGGATTCAAGAATGTACGGCCTCAGGTCTATGCCGGTATTTTCACCGTGTCCACGGATGACTATGAGGATTTTCGCGATGCGCTGGCGAAGCTCACGCTGAACGACGCGTCTCTGTTCTATGAGCCCGAAACCTCCGATGCCCTTGGTTTCGGCTTTCGCTGCGGCTTCCTTGGCATGCTGCACATGGAGATCATCCAGGAGCGCCTGGAGCGTGAGTACGACCTTGACCTGATCACGACCGCGCCGTCGGTGATCTACGAGGTGGTGACCAAGACCGGCGATGTCATCAGCATCGACAATCCGTCATCGCTGCCGGACGTTGGTGATATCGAGGAAATGCGCGAGCCCATCGCCCGCTGCAGCATCCTTGTACCGCAGGACTACCTGGGCAATGTGATTACGCTATGCGTAGAGAAGCGCGGTGAGCAGATCGACATGCAGTTTCTCGGCTCCCAGGTATCCCTGAGCTATGATATTCCGCTGGCGGAGGTGGTGCTCGATTTCTTTGACCGGCTGAAGTCAGTCAGCCGCGGCTACGCCTCGCTCGAGTATGCCTTCGATCGCTTTCAGCCGGCGAATCTCGCGCGCCTTGATGTCCTGATCAACGGTGACCGGGTGGATGCGCTGGCCGTGATTGTGCATCGCGACCACGTACAGCACCGTGGGCGCGTGCTGACCGAGAAAATGAAAGAGCTGATTCCTCGCCAGATGTTCGACGTGGCGATACAGGCGGCGGTTGGCGGCAAGATTGTAGCGCGGCAGACGGTAAAGGCACTGCGCAAGAACGTGACGGCAAAGTGCTACGGTGGCGATGTATCACGCAAGCGCAAACTGCTCGATAAACAGAAGGCCGGCAAGAAGCGCATGAAGCAGGTTGGCCGTGTTGAAATTCCGCAGTCGGCGTTCCTCGCCGTCCTGCAGGTAGACTGATAGGGACGGACCCCGATGACCATAGACTTCCCTCTGATACTGGTGCTGGCGGTATTTTTTACCGGCGGTGTCTGGCTTGTTGACGCGCTGTTTCTGGCGCCGGCCCGGCGCAGGAATGCCGGTGGCGGGTCGGCATCCGAGCCCGTCCTCGTGGAGTACTCGAAGTCGTTCTTTCCCGTGCTTTTCGTGGTGTTTGTGCTGCGCTCCTTCATTGTGGAACCCTTTCAGATTCCATCGTCCTCCATGGTGCCGACACTGGAAGTGGGGGACTACATCCTGGTTAACAAGTTTACCTATGGATTGCGATTGCCTGTCGTGCGCACCAAGGTTCTGGATATGAACGAACCGGAGCGCGGCGATGTAATGGTGTTCTTTCCGCCACATATGAACAAGACATATTATATCAAGCGCGTTATCGGCATCCCCGGGGACACGGTCACGCAGCGCAACCGGCGTCTTTATGTGAATGGCGAGTTGGTCGAGACGGAGAGCCTCGCGGTCATTCCCGATGGGCGGTCACGCTACCAGATCAGTCGCTCGGAGTTCGGTGAAGAGGGCCATCTGCTGCAGGAGGATATTTCGCGGCCAGCGAGGGATTTTTCTGTGGTGGTGCGACCGGGCCACTATTTCATGATGGGCGACAACCGCGATAACAGCAGCGATAGCCGGGTATGGGGCCAGGTGGCCGAAAAGGATATTGTCGGTAAGGCGTTTGCCGTGTGGATGCACTGGGATTCGCTGTTCAGCGTGCCCAGCTTCAGTCGGGTGGGAAGGATTCACTAATGCAGGTCCAGACTGGGAAACAGTGCCGGTTGCGTGCGGCACGCACATAACGGGATAGCGACTATGACGTTACAGGGTTCACAGCGCGGCATGTCACTGCCAGGCCTGCTGGTCATCGCAATGATGGTCGGCTTTTTTGTCACGGCCGCCATCCGTATCGCGCCAAAATACATTGAGTACCTCACGGTCAAGGAAGTGGTCGAACGCGTGGCCAGTGAATTCAATCGCGACGAAGACACGATTTCCGACGTGCGCCGCAGGTTGGCCACCACGCTGAATACCAACCAGGTCTACGACATCGATTACAAGGACATTGAAGTCTATCGTGAAGATGGCAGGACCTGGATCGATGCCCGTTATGAAGCTCGCGTGCCGATGGTCTGGCGCATCGATGCCGTGATCAAGTTTGATGACCTGTTGTTCGAGGCCGGGCGTGCCGTGCCGCAATGAGCCTGATCAGTCAGTCTGCAAATCTCGAGCGTGCCATCGGCTATGAGTTTTCCCAGCGCTCTCTCCTGTTACAGGCGCTGGCTCATCGCAGCGTGGGTCGCCACAACAATGAGAGGCTGGAATTTCTGGGCGATTCCATTCTCAATCACCTGGTCGCGGAGCATCTGTACGGCGCATTTCCACGTGCTCGCGAGGGCTCGTTGAGCCGGATGCGCGCGGAAATGGTCAAGGGCGAGACCTTGGCGGCAGTGGCTCGCGAGCTCAATCTTGGTGACTATCTCGCCCTTGGGCCTGGAGAACTCAAAAGCGGAGGGCACCGCCGTGAATCCATTCTCGCCGATGCGCTTGAAGCGCTGACCGGCGCCATTCTTATTGATGGGGGGCTGGAGGCCTGCCGGCGCTTCGTCCTGCAGGTCCTGGGTGAGCGCCTGGGAGCGCTGCAGGATGTCGAGCTCGATAAGGACCCGAAAACGCGACTGCAGGAGTACCTTCAGTCGAGGGGGCTGCCACTCCCGGAGTATCAGCTGCTGCACGCCAGCGGCAGCGATCACGAGCAGGAGTTCCACGTGAGCTGTCGGCTCGCAAAGCCGAAATCCGCAGCCGAGGGCACCGGCCGTAGTATCCGTCGCGCCGAACAGGCGGCCGCGAAAAGCGCGTTGGAGCGTCTTAACCGTGGATAATAAAGTAGTGCACCGCTGTGGGCATGTTGCCATCATTGGCCGACCCAACACCGGCAAGTCGACTCTGCTCAACTATCTGGTGGGCCAGAAACTGAGCATTACCTCACGCAAGCCCCAGACCACGCGGCATCAGGTACTCGGGATCAAGACCGGCGACGATTACCAGATTCTGTTCGTCGATACGCCTGGCATGCACGTGGACGCCCCACGCGCCATCAACCGCATGATGAACCGCGCTGCCAGCTCTTCCCTGGTGGATGTCGACGTGGTGCTTATGGTGGTGGACCGTACTGCCTGGACCGAGAACGACGAGCGCGTGCTGAGTCACCTCGCGAACTGCGAGGCTCCGGTGATTCTGGTGGTCAACAAGGTCGACCTGATCCGCGACAAGAGCGAGCTTCTGCCGCACCTTGAGAGTCTCGAGCGAAAGGCCGACTTTGCCGCTATCGTGCCGCTGTCGGCCCTTCGCAGGCAGAACATGAATGCGCTCGAGGCTGAGATTGTCGCGCGCCTGCCGGAGCGTGCCCCACTGTTCCCGGAGGATCAGATTACCGACAAAAGCATGCGCTTCCTCGCCGCCGAGATCGTTCGTGAGAAAATCATGCGCCAGCTGGGTGATGAGCTCCCCTATGCCACCGCGGTGGAGATTGAGGAATTTGTTGAGGACAAGGGCATCCTGAACATCTCTGCACTGATACTGGTGGAGCGTCGTGGCCAGAAGCTGATTCTTATTGGCGAGGGCGGCTCGCGCCTGCGTTCCATTGGCAGTGAAGCCCGACGCGATATGGAAAAACTGTTTGACAACAAGGTCATGCTGCGGCTCTGGGTCAAGGTCAAGTCCGGCTGGTCGGATGACGATCGCGCCCTGAAAAGTCTTGGCTACGACGATCGCAGTTAGCTTGAGTTACCGGGCGAAATGAATGCGCGTTACCCTGCAGCCGGCCTATCTGCTTCACCGACGACCGTTTCGCGATAGCAGCCAGCTACTGGAGGTTCTGACCGCGGAATACGGCCGACTAGGTCTGGTGGCCCGCGGCGTACGCCGTAAATCGCGCGGTGGTTCCAGCGGCTCGCTGCTGCAGCCCTTCGCCCCGCTGCTGCTCTCCTTTTCGGGTGGTGGCGAGCTGAAAACGCTGACCGGCGTCGAGGCCGGTGGCGGTATCGCCGCGTTACGCGGTGATGCCCTGCTCAGCGGCTTTTATCTGAATGAACTGGCGGTGCGCCTGCTGCACCGTGATGATCCGCAACCCGACATCTTTGCTGCCTATGCGGTAGCGCTGGCTGCGCTGGCAGACGGCGGCGTTATTGAGGACGCGTTGCGCGCCTTTGAATTCAACCTGCTCGACGCCCTGGGCTACCGTGTTGAGCTGGTGGTGAACGGCGCCGACGGTGGCGATATCTCGGATGAAGCTTTTTATACGTACCGGCCCGGGACGGGACTGATTCCGCAGGCGACCTCCGCGGTGGCGGAAGCGCCCGGCGGGCTGTACCGCGGGTCGGATCTGCTGGCGGTCGCCAGAGGCGACTACCGCGGCTCCGCCGGTCAGACCGCCAAGCGACTGACACGATCAGCGCTCGCAGACCTGCTCGGCGGACGGCCACTGCGTAGTCGGGAGCTGTTTCTGCAACACCGCGAGCGTGCCCGCGATAGCGGCTAATGACTGATCAGCACCCGACCCTGCGCAGTTTCTCCCACAGGCGTTATACTGCTCCGCGCCATTCGCAGCGAAGGTTCCTTCCCCATGCCCACCTATCCGACAATAGAAAGCTGCATCGGTCAGACACCGCTAGTCAGGCTGCAGCGTCTGCCGGGGCAGACAGGCAACACCTTGCTGGCCAAGCTTGAGGGCAACAACCCGGCAGGTTCGGTCAAGGATCGTCCGGCACTCAGCATGATCGCCGAGGCCGAAGCCCGGGGCGAGATAAAGCCCGGTGATACCCTGATCGAGGCCACCAGCGGCAATACGGGCATCGCCCTGGCAATGGCCGCGGCGATCCGTGGCTACCGGCTGGTCCTGATCATGCCGGAAAGCGCCAGCACTGAACGCAAGCAGTCCATGCAGGCTTATGGTGCCCAGCTGATCGAAGTATCGGCGAAAGACGGTATGGAAGGCGCCCGCGACATGGCCGACAGCATGGCCAGTGAAGGGCGTGGTCGTGTGCTTGACCAGTTCGCCAATCCGGATAATCCGATAGCACATTATCGCGGTACCGGCCCGGAGCTGTGGCAGCAGACGGCGGGCGAAATCACACATCTGGTCACGTCAATGGGCACGACGGGTACCGCCATGGGCTGTTCGGCCTTTCTCAAAGAAATGAATCCGGCGATACAGATTATCGGACTGCAGCCGGCGGACGGCGCGAGTATTCCCGGTATTCGCCGGTGGCCGCAGGCTTATCTGCCAAAGATCTTCGAGGCCGCAAGAGTGGATCGGGTGATGGATATTTCGCAAGAAGAGTCCGAGGATACCATGCGCCGGCTTGCTGCGGAGGAGGGCATATTCTGCGGCGTGTCAGCCGGTGGTTCGGTGGCGGGAGCACTTCGACTGTCGCAGGAGGTTGAAAACGCGACAATTGTATCGATTATTTGTGATCGCGGAGATCGCTATCTGTCCACCGGCGTGTTCGCACCGCGCGACTGAGCGACGCTGCTCATGGTTCAGGTCAGGGATCAGTATCACGTCAGTGACGATGGCCAGGTCGACGTCAGCCGCTGGCTCGCTCACGTGCCGCTGGCGCTTGAGGCAGTGGATCGCCAGCGCCTCGCCGACGCCGCGCAGCTGGCCAGCGAGGCGCGGGAGCGGCCGGGCGTCGATGCCAGCGACTGGAGCGCCCACTCGGACTGCCTGCTCGCCGGTGTCGAGACCGCGCAGATACTTGCCGAGTTGCAGGTGAGCGTGGATTGCCTGCTCGCGGGCCTGCTGTACCGAGCGGTGCGCGAGGGCCGGCTCGATGTTGCCAGCGTGACAGCTCGCTTCGGTCCCGCCACGGGAAACCTGCTAGACGGCGTGCTGCGCATGGCGGCCATCGGCGATTTGCGCAATACCGGCGATGCCCGCGTTCTCGGACAGGCTGATGCGCAGCGCGAGAACATTCGCAAAATGCTGGTTGCCATTGTGGATGACGTCCGGGTCGCGCTGATCAAGCTTGCGGAGCGCACCTGTGCGATCCGGGCGGTAAAGAACGACGCCGAGCGCCGTGAGCCCATCGCCCGCGAGGTTGCGGACGTCTACGCGCCGTTGGCGCATCGTCTGGGTATCGGACACCTGAAGTGGGAGCTGGAGGATCTGTCGTTCCGCTATCTGCACCCGGACGCCTACAGCAAGATCGCGCGCCTGCTGGATGGCAAGCGCCGCGAGCGCGATCGCTTTATCCAGCAGGTGTCATCGCAACTTGATGTGGTCTTGAGCAAGGCCAACATCGACTTCGAGCTAAACGGTCGCGCCAAGCATATCTACAGTATCTGGCGGAAAATGCAGCGCAAGGGAATCGGCTTCTCGCAGGTGTATGACATCCGTGCGCTGCGTATTCTCGTTCCCGACGTGAAGGACTGCTACGCAACCCTCGGTCTGGTGCACGGACTGTGGCGCAATATCCCCAACGAATTCGATGATTACATCGCCAATCCGAAGGAAAACGGCTATCGCTCACTGCACACGGCGGTCATCGGCCCGGAGGGCAAGATCCTCGAGGTGCAGATACGCACCCGCACCATGCATGAGGAGGCGGAGCTGGGCGTTTGCGCCCATTGGCGCTATAAGGGATCGGATCGCGAGGTGCGCCTTGGCAGCACATACGAAGAGAAGATCGCCTGGCTGCGCCAGGTCCTCGATTGGCATGAAGAAACCGGTGATGCAGGTAGCGTCGCCGAACAGCTGAGCTTCAATGTCGCCCAGGACCGCGTGTACGTGTTTACCCCATCCGGCGACGTGGTGAACCTCGCCAGCGGCGCCACACCCCTGGATTTTGCCTATCACGTGCATACCGAGGTGGGCCACGCCTGTCGCGGTGCCAAGGTCAACGGGCAGATCGTGCCGTTGACCTATGAGCTTAAGACGGGTGAGCGTGTGGAAATACTCACCGCGAAGCAGGGCCAGCCAAAGCGCGACTGGCTGCAGCCGGCGTTGGGTTACCTCAAGACCAGTCGCGCCCGTGCCAAGGTGCAGCAGTGGTTCAAGAGCCAGGCACGGGAAGAGAACATCGACGCAGGCCGCCACCTCCTGGAACGGGAGTTCCGACGCATGGCGCTGACCAGCGTCGACTACAAGCGCATTGCCGCCAGGGTGCAGCTGTCCACGGTAGAAGACATGTACGCTGCGGTGGGTGCTGGAGACCTGTCGTCGTCACAGGTAGTTCATGCGGCGGAGAGCCTGATCGGTGATAAGCCGCAGCCGCAGTTGCGCGTGGCGCACGGCACCGGTCGTCGCAGCGGCCACGTCGATGTCCAGGGTGTGGGCAACCTGCTGACGCATATGGCGGGCTGCTGCAAGCCGCTCCCAGGCGACAATATTGTCGGTTTCATTACCCAGGGCCGCGGAGTGAGCGTTCATCGTGCGGACTGTCGCCGTGTCGTGCAGTGCCAGGACAGCTCGCCAGAGCGCATTATCGAGGTGGAATGGGGCACAGATGCAGACGAGAAGTTCGAAGTTGATATCGCCATCGAGGCCTATGACCGCCAGGGCCTGCTGCGGGATATCACTGCGATGTTTGCGACTGCGCGAATCAATGTGCTTTCTATCACGACACAGTCCATCCGTCAGTCGCATTCCGCTACCATGCGGCTGACCGTTGAAATTGCCGACCTCGAGTCACTCGCCAAGCTGCTGGAGCGACTGAACCGGCTGAAAAACGTGATATCTGCAACGCGGATCAACAGCTGAGGTAAACCGTGCCCGATACCCGCTATGACCTTGACGATCTCCTGCGCATTATGCAGCGTCTGCGCGACCCTGATGGCGGCTGCCCATGGGATCTTAAGCAGGATTTCCAAAGCATCGTGCCCTCAACAATCGAGGAATGCTACGAGCTGGCAGAGGCAATAGAGCAGGAGGACTACCCGCATGTTGCCGAAGAACTGGGAGATGTTCTGTTCCAGGTCATCTTCTATGCCCAGCTCGGCAGTGAGCGTGAGTTGTTCGATTTTCACGCTATTGTGCACACGCTGGCCGACAAACTGGTGCGGCGGCATCCCCACGTATTTGTCCCCGGCGATCTTGAGCAGCGCGTGGATCCCGGGGCGATGGACGAGGCCGACGTCAAGGCGCAGTGGGAGGCGATCAAGCGAGAGGAGCGTCGTGCCCGTGATCAGCATCATGCTCTTGCCGATGTGCCGGTGGCTCTGCCGGCACTGCAGCGTTCCCAGAAACTGCAGAAGCGCGCGGCCCATGCCGGCTTTGACTGGTCGACCAGTGCTGGCGTGCTGGATAAACTGGAGGAGGAGATTGCCGAGTTGCGCGCCGCCATGCACAGCGGTGAGAGCGACGCTGTCGAGGACGAGATGGGCGACGTGCTGTTTACCTGCGTCAACCTGGCCCGCTGGCTGAGACTCGATGCCGAACGAGCCCTGCGGCGGGCATCGGGCAAGTTCGAGCGCCGCTTCCGCCGCGTGGAAGAACTGGCAGACGCGCGCGGGGCAACACTGGAAACCCTCGATCCGGTGGCGTTGGACGCACTCTGGCAGGCCGCAAAAGTCGACGTCTAGCACCATTACACGGCGCTGGACGGGCCCTTGTGCTCCTTCCGCGGGCTGTGTAAGGTTGCGCTTCTTCTTATCGGGGTCGGCGTTGCCACGTGCGCCGCATAGATAAAAGCTACTGCCAAGGAACAGCTGCATGCGTTTAATTCTTCTGGGCGCCCCGGGTGCCGGAAAAGGCACTCAGGCCCAGTTTATTACCGAGCACCTCAACATCCCGCAAATTTCGACCGGCGACATGTTGCGCGCTGCGGTCAAGGCAGAAACCGAGCTTGGCAAACGCGCCAAGGAAGTGATGGACGCCGGGGGGCTGGTTTCCGACGATATCATCATTGGCCTGGTGGAAGAGCGTATCAAGGAACCGGATTGCGCCCAAGGCTTTCTGTTTGACGGTTTTCCGCGGACCATCCCGCAGGCGCAGGCACTGCTGGAGTCCGGCGTAGTGATTGACCACGTGGTGGAGATTGTCGTTGATGACGAGGAGATTGTCGGGCGCATGTCAGGCCGTCGCGTGCACCCCGCCTCGGGCCGTATCTACCACACCGAGCACAATCCGCCGAAGGTTGAGGGCGTTGACGATGTTACCGGTGAGCCGCTGGTCGCCAGGGATGACGATCGCGAGGAAGTGGTGCGCAAGCGGCTGGCAGTGTATCACGAGCAGACCGCCCCTCTGGTGGGCTTCTATCAGTCTCTCACCAGCGACGCCGCGCCAGCGTATCACCGGATCATGGGCGTGGGCGATGTCGAGGATATTCGCGATCGCATCCTGGCCGCGCTTGGCGCGTGAGTTAGTGATCCGCGTCGGGCTGGTTGATATTGCGTAGGGCCTCCGGCGGCAGGTCCATTACAATACACTGGGTATAAAGGGTGGCGAGCCATCCGCGCACGCTGCGCTGTCCGCTGTCGAGATACGCCGTGAGCCCAGCCAGCGCTTCCCGGCGCAATGCCAGGCACAGGTAATGCTCGCGCCCGCCACTGCTGAGATAGGCCGCATCAAGCCCCTGCCCGCCACCTGCGATCAGACTATCGCGCAAGCGTACGAAAAGGGCCGTAGGAGCGCCGGGCATATCGCAGGGTAGCACCAGCAGATGCGGTGTCGACACCTGCATACTGGCCGCTTCCAGTCCCGCGAGAGGACCCTGGTAACCTTCGCGCTCGTCGACTATCACGTGATCGGCGAGGGCGCGGTAACACTCCAGATTGCGGTTGCAGCTAATCAGCAGACGGCTTGCCAGCGGCTGCAGGCAACTTACGGCATGCGTCACCAACGGCTCTCCCCGCCAGGGAATCAGGCCCTTGTCCCGCTTCTGCATGCGCCGTCCGGCGCCACCCGCGAGGACAAGCCCTGTTGTTCCCCCGCGCAGCCATGTGGCGCCGCTATTAATCGTTGAGTGGTTTGCTGGGTGCATGGAGCCGATTGTGGGATAATTCAGCGCTGCATGCACAGTATTCCGGCAGGTGAGAACTACATGGCTTCACAGGAAGGGCGCAGTCAACGACTGCTGGGCATTGAGACCGCGACCGATGCCTGCTCGGTTGCCCTGGGCCTCGAGGGTAATACAGAGCAACGCCACGAGTGCCAGCCGCGCCAGCACAGTCGCCGGCTTTTTCCGATGCTCGCAGACCTTCTGGGGAATCGCCCGCCGGCTTCCCTGGCGCTCGATGCCATTGTCTATGGCTGTGGCCCCGGTTCCTTTACGGGCCTGCGCATTGCCGCCAGTGTCGCGCAGGGGCTCGCATTCAGCCTCAACCTGCCGGTCGTGCCGATTTCCACGCTGGCCTGTCAGGCAGCCACGGCGTGGCGCGAGTACGACTTGCCGGACAGTGCAGTGATTCTAAGCACGCTCGACGCCAATATCGGGCAGGTTTATTGGGCGCTTTACCGCGCTTCGCCAGCGGGGCCGGTTGAACTGATGCCGCCAGCCGTGTGCACGCCCGAAGCGCTGCCGATCGCCGCGATCACGGCGCAATTGCCGGCAGCGCCGTCGCTCTCTGTCGTGGGATCGGGCTCCGGGCTCCTCGCCAGCATTCCCGGGCTGCCTGTCCACTGCGCCTACGGTGACGTGCTGCCCCAGGCGCGGGATCTGCTGTCGATGGCGGGGACGTCGCTGGCGTCGGGTGTCACGCAGGCTGCAACAGACGTATCGCCGATCTATGTTCAGGATGCGACGCGCTGGAAAAAGCTGGCGGAGCAGGGGCCGCGCGCGTGATCGACTGGTGGCAGGCCGCCATCCTCGCATTGCTTCAGGGTCTCACAGAATTTTTGCCGATTTCCAGCTCGGCCCACCTGGTGATTCCCTCACTGATGCTCGGCTGGAAAGATCAGGGCCTGGCGTTTGACGTGGCGGTCCACGTCGGCACTCTGAGCGCGGTAGTGGTGTATTTCCGACGTGACCTGACAGCGCTGCTCGGTGACCTGATGTCAGGTGCACGCGAGCGCAGGGTCAATGATGGCTGTCGCCAGGTGCTGTTTCTGGCTGTCGCCACCCTGCCAGTTATCATCACGGGTTTCCTGCTCAACGATATGATAGAGGTGCATCTTCGGACACTTCCCGTGATTGCCGCCACCACGCTGATCTTCGGCCTGGCCCTGGGGCTTGCCGACCGCGCGGCGCGGGGCGGTATCCAGCGTGACCTCACATTCCCCGTCGCTCTGACAGTGGGCATCGCCCAGGCAATAGCGCCGATACCCGGTGTTTCACGTTCCGGTGTAACCATTACCGCAGGTCTTCTCCTCGGGCTGGGGCACCAGCATGCGGCGCGTTTTTCCTTTCTGTTGTCGATTCCTGTTATCGCTGGCGCTGGGCTGCTCAAGGGGCGCGATCTGCTGCTGCTTGAAGCGCCGGTACCCTGGCTGCAGCTTCTGCTGGCGGCGGCACTGGCGGGCACCACGGCCTACGGCTGCATTGCGGCCTTTCTGCGCCTGATCGATCGCATTGGCTTGATGCCCTTTGTGTACTACCGTGTCGCCCTCGCGCTGGTTCTCGTCGTACTCTGGTTGACATAATGCAGCGCCTGTTATTCGGAGGAACAGCATGAAGATTGCGTTTATCGGCCTCGGCGTCATGGGTTTTCCTATGGCGGGTCATCTGTCCGCCGCAGGGCATGAGGTGACGGTGTTCAATCGCACGCGGCAGCGGGCCCTGGAATGGCGGCAACAGCACGGCGGCAGCGTGGCCGACACACCGGCTGCAGCTGCCGTCGGTGCCGAAATCGTGTGCTGCTGCGTCGGCAACGATGATGACGTGCGTCAGGTACTGCTCGCGGATGACGGTGCATTGGCAGCCATGGCCGCGGGTTCACTGCTGGTAGATCACACGACGGCGTCCGCGGCACTGGCCCGTGAGCTGCACGCGGCGGCCGATCTTGTCGGCGTCAGTTTTCTCGATGCGCCCGTGTCGGGCGGACAGGCGGGTGCCGAAAACGCTGCGCTCACCATCATGGTCGGCGGCGACAACGGGCCTTTCGCTCGCGCTGAGCCGGTCCTGTCGGCCTACGCTCGCTGTGTGCGTCTGCTGGGTCCCAGTGGCAGCGGGCAGCTGGCGAAAATGGCCAACCAGATCTGTATTGCCGGCGTTGTTCAGGGACTTGCCGAGGGCCTCGCGTTTTCCGAGCGCGCGGGTCTCGACAGCGCTGCCGTGATCGAGGTTATCAGCCAGGGCGCTGCGCAGTCCTGGCAGATGGTCAACCGCTACCAGACGATGTTGGCGGGTGAATACGAGCACGGCTTTGCAGTGAACTGGATGCGCAAGGACCTGGGCATGGTGCTGGAGGAGGCCGCAAAGCGGGATCTGGAGTTGCCCGTGACGTCGCTGGTCGACGCCTTCTATGCCGAGGTGCAGGAGATGGGCGGCGGCCGCTGGGATACCTCGAGCCTGTTCGCGCGCATGCAGGCGCACATGGCCGAAAGCGGGAGCGGAACATCATGAACAGCAGCGATTTCAACCGCGGATTGTGCGATTTTCTGTCTCGCGCCACGACGCCTTTTCACGCGGTGGCGGCCATGACCACCTGCCTGCACGAGGCCGGTTTCCAGTCCCTCGACGAAGCCGGCCCGGCTGTGTCGACGCAGCCGGGAGGCCGCTATTATCTCACCCGAAACGACAGTAGTCTGATTGCCTTTACCCACGGGACGGAACAGGCGCCCACGGACGGTCTGCACATGGTCGGCGCGCACACCGATAGCCCCTGCCTGATGGTCAAGCCCAACCCCGAGCGACTGCGCCAGGGCTGTTTTCAGCTCGCGGTGGAAGTCTATGGCGGCGCACTGCTTAACCCCTGGTTTGATCGCGACCTGTCTCTCGCCGGTCGGGTCAGCTATGCCGACGATAGCGGTGCGTTGGCCACGGGCCTGGTGGATTTCCGCACCCCGCTGGCGCTCATCCCGAGTCTGGCGATCCACCTCGATCGCGAGGCAAACCGAGACCGCAGCATCAATCCGCAGACTGACATACTGCCCCTGCTTGCCCTTGCCAGCGAGGGCGAGGAGCCGGCCCTGCGGGAACTTCTTGCCACGAATCTCCGCGAGCAGGGCCACGCTGTCGCCCGGGTGCTGGACTATGAGCTATGCTTCTATGACGTGCAGCCGCCGGCGCTGGTGGGTCTGCGGCAGGAATTTATTGCCTCTGCGCGGCTGGACAACCTGCTGTCCTGCTATGTTGGCCTGCAGGCGCTGCTGGCGGCGGACCCCGCCCAGTCTTCTCTGCTGGTATGCAATGATCACGAGGAGGTCGGCAGTACCTCTGCCGTGGGTGCCCAGGGCCCCATGCTGCGCTCGCTCTTGATGCAGCTGGCGGGCAGCGAGCCGGTCTATTCCCATATGCTCGATCGCTCGGTCATGATCTCGGCCGACAACGCTCATGCAGTGCATCCCAACTATGCCGACCGGCACGACGAACGGCATGGTCCGCGCCTCAACGCTGGGCCGGTGATCAAGCACAACGCCAACCAGCGCTACGCGACCAGCAGCGAGACAGCGGGACTTTATCGCCTGCTGGCAGATCAGGAAGGCGTGCCCGTGCAATCTTTCGTGGTGCGCACCGACATGGCATGCGGCAGCACGATCGGCCCTCTGATCGCGGCGGAGCTCGGCGTGCGGACGCTGGATATCGGCGTGCCGACGCTGGCTATGCATAGCGTCCGCGAACTCGCCGGCAGCGAGGACGCCTGCAGCCTGTGGCGAGTATTGCGCCGTTTCTTTGCGCATTCCAGGACGCCTGCAGCACGCTGCTGAGAATGCCGGCAGCGTTTGCCTGGCCACCGGCTTCTTCGCGCAGGGTACTGTCGCGCGACACGGTCGGCCGGAGCCAGCGAATGGCCGCCCGATCGGGGCAGCGGATAGATTTACCGACAGGAATCCGTATCATGGCGGACTTTTGCGAACGAGTCGAAAAAGCATGAGCGAGCAACGGGTTCTCACCGGCATCACCACCACCGGCACGCCGCACCTGGGTAACTATGTGGGTGCGATCCGCCCGGCAATCGCGGCCTCGACACAGCCGGACCAGCAGAGTTTCTTTTTTCTTGCCGACTACCATGCGCTGATCAAGTGTCAGGATCCCGAGCAGGTGCGTCGCTCGAGCCTTGAGATTGCCGCCACCTGGCTGGCTTTCGGACTCGATACTGACCGCGCGATCTTCTACCGGCAATCCGATATCCCTGAGATTCCGGAACTGACCTGGATTCTCAACTGCAGCGCCGCCAAGGGACTTATGAACCGTGCCCACGCCTACAAGGCCGCAGTTCAGGTAAACGAGGAGGCGGGCGAGGATCCCGACTTTGGTATCACCATGGGCCTGTTTTGCTACCCGGTATTGATGGCGGCGGACATTCTCATGTTTGGTGCACAGCGCATTCCGGTGGGGCGTGACCAAATACAGCACGTGGAGATGGCGCGGGATATTGCGCAGCGTTTCAATCACAATTTTGCCGACGTATTCACCCTGCCCGAGGCGGTTGTCGAGGACAACGGCGCGGTGCTGCAGGGCCTGGATGGACGCAAGATGAGCAAGAGCTACAACAATACCATCCCGCTGTTCGAGACGGAAAAGAAGCTGCGGAAATCGATCAACCGCATCAAGACCAACCTGCTGGAGCCCGGTGAGCCCAAGGCTACCGATGACTCAACGTTGTTCCAGATATGGGCGGCCTTTGCCGACGAAAGCGAAACAGCGCGCATGCGCCAGGCGTTTGCCGACGGCATTGCCTGGGGGGAAGCGAAAAAACAGCTGTTCGAGCTGGTTAACGATCATCTGGCGCCGGCGCGCGGGTATTACACGGAACTCATGGATGACCCCGGGCACATTGAAGCGGTGCTGCAGAAGGGCGCGCAGCAGGCCCGTGAGTACAGTGTTCCACTGATGCAGCAGGTGCGTGACGCTGTCGGAATCTCCAGTATGGGCGGACGCTAACGCCCGCCGGGATACCACGACACCTCAGCATAAACCCCTCGCGGCTGACCAACAAAGTAGCGGTACTGGCCGAAGCCGAAGTCTGCGCGCTCGGCATAATCCCGGTCCAGCAGATTGGTAATGCGAAGACCGGCTTCCCAGTTGGCGGCGACCGCACTGCGCAGGCGCAGGTTGAGCAGGCTGTGACCGTCGTATTCGTGCTCGTTATCCGGGTCAAGGTAATAGCTGTCCATATAGACCCATTCCAGTTCCGCATGGCCCGGACCGAATAATGACACCTCACGACCGATGCGAGCGCTGCCGAACAGTCGCGGCGCGGTGGTGATGTCATTGCCGCGGATATTGCTGCCCGAGCCGAGTAGCGGCGTCTGTCCCTCGTAGCGATGTCTGGCGGCACTGGCGTCAAGGCCGGCGTACCAGCCGCTGCCAGCGCGATAATCGAGGGACACCTCCAGACCGCGATGGCTGGTCTCTGCACCGCTGACATTCTGTCGGTCAGCGTCCTGGAAGATGACGTCGGTCTTTTCCATCATATACAGCGTGAGGTCCCAGCTCAGCCGCGCGTCGAAATCGCCGCGCCAGCCCACTTCCACGCTGTCGATGCGCTCGGAGTCCAGTTCTGCCACGGTCTGGCCCAATTGCAGCCGATACAGCTCGGCTGTCTGCGGTGCCCGGAAGCCGCGAGCCAGTCGCGTGTAGATTATGTTGTTGCCGAAGCCGCCGTAGCTTGCGCCAAGGTTGAAAGAGGCGTCGCTGAAGCGGTCCTCGCGATCGGCGGGACGGAAGAAGCGACAGGCGCTGGCCTCAGGAGCGCAGGCCGAGCCAGTGCCGGTGCGATTATCATAGTCGTAGCGTCGGTGCTCGAAGCGTCCGCCCGCCTGCAGTGTCCAGTCGGTGGCTGGCTGCCAGTTCAGCTGCGTGTAGGCGGCGGCAACCGAGGCGTCGACCGTGTAATCATAGTGTATACCGCGCGGTTGGTTAGGGCTGAAGTCATTGGCCTGTATCTCGCTCAGATAGCCGTTGGTGCGCTCGAGGTCGATGCCGCGAATCCACTCCAGATTTCCCTTATCCACCGTGAGCATCAGGTTGAGGCCCACGCTCTCATGGCCGTTGGTCTCCACGGGCTGCCAGGGCAGGAAGTGCTGCAGAAACTCCATGCGGTTGCGGCGCAGGTACGGTGTGATGGTGAGGGAGGTGTCAGAGGCGAACTGGCGCTGCCAGCGGCTGTAAGCGCGCAGTGACCAGGTATCGCGATACGCTTCGGGGTTGGGGTTGCGGCGCCGCAGATTGCCATCCTTGTAGGCTTTGAATCCCCGTATGAAGCCTGCGGTCTCCTGATTCAGGTTGGTCGCCTCCAGCGCGGATGTTACCTGCCAGATATCGCCGGCAAAATCGTGGCGCAGGGTCAGCTTCTGCTGGTCAAAACCGGAATCATCCTTGAAGCCACCATCGGTGGCGGCGTTGCCACGCAGGCTGATGCCATGTCGGCCAAGAGTATCGCTGTAGCGGTATTTGGCGCGGTAATAATCAAACGGACCGGCCTCCAGGGTGGCACGCTGTTCGCGCTCGGCAGTCGGTGCCGCGGTAAGAATATTGATCACGCCGTGCATGGCGTTGGAACCGTATACCGACGTACCCGGACCGCGAATGACTTCGATCCGGTCCGCCTGCTCCGCATTGGCATCAAACAACTGGTTGACGTTGCAGAAGCCCGGCGCGCGCAGGCTGATGTTATCCCAGCCCATGAAAAACGGCCCGCAGCCGCCGGCGCCGGTCAGCACCGGCGAGCGCAGCGCGGTTAGGCTCTCCTGTCCGTTACCGCGGCTGATCCACGCGCCCGGCACGCGCTGCATCAGTTCATTGATGTGTACTGCAGCGGTGGTGTCGATCTCATCGCCGCGGATAGTGGACCAGCCGACGGGGAGTTCCAGGGCCTTGTCGGCACTGCGGCTCGCGCTGACAAATACTTCCTCAAGCCGCGACGGCGGGTCGGCGGCGGCGGTTGTGCTCAAGGTGAGTATCAGGGGCAGGGCGGCAGAGCGCCAGAGCGCGAATGGCATTGGGGTCTCCCGATTGCGATGATGCGCAAGTGTAACAGCGCGCCGGTGCCGGTCCCAAATCGCCGGCAGCTGGGCATATGGTTCTTTCGGTATATCATGGCCAATAGCGTGAGACAGCGCCTGATCCCCTGCATGCACGCTGTTTGCTATCATGCACGCACTCGAATCCTGAAAGAGAGCACTGCATGTCGCCTGTTTCCGAGGTGCTGGCCGTCAATGATACGTTGCCCATCCGCACCGGCTCGCCCGTTCACAGTGGCAAGGTGCGCTCCGTTTACTGGCTGACCGAGGCAGACAGCTCACGTCTGGTGGCGCAGCGTGGCTATCCGGCGAGGCCTGATACACGGCTCGGTATCATGGTGATCTCTGATCGCCTGTCGGCATTTGACTGCATCTGGCACGCGGAAGGCGGACTGCATGGGGTGCCGGGGAAAGGCGCCGCATTGAATGCGATAGCCAGCTACTGGTTCCGTTGCTTTAACGAGGCGGGACTCGCTCCCAATCACATACTCGAGGTTCCGCATCCGCTGGTCTGGATTGTCCAGCGCGCCCGGCCTGTCGCCATTGAGGCGATTGCGCGGCAGTACATCACGGGTTCTATGTGGCGTGCCTACGCGCGCGGTGAGCGCAAATTCTGCGGTATTCAGCTGCCCGAGGGCCTGCAGCGTGACCAGCGACTCCGGAAGCTGCTGGTCACACCCTCCACCAAAGGTATTCTGACCGGCATTCCGGGTGTGCCCGCCGCAGATGATGTCAACGTCAGTACTGCACAGATCCGCGAGCACGCAGACCGCTTTCAGTTCGCGTCGCCGGACGATGTCGACACCTGTGACCGCCTGCTCCGGGATGGGTTTTCCCTCATCTCGGCGCAACTCGCGGACAAAGGCCTGCTGCTGGTGGATACCAAGTTCGAGTTTGGCTATGTGTCCGGCGAGGACGGGTCGGATCGGCTGATCTACATGGACGAGGTGGGCACGCCGGATTCCTCGCGTCTCTGGGACGCCGCGGCTTATCGCGAGGGTCGCGTGTTGGAGAACTCGAAAGAGACCTTCCGACAATCCCTGCTTGCGCGGGTCGAGGATCCCTCGGTGCTCCTCGATAAGGATCGCATGCCTGAGCGGCAGAGACTCGCGCGGGATACCGCACTGCCGCGAGCGCTGTTTGACGAGGTGTCTGCCACCTACACGGGTCTCGCCGAGCGAATCACCGGCGAGACGCTGCCGCGATCGAATGACCCGCGTCGTGACATCCTGGATGTTCTGGGCGGCGATGCTTTCCGCCTGATTGATTGAAGCCTCCTGTGCTGAGCGAACCGCTTTTCTGGCTTGTCAGCGTCCCGGCCGTTCTGTTGTTCGGCATCGGCAAGGGTGGCTTCGGCGGTGCCGTGGCGATCCTTGCGGTGCCGCTGATGGCGCTGGTCATGTCGCCGGTGCAGGCTGCGGCAATTCTGCTGCCCATTCTGGTGCTGATGGACGTTGTGGTAGTGCGCACCTTCTGGGGCCACTTCGACTGGCGGGCGCTGCGCCGTCTTCTTCCCGGCGCCGTTCTCGGCATTTCTCTCGGGTACTACAGCGTTGGCCTGCTGGATGAAAGCGCACTGCGACTGCTTGTCGGTCTCGTGGCCATCACGTTTGGACTGCTTACGCTGCTGGGCCTGCAGGCGGTCACCGGCCGCGAGCATCATGCCGGGACCGCGTTGTTCTTCGGGACACTGTCGGGCTACACGAGTTTCAGTATTCATGCCGGTGGGCCCCCACTCACGATGTATCTGCTGCCAAAGTCGCTGCCACCCATGATGTTTGTCGGCACGGCCGGGGTATTTTTCGCCGTCGTCAATGCGCTCAAGCTTTACCCGTATTATCTGCTGGGCCAGTTCGATACGGATAATCTGCTGTACTCGCTGGTGCTGATGCCGCTGGCCCCGATAGGCGTGCGTATCGGACACTGGCTGGTGCTGCACTCGCGGCCCGCCGTATACTACCGGATCATTGCAGTCTTCCTCGTGCTGGTGGGCATCAAGCTCACCGCAGACGGCCTAGGTCTAGGGTGGACTGTCAGTTCGATAGCCGCCGGTTGAAATGCCGTGCGGGTTGAAGCGCTACAGCGCGGGTAAACCTGCGCGGGGATGACCCCAGAGGAGAGAAAACATGCAGATTATCAATCTGACAGACAGTGTCGGTGTTACGGGTCAGGTGCAGCCCGCAGATATGCCCACTATCGCCGAGGCGGGTTACAAGGTTGTCATTAACAACCGCCCTGACGGAGAGGCACCGGATCAGCCCTCAAGTGAGGCGCTCGCCGCCGCGGCCGAGGCCGCTGGTCTGGAGTACCACTACTATCCTCTCAATGCCATGAATTATCCCGGCGATGACCCGGAGGCGATGGCCGCCTTGTTCGACGATGATTCCCGGCCTGTCTTTGCATTCTGTCGCAGCGGCACGCGCTCGAGCAATCTGTGGATCAGCACACGCCCTGCCGATGCCCGGGATGCGGCGCGACGCCGTGCGAGCAGTCTCGGTTTCGACATTTCTATGTCAATGCAACGCTAGCTGCGCCGACGTGTCTGGCATGAAAACCGTGCCCCCGGGTCCGGTGCTCTGGGACATCCCGGTACGCGTCATCCACTGGGCGCTCGCTGCCTGCGTACCGGCAGCCTGGTGGACGGCGGACCAGGGCTATATGAAGCAGCACGCGTGGATCGGCTATACCGTCCTGGTGCTGGTGGCGACGCGAATTGTCTGGGGCTTTGTCGGCAGTCCTCAGGCCCGCTTCCGTGACTTTCTGCGGGGTCCGCGGGCGGTCTGGCGCTACCTCCGTGGAGCGCCGCCGGAGACACCGGGCCACAATCCGCTGGGCGGCTGGTCATCCATGGCGCTGTGGCTGGTGCTGCTGTCCCAGGCGGGCAGTGGTCTGTTCAACAGCGATGGCATTCTGTTTGACGGACCGTTCTACCATGCCGCGGATTCTGCTGTGACTGATTATCTGGGCAGCATTCACGAAACGGCCTTCGACATTCTGCTCGGACTGATTGCGCTGCATCTGGCTGCAGTTGCCTACTACCAGTTTATCGCCGGCAAGCGTTTGCTCGGGCCCATGTGGCGCGGGTCTGTCGAGGGTCGACACGGCACCGGACCGGCGCGACCCTGGTGGTGGGCGGTGCTGATCGCCGGGCTGTTTGCCGCCGCGCTCTGGGGAGGCATCCAGCTAGCGCCAGCACCGGTGTCTTACTGGTGAGTCTGGCGTCTGTCGGGTGGCTGCAGGCGCGGGCTTGTCAGAACAGAGCGTGTTCGCCCAGTTCCTGCCCGGCAAGACCCTGGCGTCGCGTGCGCTTATAGAAGGCTTCCAGCGTGTCGTGGCCAAAACTCGGCGTGGCTTCGGCAGAATGACGGCCTGTATCCGGGTCTATGCACAGCATGGGTTCCGTGGCGTAGAAACGCCCGATGCGTGCAAATTCCGCTTTATCTGCCGCCGCCGATGACAGCTTCGCAAACGGCCACAGCAGGGCGCCGACAATGCTGAAAAGCTGTACCGGTACATGTGTATACTTCGGTGCTTTCTCATAGATACGAAACAGCATCTCCCCCTGCTGCAGCGGCGTGATTGCCGGACCGGGACCGCCGACAGGCAGGATGGCATTGTGGGCGCTGACGTCCTCCAGACAATTGGCGAGAAACACGGCTAGGTCGCGCTCGCTGATCGGTTTGCAGGCGGTTTGTTCGCCATCGCCAAATACAAGAAACGATTTGCCTTGCCGAATGCGCCTGATCTGCCCCGAGAGGGATTTGAAGAACGCGGTTGGACGGACGATGCTGTAGCGCAGACCGCTCGCCTGTAGTTCCCGCTCGAAGGCCAGCTTGGCGTGCTGAAAGGCGAGTGTCGGCGTCTGCACGCAGATAGCCGAGAGCAGGACAAAGTGGGGAATATTTGCGGCACGCGCCGCTATGAGCAGCTGATGATTGCACTGGTATTCTACGTGCCAGGCATCCCGAATGCCGCCGCCGCGGGTGGCGAGACAGGAATAAACGGCGTCAAAGGCATCGCCGCCAATGCCGTGTTGGCGGATGTTGTCGCTGCTGGCAAAATCCACCACCCTGATGGTGGCGTCCGCCAGTTCGGGCAGCCTGCCCGCGTCGGGCAAGGTTCGAAGGAGGCAGATGACCTCACAGCCGCGGGCGGTAAGCGCCGCAACAAGCTGACGGCCGATATAGCCGCTGGCACCCGCGACAAGTACCCGGTGGCTCACGACCCTGTGTTCGCTTTGGCTGTAGAGCCCGGTATCGGTCAGTACAGGTAGTCTTTCGCCTTGTAATCATCGTGGCAGGCCTTGCAGGCGCCACCGGTGTCCCTGACAGCGCTTGCGATCGCCTTGCGATCCTCGCTCTCAACCGCCTCCTCAAGGGCCTCTGCGGCGTTGCGGAGATCTTCGAGCTTGGACTCGAAGTCGTCCATGTTGTCCCAGATCTCCGGCTTGGCCCGTGTTGTCCCTTTTTCCGAGCCGGGTGCAAAGCCACGCAGCAGGTCGAGATCGACAGCGTCCTCCAGGTCGTCGGCGAATCCTTCCATGGCGTCCTGGTCCCAGGCGGTGTCGCCCTTGACCATACTCGCGATCGGCCCGAAGTTTGCGCCGATGATGGCGAAGATAGACTGGCGATAGGATTGCAGTGGCTCATCCTTCACCGAGTGCGCGAGAACGGTGGGTGCGCTTACCATGGCCGTCGCGAGGAGGGCGACGCGACAGTGCTGCTTGGTGACGTGAAACATGGGTCTTTGCTCCCGGGTGATTGTTAGATGCCATAACTCTAGCAGATTGATAACGCCTGTCGACCTGCGGATTGACATGACGCTGCGCTGATCCCGCTCGATTCCTGCCATGGCCGCGCGCTACACTGCGGTCTTTGCGTAACAAGGAGACTGCTGGTGACCCATTCTGCAAGGCCATTGGACGGTCTTCGGGTAATTGAACTCGGCCAGCTGCTCGCCGGTCCTTTCACGACGACCATTCTTGGTTATTTTGGCGCCGAGGTGATCAAGGTGGAGCCGCCGGGCGGCGATCCGATTCGCGGCTGGCGAGAGATGCGCGATGGCACCTCGCTGTGGTATCGCAGCCTCGGGCGCAACAAGAAAAGTGTGACCCTGGATCTGAAATCCCTCCGTGGCCGTGAGCTCGCGCTGCGTTTGCTCGATGATGCCGACGTGCTGGTCGAGAACTTCCGTCCGGGCGCCATGGAGGCCTGGGGCATGGGGCCGGATGTCGTTCGGCAGCGCAACCCGCGGCTTATCTACACCCGGATTTCCGGTTACGGCCAGAACGGTCCCTACTCGGACAAGCCGGGCTATGCCTCAGTCACCGAGGGCTTTGGCGGCTTTCGCTACATCAATGGCGAGCCTGGAAAGCCACCGGTGCGTCCTAATATCTCACTCGGCGACACGCTGTCGGCCATTCATGCTGCGCTCGGCGTTGCGCTGGCGGTGATACAGCGCCACCGCGACGACAGTGGCCAGACCATTGACGTTGCGCTGTACGAATCGGTCTTCAACCTGATGGAGGGTATGGTGCCGGAATTCGACGGCGCCGGCGTGGTGCGCGAGCCGGCAGGTACGACGATAACCGGCATCGTGCCGACCAACACCTACACCTGTCGCGACGGCAGGCACGTTATCATTGGCGGCAATGGCGATTCCATTTTCCGGCGGCTCATGACCGTCGCCGGTCGGCCAGACATGGCAGAGAACCCGGCCATGGCGCAGAACCCGGGACGCATTGTGCACCAGGCAGAAATTGATGCGGCGCTGGCAGACTGGTGCCAGCAGCACGCCGCGGCTGAAGTCATCCAGCGACTGGAGGCGGCCAGGGTGCCGGTCGGACCGATTTACAGCGTAGCGGATATGCTGTCTGATCCTCATTATCGGGCGCGGGGGCTGTTCGAGCGGGTGGAAATAGACGGCAAGCCGCTGAAAATTCCGGCGATCATGCCGCGGCTGGAAAAAACCCCGGGACGTACCGAGTGGCCTGGCGGGAGCATCGGCAGTCACAACGAGGAGATCCTGCAGGGCTTGCTGTCACTCTCTGACGAGGACGTCGCCGGGCTCCGCGCCGAGGGCGTGATTATCTGAACGGCGCCGAGGAGCCCGTGATCGAGGGGCTCGCCCGCCAGGTCTTCAGCGCCCGAGCAGGCTGCGCGCGACCAGTTCGCGCATGATCTCTGACGTACCCCCGTAGATGCGCTGTATGCGTGCATCGGTGTAGAAGCGTGAGATCGGATATTCACTGGTGTAGCCGTAGCCGCCAAACAGCTGCAGGCATTCATCGATGGTGCTGCACTGCATTTCGCAGGAGGCTAGCTTCAGCATTGCGGCCTTGTCTGCCGTCAGCTCTCCACGGCTGTACTCTGTCGCACATTGCTCGTAGAGGGCGCGATTGAGAGCGATCTCGGTTTTCACGTCAGCCAGCTTGAAGCGTGTGTTCTGGAAGCTGCTGATGGCCTGGCCGAAGGCTTTGCGTTCGCCGACGTAATCCACCGTCAGCGCCAGAGCGCCCTCGGCGGAGGCCACGGCCTGGGCTGCGATACCCAGACGCTCCCGGGGCAGTTCCTGCATCATCGTAATGAAGCCGCGGTTCAACTCGCCGAGCAGGGCATCGCCGGGCAAGCGCACATCCTGGAAAAACAGCTGTGCCGTATCGGAGGCATGCTGGCCTATCTTGTCGATCTTGCGACTCTTCTCGAAGCCAGGCAGGTGTGCATCGACCAGGAACAGCGAGGTGCCCTTGGCGCCCTTGCCGGGGTCGGTGATTGCGGCGACCAGCACCAGATCGGCATGTATGCCGTTGGTGATGAAGATCTTCGAGCCATTCAGTACCCATTCGTCGCCATCCCTGACGGCATTCGTGCGAATTGCCTGGACGTCTGAACCGGCGCCGGGCTCGGTCATGGCCAGTGCGCCCACGACTTCGCCGGTGACCATTCGCGGCAGCCACTGTTGCTTCTGTGCCTCGCTGCCGTGGTGGATGAGGTAAGGGGCGACAATATTGGAATGGATGCCGTAACCGCTGGCAAAGCCGCCAAAGCCCATATAGGAGAGCTCCTCGATCATCGCCAGCGTCACCTGCGGCGAGGTCCCTGCGCCACCGTAGGCCTCGTCGACGTCAGGGCACAGAAGTCCCGCCGCTCCTAGCGTGTTCCAGAGCGAGCGCGGCACCATGCGCTCTTCTTCCCAGGCGTCGTAGTGCGGCGTGATCTCGTGCTCGAAAGCGCGACGCGCCATGTCGCGAAACAGAGTCATCTCGTCGCTGCCGATATCCATTGTCATAGTGCCCGTCTCCCGGATCTGTCATTAACCTATTAAATTGTGTGGCAATCGGGAATCGTGCGCAAGCAGTCCCCGATCGGTCTCCCGCTAATGATCCCGCGCAGCTGTCATGTCGTTCTGTCGCGTCAGGGACGACGGCTGTCCAGCCGCGCCTCGGGTGCTACACTCCGGTAGAGCAACACGCATCATTATTTCTGGAGACACGCATGCGCGATTACACGCAATTCTACATTGATGGTCAGTGGGTCGACCCGGCCACCGCGAACCCCTTTGACGTGATCAACCCGGCGACGGAAACGGTGTGCGCGAGGATTTCCCTCGGCGGCGAGGCCGATGTCAATCGCGCGGTGGCCGCTGCCCGCGAGGCCTTCGACAGCTACTCGCAGACTTCGCGGCAGGAGCGGATCGATTTGCTCGACGCCTGCGCTGCTGTCTACGAGAAGCGTTACCGGGATATCGCCGCCGCTATCAGTGAGGAAATGGGCGCCCCGATTACCTTCGCGGAGAAAGCGCAGGCGCACACCGGGCTTGGCCACCTGCAGGAGGCGGCCCGTGTTCTCAGGGAGTTCTCTTTTGAGGAGAACCTTGGCGCCCACCGCGTGTTCAAGGAACCGATAGGCGTCTGCGGTCTGATCACGCCCTGGAACTGGCCGATGAACCAGATCGGCTGTAAAGTGGCGCCGGCATTAGCGGTGGGCTGTACGGTGATTCTCAAGCCCAGTGAAATTGCCCCGCTGTCCGCCTGGCTGTGGGCTGAGGTCATGCAGGAGGCGGGTGTTCCTGCCGGTGTATTCAATCTGGTCAACGGTGATGGCCCGGGTGTGGGCACGCTGCTGTCCCGACACCCGGATATCGACATGATGTCATTTACCGGCTCCACCCGGGCGGGCACGCTGGTGGCACAGAATGCCGCGCCCTCTGTGAAGCGGGTGACGCAGGAACTCGGCGGCAAGTCACCAAACATCATCCTTGAGGATGCTGACCTGGCCGCCGCCGTCAAGCAGGGTGTGCGCAGCATGTTCAACAACAGCGGCCAGTCCTGTAACGCACCGTCACGCATGCTGGTGCCGGCGGACAGGCTTGCAGAGGCGGAGGAGCGTGCGCGTGAGGTGGCAGAGAAAGTAGTGCTGGGCGATCCGACAGATCCCGGCACCCACATGGGGCCCGTGGTGTCGCAACTGCAGTACGATCGCATACAGGCACTGATCGAAAAGGGCATTGAAGAAGGTGCGAAGCTCGTGGTCGGCGGTCCCGGCAAGCCCGAAGGTCATGACACCGGCTACTTTGTCCGGCCGACCGTTTTCTCCGATGTCAACAACGACATGACGATCGCCCGCGAGGAAATTTTCGGGCCGGTGCTGGTCATGATTCCCTACACAAGCGAGGAGGAGGCTATCCGCATCGCCAACGATACGCCCTACGGGCTTGCCGGCTTCGTGCAGAGCAGTGATGTCGACCACGCGCGCCGGGTTGCGTCACGCATCCGCGCCGGTAATATCCATATCAACGGTGCTTCGGGCGGATACGACGTTCCTTTTGGTGGCTTCAAGCAGTCCGGTAATGGCCGCGAGTGGGGTGCGCATGGCTTCGAGGATTTCCTTGAAATCAAGGCGGTGGAAGGTTACGGGACCTGATATGGCAGGCTACATCCTTGCAATTGACCAGGGTACGACGGGAACAACGGTCGCGCTGATGACAACCGAAGGGACTCTGTGCGCCAGCGTCACTAATGAGTTTGAGCAGCTGTACCCTCGCCCAGGCTGGGTCAGTCACCGCGTTGACGACATCTGGCGGTCCGTGCTCAAGGGCATTCGCGGCGTGCTCCGTCGTGCCGGGTGCCGGGGTGGCGACATTGTCGCTATCGGCATTACCAACCAGCGCGAAACGTCTCTGCTCTGGGATCGCCAGACCGGCGAGGCATTGAATGACGCCGTGGTCTGGCAGTGTCGCCGCACCACGGAATTCTGTGAATCCCTGAAGGCGGCTGGCCATGAGAAGCTCGTGCAGGCCAAATCCGGGCTCGTTCTCGATCCCTATTTTTCGGCCAGCAAGTTCCGCTGGCTGCTGCAGAACACACCCCGTATTGCGGCGAAGCTCAAGTCCGGACGGGTTGCGGCGGGCACGGTGGACAGTTTCCTCATCTGGCAGCTGAGTGGTGGCGAGAACCATGTGACCGACGTCTCCAACGCTGCTCGCACGTCCCTGATGAATCTCAAGGATCTCACCTGGGACAGCCGCCTGCTGGACCTGTTCGAGGTGCCCGCCGCCATTCTGCCGACGATACGCCCCTGCGCGGGTGATCTGGGTTTCACCCGCAACGTTCCGGGTCTGCCAGATGGTATCCCCATCACCGGTTCAGCCGGAGACCAGCAGGCCGCGCTGTTTGGCCAGGCCTGTTTTGGCGTCGGTGATGCCAAGTGCACCTTCGGCACCGGATCGTTTATCGTCATGAATACCGGCTCAGAGCGGTTGCAGTCCCATTCCGGTCTGCTCACCACCGTAGCCTGGCAGCTTGGGGAGGGTGGCAAAGCGGTGTACGCGCTTGAGGGTGGGGCCTTTATCTGCGGTGCTGCGGTGCAGTTCTTGCGCGATGGGCTGAAGATTATCCGCCATGCCCGGGAAGTCGAGTCGCTGGCGCGTGAGGTCAAGGACCACGGTGGGGTGGAATTCGTGCCGGCTCTCACGGGTCTGGGTGCGCCGCACTGGGCGCCTGACGCCCGCGGCCTGATATGCGGACTCACCCGGGGCACGCAACGTGGTCACCTTGCCCGGGCAACGCTGGATGCCATGGCGCTGCAGAACGCGGATATCCTCCTGGCTATGGAAAAGGACCTGGGTCGTCGCATGCGACCGCTGCGGGTGGATGGCGGTGCCTCCGCGAACAATCTGCTGATGCAGATCCAGGCAGATGTCCTGGGGCGCAAGCTGATTCGTCCGCAGTTGATCGAGACCACGGTGGCGGGGGCCTCCTATCTTGCCGGAGTAGGAGCCGGTATCTGGCGTGGGACGCGGGATATCCGGCGTATCTGGCAGGCGGGAGATGAGTTCAAGGTAGGCCTGTCGGCGCAGGCGCGCCGGCGGCGGCAGGATTCCTGGCGCACAGCGTTGGAGCGGACACTGGCCTGATCTGTTTGGATCGGGTCTTCGTCGACCGGTCTTTTGCCCGAGACCCGCTTCTCGCGACACGCCGTGGACCCATCCATGGGGGCTCGGCGGCGACATCCATGTCGCCGACGGTCGCAAGAAGCGGGTCTCGGGCAAAAGACCTGCATTGAAGCTGCCCGGAGGGTTCAGTGGTGCCGGGGTCAGGCGTCAGGTTTGACCCGCGTCTGGAATGTCGCTGTCCTTGGTGGGGGCCTGTTCCGGGGTGCCGGGCGGTGGCCTGGTGACCGGGTCGGTTGGGCCGTCGTCGGCAAGAAGGCCGAGGACTCTGGCGCGTTTTTCCCAGTTGCGTCTGGCGAGAGCCTGCATGTCGGTCACGCTGTCGGACTCGTCGACAATTTCGAGGCCGAGCAGCGTTTCGATCACGTCTTCCATGGTGACAACGCCGGACATGCCGCCGTAGCTGTCCATGACCAGCGCGATATGCTCGCGATTGCTCACAAACCAGTCAAACAGGTCTGGCAGCGCGCTGGTTTCGTCGACGGCGCGCAGAGGACGTATTATGTCAGTCAAGGGGGTTGCCCCGGCATCACGGGTTTTCAGCTCGAGCACCTCGTTACGCAGCACGTAACCGGTCATGTCTTCGCGGCTGGCACGTCGGTAGACGGGAATGCGCGAGAATCTCAGCTTGTCATCGGCATTCGCGGCGAGGAAGTCATCCACGGTATCTTCCTGTACGGCGGTTTTCACCACCATGCGTGGTGTCATGACGTCGCGCGCGGTAATGTCCTGAAAACGCAACAGGTTCTGGATAATGGAGGTTTCGCCGGCTTTGAAGACCCCATCTTTCTCCCCGATTTCTGCCAGCGTCATGAACTCGGACCGTGTCAGCACGCTGGCGCTGTCGCCATGATTCAGACGCCGGGTGATGAACTGGCAGGCCCACACCAGGGGATACAGAAGGACGATAATGACGCGCAGCGATACGACCGTGAACGGTGCGAGGCGCGGCCACTGGTTCGCGCCAATGGTTTTCGGAATGATTTCCGACAGTATCAACACCGCCAGCGTCATTACCGCCGGGACCGCGAGACCGGTAATCAGGGGGTTGGCGTTGGCCCAGATCAGCGTTGCCTGCTGGCCGACGCCGATGGCGCCCACGGTATGCGCAATGGTGTTAAGCGTGAGTATTGCCGCCAGCGGGCGGTCAATATTCTGCTTGAACGACTGCAGATGTCGGCCGGTGGCACGGCCCTCTTCGGCGGCGAGCCGCGCATAGGCCGGGGAAATACTCAGTAGCACGGCCTCCCACAGGGAGCAGAGAAAGGACGTGACGATCGCGACAAGAAAAAAAAGCAGCAGCAAGCCTAGCATCCGCCGGCTCCGATGGCGCAGCGCTGCCAGGCTTGCAAAAACCCCGGCGCAGCACGTACAGCTGTCAACGTGACAGGCCGCCCATCAGCATGTACTTGATTTCGACATAGTCGTCGATACCGTAGATTGAGCCTTCGCGGCCGGAGCCGGATTCCTTAATGCCGCCGAACGGCGCCATCGCGTTGGAAATGATGCCTTCGTTGATGCCGACGATGCCGTATTCGAGGGCTTCCCCGGCGCGCCAGACGCGACCGATATCCCGCGTGTAGAAATAAGAAGCAAGGCCGAACTCGGTATCGTTGGCCAGGGCAATTGCCTCGTCTTCATCGGTAAAGCGCGTGACCGGCGCCACAGGTCCGAATATCTCGTTGCGGAATACCGGCATGGCGGCGGTGACATCGGTGAGAACCGTAGGCTGATAGAAGTAGCCGCCCAGATCGTGCATGCCGCCGCCAAGGGCGACGCGCGCACCGGCGGCAACGCTGTCATCCACCAGCTCGCTCACGTCAGAGGCCGCCTGCCCGTTGATCAGGGGGCCGATGGTGACGCCGTCGTCCATGCCGTTGCCGACTTTCAGCGCTTCGGTGGCGCGAACCAGTTTTTCCACAAACGCATCGTAAACGCTGTCCTGAACGATGAGTCGATTGGAGCAGACACAGGTCTGTCCCGCATTGCGGTATTTTGACACCATTGCGCCTTCCACAGCGGCGTCGAGATCAGCATCGTCGAAGACGATGAACGGTGCATTGCCGCCGAGTTCCATGGAGGTTTTCTTTACGGTTGCCGCACACTGTTCGATAAGCTTCTTGCCCACGGGCGTGGAGCCGGTAAAAGTCAGCTTGCGAACCAGCGGGTTGGCGGTGAGTTCGCCGCCGATGTCCCGGGCGCTGCCGGCAACCACATTGATTACACCCGCGGGTACGCCGGCCCTGGTGGCCAGTTCGCACATGGCAAACGCCGACAGCGGGGTTTCGCTGGCCGGCTTAATAACGATGCTGCAGCCTGCAGCGAGGGCGGGCGCTGCCTTTCTCGCGATCATGGCATTCGGGAAATTCCAGGGTGTGATCGCAGCGACCACGCCCACCGGCTGGCGAATACAGACAATACGTCGGTCCGCCGCCGGCCCGGGAATCACGTCGCCATTGATGCGTTTTGCCTGCTCGGCAAACCATTCTACGTAAGACGCACCGTAGGCGATTTCGCCGCGGGACTCCGCCAGGGGCTTGCCCTGCTCTGCGGTCATAATCACGGCCAGATCTTCCTGGTTAGCCATTAGCAGATCAAACCATGCGCGGAGAATGTCAGACCGCTCCTTGGCTGGACGTGATCGCCAGGCCCCCATTGCGGCATCGGCCGCTTCTATGGCGCGACGCGTATCTGCGACGCCGCCTTTTGCTACGTCGGCGATCGTCTCACCGTTTGCCGGGTTGTTAACCGCAAAGGTGTCGCCGCTGTCGGCCCTGGACCAGCTGCCGTCGATATAGACGCCGGTCTGCAGGAGGGAAGAGTCGTTAAGGCTGAGTGCCATGTTGAGTTCCTCATTGCCAGTGTCGGTCAGGCTGTCGTCCGCTGTGAGCTCAGGGCCGCCGGCGTGGACCCCGGGTCCGCAGGCCGTGCTTGCGGACCAGTCCGCGCAGAGCGTCATAACTGAGACCAAGCGACCCGGCAGCGGCTTTCTGATTGTAGCTGTTCTCCGCGAGGCTTGCCTCCACCAGGCGACGCTCCTCTTCCTGTAAGTGCTGACGGAGGTCAATGGGCAGCGTCACGGCTGCGGCGGCGATAGTCCCGTCCTCTGCCGATGGCGGCGGTGCCACTCTCTCCGGGGTCGCGGTGGCTGCAGGTGGTGATCCAGTGAAGGGAGACCGGAATGGATCAAGCGTGATGGCGTCGACCGGCCTGTCAGGCTGCCCCCAGCGATACACTGACCGTTCCACTGTGTTTTTCAGTTCCCGTATATTGCCAGGCCAGGCGTGCGTGAGCAGGGTTGCCAGGGCCCGATGCGAAAAGCCTGGAAACAGCGACCAGCCGAGCTCTGCACTCATCTGTACCGCAAAGTGCTGTGCCAGCTCCGGGATGTCCTCCTGACGCTGGCGCAGCGGGGGGAGATGCAGCACATCAAAGCTCAGCCGATCCAGTAGGTCGTGACGGAAGCGGTTCTCTGCGGCCAGTCGGGGCAGGTCGGCGTGCGTGGCGGCGATGATCCGAACATCCACCTGCAGGGTGTCCTGTCCGCCCAGCCGCTCGAACTCTCCGTACTCCACCAGTCTCAGAAGTTTCTCCTGAAGGCGTTCAGAGGTAGTGGCAAGCTCGTCCAGAAACAGTGTGCCGCCGTCTGCCCGCTCAAAGCGGCCACGTCGGCGCTGGGTGGCACCGGTGAAGGCCCCGGATTCATGTCCGAACAGCTCAGATTCCAGCAGTGACTCTGCCATGGCGGCGCAGTTCACCTTAACGTAAGGGGCCTCCCAGCGCGGTGAAAGAAAATGCAGTCGCTCTGCGGCGAGCTCCTTGCCCGTGCCGCGTTCGCCGACGATCAGTACCGGTCGGTTGATCGCGGCGAGATCCGATAGCCGATCCAGTGTGGCGGCGAGGGTAGGGGATTGACCGATGATACTGTCCTGGGTGCGCATACTGTAAATATAGCTCAATAAGGTAAAAGATACCTTTAAATAAGGTAAAAAATACAGATATTGGTCTTTCAGTCGATAAGAGAGCTGAGGAGAATAACGCAAGCCTATGATAATGAACAAAATAATAGTGATGGCATATATCCTGCTTTAAAGAGGAGGAAGGCCAGGAAGAGTTGTGTGAACGCCAGTGGCCTGACGCAGGACAGAGACCCGCCTATCGCGGGATAACAGAAGGAGCAGTCTCATGGGTATTTTTTCGCGCATGACCGATATCATCAATTCCAACCTCAATGCGCTGCTCGACAGCGCTGAGGACCCGGAAAAGATGATCCGCCTCATCATTCAGGAAATGGAAGATACCCTGGTCGAGGTACGCAGTTCCTCGGCTCGGGTAATAGCCGACCGCAGGCAGGCTGCGCGCCGTCTTGAGCAGGTGCGCGAGGAGGCCGCCAACTGGGAGGAGAAAGCACGTCTGGCGATCAGCAAGGGTCGCGATGATCTGGCACGCGCTGCACTGCAGGAAAAGCGTGAACTGGAGAGCGACGTCCGGGCCGTGGAAGAGGAGATGGCAGCCACGGACGAGCATGTCGCGCATCTGAATACGGAGATTGCCCAACTGCAGCAAAAGTTGAGCGATGCCAAAGCCAAGCAGAAAGCGTTGGTAATGCGCACCGCTACCGTCGAGTCGCGCATTAAGGTTAAGAGGCAGGTTAACCGCGAAGCGCTGGATGATGCCTTCGATCGTTTTGCGCAGTTTGAGCGACGGATGGATAATCTGGAAAGCCAGCTCGAGGTCATGGATATCGGTCGCGATGTATCGCCGGGACTGGCAGCGGAGATTGATGCGCTGCAGGAAGACGAGCGAATCAATCGCGAACTGGAGCGGCTGCGCGCCGAAGTGACGGGTCGATCGTCGGAGCACGGGAAACAGGATCAGGCCTGATGGCCGAGGGGAGAGGAGTCAACGATGGAATTCTGGCAATTTATGACCATCCCGTCGATTCTGTTCGCCGTTGTTGTGGCGCCGATCTGGATCATCATGCACTACCGAAGTGTGAACCGATCCAGTCGTAGCCTCAACCGGGAGGACCTGGAGCGTATAGAGCAGATGCTGGAGACGGTAGATCGACTGAGCGAGCGCATTGATACGCTGGAATCCATTCTCGATGGGGACCACCGCGACTGGCGCGGACAGGCGGGTCGCCAGCGCGGTGAAAAGCCACAGGCAACACAGGAGCCACGCTATGACACATGACCGATACGAGCGAAACCGTCGCCACGGCGGGCCGCGCGAGACTCAGGATACTTTCCGTGCGCGCAAACGTCGGGGTTGGGATCTGGGGCTTTACCGCAACACGCGAAGTGGCAGGATCGCCGGAGTAGCTGCTGGAATCGCCGATTACTGGGATGTCGCGCACTGGGTGGTGCGACTCCTGTGGGTCGCCGCTTTCCTCTTCACCGGGACGCTGTCCCTGTGGGCCTATCTCGCGGGGTGGTTGCTGCTGGCGCCGCGGCGCGAGCGCACGATGGACGCGGCGGGTGCCGATGCAGCCCGGGTTTCCGAGGGCGGAGGAAGTGCGGGTGTCGCGATGGAGTACGACGAGGAGCGGCATGGTTTCCGGCCACGCAAGGCGTTTCGCTACAGTGACAGCGCGAGCCAGCGTCTGCGCAAGGCCCAGGAGCGTCTCGATGTGGCCAGTGCGCGAGTGCAGCGCATAGAGACTTACGTCACCTCCCGGCAATATGCCCTCAACAGGGAATTTTCGCGGCTGTAACGCTGCGCCTGCCCGCCGCGCCTGCTACTTTCAGCAACAGCTGAATCTGCGCTATGCTCCGATCCGGATATCAGGACACCGCTTTTCGCAGCAAGTGCAGCGCATTCAGCGCCGGAGGTAAACATTGGATCATTCAGGTCTGGCAGCAGTGGATAAAGGGCCGCTGCCGCCGCCGGTTGGCATGCCAGTCGACATGCCACCACCCCATCCACTATTGGCACTTACCGAGGTGCATCGGGTCGTGATCGAAGCGGCATCACTGTCTCTGGCGGCTCGCTTCCTCGATCGTGCGCCGCGGGGCGATGGTCATCCGGTGATGGTTCTGCCCGGTTTTCTCGGCTCTGATGGCTACACCGCATCGCTGCGCCGCTACCTTACGCGCCAGGGGTATGCCGTCCATGGCTGGGGCCTGGGTCGTAACCTGGGTCCGCGAGAGGGCGTGCTTGAAGGATTGCTGGAGCGTATCAAGTTTCTCTGCCACCGCTACAAATGCTCTGTGTCGCTGATTGGTCATAGTCTCGGCGGTATTTTTGCCAGGGAGTTGGCACGGGAGACTCCGGACCGGGTCCGACAGGTCATTTCACTGGGCAGCCCGTTCGGTGAGGGGCGCTGGACGGGGTCGTATCCATCCCGACTGTTTTCCAGGCTGAACCCCCCTGAGGATATACCGGTCGCCGAGGATGTTCTGCCGAACGCACCGCCCGTGCCCACGACCGCGATCTATTCCCGGGGAGACGGCATTGTCAATTGGCGAACCGCGCGGCAGCATCCGGAATTCGGCCACGCGTATGCGCAGAGTATCGAGGTGCGCGGTAGCCACTGTGGCATGACGCTGAACCCGTCGGTGTGGTTCCTGCTCGCCGAACGGCTGTCGCAGCCTGTAGATGGTTGGCAGCCGTTTGAGCGACGTCACTGGACCGCGCTCGTCTACCCCGCCGCAGCCGAATGATCCTGCAACTCAGTCCGAGCCGCGCAGATGCGCCGCGTGGAATGCAATGTGTTCCCCGATGAAGGTGGCGATAAAGTAATAGCTGTGGTCGTAGCCCGGGTGATAGTTGATTGCTGCCTCGTATCCGGTTTCGGTGCAGGCACGTTCGAAAAGCGGGGTTTTCAGTTGCTCTGCCAGAAAGGCGTCGTCCTCGCCCTGATCGATACGTAGCGGTTTCTGCGTCGCGCCGGCACGCACCAGTTCTGTGGCATCCCACTGTTTCCAGGTCTCGCGATTGTCGCCGAGATAATTGCCGAGTGCTTTTTCTCCCCAGGGGCACTGACTCGGTGCCACGATCGGCGCAAAAGCGGACAGGCTGGCCCACTTCTCGGGGTTGCGCAGCCCCATGACGAGTGCGCCGTGTCCACCCATGGAGTGTCCCATCAGCCCAGCCATGAGGGGATTGATGGGCAGTTGCTCCGCAATCAGTGTGGTCAGCTCATCCTGGATATAATCGTGCATCCGATAATGAGTGGACCAGGGTTTCTGCGTCGCGTTGACATAAAAACCCGCACTCATCCCGAAATCCCAGGCACCGTCCGGATCATCCGGCACGCCCTCGCCGCGGGGGCTGGTATCCGGCGCGATCAGCGCCACACCCTGCTCAGCCGCGTAGCGCTGAGCCCCGGCTTTGGCCATGACGTTTTCATCTGTGCAGGTCAGGCCTGACAGGAACCATACCGCGGGTACTTTGGCCTGCGATGCCTGCGGCGGCAAATAAACCGAAAACTGCATGTGGCAGTCAAGAATGTTTGAACGGTGGCGGAATCTGAGTTGATCGCCGTCAAAGCAGCGGGTTCTGCTGATTACTTCAAGCGTCATTGCAGCCTCTTCGTGCCCATGTCTCGTCGCACAGTATACCTGCCTGTCAGCCGTTCGCGAGGGTCGGGAATGGGCAGACGGGCGCTTTTGCTTTACTCTGAGCAAGGAGTGACGGGAGAAGCAGGACAGCAGATGCAGGAGCGTTGGGAAGCATTCGGCGGCTCAGGAGAGCCGCTGGTCTTTGCACATGCAAACGGTTACCCCCCCGGTAGTTATCGACAGCTTCTCGAGCTGTTGAGTGAGCGCTGCAGTGTTGCTGCCGTGCGGCATCGACCACTCTGGGGAGAGCGGCACCCGCCAGGCCGTCTGCGCTGGCAGCTCTTTGCGAGCGACCTGATTGACACGCTCAAGGCGCATCATGATGCCCCGGTGTGGCTGATCGGCCACTCTCTCGGTGCTGTGGTGGGATTGCTCGCGGCAGCGCGTGAGCCGACACTTTTTCGGGGGCTGGTACTGCTGGATCCGGTTTTCCTGCCCACGCGATTCGTCCTCGGTGTGGCGTTGACGCCACGTTCGCGGCTACGGCAGATGCCAATGATCCGCCGCGCGCTCGCGCGCCCCGATCAGTTTCCCGATGCGCAGGCCGCATTCGACTTTTATCGAGGCAAGCGTGCTTTCAGTGGTTTCAGTGATGATGCGCTGCACGATTACGTGTGCGCAAGTACGGCGCCGGCGAGTGACGACAGTATAAAGCTGGTATTTCCGCCGGCCTGGGAGGCCGGGATTTATGGCTCTGCGCCCTGGATATGGCCCACACTGAAGCGCGTTTCGCTCCCGGTTCTCGGCCTGCGTGGCAGCGATTCGCAAACGCTGTCGGCGCCTGCATTCCGGCGCTGGGGGCGTGTGCAGCCACAGGCGGAACTGCAAACCGTGCCGGGCGGTCATCTGTTTCCGCTGGAGCATCCCCGGTCGACGGCGGTGCATATTCTTGGGTATCTGCAGAGGCACGGCGATTGATGTCGGCCCTGGGCAGCCCGCAGATGTGATTGGATTGACACGCCAACAGGGCGTCAGAATGGAGAGAGCATGGGCAGGATAATGGTGATTGCGGATCGCAAGGGGCCTTGCGTGGCGACTGCGCGGGGTCTTGTGCTGGCAGAGGCGCTGGGCTGCTCACTGGAAATCGTGGCGTTCACGTACGCGTCCCTGCGGCGTCTTGGTATTCCACGAGATGAGCAGGCCCGTGTGAAGCGGGAGATGCTCGACCGGCGCGAGCAGGTACTGCGCGAACAGATTGATCGGGAAGCGCCGGCTGGCACACGGGTAGGCCTGCGTGTTGTATGGATGAAGGATATTGCCCCCTGGGTGATAAAGCGAACCGAGTCGAGACAATACGAATATGTCGTAAAAACGGCACATCACAGTGCCTCGGTATCCTATACATCCACGGACTGGCAGCTTTTGCGCGAGAGTGCGGCGCCGGTACTTGTCGTGGCGGGAAAGCGCTGGCATCGTCAACGGCCAGTGCTTGTGGCGCTCGACCTTGCAACACGCTCAAAGAACAAGCGAGCGCTCAACAGCGTAGTTCTAGGGCATGCCAGCAGGCTTGCCGAGGCACTCGGCGTTTCGCTGTCCTGTATCAGCGCGGTAGAAATTCCGCATCTACTGACGGACCTCGACGTGCTGGACCCGAACGATTTCACCCGTCGGATGAAGCGCGATATGCAGCCTCATATCACTGAGCTCGCCGACGCGTTTTCGCTGCCGAAAGCGGCGTTTCGCTGCCGGCGAGGGGCGACCGCTGATGTGATTTCCCGTGAAGCGGCAAAGCAGAATGCGCAGCTGGTAGTGATCGGCACGGTTGGTCGCCGCGGTTTGCGCGCCAAGCTGCTCGGCAATACGGCAGAATCGGTGCTGCAGACTCTGTCTACCGATGTGCTTGCTGTGCGTCCACCGGACGAAAAATGACAGAAATATGACAATTTCCCGCAGGGCTACACCCGGGCATCCTTATCACCTACTGTGGTGTGAACACGGAGTTGACACATCGCCGGAAAAGGCCCTGCAGCGGATACGACAATGACGACGAACCCCATTCAGCCACGTCTGGCCGATCTCGATGAAAACCTGTTTATGCCGCGGGAATTAAGCTGGCTGTCGTTCAATGCCCGGGTGCTCCAGGAGGCGGCGGACGAAAGCGTGCCGGAAATTCAGCGGCTGCGCTTTCTCGGGATATTCTCCAATAACCTCGACGAGTTTTTTCGGGTACGCGTGGCCGAGGTGCGCCGCCTCATTTCCGTCTCATCAGGCAGCACGCGGCAGCAGGCTAAGGATTTGCTGGCTGCCATCCAGGCGCGGGTATTCGAGTCGCAGGAAGAGTTCGAGAAGGTTTATAACGATGTCATGCAGGCGCTCCAGCGACGGCGTATCTACATGATCAACGAACGTCAGCTCGAGACCAATCAGGCGGATTACGTGCAGTCCTTCTTTACCTCCACCGTGCTGCCGGAGCTGGATCCCGTTCTGTTCTATGAGGGGCAGCCAATACCGGCGCTGAACGACGAATCCCTGTATCTGGCCATCGACATGCTGTCCGATGGTAAGCACACCTATGCGCTGGTCGAAGTACCGACCGATCGTATGAACCGCTTCGTCGAGATACCGCGGCGCAAGGGTAAGTCCGGGCGAGTCTTTATCGCGCTGGACAACGTGATTCGCTTCTGTCTCCCGCAGATGTTCCGCGGCATCCTTTCCATTGAGAAGGCGTCAGCGTTCTGCTTCAAGTTTTCCCGCGATGCCGAGATCGAGCTTGACGCCGGTATTACTGAAAGCCTGATTGAGAAAATGGCGCATAGCCTGAAGCAGCGCCAGCGAGCCGATCCGGTGCGCTTCGTTTACGATGCCGATATGCCGAAGCGACTGCTGGAGTTTCTGATTACCCGCTTTGACCTTGGGCGCTACGACAGCCTGATCCCGGGTGGACGCTACCATAACTCTAAGGACTTCATGGATTTCCCGAGGATAGGGCCAAAGTACCTCGAGCTGCAGCCCATGGAGCCAGTGCGCATTCCCAGTCTGGACGACTCCCGCAGTATTTTCTCGGAGCTCCGCGAGCGGGATATACTGCTTTACTACCCTTATCACCCCTTCGATTATATTATCGATCTGTTGAAAACTGCGGCGCTCGATCCGCAGGTGGAGTCCATCAAGATCTGCCTTTACCGTGTGGCCCGGGAATCGCGCGTAGTCGACGCCCTGGTGAATGCCGTGGCCAATGGCAAGCGCGTGCGGGCGGTGGTGGAACTCGCCGCGCGCTTTGATGAATCGGCGAACATCCGCTGGGCGCAAAAGCTGACCGAGGGTGGCATCGAGGTGATTTTCGGCATTCCCGGCCTGAAGGTGCATAGCAAGCTGCTGTTGATTGAACGTCGGGAAAGGCAGGGGCTGGCTTACTACAGTCACATCGGCACGGGCAACTTCAACGAAAAGACAGCCCAGCTATATACCGATTTCACCTTGCTGACCTACGATCAGGTCCTCGGTGAGGACGTTGCCAACGTTTTCGATTTTCTCAAATTTACCTATAAGCGCCCGGATTACCGGCAGCTTCTGGTATCGCCGCATTCAACCCGGCCTGCGCTCATCCGGATGATCGAACGGGAAATAGCGCACGCGCACGCCGGTCGTCGTGCGGCGATGACCCTCAAATGCAATAACCTGGTCGACAAGCAGCTTTCCATGAAGCTGTATGAGGCCAGTGCCGCCGGGGTGGAGATCCGTCTTATCGTACGCGGCATGTGCTCCCTGTTGCCAGGCGTACCTGGAACCTCCGACAACATCAAGGCGATAAGCATCGTTGATCGCTACCTTGAGCATCCGCGCCTTTATGTGTTCTACAACGGTGGCGATCCGAGCTACCTGATCGGTTCCGCCGACCTGATGACCCGCAACCTCGATTATCGCGTCGAAGTGTTGTGCCCGGTACATGATCCCGACGCAAAAACACTGCTGCAGGACATATTGGACCAGCAGTGGCACGATAATGAGCGCGCGCGTATTCTCGATCCTGGGCAGCGCAACACCATGGTCAAGCGGCGCAAGAAGGCCGCGAGCATCCGCTCTCAGGAGACGATCCTTCGCTACCTTGAAACCGGCAAGCTGCCGCGCTATCCGCGCTCCAACATGAAGAGGGCGATTCAGCGTCAGCGATCGAGCGAGGCCTGATCACAAGCTGATCGGCCGGTCAGGATCTCAATGTCAGGACGTCAAGGTGGTCTCAGAGGGGGCCTTTGGCTTTTTTGCTCTGGTGCGGGACGTCACTTTCGCCCGGGTCTTCTCCTTGGGTTTCGTCTTGGTGTTAGCCCTGGTTTTGGCCCTGGTCTTGGTTGCCGCACTGGTGGTGGTCTTTGATGCCACTTTTCTTTTTGTATCTGTCGCGGTCTTTGCTGGTCTTCGTGCCCGGCTTTTCGGCGGGGCCGCTGCTTTTTTTTCCGCAGTTTTGCCACGCGCGGCCTTTCCTGTATGCGCCAGCCCTGCGACCTCTTCGAGCTCCTGCAGCGCTTCCTCCAGGTGATCGATAATGCGCTGAATCTGCGGCAGCGATCGACGGCAGGCGACGACGCCGAAGTCGAGGTGATCGTGGTAGCTCACCAGAGTGATATTCATGGCAAAGCCATCAAAGACGATGGATGCGGGGTAGATACCGTCCAGGCTGGCGCCGTTCCAGTAAAGTTTCTCCCGCGGCCCCGGCACATTCGAGACAACGGTGGAGAAAGCCGGTAGCCGCGAGGAAAGCCCCAGGAGAAACGTGACTAGTGCGGGCAGCTGGGTAAGCTGCATGAACAGGTTGGCCTCTGCGGGGCTGAGTTCACTCAATAGGTCCTTGCCAGCCTGCATGGAGTTCTGAATACGACGCAGGCGCTTCTCCGGGTCGTGCACGTTGGTCGCCATATCCGCCGTGATGAAGCCCACCGCATTGGTGGAATCGAGGTCGGCCTCCGCACGCAGGGAGACCGGCGCCATGGCTTTCAATGAATGCAGGGGAAGTTCATCCCGGGACAGAAGGTAGCGTCGCAGGGCCCCGGCACACATGCCTAGCACGACATCATTGACCGTCGCCCCCATTACCTTGCTGACATCGCGTACGCGACTGAAGGCGAAAGACTGGGCAACAAAGCGTCGCGCACCACAGACCTGCGTGTTGATTGAGGTTTTGGGGACATTGTGCCACGGCACGGCGAGATTGCCGCTGCGCCCGAAAAATGCACCGCCGAAGCGGCGCATCGCGGTGACCAGATTCACGCCGGAATCGTACTGGTGTTTTAGCGCTTCCAGCACATTTCGCAGTTCTCTCTGGCGAGGTGGCGTTTGTGGTCGCTGGCTCTGCCCAAAGCGAAGTTGCTTGTAGCGCTGATAGGCTTCCAGTGAATAAGGCGCATAATTCACGCGTTCCTCAGGGTCTGTTGTGCACATACTGCGTGTGATGTGCATGGCGCCGACGCCATCCATGGCGGCATGGTGAATTTTGTTGTAAACGGCAAATTGCCTGTTCTGGAGGCCCTCGATCAGATGCAATTCCCAGAGCGGGCGGGTCCGATCAAGCAATGTGGTGTGAAGATGCGAGGCCAGGGCAAACAGTTCCCGATAGCGACCGGGAGCGGGGAGTGCGCTATGCCGGACGTGATAGTCCATGTCCATATTCTCGTCTTTTTTCCAGAACAGCCCGGTGCGTCCGGTAACGGGATATTCGGCAAAGGGTCTGCGAAATTCCTGCGTCGCCCGCAGCATCTCACGCAGGTCCTGCAGAAAGCGGCGCTCATTGACGCCTTCGGGCAGAGTGAACAGGTTCACCCCGCCAACGTGCATAGGGGTTTCACGTTTTTCCAGCATCAGGAAGCCGGCGCTGGTCAAGTCGATTCGACGCATCTGGAGTCTCCAAACAGAGCATTGTTATTACCGGCAGTGTAGCGCAGGCCAGGCAGGTATAGGGGACCTCTGGCATTTTTCACCGCTGTAGACTCAGTTCAGCTACTACTGCTACTGCTGGCGGTCTGATGGGCTTGGCCAGGGGCTCCGCACGCGGTAATGTACGACGATGTGCAAGCTTTGGAGCACCACGTGTCGTCTTTCGATCGAAGCAAGCTCCAGTCTGGTGACGTCATTAATGCGCAAGGTGCTCGTGACTCGGCCAGAATTGTGCGCATTACTGTTTGCATGAGCGCAGTAATTTATTTCCTGCTCTATCTGGCCCCTTTCGTTGTTGCGCAGACAGATCCGTCAGCAGTTACGGCGCATCGTCTGGAGGCAGACTGGTACGCTGTGCTGTCAGAACACGCGGTGCTCGCGGTGGTACTGGTCCTGCTGTTGCTCGCGCTAATCGCTGGCCTGGCCTATTCGATGACCAACAGCCTGCGCCTGGCGGCAGCGAACGCGAGGCTCGAATCGATTATCGACGCCTCTGACATGGGGGCCTGGGAATGGCATGTACCTAGTGGGCGCATGCTCGTCGATGAGCGCTGGGCATCGATGGTGGGCTATCAACGCGATGATATCGAACGCGATATCGGCGCCTGGAACCGGCTGCTTCACCCCGATGACGTCAAGCGCTTTCACGAGGCCTTTCAGCGTCACATCAATGGCCACGACGACCGTTACCAGTTAGAAGTGCGTTTATTGCACAGGGACGGTCACTGGGTCTGGATTCACGGTGTAGGCCAGGTTGTGAAGTGGGGCCGCGATGGTCAACCGTTGCTGATGCGCGGCACTCATACCGATATCACGCGTGAAAAAGCCCGCAGTGACCAGATCGACTTCATCGACCGTCGCGACAGAGTGTTATTGCTTTTGGCCAATTTAAATGAAGACCGGTCGGAGCATGATTTCGCACAGGCAGCGCTGCAGCGGCTCGAGGACCTTACCGGCAGCTGCGTTTCCTTTTTGCATTTTGTCAATGAAGACCTCGGGGAAGTCGAGCTGATTGCCTGGTCCCGACGCACGGAAGAGCGCTACTGCAAGGTCGTTGACTTTGCCTCCCATTACCGGCTCTCCGAAGCTGGCATTTGGGCTGACGGGGTGCATACGCGCAGTCCGGTGGTCGTGAATGACTATGCGCAGGCAGAGAAGCGCAAAGGCCTCCCTGAGGGCCACTCGGACATGCGGCGCTTCATCTCGGTTCCTCTGACGGATTTTGGCAGCGTGGTCCTGTTGATCGGCGTCGGAAACAAACCGGAGAACTACGTTGATCGGGATGTCGAGACCGTGCAGCTGTTCGCCAACGAGATCTGGCGCCTGATCCAGCGCGAGCGCAACCAGACTAGCCTGAAGCAGGCCAGCATGGTATTCGACTATGCGCGGGAGGGCATCATTGTCACCGATGCAGAGAACCGGATTGTAGATGTCAACCCCGCGTTCGAGCGCATGTCTGGTTATACCAGAAACGACGTGCTCGGCGCCGACCCGCGGCTGTTCCGCTCAGGTCGACATGGCCCCTCGTTTTATCGCGAGATGTGGGAGAACATCCGCTGCGATGATGTATGGGAAGGCGAGATCTGGAACCGCCGCAGGAACGGCGATGTGTATCCGCAGCACCTCAACATCAGCGTTATTCGCGACAGCGCTGGCAATATCGTCAATCACATTGCCCTCTTTTCCGATATCTCACTACAGAAAAAACAGCAGGATGAGCTACAGCGACTGGTCCATTACGATCCGCTGACGGGCCTGCCGAATCGCGTTCTCTGTATTGACCGACTGCAGCAGGCTATGGCCCAGGCTGCGCGGCACCGGCGAAAGCTGGCCCTCGCCTTCATGGATCTCGACGGTTTCAAGGAGGTGAACGATGCCCACGGTCATGACATGGGTGACGAGGTGTTGATTGAAATTGCCGGGCGCCTCAAGGCTGAATTGCGTGCCGAGGATACAATAGCGCGTCTGGGTGGTGATGAGTTCGTGGCGATTTTTTCCGATTTTGACCAGCTCGCCGTAGTGCAGCCGCTCTTTGAGCGGCTGCTGATTGCTGCTTCCACGCCGCTGGTGATCAGGGGCGTCACCGTGCAGGTGTCAGTGAGTATCGGTGTTTCCCTGTACCCGCGTGACAGCAACTACGAGCTGCAGCCAGAGCAGCTTGTGCGTGAGGCGGATCAGGCGATGTATCGCGCAAAGAATTCTGGAAAGAATCAGCTTGCATTTTTTGTCGATCCCGCGCGAGCGGCCAGAATCCCGTAGCGCCCACCGCGCACGCATGACGCCAGGGTGTCTGCCTAGACGGATTCAGTTGTCGACAGTGGCTTATCGCTGTCGCTTGAGGAATGACGGAAAGCAATCCCTGTCTGCTTGGCCTGATACATGGCGCGGTCCGCTGCACGCTGCAGGTCCTTGATCGTTTCACCGTCCTCGGGAAAGCGGGCGGCTCCGATACTTGCAGAGATGGCCAGTATGCGGTCCCGGTAGGCGATAGGTTGTGTAAGCGCTTCCGACAGCCGGCCGAGCAATGTGTCCAGCCGCTCCGGATCGGGTCGATCGGCCAGCAATATAACAAATTCATCGCCGCCCGTTCTTGCAATAACATCCGAACCGCGAAGATGCAGTGTCAGTCGCCTCGCTGTCTCGACAAGGGCAAGGTCACCGGCTTCGTGACCGTGGTCGTCATTGATCGCTTTGAAACGGTCGAGATCGATCAGAAGGAGCGCACTTTTATGCGGTACTTTCAGCAGCTTTTCCGCGGCATGCCCGAGACCGGTGCGATTGGCGACGCCGGTCAATGGATCGGTAGAGGCCGCCAGTGCAAGGTGTGTTGCGCGCAGATCGAGCGCTGCCTTCTCTGATTGAATACGGTGGATGCGGGCGCTTAGCGCCATGGCAAATACAATCATCTCCCCGGAAACACCCAGCTGAAGGGCGTTGGCAAGCAGGAAAGGCGACGTCAGGATTCCCCAGTTGATGAAAACCACCAGCACAGCCGCGACAAAGAGCGAGCTCTGGGCGCCCAGATACCACAGTGCTCCGGGTGAACCCTTCCGCCATAGCAGGATAGCGATGGCAGACATGATCAGCGCACCGCTGAATGCCAGTACCTCGGTGAGCGTCTGTGCAAGCTTAATATAGCCCGAAAGCCCGATTGCCAGTACGGCCATTACACAGAACACCAACCCCAGCACAACACGATCCGCAATCAGCATTGTTTTCTGGAGCGAAAGGAAGAAGCGGGCAAAAAGCGCGGAGAAAAGAAGCCATAGACCAGGCGCTAATGTGTAACTGTGCTGTATCAGCCAGGGACTATCTGGCCAGAGATAGTGCGCTGCGTGGCCGTTATAGGTTGACAGAGTGAGTAGAGCGGATGCACAGGTGAGGACGTAAAGCAGGTAGGCGCGACTGCGAAAGGAACTTGCAAGCACCAGATTGTACAGCAAAAGCGTGATGAGAATGCCGTAGCAGATGCCATCAAAAAGAGTCTTGTGTTTGCGCGCTGCCAGGTAGTCTCCGGGTCGCCACAGCTTTGGCTCTACATTGAGCCTGACGCTCGAGTCGAGTCGGAGAAAAACCGTATAGGTGCCAGGCGTCACGAGGGTTATCGGAAAGACCAGGCGTTCATTACCTAGGGGGCGGCTGGCAAAGGGCTGATCCAGGCCAGAGCGAACAGGGACCGCCTGTGGCCGGCCATCGGCATCGAATGGACCAAGAAAAAGTGCGCTTTCCACGGCGGTTGTGGGTAGCGTGAGTAACCAGTCACCGCTCTGGTTATCGGCGAGTCGCAGGCGCAGACGCAGCCAGATGGGCCGCCCCGCGCCGACCTCCAAAGGGGTAATGCCGGGCTGCCAATCGACGTTCTCCGGCGGAAGCTGCTCCGTCGCTGTTTTGTTTGACGGCTCTTCCAGCCAGCTGTCAAGGTGGCTCGCCAGGCGGATTGGCGATTCTGACGCTTCCAGGTCAACGGGGTTTGATGCTGTACCGTGGGATACGGTGGAGATGCTCAGAAGAGCGATGAGCGCCAGTCGGTACAGCACCGCTGCGGCTGATGGCGTTTGTTGTGAAGTGCCACCGAACCCGGCGAATGCGGGTGTGTGCGGCGGTACGGCTTTTGGCATTGTACTTGTTCAACATCGGACTGGGAAAAAAAGGAGGCGCCACAGTACGATGATGTGCCCCGGGTAGCAATGTTTACGTAGGCCAAGGTTCGGGGGGGTGGAAATGAATGTCAATCTCTGGGCGGCGATTCCAGCGTAACGGCGCCGCGGATGTCGCCAAGCTGGAACCCGGTGGCACTGTCCTCGGGGTAATATTCGGCAATGGTCGACTGCACTTCAGGATCCAGTTTCTCGCCATGACAGTTCAGGCAAACGCCTTCAACCACCTGGGCCTGCATGTAGCGATAGCGCCCCTCAACCCATTCACCGTGATTAAGCTCATTGGCATCTGCACCATTACGGCGTTTCTTCTCCAGCTGCAGCAGTGTGGCGGTTTCCCAGGCGTCGGGCATCCCCCGGTCCACATTGCGCGGTTTCAGGCTGACGCGGCCAACCTTCCAGCCGGTGTCTTCGCTGATGCGGTCGGCAATTTCAGGGGCTTTCTCCGCGCAGCCTTCCACGGCGCCGACTGGTCCGCGGCTCTTCATATAGCCCTGGAGCATCGGTTTCACTTCACTGACAAGGGTTTTGGCAATGCTTTTCGCCTCGGCCTCAATGGCTTCGCGATCGGGTGCAGCAAAACAGGCTGATGCCCCGAGGAGGACCAAAATGGCTGCTGCTCCGTGGGATCTTTTCATTGCGCGTCCTCCTTCTGCTGCATGTGTGCCCAAGAATGGCACAGCTGGCCGCTGGGCGTATTGACCTGCCTCATGATCATGCCGATAACTGCTCGCTGCGTGGGGTGTTGCCAGCAAACACATAACGCTGGGGCAGGAAGCTGTCGCTGTTTGCTTCGCGGATGTCGTCGGCGTAAGGACCCTGTGGCGGGCTGGCGCGGAACGAGCCTGTTGCAGGGTAGGGATACATCTGGTCATAGCGGGCCACCGCTTGCTGATCGATGCGACGGTAAAGGTGCGAGCGGGTAATCTCGCAGGGGCTTTGCAGACCGGCCGAGGAGACGATGTCCACCAGTGCGTGCAGGGTTTCCCGCTGGTAGCGCGCTACGCGGCTACCTTTGTCGCTGACATCGAGACCCCGCGTAAGACGGGGGTCCTGCGTCGTTATGCCTGTCGGGCAGCGGTTGGTATTGCATACCAATGACTGCACGCAGCCCATGGCGAGCATCATCCCGCGTGCGCTGTTGCACAGGTCTGCGCCGAGTGCGAGGGCCTTGGCAATGTGAAATGCGGTGAACAGCTTGCCGGCGGCGATGACGCGAATATCATCGCGCAAATCGAAGCCGATCAGGCAGTTAATCACGAAGGCCAGTCCGTCTCGCAATGGCATGCCGACGGAATTGCTGTACTCGAGAGGGGCCGCGCCGGTGCCGCCTTCGCCGCCGTCAACCGTGATGAAGTCCGGGCGGATGCCGGTCTCGACCATCGCCTTGCAGATGGCGATGAACTCGCTCTCCCGTCCGACGCACAGCTTGAAACCGACCGGTTTTCCGCCTGAGAGTTGCCGCAGGTGGTGAACGAAATCGAGCAGTCCCCGCGGCGATGAAAATGCGCTGTGGGCAGAGGGCGAGACGACCTCCGTATGTGGTTCCAAGCCGCGGATGGCTGCAATGAGATCATCGTTCTTGCTCGCGGGCAGAATGCCGCCATGGCCGGGCTTGGCCCCCTGGGAGAGTTTGATCTCTACCATGCGGACGCATTCCAGGGTCGCCGTGTCGCGGAATTTCTGTGCGGAGAAGGTTCCGTCGACGTTGCGACAGCCGAAGTAACCAGTCCCTATCTGCCAGACCAGATCACCTCCGTGCTCGCGGTGGAACTGCGACAGGCCACCTTCACCGGTATTCTGATAGAAACCACCAATGGCTGCGCCGCGGTTCAGCGCCCGTATGGCGTTAGCGCTGAGCGCGCCGAAGCTCATCGCCGAGATATTCAGCAGAGAGGCCTCGTAAGGATGTTGGCAGTCTGCGCCGCCAATGCGCACGCGCGGGTCGTTGTCGATGTCTTTGACGTTCACTGCGCCAATGGAGTGGCCGATCCACTCATAGCCATCGCTGCCAGTGTCAACGCGCGTGCCGAAAGGCACGCTGGCCAGGTCGCCTTTGGCGCGCTGGTAGACGATCGAGCGAAACATGCGCTTGACCGGCGCGCCGTCCATGTCCGATTCCAGCAGGTATTGGCGTATGAAGGGCCTCAGGTGCTCCATGGCCCAGCGTGCGCGGGCCACGAGCGGGAAGTTGCGTCGCAGGGTGTGCCGGGTCTGCAGCATGTCGTAAAGCCCAAGACCGAGCGTGCCAAGTGCCAGCGTAAAAAGCAGCCATGCCCACGGGGAGTCGAGGCCCGCAATATACAGAACGACAAAAATCAGGCCGTGGATAATGAAAAATCCCAGGTGCACAATGACTACCTCTGCTTCGCGAAAACTCCACCAGAGTCTACACAAAAACAGCGGCAGGGACCTTTGACCGGTCTGGAGCTCGCTATCAGGGTAAAAAAGGGCGCTACCCAAGAGGGGGGGAGAGGGGTAGCACCCTGGGGAGGGTCTTACTGGCATCCTGTCGCTGACTCTCGCCACCGCTCAGGCTGCTGAAAGTAAAGCATAAGGCTTAGCATGATATTTAACGACATAAGTATTGAGGATTCGCTATAGATAAAAGCTATTGTTATGCGTTTGCTTGCGGTCATACCGCAAGGTCCTGCGAGGTCGCGTCAGCTGTCCAAGACGTCGACGACGCTGCCCACGCTTGACCGCAGCAGGCCGCGCATGTCGTGCGCAAGATGCCGATAGAAAACCCGTGCTGGCGATGTGGGACGCCAGGCGAGAGCGTGAATCCGGGCGATGCTTTCATCCTCTATCTGACGGACCGCGAGCGCGGTGTCAGCGTTGATCTCGGATTCGATATAGAGTGCCGGCAGGAATGCCAGTCCCATACCCATAACGACCATGACGCGGAGTGCGTCAAGGCTGGTGCCCTGGTACTCACGCAGCACTTCTGCGCCCAGTCGTGCACATACCTGCTCAACCTGACGTGAAAACAGCAGACCCTCTTCGGTGGTTAGAATCTGTGTTCCCGCAAGATCGGCGGCCAGTATGTGGGCTTTGACGGCCAGCGGATGATCTCGCGGCACCACCAGCTTGACGCTCTCACGCATAAGGTTTTCCGACACCAGCTGCGAAGAATTGATCGGCAGCGCGGTCAGAATGAGGTCGTAATCTCCGCGCTCAAGGCCGTACTCGAGCTGTCGCGGCGAATCCTCCCTGATGTACAGCTTGAGATCTGCGTAGGCGGCGTGCAGGCCCGGGAGGATTTGTGGCAACACATAGGGGCCCAGCGTGGCAGCGACACCAAGCCGGTACACACCGCTGCTGCCGGAGCGCGCGTTGTCAGCGTCCTCAACGAGACTTTCCATGGCATCAATAACGTGACGGATGCTGCCTTCCAGCCTGCGGCCCGCCGGCGTCAGTGCGGCCCCCAGGCGCGTGCGTTCGAACAGCGTGACGTTCAGCGCCTTTTCCGCTCTGGCAATCTGCGCTGTCAGCGTTGGCTGGCTGATGGCGAGCTCGTCCGCCGCGCGCCGCAAACTGCCATAGCGGGCTACGGCGAGAATGTACTCCAGCTGTTTGAGTGAGGGACGGGGCATGAGAGTCCGGCTGCGCCCGCCTCAGCGGGGGAAGAGCCACTTCGCTACAGAGTCGCGGTTACATAGCGCCAGCTGCTGCGATTCCGGTGCCGCCCGATCACTATTGACATCGACATTCAGGCGCTGGAGTACGTAGGGTACCAGCGTTCCGCGCGTCGGTATGGCAAGAACGCCGTTGCGCATGCCGTAGTCCTGCATTACCACGTCCTGCTGGGCAGCCGTGAGACGCGGATCAGGAATCAGCTCAAGGGTCACCCGCGTGTGCCAGTGTGCATCGTCAGCGCAGGTCTTGTCGCTGTTTCCCAGCAGCTCGGGTTCGCCCCGGAATCGACTCAGTACAAAGTCGCGATAGCCCTGATTCTTCTCGCACCAGGCGCGAACATGCCAGCGCAGGCCAGTAAATATCAGTGTATGAGGCACGATGATTCGTCCCTCCCGGTCGGGATTGCTGATCGAGACGTAGTCCACCTCCATACGTTGAGCCAGGCGCGCCGCCTGCAGCAGTGGTCGAAGCACTGCAGGCCGCACATCGCGCACGGGAATTGACAGCACCTCGATATTGCGCAATTCAATCGACAGAGACTCGAAGACGTGACTCAGCTCCGCATTGCGGGCAGCGAGATGCAGATACTCGTCGGCAATGCCGCTGGTCAGCCGGGGCTCGAAATCCGGCGTAGGCCGATAACCCTTGAGGTACTTGTCGTACATCAGGTTGCCGTGTCCGACGCCACGAAGGTAGGCGTTTATATCCTTGCTCGCCTGCTGCCGGCCAATACCAAAAGTATCGCAAAGATGACGCGTGGTCAGGCGTCCCTCCCAGAGACTGATGATCTCGATGAAACGGTAGCGAAGTAGCAGGTCCCAGCGAAAGGGCCAGGGATCGTTGTCGTGGGTTGGTGGCACGCCTGTCTCTCCATGGCGATAGCCTGACCGGAGGAGCATACGTCGATTCTTGTATAATGCAATCCCGGTTCAGGTGATTTCGAAACGGCAGGCACTGTCGCCACAGGCGGAGCAGTGGGTTTCAATGCAGGCCATGTCAGGATCTATGAGCGAGTGAAACAAACGCTCGAACACGGCCGCATGCCA